>Ga0070711_100001980_pt1 | contig 11508 bp, 10 predicted proteins | sample LARL53metaG_FD_65452 | JGI IMG/M metagenome (GOLD analysis project Ga0070711, IMG submission 65452) | Corn, switchgrass and miscanthus rhizosphere microbial communities from Kellogg Biological Station, Michigan, USA - LAR L5-3 metaG | ecosystem: Host-associated > Plants > Roots > Rhizosphere ... | reverse complement strand
CGGGAAACTCGCGCACGAACGCGAAGGGGTCGGTGACGGTGGACGGGACCAGGTTGTCCGGGTCCTGGGTCCAGCGCACCATAGTCCTGGCGCCATCGGCATGCCTGGTAAGCGATCCGCCCTCGGCATCCGCGGCGGCGCAGCGTCCGGTCGAAGAAGTCCAGGGCGGGGCCGAGGTAGACGGGGATCAGGCGCTGCAGGGCGGTGTCGTCCTGGTCGTGGTCGGTGGCTGGGCCGATGGGGAGGTCGCAGAGCTGGTAGTTCTCGTGGTCGGTGGCCTCAGCGACCAGATACTGCAGGTCTGCCTGGTCGGCGCGGCCAATGAGCGCGGTGTAGTCGCGCATGGATTCGGGTGCGATGTTGTCGAACCATCCGACCGAATGCAGCACCGGGATCCGGAGGAGATCAAACGGGTGCTGCCGCCACCGTGGCCCGGCCTCGTGCGGGTCGTCCGAGGCCCGCAACGCGGCGTCGAAGGCCGCCGAGCGGGCGCCGATCACGGTGAACGCGTCGTCGAATACCTCGGCGAGGGGACGGTGCGCCCAGTCCACCTTGTAGTCGTAGACCGGCTGATCCACCCAGAAGTGCGCGAGATAATCAGCCCCGTACAGCGGGGCGACCGTGTCGACCCATTGCGTCGTTCATCGAGAGCGTTGCGACGAACGTCCGCTTCTGCCGCTGGTCGCACGTTCTGGAGTCTCAGCGAGGATGGGCCCGATGAAGCCCTCGGCGGCCATTCGTCTGCGTATCGCCCGTCTGAGTCACAACCTGTCGGCATCCGAGCGGTTCTGGGTCGCCGGCCAGGACTAGGTCCTTGGCTGTCAGAGTCCCTGCAGCCCGTCGGGGCGCAACCTGGCCGACGCCTACCACCTGCTCTATCGTCGCCTGGCTGTCAGCTTGCTTACTGCGTGTCGGTTGCGTGCGGCGCGCCAGGAGCGGCCGCCATGCTGTCGCTGGTCATGTCGATGGCCGCTTCTGGCAGCTGGTAGCCAACCTCAGCGTGTTCGCTGAGATCGAGACCGGCTTCCTCGTCCCCGGGACTGACCCGCAGCCCCACGGTGCGGTCGGTGACCCACAGGATGATCCAGGTCATGACGAACGGGTAGGCGATTCCGACGACGGCCAGCACCGCCTGGCGGCCGAGCTGCGTCCATCCGCCTGCCTCACCGGCAGCGTTCACGGCGAGGCTGGCGAAGACACCGGTGAGCACGACCCCGATCGCGCCGCCGACCATATGCACGCCGACCACGTCGAGGGAATCGTCGTAGTGGAATATGTCCTTGAGGTGGACGGCGCCGTAGCAGATCAGCCCGGCTGCGGCTCCGATGATGATCGCCGCCCACGGCTGCACGTAACCCGACGCCGGGGTGATCGCCGCCAGGCCGGCGACGGCGCCGGTGGCGATGCCCACGCCCGATGGCTTGCGGCGGCGCCACCACTCGATGCCCATCCAGGCCAGCATCGCGGTGCACGCCCCCAGCTGGGTGTTCACCAGTGCATAGGCGGCGACCGTTCCGGCGGACACCGCGCTGCCGGCGTTGAAGCCGAACCAGCCGAACCACAAGATCCCGGCGCCGAGCAGCACGAGTGGCACGCTGTGCGGCCGTTCCAGCTGGTGCGCCCGCCTCAGGTACAGGGCGGTGGCGAGTGCCGCCGCACCGGCCAGCTCGTGGACGACCGAGCCGCCGGCGAAGTCGATCGCGTGCAGGCCGCCCGCGCCGAGGAACCCACCGCCCCACTCCCAGTGCGCGAACGGGCTGTACACGAGCAGCGACCACAGGCCGATGAAGACCAAGTAGCCGCGGAAGCGCATCCGCTCACAAAACGCCCCCGCTATAAGTGCCGGGGTGATGACAGCGAACTTCATTTGGAACGCCATGTACACCAGCGACGGAATCGTAGGGGCATAGCTGTTCGGAGTGCCGTTGACGTCATGCAGCATCACGTACTGCAGGCTGCCGATCAGCCCACCCCAGTGACTGCTGCCGAACGCCAGCGAGTACCCAACGATGACCCAGAGCAAGCTGATCACACCGATGGCCACGAAGGACTGGACCATCGTCGCGACCACGTTCTTCGCGCCTACCAGTCCCCCGTAGAACAGTGCCAGCCCCGGCAGCATGAAGAACACCAGCGCCGTTGAGGTCAGCATCCAGGCAGTGTCACCAGCATTGATGTGCATGCCAACCTCCCATGACCGCGGCGCCTTTGCCCCGGCATGCCGTTGATCACCGTAGCCTATTGCCGGCTCCGCGCACCTGACATTGCGAGGACAACCATGATCGACAGCACCTAGCACCTCACGATGGCGGTGAGGCCGACGACGCGATCGCCCGCCCCAGCTGACCCCCGCAGCTAGGCCGCGGCGGCGTTCACCGGGCGGGCACTGTGTGGTGCCGAGCTGTCCCGCCTTGGCTACCCAGGCGGAGAACCACGCCCGCCCAACGACACCCCGCCGTCATGCTGCAGACACTTCCACCCAAACCCGCTGGCCCAAGCCATCCGCTCAGGGCACGCGTCAGGAACTCGCGACTTTGCCCTGCTCCATCAGCACAGCCCCAGCTGCCGCACCGCCTACAGCAGGGCGAGCAGACGCCCGCTCGGTCTGCGAATTCGCCTGCAGCCTAGTCCCTATGGTCCCGGCTGCGGGCGCCGCAGGCGGGCGACGGGACTCCTTAATCACTGTGGTGCCGGGCACTAGGTGAGAGCAGGACTGCCGCCCTGGCGCTCACAGGCTATCCCCGCTCGCAAACAGTGGCCCATAGAGCCTCACCGGGGAGAGAATTCTTAGGCACGTATTTGGCACGGCTACCTGATCTTTGCGGCCGTCGCCGCTGCTGCATCCGCTGGCGAGACCGGGCGTATTCGTATCCTGGCTGGTCACCGGTGTCTTGCAGGTGGTGGCCGACCGGGCTGCGGGTCAGCGCACGCTGCGTCGGCGGTGCGGGACACCGCTCCCGCAGGCCGCCGGGCCCGGCTCTCGTACCGGGCCTGACCTGCAGTCTCTGGTGGCAGGTCCAGGATTCGAACCTGGCAAGGCGTTCGCCGACGATTTTACAGACCCTGGCCGGTACTGCCTGAGCTGGGCGAATGTCAGTGTAGTGCGCCACTTTGGCACGCATTTGACATGACCACGCGGCCGGCCTCGTACTCCCCGCTCCGGGTTCGTTCACCGAACAGGCGGGCGCAAGGGCAGACTCGCAGCCGTCAGGTAACCGGCAGCGTCCGACAGCGCCGCGGCTGACCGGTGATCACCGTGCACTGCCACCGGGCCGATGCAACTGTCCGGCATGCTCGCTCTCGCACGATGCCGATAAGCGGGCCCGGTATCCCGTACCTTGGGCAGGCGCTCGCGCGGCACAGCAACGGAAGGGAAACTGATCTGCCTGACCAGGTACGTGATCGGCCCGGACGTCGCCATCGCCTGGCGCGCGACCAAGCCGTGATCCGCGGCGGACATCAGATCCTGGCCCGACACTGCTGTGTTCGCAGTTGCTGTCGCTTCCGTACCAGGCAGCACGCCGCGGCGAGATGACCAGGAAGGATGCCGAGCGGCAGCTCGACTACGTGCGCGGGCTGCGGATCCGGCTGCTGGGGGACCGCGTCCTGCAGGAGATCGCGTGGAAGGCCGCCGGGCTGCTCGGCTGGCCTGACATCTTTGACGCCGAGTACGTCGCCCTGACCCAGCTCCACATCGGCCACAGGACAGGCCCGCGACCAGCACACCCGGACGCTGGCCATCGCCCGCGGCATCAGCGCCACCCCAGAGGAAGCAGCGCCCTGGAAGAAATCGGCAACAGCTGCCTCCGAGAAGGCGACCCTGGCCAGGCGCGCACCTGCAGCAGGCACCCAGCATCTATCAGCGCATCGGCCCCCAGCGGCCCAGCGCGTCCAGCAAACCCTCCCGAACGACGGGCTGACATCCACCACTCCCCTGGCGCGCGCCGCCGACCGGTGACCAGAGTGCCCGCGAGGGTGATCAGTTCTGCGGCCACACTGTCGGCCGGCCTCTCCGGTGCGCCGCAGCGCAGGCGGTCCCCATGCCAGCCCGGTGGCCTCCGGCAGGGTTACGGCGAGAAAGGCTGCTGCCCGTTCCCGGCCAGATCTCGTCCGGGACGTAGATCCTCGCCCAAAGGCTGCGGCTGATGGCTAGCGTGGCCCGGCCTGCTGATGAAGACTGCGACAGTGGGGAGCCCAGAATCGAAGCGCTGGCCAGAACATCTTCCCGTGAGCGCGATGCGTGTCGTGCGATGGAGCGCGCGGTATGACCAGACGGTCGCCTTCTACCGGGACATCATCGGGCTACCGGTGCTGGAAGCCTTCCACGACAGCTATGGCCTGGACGGGACGATCCTTGGCCTGCCCGACGGCACGGCTCACTTGGAGATCGTCCGCTTGCAGGACGCCCGGCATCCGACGCCGGGACTTGACCAACTGGTGTTCTACCTGCCCGATGCCGCCACCCAGGAACGCATCACCGCGCGGCTCTCCGGCGCGGGTGTCCACCCGGTTGCGCAGATCGACTACTGGCAGGCCAACGGCGGCGTTACTTACCAGGACCCAGACGGGCGTGAACTCGTGTTTGCGTCCTGGATTTATCGCCCGCCACCTGATCCGGGCTGACGTCCCACGAGCAGGCCTAAGTGCCTCCGGGAAATGCACGGACCTGCCGCTGTGCGTGTCGTTGCGTCGATGGTGGGTTGAGGCGCGGGTTGGGATACGAGCCGTGGCCAGCCCAGAGCGCCGCCGCGACGTTCAACGGCAGCCGCGCGGGCAGCGGCCTGATCACCTAAATGGCAGTCAGTGAATCGCTAGCACCATGCGAGGCGCGGGGCCAAAGACCGTCTCGGCGACGCCGCGATCGACGAAACCGAGGGCCCTGTAAAAACCCAGTGCATGAGGATTAGCGGTCACCTCCAGAAACTCCACGCCCCGTGCTCGCAGCACCTTGGCGATGCGGTTGACGAGTGCCGTAGCAATCCCCCGCCGCATCCAGTCTGGATCTACGAACAGGTCTTCCAATTCGACGGTACCGCCGACTTCGATCCAGGTGGCGAAGCCAACGACCAAGCCGTCCTCTTCCGCGACATAAGTGCGGCCTCGGGCTAGCCCGTCCGGCCCCAGGATCAGGTACTCCGGATGGGCCAGCAGGTCATTACGGTCACCCGCATTGAACAACGACGCCCTGCGATAAACATCAGATGCGGCGGGGAGGTCGGCAGGTACTCCAAGCCGGATCATTGCCACAGTGTCTAGCAAGCGACCTGGGTCGCCAAAATTTGGGTCACGGCTCTGCAGCCGCCCGGCCCAACGTCCGCACTACGCCGCGAGCCGCGCGTTCGGCCGCAGACGTGACAGCGAACGGTACACCTCGGCGCTTGACTAGGCGAAACGCGGCAGCCCGATCGCCGGGCACGGCCGCTGGCCGGGCGGATAGGATCACGGCGTGATCACTGGGATGCATGCGATCGTGTTCTCACCGCAAGCTGACAAGGCCCGCTCGTTCTTCGCGGATGTGCTCGCCATGCCATCAGTTGACGCAGGCGACGGATGGCTCATTTTCGCCCTGCCACCGGCCGAGCTTGCTGTTCACCCAGCCGACGGCGAGAGCCGCCACGAGCTCTACCTGATGTGCGACGACATCCACGCCACCCTCGCTGAGCTGAGGGGTAAAGGAGTCGAAACGGCACGGGACATCTCTGATCAGGGCTGGGGCCTGCTCGCCGCAATCCGCCTGCCAGACGGCTCGGAATTCCCCATCTATCAGCCCCGGCACCCATCGCCACTGCAGCCCTGACAGGCGCACTCATTTGCCGCGCTCAGCGCTTGAGGTGCTGGCTCACGAGCCGGGGCGGCGCGCATGCAACCCAGGCGTCGGTGATCGCTTCGCGCAATGCCGTCCGGGAGACATTTGTCAGCTGGATGAGAACGGCCGGGGAGCCACCGACCCCGGAGGCGGTCTTCGACAACCTTCAAGGGACAGCTCAGCCTGGAACGCCGCGCAGGCCGCACCCGCGCCGGGCTCGGCCCGCGTCGCCACGGTGATCGTCGGCATCGTGGCTCGGCCCGGCAGGCGCTCCTGGTGCCGGTCAGCCCCGGACGCTCATGGCGTAGACGAGGCTGCGATTGACGATGTTGTCGTTCGAGGCCATGAAGACCTTGCCCTCGGCCACGGCCAGTGGTGCACCGAGGTAGAACTGCTGGCTGCTGAGCTGCAGGAAATTGATCGGCATACAGGTCGCCGCCCCGCAGCCGGCGGCGTTGAAGGCGTACAGCCCCGCGTCCGGGGGGACGCTGGTCGCGGGTCCCTTGCCGACGAAGACGACGCCGTTGACCACCGCGGGCGGGGAGGCGGGCCCGGACTCGAAGTTGATTCCGGTCCACATCGGCTCACACCGGTGCTTGGCGCATCCGGCGGCGGGGTAGGCGGCCACGGCGCCGAGGGTGTTCGGGTCGGGCGAGTTCTGGGTGGTGGCGAACACCACGCCGCCGGACACCGCGGGCGAGCCCTCGGCGCCGCCGGTCCCGGTGTCGTAGGTTCGCAGCGGCTTGCAGGTCGCCGCGCCGCAGCCGGCGGCGGGGAACGCCATGAGGTGGAAGTTGGTGTTGGTCCCGTTGCCGAACAGCGTTCCCGAGGTGGTGAAGACGGTGGTCTTGGTGACCGCCGGCGCGGCCGTGTTCCCGGCCGGCCCGCCGATGCCGGCCGTCCAGGACGGCGCGCAGTTCGCCTGCCCGCACCCGGCCGCGGGGAAGACCAGCAGGCGGCCGCTGAACAGATTGGGCGTGTTGAGGAAGGTGGTCACGTAGACGTAGCCGTTGCCGACCGCCGGGGCGCCGATCTGTTCGGTCTTCTTCCCGTGCCCGACCCACAGCGGCGTGCAGACCGCGGCGCCGCAGCCGGCCGCCGTGAACGCGTACAGGTTGCCGTGCGAGTCCCCCGCGTACGCCACGCCGCCGGCGACCGCGACCGACGAGTCCACCACGCCGTTGGCCAGATGCGCCTTCCAAGCCGGCGCGCACACGGCGGCGGCGCAGCCCGTGGCCGGGAACGCGTACAGGAAGTGGTCGGCGGAGGCGATGAACACCAGGCCGCCGGCCACCGCCGGGGTGCTGGTGAAGTCGTTGTCCGCCTTTCCCTGCCACAGCGGCTGGCACGACGGCTGCCCGCAGCCGGCCGCTGGGTAGGCGTTCAGGTTGCCGTCGAAGCCGCCGACATAAATAACCCCGTTAGCGACCGCAGGGCCGCCTTCGGTGAGGGTGTTGCTCCCGAAGTCCGCAGTGAACAAGGTATGCAGCTGGCTGACGTTGCTCGTGCTGAAGGTCTTTTCCGCAGGATTGGTGCCCAGGTGCTGGGGAGAGTGGCCGAACTGCGGCCACTCGCTCGTGGCGGCGGCCGCGCCGCCGGGCGCCGGAGTTCCGGCCGCGCCAGCCGGAGCCGCCATGACCGCGACGCCGAACGGTGCGACGAGCGCGACGATACCGGCCAGGGTGGCCAGTCTTGATGTCGGGCGCATGTCCCCTCCTGCAGGAGCCGGTGTTGACCATCCGCGGCGGTACCGGACGCCGCTACCCCCGGTAGCGCGGTATCGGCAGCGCCGGGCCGCCGGGAGTCCGTCCCTTGGCCAATGACACGGAGCGCGGCCGCGATTCGGTTCACCGCGGGACGTGGGCGGGGCGCGGGTCTGGCGCCAGGGACGCGCCTGTACGGTCCCGGCAGCCGATCTGCACCGCCAGGCTGCACCACGATCTGCCGTTGGCACCATCGCGCCACCGTCCGCCGGATCTTCGCCCGCCAGCCTGAACCGCACAACTGCGCCTCAACAAGCCGGAACCTGGCCGGACGGCCCGTTCGCCTACCTGGAAGGCAGCGACGGCGAGCAGTACATCACCGCCACCCGCCGCCGCGGCCGATGGTGGCGGGAGATCTGTTCGTCACGATTGTCCGGTTTGACCTGACGCCGCCAGCCGTCCAGGGCGGTCGCAGCGGCCATGGCCGCCCATTCGCTACCGGGGCAGCACGCCAACCTTCTCGAGCTCGTCCGCACGCTCAGCCCTCGCGTTCATGCGGGCGTGCCACATGACAACCGCATATTCACCGGGCTCAATGGGCGTGAAGCCCAGCCATTCCATGTCCTGTTCAGAGATCGTGAATCTCTCGATCACGATGCCGCGGGGCTGCCTGCGCTCGCCGACGGCCTTGCGAGCGACTATGTCGCGCTTCCTGAGTTGTTCCTCCATGCGATGCTCCCTCGTGGGCGTGGTGAGCGACGCTCACCACTCCGGGCGGGGGGCCTTGGGGCGGTGACCGCCGACCGTCCTACTGCCCATCGCTATGCAGGGGAACCGTCGAACAGCATGGGGTGCAGCATCAGACGGAGAGTCTGTTCCGGGCCATCACGGCTCGCATGCCGCGTCCACGGGAGCCTAGCCCTCCTCAGGGGAGAATTCTCTGGCACGTATTTGGCACAGCTACCTGATCTCCGCGGCTCTCCGCCTCTTGGCAGCGGCGGGCTGGACCGGTGTTCTGGCATCTGGCTGGTCACCCCGTGCCCTGCTGCTGGCGACAGGGCGGTTTTTTGCGTCCGCGCAGGCTGCGCCTGCGGTGTCCGGCACCGCTCCCCCACGCCGCCAAGCCCGGTTCGCGCACCCGTCTTGACCTGCGGTTTTTGGTGGCAGGTCCAGGATTCGAACCTGGGAAGACTGTCGTCGGCGATTTTACAGACCCTGCCCGGTACTGCCCTGACCTGCGCGGATATCAGAGTCATCCGCCACTTTGGCACGCATTTGACATGACCACGCAGCCCGTCTGGCACCCCCCGCTCCGCGACTTGATGCCCTCAGCGGCCGAGACATGCCGGAATCAAGCACTGGCCCGCACCTGGGCCGGTCAGCAGCAGGAGTAGGGCAGCGGAACATTCCTGCAGGTCAGCGGGCAATCCGGTTCCTGGGTCAGGCAACTACGGGCTACCCGCCGGATCCGACGATGATCTTCGTCGTAAAGGTAAAGGTGGGCGCGGTGCCGACGATGGTATGCGTCCCGGGGGTCAGCGGGTGCAGGTGCGCGACCCAGCCGTGCGCGACAGACAGGCCGGTCGTTCTGGCCGGCAGGCCGAAGATGTTGTCCGCGGGGAGGACCATGTTCATCAGTCGGGTTTCCACCTCTTTCACCGGCACGGCGTGACCATCGACGGTGACCGAGGGAGCGGTCTGCGCGTCACTTTGCTCCGCGCAGGTCCGCAACTCGGCTTCAGTGGTGCCATTCCCTTCGATCGTGCTGCACTCGAACGAGGATGCTGCGACGAAGATCTTGGTGCCGGGCTTTACGGTGCACGAATCGATGCCGCTGGGTCCGAACGGCGCGACCGTGCGGCTGCCGAGGTTCCAGCACCCGAACGCAGCGCCGCCGGTGCCGAATGAGTTTTGCGCGGACGGTGTCTCGAACACCGTCGTCCACAACGCAGCGAGGTCGGCATTGAACTTGACCGGCGCCGGAGCGGCGCTCGCCGCCGGTGCCGCCAGGCCGAGCGTCGCCATGGCGATCAGCGGCGCGGTAACGAGACAGAACACGCCAATGAAACGAGACATACCTACCCCCCAGTTCGAGTTACCTGGTTGCGAGTATCAAGTCTGTGCCATCGCTTGCTGAGACAGTGCCCAGGGCATATGGCGTCTGGCTTCAGGAACTCGCTGGCCCTCGAGAGCTATCACGTTAACGCTGTGAGTGGCTTTTGGCCACGCCTACCGCCTGCTTTACCGAATCTCCACAGCGGATGGCCATACCAGGCAGTACGCCGCGGCGAGATGACCAGGAAGGATGCCGAGCGGCTGCTCGACTACGCGCGCGGGCTGCGGACCGGCTGCTCGGGGACCGCGTCCTTCAGGAGGTCGCGTGGAAGGCCGCCCCATGCCCGGCTGGCCGCGCACCTTTGACGCCGAGCACGTCGCCCTGATGCAGCTCCATGCCGACGCGCTGACCACCCTCGACCGGGTTCCTCCGGACTGCGGCGGCCGTCCAAGGGCTGGGCTGGAGCAGCCATTAGTGACCCAGCACCGCAATCGACGGCGAATAACCGCGCGCCGAGCCGCCGTTCTGCATGCCAAGCGAAGCGTGACAGCATGACCCGCTCCTGGCACAGAACTGGGTTATCGGCGCGGCCGTCGACCCGCGGTCATGCCTCCCCGTGCGGCCGTCCAGGGCAACCGCCCGGACGGCCGGGAGGAGGAATCATCAGTAGCCGCGCGAGCCGCCCTGGGCGGAGTAGCCACTGGCATCCGCCGACTGGGCGGTCCGCACCGAAGGCGGGGCGGCGGCTACGCCAGCAGCAGGACCGCCTGGCCGTTGAGTTTCCGCAGTTCTGCGGTGACCCCGAGAAACCTCCCGGTCGGGAAGTCGAACGCGACGACGTGGTCCCGGCCGACGCAGTAGAGCTGCCCCCCAGGCCCGAACCGTAGTCCGCGGGGTCTAGTGAATTTCACCGCAGGGTCAGGTGTTAGTACGCGCACCAGCCTGCCTGCGGCCGGGTCGTATTCGCGGATGGTGGCTCTGGCGCTGGGTGACCCGAACGGCCACTCGCTGGACACGACGAGGTTGCCTCCCGGAGCGATCACCAGATCGAGCGGACTCAGCTCGAGGTCAGCAATCAGTTGCCGATTGCGGAGTCGACCGTCGCAGTGAAAGATCGTGACGGTGTTGTCGCCCTCACCGGAGGGACCGATTCCCGAGGATAGGTAGAGTTGGCCGTCATCGCCGAAGCCGAATCCCCGGGGGAACGGAACGGTGCCGTCCGGCAGGAGCGGCTCGCCATCGGTGTCGAGTTGCGGAGGCAGGGCCAGTATGGTGCCACGGCGCCGCAACGTGAGGCAGTAACGGCCGTCCGGTGCGAATGTACCCCCGCCGCCATCCAGGCCTTCTTTGCGACCCGAGTCCAGGGTGACATTGCCGTTCTTGTCGAGCGCGAGCACCCGGTCATCGCCGCTGGTGATGTATACCAAATCACCGGCCGGGCTCAGGCTCATGCCGCGCGGATCAGTAATCCGGAGGTCGTCGCTGAACGGCCCGGCCAGATCCTCGCTGGCGGAGAAGCTCATAACCGTGCCGTATCCATCGCCGTTCGCGCCGCTGGCGCTCGTTACCAGAATCCGCCTTATACCTGTTTAGCTGCCTTCAGCCGCAAGCGAGACGGAACTCCTGTTGTGCCGAACACGGTCAACCGCAAGCGCGCCGTTTTGAACAATCTCATGCAGTACGCCATCGAGACAGGCATTCTGGCCGCTAATCCGCCGAAGACATTGAAATGGGCCCGCCCGCGCACGCTCAAGACGGTAGATCCGCGGACCGTGGTGAACAGCGAACAGGCCCGCCGGCTGCTCGCGGCGGCTGGTCAGCAGGGTCCGCCCGGTGAGCGCCTGGTCGCCTTTTCGGCTGCATGTACTACGCGGCCCTGCGGCCCGAGGAAGTCATGGACCTGCGTAATAGCAATCTCGCCAGCCTGCCCGAGCACGGGTGGG
>Ga0070711_100001976_pt1 | contig 11516 bp, 10 predicted proteins | sample LARL53metaG_FD_65452 | JGI IMG/M metagenome (GOLD analysis project Ga0070711, IMG submission 65452) | Corn, switchgrass and miscanthus rhizosphere microbial communities from Kellogg Biological Station, Michigan, USA - LAR L5-3 metaG | ecosystem: Host-associated > Plants > Roots > Rhizosphere ... | reverse complement strand
GCCGGGTTCTGCGCCATCAGGCCGCGGCGCTGGAGCTCTTGGAACTGCGCCTGCGCTGCCGCTTGCTGGGCGAACATCGCCGCCTGGATGCCGTGGAACAGGCCCTCGAGCCAGCCGACGAGCTGTGCCTGCGCGACGCGGAGTTCGGCCTCGGTCGGGACGCCTTCCATCGGCGGGGCGAGCTGCCCGAGTTCGTCGCGCAGGTCGGGGGAGAGCACCTCGGAGAGCTCACCGACCGCGCGCTGATAGATGTCGGCGAGCCGTTTGCGGCCGGGTTCGTCCAGCGACGCCTGGCGTGTCTGCTCCAGGAGTTCGCGGACCATGCTCGCGATCCGCAGGAGTTTCGCCGGCTGGGTGATGGACTCCTCTTGCTCGCCGTCGCCCTGCGGCGGCATCGGGATCGCCGGCATCACGTCGGGCGTCGCGCTCTGGTCCTGCGGGTCGCTCATAGCGTTCAACCTAGCAGTGACCTGCGCTATCGCCCGGAGAGCTTCACGAGGAACGCGGCCTCGGCATGCGCCATCCGAACGACCTCGCCGAGGTCGACGCTTTCGTCGCGAGAGTGGTAGTTCGAGCGGTCATCGGCGGCGCCCCACATCACGACCTGGATCCCGGGGAACGTCTCCACGAGCAGCGGCACCAGCGGGATCGAGCCGCCAGATCCGATCTCGATGACCTCATGGTCGAACGCCTCCGTGAGCGCCTCGCGAACCGCCGCGAACGCCGCCGACGTGGTGTCGACGATGTAGCCGGCGCCGGGCTCGTCCTCATCGATCGTGACGCGGACCCCCCACGGCGCGGCGGCCCGCAGGTGTTCTGCAACGAGTTGCCTCGCCTTCGCGTAGTCCTCGCCCGGCGCCATGCGAAGCCCGATGACCGCGGTCGCCGTGGGGACGATCTGGTTGGCCACTTCGTTGACGCGCGGGGCGTCGAAGGCGAGCACGTTGATCGAGGCCTGCGAGAGCGTGCGGTCGGCGATCGAGCCGGAGCCGAACAGCTGGATCTCGGGATAGACGTTGGTCTCGGCGCGGAACGCCTCCTCGGTGACCTCGTCGCCCGTCCACTCGAACGCATGCAGGCCCTCGACCGCGACCTCGCCGTCGTCGGTGTGGAGCGATGCGATCATGCGAGCGAGCGCGCTGATCGCGTCGGGCAGCGGCCCTCCGAACGCGCCGGAGTGGACCGCCTGCGGCAACACGTCGACGCGCACCTCGAGCGAGGTCGCGCCACGGACGCTCGTCGTGATCGTCGGCACGCCCGTGCGGACGTTGCCGCTGTCGGCGACGACGGCGACGTCGGCGCGGAGCAGGTCGGCATCGCCTTGAACGAGCTCGGGCAGGTGCTCGGTCGAGCATTCCTCCTCGCCCTCGACGATCACCTTGATCGTGACCGGTGGGTCGCCGTCGGCGAGGAGCGCGCGGATCACGGCGGCGTGGATCGCGATGCCGCACTTGTCGTCGGCGCTGCCGCGACCGTAGAGACGCCCATCGATGAGGACCGGCTCGAACGGCGCATGCGCCCACGCGTCCGGGTCTGCGGCCGGCTGGACGTCGTGATGCGCGTACAGGAGCACGGTCGGGGCGCCGTCGGGACCGCGATGCTCGCCGAACACGGCGGGGTGCCCTCCGTCGAGCTCGATCAAACGAACCTCGGCGAGCCCGGCGTCGCGCAGGATCGTCGCCGTCGCCTCCGCGCTCGCGCGAACGTTCGCCGGGTCGTAGCCCTCGTACCCGACCGAGGCGATCGCGACGAGCGTGCTCAGTTCGTCCACGATGCGCTGCCGGTCGTCCTCGATGCGTCGCTGGAGGTCGTCCATGGCGCCGGAGGCTACCGCGCGGCGCGGAGCGGCGCAGGCGTCAGGGATACAACCGCTCGAGCCGCCAGCCGGTTCGTTCGCGGGTGTATCGGAACCGGTCGTGGAGCCGGTACGGACGCCCTTGCCAGCACTCCATCTCCTCAGGGGTGAGCAGGTACCCGCCCCAGTGCTCGGGCCTCGGGACGTCCTGGCCGGCGAAGCGTTCCCGGGTCTCCTCGACCCGGCGCTCCAGCGTCGCGCGATCCTCAAGGGGACGGCTCTGTTCACTGGCCCACGCCCCGAGCTGCGCATCACGTGGGCGGGTGGCGAAGTACCCGTCGGAGTCGGCAGCCGGCAGCTCGGTCACCGCGCCGCGCAGGCACACCTGGCGGTCGAGCTCGCGCCAGTACAGCGTGCACGCCGCGCGCGGCGTCGCGGCGAGCTCGTGTGCCTTGCGGCTGGTTCGGTTCGTGAAGAAGGTGATGCCCGTGTCGGTGATGTGCCGGAGGAGCACGTGGCGGACCGACGGTGCGCCGTCGGCGCCAACCGTCGCGATCGCCATCGCGTTCGCGAGGACGACGCCGGCGGCTTCGGCGTCGGCCAGCCACGCGCGCAGCTGCGCGATCGGGTCGGGGTCGAGGTCCGGGAGGTCGAGCGGTCCGTGGTCGTGCACCGCATCGGCGTTCGTGGCACCCGGGTCGCTCATGCGCGCATGGTAGGTGTCGCGAGCTCCCGGCGAACGAACCCCTCGACGTGGTGCCCCCGGCAGGACTCGAACCTGCGCTTCCGGCTCCGGAGGCCGACGCTCTATCCTCTGAGCTACGGGGGCGAGACGAGCGAGTCTAGCAACCGACCCCTGTGTGGCTGCCCGTATGCTCAGCCCATGCCGCGCATCCTCCTCGTCGACGACGACCCAGCGATCCTTCGCCTGCTCGACGTCAACTTCCGCATGGAGGGCTTCGACGTGGAGGCAGCCTCGCACGGCGAGGAGGCGCTCGCGAGTGCCGCCCGGCAGGCGCCCGACGTCGTCGTGCTCGACCTGATGATGCCTGGGATGGACGGCCGCGAGATCTTGCGGCGGCTGCGCGAGGACCCCGCGACGGCCGACGTGCCGGCGCTGTTCCTCACCGCGCGCGGCCGCGACGATGCCCCGACGGGCGACGCGCGCTACGTCCAGAAGCCGTTCGACATGGTTGAGCTGGTGGCGACGGTGCGCGCGATGCTCGAGGGCGACGGGCCGTGATCGAGCAGCAGCTGCGCGACTGGCTCGCCGCGGGGCTGCGGTCGGCCGCGCCGGCGCTGGGTCTCGACGGCGATCTTCCCGAGCCGGAGCTCCAGGAACCCCGACAGAAGGAGCACGGCGACTTCGCGACCAACGTGGCGCTCGCGCTGGCCAAGCGCGCCGGCGCGCCCCCGCGCCAGGTTGCCGAGGCCCTGATCGCCGCGCTCGAGCCCGTGCCGTTCGTCGAAAAGGTCGAGGTGGCCGGGCCGGGGTTCATCAATGTCTGGACGACCGACGACTGGCTGTTCGACACGGTCCGCGCGATCGCCGCCGAGGGCGCCCGGTATGGACGTGCAGAGCCGACCGGTGAACGCGTCCAGGTCGAGTTCGTCAGCGCGAACCCGACGGGACCGCTGCACGTGGGCCACGCCCGCAACGCGGTGCTGGGTGATTCGATCGCGCGGCTGCTCGAAACCGCCGGCCATACGGTCGAGCGTGAGTACTACTTCAACGACGCGGGCGGGCAGATGGACCGGTTCGGCGCGTCGGTCGAAGCACGGTACCTGCAGGCGCTCGGGCGCGACGCCGAGGTGCCTGCGGACGGGTACCACGGCGACTACGTGACTGCCTACGCGATGGACATCCTGCGTGAGTACGGCGATGCGCTCGCCGACCTCCCGCCTGAAGAACGGTTCGTGCGGCTGCGCGGGGAAGGTGCGCGGCGGGCGATGGACGGCATCCGCGAGACGCTCGCGCGCTTCGGTGTGTCCTTCGATACCTACGTGTCCGAAGCGACCCTCGAGGAGCGCGGCGAGATCGGGGAGTCGATCGACCGGCTGTTCGCGGCGGGCAAGATCTACGAGGCCGACGGCGCGACGTGGTTCCGGTCGACGGACTACGGCGACGACAAGGACCGCATCGTGATCCGCTCGAACGGGCGGCACACCTACTTCGGCGCGGACTGCGCGTACCTGGTCGACAAGTTCCGGCGTGGGTTCGACCATCTGATCTACGTCTGGGGCGCCGACCACCACGGCGATGTGATCCGGGTGAAGGGCGCCGCCGACGCGCTCGGCTTCGACCCCGACCGGGTCGAGCTCCTGCTGTACCAGTTCGTTGCGTTCCAGCGAGGCGGAGAGCCGCTGCCGATGAGCAAGCGCGCCGGCACATTCGTGTCGCTCGACGAGTTGATCGACGAGGTCGGAACGGATGCGGCGCGGTTCCATCTGTTGCTGTTCTCGAACGACCACTCGATGCGGTTCGACATCGAAGAGGTCGCGAGGGCGTCGATGGAGAACCCCGTGTACTACGTGCAGTACGGCCACGCCCGGATCGCCTCGATCGTGCGGAAGGCCGAGTCCTCCGGCGTCGTGATCGCCCCGATCGAAGACGTCGATCTCGCACTGCTCGGGCATGCGTCGGAGCTGGATCTGCTCCGCGCGCTCGCGGAGATGCCCGACGTGCTCGTTCGGGCGGCCGAGCTCCGCGCGCCGCACCGGTTGGCACATGCGGCGCAGGATCTGGCCGCCCGGTTCCACCGCTTCTACACCGAATGCCGCGTGGTCGGCGATGACGCCGAGCTGACGCAGGCGCGGCTGTGGCTCTGTCGCGCGACCCAGCAGGTGCTCGCGAACCTCCTCGCGGTGCTCGGCGTGTCGGCGCCCGAGCGCATGGACCGCGACGATGCCTGATCCCTGGCCTCGATCCGCCCGCTGGACCTCGGCGGGCCTGACGGTCGGCGGCCGTGCGGCCGCCGACCTCGCGGACCGGTTCGGCACGCCGCTGCTCGTGATCGACGAGGCCGACATGCGCCAACGGATGCGGGCGATGACGTCTGCGTTCCCACGGGTGGCGTACGCGGTCAAGGCGATGACGTGCGCGGCCGTGATCCGCGCGGCGCTCGAGGAAGGACTCGATCTGTTGTGCGCGTCCGGCGGCGAGGTGGCGACCTGCCTGCGCGCCGGTGCGCCGGCGTCGCGTGTCCTCCTCCACGGGAACGCCAAGACCGACGACGAGCTGACCGCGGCCGTGGAAGCGAGCCTCGGCGCGGTGGTCGTCGACGACGCCCAGGAGCTCGATCGTCTCGGGGCGATCGCGCGCGGCGCCGGCGTCGCTCAGGCGGTTCTCCTTCGGGTGACGCCCGACGTCGCGGTGGAGACGCACGAAGCCATCGCGACGGGACACGCTGCATCGAAGTTCGGCGTGCCGCTCGCGGTGGCGGCCGACGTCGCGCGGCGCGCTTCGGCGACCGCCGGCATCCGGCTGATCGGTCTGCACGCACACGCGGGCTCCCAAGTGCTCGACGTCGATGCGCACGTGCGGGTGGTGCGTGCGCTGCTCGGCGTCGCAGCGGACGCCGGCATCCGACCCGCGATCATCGATGTGGGAGGTGGTTTCGGTGTGACGTACACGGACGAGACGCCGTCCGATGTCGTTGCCGTGGCCGCCGCGCTGCGCGACGAGCTCGACGCCAACGGCTCGGACGCGGCGCTTCAGATCGAACCCGGCCGCGCGATCATCGCGAACCCGGGCCTCACCTTGTATCGAGTGCTTGCGCGCAAGCAGGCTGGTGGGCGGAACCTGGTGGCGATCGACGGAGGCATGTCGGACAACCTGCGGCCCGCGCTCTACGACGCGCGGCACGACGTTGCCGCAGTCTCGAGCGGCAACGGACCCACGGAGCAGGTCACCGTGGTCGGCCGCCACTGTGAGTCGGGCGACGTCGTTGCCGACGACGTGTCGCTCCCGGCCGGGCTCGCGCGCGGCGACCTCCTCGCGGTGGCCGCGACCGGCGCCTACACCTATCCGCTCGCCTCCGCGTACAACCGGTTCGGCCGGCCCGCGGTGGTGGGCGTTCGCGACGGGGAGGCGACCCTCTGGGTCCGCCGCGAAGACGTCGATGACATGGACAGGCTCGACGTCATACTTGGGACCCCGTGGGGGGCCGGCGCGTTGCCCACGGCCGAAGGAGGCGCACGCACGTGACGGACCGCGTGATCCGCGTGGGGATGCTCGGCTGTGGCACGGTCGGATCGGCCGTTGCGCGGACCCTGCATGCCCACGGCGATGACGTCGCCCGCCGCGCCGGCGTTCGGATCGAGATCGCGCGCGTCGCGGTCCGCGATGTGGCACGGCGCCGCGACGTGCCGCTGGTGGCCGAGCTCTTCACCGCCGACGCCACCTCGATCGTCGACGACCCCGACGTCGACGTCATCGTCGAGCTGCTCGGCGGCCTGGATCCGGCCCGGCAGCTCGTCGAGCGCGCACTCGCCGCCGGCAAGCCGGTGGTGACCGGCAACAAGGAGCTGATCGCGGCCGCCGGCGCGGAGCTCGAGGCCGCGGCGCACGCCGGCGGTGCGGACCTCGCGTACGAAGCGGCGGTGGCCGGCGGGATCCCGTTGATCCGCCCGCTGCGCGAATCGCTCGCGGGCGATCGCGTCACGCGGATCCTCGGTGTGGTGAACGGGACGACCAACTACATCCTCACCCAGATGTCCGACCACGGCTCCGGCTTCGACGAGGCGCTCGCGGACGCGCAGCACCTCGGGTACGCCGAAGCCGACCCGACCGCCGACGTCGAGGGTTTCGACGCGGCGGCGAAGTGCGCGATCCTCGCGTCGATCGCCTTCGACACGCGGGTCACGGACGGCGATGTCTACCGCGAGGGCATCACGCACATCACCGCGCAGGACATCGCTGACGCCGCGCGCCTCGGCTACGTCGTCAAGCTGCTCGCGATCGCCGAACTCGATGACGACGACGTGTCGGTCCGCGTCCACCCGGCGATGATCCCCACCGAGCATCCGCTCGCGAGCGTTCGCGACGCGTACAACGCGGTCTTCATCGAAGCCGATAAGGCGGGGAGCCTGATGTTCTACGGGCGCGGCGCGGGCGGCGAGCCGACCGGCACATCGGTGATCGGCGACCTCGTGCGTGTGGCGCGCCATCTCGTCTACGGCGGCCGCATGCAGGGCGCGGCGGGAACCAGCGTCGGCCGGCGGATCCGGCCGATGGATGACACACACGGCCAGTACTACCTGAACCTCCACGTCGCGGACAGCCCAGGCGTGCTCGCCGAGATCGCCGCGGTCTTCGGCCGCAACGGCGTGTCGATCGAGCGCGTATGGCAGGAGGGGTTCGGCGAGCAGGCTGCGCTCGTGTTCATCACGCACCGCGCGCAGGAAGGCCCGTTCCAGAAGACGGTGCAGGAGCTGCGCGAACGCGATGCCGTCCGAGCGGTCGTGAGCCTGCTCCGGGTGGAGGGCGAGGAGTGAGTGCCGGCGCCGACATGCGCACGCGGGGCGCACATCAATGGCGCGGCCTGATCGAGGAATACCGTGAACGCCTGCCCGTCACCGATGACACACCGGTGATCACGCTTCGCGAAGGCGGCACGCCGCTCGTGCGGAGCGACGCGCTGTCGGTGCACACCGACGCCGAGGTGTGGCTCAAGTACGACGGGGCGAACCCCACGGGCTCCTTCAAGGACCGCGGGATGACCCTCGCGATCTCCAAGGCGGCGGAGGAAGGCGCGCAGGCGGTCGTGTGCGCCTCGACCGGGAACACGTCAGCATCGGCCGCGGCCTACGCGGCGAAGGCCGGGCTCACCTGCGCCGTGTTGGTGCCCAAGGGCAAGATCGCGATGGGCAAGATGGCCGCGACCCTCGTCCACGGCGCCCGCATGCTGGAGGTCGAAGGGAACTTCGACGCGTCGCTTGATCTTGCACGAGACCTCGCGGAGCGATACCAGGTGACGCTGGTCAACAGCGTGAATCCGTTCCGGCTCCAAGGACAGAAGACCGCCGCGTTCGAGATCTGTGACTTCCTCGGACGCGCGCCGGACATCCACTGCGTGCCGGTCGGCAACGCGGGCAACATCTCGAGCCACTGGCTCGGGTACTCCGAGTACCTGGCAGACGGCGTGATCTCGGAGCCGCCGCAGCTGTTCGGGTTCCAGGCGGCCGGCGCGGCGCCGCTCGTCACCGGGGTTCCGGTGCCCGACCCCCAGACGATCGCGACGGCGATCCGCATCGGGAACCCCGCCTCGTGGGACCTCGCGATCGACGCGGCGCGGAGCTCCGAAGGCGGCATCTGGTCGGTGACCGACCGGCAGATCCTCGCCGCCTATCGGCTGGTCGCGCGGGAGGGATTGTTCGCTGAGCCGGCGAGCGCGGCGAGCGTCGCCGGACTCCTCCAAGCACACGAGGAAGGCCGGATCCCCGCGGGGGCGACGGTCGTGTGCATCCTCACGGGCCACGGACTGAAGGACACCGAGTGGGCGATCGCGGGCGCGGCCCATCCGGTCAGCGTTCCCGCCGATGCCGCGGTGGTCGCCGAGGAGCTCGGGCTGGCCGACAGCGCGCGATAGGCTCCGCGCACCATGCGCGTCACCGTTCGCGTCCCGGCGACGTCGGCCAACCTCGGCCCGGGCTTCGACACGTTCGGTCTCGCCCTCGACCTCTGCAACGACGTCACCGTCGACACCGACGCGCCGTCCGGCGTGACATGGGAGGGGGAGGGTGCCGACGAACTGGCGGTCGACGGCTCAGATCTCGTCTCCACGACGATGGCTGCGATCGCGTCCTCGATGGATACGCCACTCCCGTCGCTGGCGCTGCATGGGGCCAATCGGATCCCGCTCGCGCGCGGTCTCGGCTCGTCCTCCGCGGCGACGGTGGCCGGTGTCGTGCTCGCATCCAGGGTGCTCGATCTGGGCATCGACCGCGGCGACGCGTTCTCCGTCTTCGCCGAGGCCGCGGGGATCGAAGGCCATCCGGACAACGCGGCGCCTGCCGTGTTCGGCGGGCTCACGATCGCGGTCGACGGCGAGGTGCATCGACTTGAACCGCACCCTGAGCTGCGTGCGGTCGTGCTCGTCCCGAGCGTTCGCCTCGATACCGCGAGCGCCCGGGACGCCTTGCCTGACCGGGTGCCGATGGCCGACGCCGTCTTCAACCTCGGCCACGCGGCGCTCCTCGTCGAAGCGCTGACGACCGATCCCTCCCTGCTGCAGGAAGCGTTGCGTGATCGCCTCCACCAAGACGCTCGGCTCGAGCTCGTTCCGGAGATGGCCGATCAGTTCGACCGGATCCAGGCGCTGCGACGTGTCCCCGTGTGTGTCTCGGGGGCTGGCCCGAGCCTCATCGCGTTCCCGCTCGACGGCGCCGAGATCCCACCGGAGGCCCTCGAGGGTCCCGGCGAGTGGCGCGCCGTGCCGCTCGCGATCCGTCGCGAGGGGTTCACCGTCGATGCCTGAGCTCGCCGGCAAGGCCGCGCTCATCACCGGCGGCACCACGGGGCTGGGCCGCGCGATGGCCGAGCGGTTCCTCGATGAGGGGGCCTCTGTCGTGATCACCGGCCGCGACGGCGCGCTCGGCGGCGAGGCGGAGGCCGCGCTCGCGTCACGCGGCGCGATCCGTTTCCTCCGTGCCGACGCGGGCGACCCCGACCAGGCGCGCGCGAGCGTCGATGAGACCGTCGCACTGCTCGGCGGCCTCGACATCCTCGTGAACAACGCCGGGATCGGCGTGCAGGCCGGTGTGCTCGAGACGCCGCTGGACGCCTACGACCGCGTGATGGACATCAACGTGCGGGGGGCGTTCGTGTACGCCCAAGCCGCCTTCCCGCATCTCGAAGCGCGGAGCGGCGTGATGCTGCACGTCTCGTCGGATGCCGGCGTTTTGGGCGAAGAGGACATCGGCATCTACTCGGTGTCGAAGGCGGCGCTGATCATGCTGTCGAACATGCTCGCGATCGAGGGCGCCCGGCGCGGCGTTCGATCCAACGCCATCTGTCCGGGCGACACCGCGCCGGGGATGCGGCACATGGGGCCGCCCGGCGAAGACCGTCCCGAGGACGACCCCGCGACGTGGATCCAGCCGCCGCTGGGACGGATCGGCGAGGCGATGGACGTCGCCGACGCGGCGGTGTTCCTCTGTTCGGACCGGGCGAGCTTCGTCAACGGCGTTGCTCTGCTCGTCGACGGCGGGATGCGCGCCGGGATGCGCACCGGCCGCGACCCCGGACCGTAGACTCGACGGAGATGGTCACCATCGCCCACATCTCCGATCCGCATCTCGGATCGCCGTACTTCGTCCCGAATCTGATGAACCGGGTGATCGTCGAGCTGAACGAACTCGCGCCCGACGCGGTCGTCGTGTCGGGCGACCTCACCACCGAGGGATTCCGGCCCGAGTACAAGGCGTGGCTCGCCTATGCCGAGCGGATCGACGCGCCGTTGCTCACGGTGCCCGGGAATCACGACTCGCGCAACGTGGGCTATGTCCACTTCGAGGATCTGATCGGGCAGCGGATGTGGAGCACAGACGTCAGCGGGGTCCGCATCGTCGGCGTCGACTCGAGCGAGCCCGACCTCAACGAGGGCAAGGTCGGCCGCGTCCACTACCCGTGGATCAAGCAGGAGTTCCGCGCGGCATCGACGCTCAACATCTTCGTGTTGCATCACCATCTGCTGCCGATCCCTGGGACCGGCCGCGAGCGTTCCACGGTGATGGACGCCGGCGATCTGCTCGAGGTCTTGATCCACGCCGGGGTCGACGTGGTGCTGTCCGGGCACAAGCACGTCCCGTATGTCTGGCGGCTCGAGGACCTCTACGTGGCGAACGCCGGCACGGTGTCGTCGATGCGCGTGCGTGGCCACGGCAAGCCGTGCTACAACGTGCTCGAGTTCGACGGGGCAGAGGTCCGGATCACCCGCCGGTTCCCGTTCGACGCCGAGCCGCATCTGCTGGCGGCATTCGTGCCGGCCGGCGAGCGGCAACCGCGCGAAGAGCCCTTCGAGCACGCCGCCGCAGACCGCGCGTAGTTCCGACCCGACCCGAGGAGGTCCACCCCGATGCGCACCCTGGCGCTCGTCGATGGCGAGCACTATCCGCCGGTGACGCGCTGGGGCCTCGAGGTCGCCCGGGAACGTGGGTACGACGTCATCGCCGCCGTGCTCGTCGGCGGCATCGAGAAGCTCGGCGCCGGCGAGACGCCCGACCTCGGCGTGCCGACGCGCGCCGCGGGCGACGACCGGTTCGCAGCTGTCGCCGCCGCGATCGACGAGCTCTCGCCCGACCTCGTCCTGGACCTGTCCGACGAACCGATCCTCGGGTATCGCGAGCGGATGGCCATCGCGGCCGTCGCGCTCGCCCGAGGTGTGCCCTACGTCGGGCCCGACTTCCGTCTGGATCCGCCGGAACGACTCGCGCCACCACTCGGCACCCCGACCGTGGCGGTGTTCGGTACCGGCAAGCGGACCGGCAAGACCGCGGTCGCCGGTGAGGTCGCGCGGATCGCCGCCCGCGGTGGCCTGTTGCCCGTCGTCGTCGCGATGGGGCGCGGCGGCCCGGCCGAGCCTCAGGTCGCCGAGGCGGGCAGCGTCACGCTCGACTCCCTGCTCGCGTTGGTGCGAGACGGGCAGCACGCTGCCTCCGACTATCTGGAAGACGCGCTCACCACCGGGGTGACGACGATCGGCGCGCGTCGGGCCGGCGG
>Ga0070711_100001973_pt1 | contig 11520 bp, 11 predicted proteins | sample LARL53metaG_FD_65452 | JGI IMG/M metagenome (GOLD analysis project Ga0070711, IMG submission 65452) | Corn, switchgrass and miscanthus rhizosphere microbial communities from Kellogg Biological Station, Michigan, USA - LAR L5-3 metaG | ecosystem: Host-associated > Plants > Roots > Rhizosphere ... | reverse complement strand
AAACCCGCCAACGGCCGCCGCAGCGCGCAACTCCCCGTCGAAGCCTACGCCGTCGTCCCCGGCACCAAATTTCTCGTCCGGCTCGAAGAGGAACTCAACACCGAAGGCACGCGCCGCAACAGCCGCTTCAAAGTCCGCACGCTCGAACCACTCGAAGCCGGCAGCGGCATCTACCTCCCCGCAGGCGCCCAAATCGTCGGCCATATCAGCCGCGTCGAATCCGCAGGCATCGCAGGCCGCGCGAAAATTTGGCTCACCTTCGACGACATTCGCACCAACTTCGGCCCACTCCCCATCGTCGCCGAAGTCATCGGCGTCCCCGGCGATCACAGCGTAAAAGTCGGCACGACACAGGAAGGCCTAATCGAAGGCCGCACCAGCACCCAACAAGCCGCCGCCGAAGCCGCAGCAGCCGGCGCCGCACTCGGCGCCGTCAAAGGCGTAAAAGACAAAGACAAAAAAGAAATCGCCGAAGGCGCCATGGCCGCTGCCATCGCCGCCTATCTCGTCGAATCCGGCCGTGGCCACGAAGTCGACCTCCCGCGCGGCGCCAAACTCGAAGTCGAACTCGAACGCGCCCTCTATTTAGTCAAGAACTAACCGCCAACGATCAGACTCACTCAGTTCCCCACCCGCGGCTGCTGTGAAACTGCTCGCTCCCCAAAAGCGTGAGTCGGCTTGTCAATCTGCGGGCATGTTCCGCCCTAGCCTCTCCGAACATCGAGCGAAATACTCGAACCGGCCTGCTTGGCAAGTCGGTACGGGCTTGTTAGAGTCGAAGGTTCAGCATCCGATTTCGCGGGAACATGCATCTGTAGCACAGGAGAGAGGCTGAGCCGCATGGCGGAAGAGACAAGCACTGGGATACGCGCGATCGAAACGGCCGAGCGCAAGGATCGCGTGTTGATCGTCGAAGACGAAGACAACGCGCGCAAGGGTTACGAGCAATTGCTGCAAAAGTGGGGCTACGACGTCCTCGGCGTTGGCACGGCAGAAGACGCACTCGCGAAGTTTGGCGGCTTTCAACCCGATTCGCTGATCGCTGACGTCGAACTGCCTGGCATGAACGGGCTCGACTTGCTCAAGCAGCTCGGCAACGAACTGCGCAACGTCCCATCCATCATCATCACCGGCAAAGGAAGCGATGAACGCGCGGTGGCTGCGATTGAAGCGGGGGCCTTCTGGTATATCGAAAAGCCGATGAAGGCGCCGGTACTGCGCGCGCTCCTCGATCGCTGTCTTGAAAAAGCGCGCGACACGCGACAGCTCGCCGTTTTGCAGCGCCAACTCCGCGAAACCGGCCGCCTCGGCGATCTCGTCGGCGGATCCAAGCCCATGCAGGAAGTGATGCGCATCGTCGAAATGGCCGCGCCGAGTTCAGCGTCGGTGCTCATCACCGGCGAAACCGGATCGGGCAAGGAAATCGTCGCGCGCAGCATTCACAAGCTGTCGCCGCGCGCTTCCGGACCGTTCGTGGCGATCAATTGCTCGGCAATTCCTGAAACGTTGATGGAAAGCGAAATCTTCGGTCACGAACGCGGCGCATTCACCGGCGCCGCCGAACGCCGCATCGGCTGCTTTGAACTCGCCGACGGCGGAACATTGCTGCTCGATGAAATCGGCGAAATGCCCGCGCCCACGCAGGCCAAACTGCTGCGCGTGCTCGAAGATCGCAAAGTCCGCCGCCTCGGCAGCAAGAGCGAAACTCCGGTCGATGTTCGTGTCCTCGCTGCAACAAACAAGGATCCAGAAGAAGCCGTGGGCAACGGCCAGTTGCGGCAGGACCTTTTCTTCCGCCTCAACGTTTTCCGTATTCAGTTGCCGCCACTACGAGACCACAAAGACGACATTCCGCTGCTCGTAGAGCACATCCTGCGCGACGTGAACGCCAAGCACGGCAAAAACGTGCGCGGAATCGGTACCGAAGTGCTCGACATCTTCCGCAGCTACACGTGGCCGGGTAACATTCGCGAATTGCGCAATGTGCTCGAACGCTCGACGATCATGTGCGAGAAAGACTTGATCACTCGTAGCTGCTTGCCCGACGAGTTCGGCAAGACACAGGCCAAAGGCCCCAGCGATTTGTCGACCATCAAGTTCCCCGTCGGCACGACCGTCGATGCCATGGAGCGCGAGCTGATTCTGCAAACCCTGAACGCCACCGGCAACAATAAGACACGCGCCGCCGATCTTTTGGGCATCAGCCTCAAAACATTGCACAATAAGCTGAAAGAATACGGCGGAGCGAACGCCGACGCGGAGTAGGTCTGCCGATGCAGCTGCGGCTGCGCACAAAACTCACTTTGGTGATGACCGGCCTTGTCTTGCTGGTCGTCGTTGTCTTGTCCGGCGTCTTTGTCGCCCAACTCCTCGCGCAGGTCCTCGAGCAAACCGACAAGCGGACACACGAAATCGCGCACCAGGTCTTCGAGCAGGCGCAGCGCGCGCTCACTGACGCCGCCAACGAAGGCCTGCGTCCGATTTCCAACAACCCAGAAGATATTCACGAATATGTCTGGCAGGCATTCAAGATCGACGAAGGCCTGCACTCGCAACTCAAAGCCGCGAAAGACACAGCCTCCGTCTACGAAGTCTCGATCGTCGATCGCGACAGCGTGGTCCTGATCTCGACGGACGAATCGATCCAGGGAAAATTTCTGCCGCGACGCCCGCCGCTGTCGCAGTTGACACAGCGAGGCTTCGCCCACCAGGTGAAGGTGTTGGCCGGTCCGCCGAAGGTCTACGAACTCGACTTCCCTTTCAGCAAGGGCGGACAGCCGTTCGGCGAAGTGCGCGTCGCGGTTTCGTCGGGACTATTGCTCAACGATATTCTGCCGACGCTCAAACAGATCGGAACGATCGTCTTGCTGGCGCTGATTATTTCCACCGGGCTAGCCGCGATCGTGAGCGGAGCGACGCTCGCTCCGTTGCGCGGAATTTCCGATCAGTTGGACCGCATCTCGGCGGGGCAATTCGACATACCCGCTCCCGAGGTGAAAGGATTCGTTGGCGGGACCGACGAATTGGGCGCGGTGAGCCGAAAGATCACGCAGGTCGGCCAGCAGTTGCGCGGCGTCCACGAAATCTTCAGCACCATGCGCGAAAATATGAACTCCGTGATGGCGGGCATGGAGGATGGCCTCATTCTGTTCACGCGTGAGGCGCGCGCCGTGATGGTCAGCCCGGCGGCGGAGAAATTTCTCGGCGCGCCGGCAGGAACATTTCTCGGCAAGCGCATCAACGACATCTTTCCGCCGGGACATCCGTTGCACGAGGTTTTGCAGGTGCATGGCGACGAACTGAGTGAGATCGCGGCGGAGACCGATTTGCAAACGATCGAAGGACCACGCCGTGTCAGCGTCAGCGTCCAGGGGATTCAGGAAGATGGCGACCGCATGGGCGCGCTCGTCACGCTGCGCGATCTCGATTCCATCGAATCGATCAACACGCAGCTGCAAGTCAGCGAACGCCTGTCGGCGCTAGGCCGCATCACTGCAGGGGTCGCGCATGAAGTAAAGAACCCGCTGAACTCGATGCGGCTTTGGCTCGAGAATTTGAAAGAATCGCTACCCGCGGAAATGGATTCCAACGCGATGCAAGCGGTTCAAGTCCTCGACAAGGAGATTGACCGGCTCGACGCGGTAGTGAAGCGATTCCTCGACTTCACGCGTCCCATGGAAGTTCGGCTTGAGGCAACGCAACTCGCTGATATCTTGCGCGAGGTGATCGAAATCGCCCAGCCGCAGTTACGCAAATCAAAGGTGGAAGTCGCGCAGCTTCTGCCAATCGATGTGCCCGAAGTTTATGTCGATCGCGCGCTGCTCAAACAGGCGGTACTCAATTTGGTACTCAACGCACTTGAGGCGATGCCGGCGGGCGGGCAACTGCATCTTATGTTGAGCAGGCGAGGCGAAATGGCGGAGATCAGCGTCGGCGACACTGGTAAAGGAATCCCGGCGGAAAACAAGCAAAAGATTTTTCAGCTGTTTTTTACGACGCGGCCTGGCGGTAGCGGAATCGGACTCGCGAGTACCTTCCGAATTGTGCAGCTTCACAACGGTTCGATAGACTTTACATCGGAGGTCGGCCGCGGAACTACGTTCCGAATCGAGTTGCCGCTTGCGGCCTGATCCACTGATCCGAACATTCATGACATCTAGAATGCCTCAGCCCGGTCTCGTCCCGCGTCGCGCTCCGTCGCGAATCTACTTTGTGTGGCTGTGCATGACTGCGGCGATCCTGAGCGGATGCGCCGCGGCGCAGAAGCCCCGCGCTAAAACGTTTCCGTGGGCGACGGTGAGAAATGTGCGACCGCTCGCGCCGAAGACGAGCCTGGTAGCGAATGCTGTTCCAGATGAGTCGCTGGCGGACCTGGAACTCGACGTTCCTGCGCCGCCTTCTCCGATAGCCGCGATTCAGAGCGCACCTCAGCGGCCGCATGTTGCGGTAGTGTCCGGGGGATCGGGGAGTTCGCCGCGTCCGCCGGAGCCTCCGCAAATCGCGCCGCAATTGACGGCGGAAGAGACTGCCGCAGCGCAGCAACGAACTACCGAGAGCGTGAACGTCGCCGAACGCAATATCGCCGCGTCGCAAGGGAGATCGCTCAACGCAACACAGTCCGATCTTGCATCCAAAGTGCGGAGCTTCCTGACCGAAGCGCGCGAAGCCGCTCACGTCGGCGATTGGACGCGCGCAAGCAACGCCGCAAAAAAGGCTCAAGTGCTCTCCGAGGAACTCGCCGGCTCGCTGTAAGTCGCTTCGATTCGCTCACCTTTACCGCATTTCGCGTCAGCCGCAGTTCCCTTCTTCATGCTCATCACTTCCGCTCTGCGACCATTCGCACCTTCGTCGTCCTTCTCTGCAGTGCTTTTCCGCCGACTGTTTCACGGCGCAGGAGATGAAGGTCATTTGTGCGAATGCGATAGAATGTGTGTATGAAATCGTTTGATGTTGCGATTGCAGGTGGCGGACTGATCGGCGCATCGATTGCGTTTGAGTTGGCGCAGGCCGGGCTGCGCGTCGGAGTGTTCGAGCGCGGTGAGCCGGGGCGCGAGGCGTCGTGGGCGAGCGCCGGGATTTTGTCGCCCGCGCCGGAATCGCCTTCGATGATTTCGATGGTGCCGATGGCCCGCGCAAGCATGGCGTTATATCCGGCGCTGGTTGCGAGCGTCGAAGAATGTACTGGCGCGAGCGTTGGGTTTCGGACCAAAGGAACGATTGATATTTTGTTCTCACGCGATGCCTTAAGCGATTTGAGCACGCTGATTGCGCTGCATCACGGAATGGGCCTGAAGGCTGAACCGCTGCGGCCCGAGGATGCGCGCGAACTCGAGCCTTCGCTGAGTTTGGAGTTGGAAGCGGCGGCGCTGCGGCCGGATGAAGCTTCGATCGACAATCGCGCGTTTACACAAGCGATGCTGCAGGCCGCGAAAAAAAGTGGAGCCGAAGTCTTTTCCGATTCAGGTGCGGTGGCGATTCGGCGCGAAGGCGATCGCTGCGTCGGCCTGAAATTGCAGAACGAAAACGTAGACGCCAAGTGGACCATTATCGCAGCCGGATGTTTTTCGGCGAACATCGAAGGCGTGAAAGAGTACGCGCCGGTGCGCCCGGCAAAAGGACAGATGATTTCGCTGCGCTCCGACGAAGTGAAGATCGAGCGCGTGTTGTGGGGCGAAAAAGTGTATATCGTGCCGCGAAACGACGGCCGGATTCTCGCGGGTGCCACGGTTGAGTACGTTGGATTCGACAAGCATGTGACCGCAGGTGGCGTGGAGAAGATTCTGGCTGCTGCGATTGAAGTCGTGCCAGGTTTGGAAAGCGCGCGGATCGAAGAAACCTGGGCCGGGTTGCGGCCGGATTCGCCGGATCATTTGCCCATCGTTGGGCCGACCGATTCGGTTGGTTTGCTGATTGCAACCGGACACTTTCGCAGCGGCGTTTTGCTGACGCCGATTACGGCGCGGCTGATTCGCGAGTGGATTACCGATCGAAGCGTCAGCATCGATTGGGATCGGTTGAGCCCGATGCGTTTTGCGAATGCGCGGCGCGAAACGACGGCTTAGTCGCTAGTTGTTGCGTGCGGGCGGCGGGGTGATGGGGGACGACTGCCCCACGCTGTTGTATTGGATCTGGTTACCATCGAGCGACAAGTTGTGCTCGAGGACGATGTCGAGCGTTGAGCCCCGAGGAAGTTCGGCTTCGGGGCCACGGGTCAGCAAAATTGCTCCGAGGCCGGCGAGGCCGCCGATTCCCGCACCAATGCCTGCGCCCTTTGCGCTGCCAGCGATAGCACCTACGCCTGCGCCAGTTGCCGTTGTCGTAGCGACGGTCTTGACGTCTTTGCCTGTTCCGCTGCCGCCAGTCACTTTACCTTCGGGGTCCATGGTTTCGTTGCCACCGCTGTCGGCGCTGCGCGGAGCTGCATTGAGATCGACGGTGTAGCCGTTCGGGAAAATCATCGTGTTGAGCTTCATGCGGAATTCACCGCGGCCCTTGACGCGGCCGGGGCGCTTGGACTCGACGAGTTCGCCGCGCAGGTAGCAGCCGACCGGGATGACGACGCGATTGTTCTGCGTGATCGGGAACGACGTCCGGAAATAAAGAGAATCGCCGGGCTTTGCGCCGCGAGTCGAGATGCCGTTTTCGAGGACGACTGCGAATCGAGTGCCGGCGGGGACGTCAATCGGATCGGGAGTCTGGGGAAGCTTGTGCACTGCTGGCGGCGCCTGTGGTGGCGTCGAAGGCGGGGGGGCGGATGTCTGCGGGCCGTAGGCTTCCTGGGCTGCAGCGGCTCCGGGTCCGGCCGCAATGCTGACGGCCAAAGTTAGTGCTAGGCAGAGCGTGCGTGCGTGCATAGGGAACCTCCGTGATTTGGATGCGATGCCTGGAGCGGGCGGGGCGGATGCCCGCAGTACATCGCCGGAATAGCGGGCGTTCGGAGACAGGTTGAAAATTTGGTGAGAAACCCCACCCCCTGGGTATTTTGCGTAACGGTATGAATCGATAGGGGATACCGCGTTGGGTGGTGGTAAGGATGTCCTTCGCGGGGAGTGCGGCACAGGAATGCGCATCGGCGACATGGAAAAGGCGAAATCCAGGGTGGCGACCTAAAGTCGCCGCGACAAAGTCTGGAACACAGCGGCTAGACGCGAGTTTCTATGGGCGCCACGATAGCAACTTGGTTAACGGACGTCAAGGGCCAAACCCATGGTCAGCGGTTGGGCGCCAGATAGGCGGCTAAGACCGATTTCGACGGTGTCCATCGGGCAAGATCGATTCGGTACCGAGCCCCAGAGAGTATGTATGTTAGCCTCCGGACGGGCTGGAATTCATATGAATACCTCACGGCTGGTGGGACAGACGGTCGAAATCAAGATTGCGAGCCTCGACACGGCCATTTCCGCGGTTATTTTGGGCGTGGAGAGCGCTGGCTTGTGGATACACAAGGGGAATGTCATGGAAGCGATCACGGCCAGCCAAGCCGGGATTGCGTCGCCGACACCCAGGGAGCCGGTGGTATTTCTGCCGTTCGCGCAGATTTCGTGGGTGATGGCGGAGAGTAAGGAATCGGTGTATCAGAAGGCGCGCTGAGGGTAAGCAACTTACTCCTGAGGCGGCGGCTTCAAAGGGCGTATAGTCAGGCGGAGGTATGAGCGATGGTCAACAATATGACGACGAGAGAAGTTGACGGAGTGACCGTAGTGGCCTTGAACGGCCGGATCGTACTGGGCCCGGAAAGCAGCGCGCTCCGAGAAAAGGTGAAGAACCTGATAGCGGCGGGGAAGAAAAAAATCGTGCTGAACATGACGGACGTCACGTACATCGACAGCGCCGGCCTGGGCATGTTGGTGGCGGCGCACGTCAGCGCGAAGAATGAAGGCGTGCCGCTGCTCTTATCAAACCTGGGCGAGAAGTTTCACGACGTGCTGCAACTGACGCGGCTGCTGACGGTGTTCAACGTGTACGACACCGAGGCCGAGGCGATCCGGAGTACGGGGCCGGCGGCGGCGAAAGCGTAGATTTTTTCGCTGAAACAATTTTCTTTCAAATCGCGGCGCTATTGAGCGCCACTAGCTCGACGCTTTTTTATGCTTGCCTGCTGTGTCTGGAAATCCGAAACCTGTTGAGTTTTCGCGTTGTGCCTACCTGAGGTTTTGATTCCACGATAAACACAAATGGATGGGCGATTTGGAATCGCGGTTGGGGAGCGACCGCGGCTAGAGGGTGCGGCCGTATCGCGGGCCTGGAAGTAGGCACGGGAAAGAAATGGCGACAAGACGCGAGGTTGGGTGCCTGGGCGCGCTGAATCTGCGAACGGTCTCGAAGTTTGACGCGTCGAATACGTGAGGAATAGGCTGGGGCGAGAGGAGACACGGGATGGCGAAGCTGGCGCTGATTTATGGGATGAGATTGTTGCCGGAGGAAGATCTCGGCGAGGTGAGGGACGCGACCGTGGTACTGAAGAACGGGAAGACGGCGCGGGTCACGATGCATTTGATTGAAGGGTCAAAGGAGGAGATTGAGGCGACGTTTAAGGATTCAATTGAGGCGTTTTTTGATTTGTATCCGGAGATTTGACGGGCGCTTGAGGAGCCTTCAGGGTTGAAGCCCCTTTTTTGGGGGGATCGTTTATGTCGGACCTAAAGGCCCGACCCACGCCAGCCGCATTCGAAAAACCGCCGACAGGGCTGCGCCCTCCGGCAGGTGGCGGGCGATTAGCGGTTGCCGAAGTTTTCGGGGTCTTGCGTGGGATCGCCGAGATTGTCGTTGATGAGGACCGTGGATTGGCCGGTCAACTCGAAACGTTTGCGGCATTTGTAGCAGGCGACCAAATCGTCGAGGCGCGTCATGTAGGATGAGGCCTTGGCGAAGCGTTTGCGGTCTTCTTCGCCGGCGCCGCGGGGCAATTCCCTCTTCTTGCGTGCCACCTTCCAACGTACCGGGCATTCAAATTCACCGCGGCAACTCGGGCACACCAGCTTGATCTTTCGGATTTCTTCGCGTTCGGTGTAAAAAGCTCGCTCGTCCATATTCGTCATGCGGGTGTAGTCACCGCTTCATCCATTGTAACAAACTCGAGGCCAACATCGCGCCAGCGCGGGAGCCAATGCTCGAGCGCAGCGAGGGTGTGGCTGCGGTCGGCGTTCTGGACGCGATGGCCGCCGTCGTGAAGGCAGAGAATGTCGCCGGAGGTGTTTTTGAGGACGGGACGATGGTTGGCGCGGGCGGCGTGATCGGCGATGGGTCGGATGCGATGGATGAGCCAGGCGTCGGTGGGGGCGTGCCAGTCGCCGGGGAGGAGCGTCCAGGTGACGACTTGCAGGTTGAGGGCGCGGGTGGCGGAGGCTAGCCAGGGGTTGCGCCAGCCGAAGGGAGGGCGGAAGAATCTCGGGCGGGTTTGCAGTGCACCGGAGATCGCATCGTTACAACGTTGCAGCTCGTCGCGGGTTTGCATTGGGCTCGACCGGAAGAGATTTGGGTGCGTGTGCGTGTGATTGCCGATTTGGTGGCCCTGTGCGGAGACTTCGCGGAGGAGTTGCGGGTGTTGTTGAGCGTATTTGCCGATCACGAAGAATGTGGCGTGTGTTTTGTGACGGTCGAGGAGATCGAGGAGTTTGGGAGTGATCGAGGGGTTGGGGCCGTCGTCGAAGGTGATGGCTAGTTTGCGTGGAGAATTTGTGCGGGTAATCGCGGAGCCGAACAGTTGGGAGGCGGGGTAGCGGCCGGCATAGGCAACGAGCGCAGTGGCGGCGGCTAGGGCTGCGGGGGCGGCGATAAACGAGGGGTTCACTGGCGGATATTCTCGCATGAGGTCGTAGGAATGCGGGAGGAGTTGAGTCTGGTCAGGCGATGCGGTGGAGGAACGAAACAACAACTGCAACAGGTTCTAAAAAACGAACCTGGGCCGCCCTCCTGCGGGATTGGCGGGACCGTAGAGGCGGCGCGGGGTGTCGCACTCGGTGAACTGATTTGTTGGTTGTAGCTGGATTTTCTGTCAGGATGCTGCGCAAATCGCTTCAGGGGGGACATCATGGCTGGATTTTGTCGGAATTGCGGAAGTCCGTTGGCGGATGGGCAGGCGTTTTGTACCAAGTGCGGGACGGGCGTCGCGGCTGCGGCGGTGCCTCCGCCACCCGTTGCGGCAGCGACGCCAGTTGCGGTTCCGCCTCCCGCTTACGCTACCCCTCCCGTTCAGGCTCCGCCTCCGGCAGCTGCGGTTCGTCCCACGGGCGTGAGTCCGCTGGTGAAAATCTTGATCGCGGTGGTGGTTCTGTTTGTCGTATTCGGGGCGTGCGCGACTGTGGCGATGCTTTACATCGGGCATCGCGTGCACGAGAAGGCACGCGAACTCGGGTTGACGCCCACCGATGCCGAGCGGCGGGCAAGCGACAGGGAGTTGCGGCGGATGGATGGATGCTTGCTGTTGCCGAAGTCGATGGTGAGCGCGGCGTTGAAGATGGATGTGGTGCGCGCAGAGAATCCAAGTGGTGGCGATCCCGGTTGCGTGTATGACGTGGCGGGCGATGCCGCAGATCTTACGGCGAAGCACATGAGCGCCATGCACAAAGGTGAGCTGAACAAGTCGCAGCAAGACATGATGGAGGATTTTGCGAAGGGCGTTTTTAAGAGCGGCGGCAATACGGCGCAATCTGCGAGCGATCATCCGGGCGAGGCGCCAGTGCTGACGTATTCGATCGACAACAATGCGGCTCAATTGCAGATGCGATTGAACAAGGGCGCGCTGGGGCAGATCGGGCCAGTGGGGTTGGTGGCGGTGCCGAATCTGGGCGACGAGGCGTTTGATGCGTACGGGGCGATGTTGTTTGTGCGCAAGGGGGATAAGTTGGTGAGGATTATGTACTCGTCGTGCCCTTGTGCGCTGGCGGATATTTTGCCGTTGGCAAAGAAGATTGCGGATGGGTTGTGAGGGAACCAGGGAGAGTTTGAAATCTTGGCAATAGGGACGCAGCAGTGCGCTGCGCCCCTACATGATTTAGCCGGGGAGAAGCCGGCGGGATTTCAGGTCGGTCAGCAGGCGCTCGACTTCGGTGTCGCGGTCCAGGCGGTTCAGTTTATCGGCGACGTCGTCGGTTGTGAGTTCGACTTCGGCGCTGGCGACAGATTCGGTTTGGTTGACGCGGTCTTTCAGGCGGTCGAAGGCGGCGCTTTTTGCACCGTCGCCTATCGCGCCTTGGGCTCTGGCGGCTTTGTTGAGGGCGATGCTGCGGCGGTGGCGGGCCAGCAGCATGTCGCGCTTGGATTTTGCTTCGTCGAGTTTTTGTTCGAGCTTCATTAGGGCTCCCTTCAGGGCTTCGACTTGCGCTTTCTGATCGTCGACTTGCTCTTTGTAGCTTTGTGCGAGGCGTTGGGAGGTTTGATAACGATCTAGCGCGGCGCGGGCCAGGTCGTCCTGCTGCTTGTCTACCGAGCGCTCGGCTTTGCGCATCCAGTCGGCGCCGGCGTCTTCGTTTTCTTTCTGCTTTTTCTCGAGCATGTGCTGGTCGGCGATGGAGACGGCGA
>Ga0070711_100001970_pt1 | contig 11528 bp, 8 predicted proteins | sample LARL53metaG_FD_65452 | JGI IMG/M metagenome (GOLD analysis project Ga0070711, IMG submission 65452) | Corn, switchgrass and miscanthus rhizosphere microbial communities from Kellogg Biological Station, Michigan, USA - LAR L5-3 metaG | ecosystem: Host-associated > Plants > Roots > Rhizosphere ... | reverse complement strand
AGAACTCACAAGCCCACCTCGCTCATCATTCTCGTCGGGTAGCGCGAGCGCGCCGCCGACCCCGCCCGGCTGGCGTTGCTCACAACGGCAGACGGTATCTGTCCGCGAGCGGTAAAGCCATCACCCGGGGCACTCCGCACGATCGTGTCTTGCGCCGGCCCGGCGGAGTCGTTCTCATCGGGAGTCCGAACGGAGCTACGCTCGGTAGCTGTGCACGACGGCGACCCGACACCGGCACCGGCAGCCTCCCGGATCAAGCGCAGAGATCGCCATGGCCGCGGGCTGCGCGGGCTGCTCGCCCCGCCGGGAGTACCGCTGCGCCGCAGCCGGGCCCAGCAGTTTGGCGACCTGGTGGTCGAGGCCATCGCCCGGCTGGAGCCGCGGTGGGAAGCCGAGCTGTCGCGGGTCGAGTTCGCGGTGCAGGAGGTGCCGGACGGCGACCCGCCGGACGGTGAGCGGGACGCGGTGCCACTGGCCCGGCTTGACCCGGGCCCGGACGATCCCGGTGATCCGGCGCACGGCCCGCGGATCATCCTGTACCGGCGTGCGCTGCTGGCGCGGGCCGACAGCGAGGAAGAACTGGCCGACCTGGTGCTCGACGTCGTGATCGAGGAGTTCGCGCGCCTGCTCGGCGTCGACCCCGAGATAGTCGACCCCGACTACGACGAAGACGAATGACCGGCCAGACCGCTGACTTGCACACGGTCCGGTCATCGGATCGGGGGCGAAACACCATGGACTTGGTCGTAACACGTGAAAAGTGGCCCGTCCGCGAGCGCTAAGGGCGGGGCGCGGAGGTCGTCAGCGAATCGCGGACCGGGGAGAGCGAGACCCGGGTCAGGGCGCTGGCCACCGGCATGATGCCGAGCACGGTGCCGCTCTTGGAGGCCAGCACCTGTCCCGCATAGACCGGGCCGGAGCCCGGCAACGGGGTTAGCACGACGGCGAAGCCCGCCCCCCAGTGCGAGCCCCGAGGCGCGGTGATCTTGACCGTGGCGCTGCGGTGGGCCCGGACCGATACCAGACGGCTGGTGGCGGGGGCGACGTTGCCACCATCGGCGTCGCCGCCGCTGCCGGTGCTGGCGGCCGGGCGGTCGCTGGAGGTCAGGCCGCTCACGCCCATGGTGAGCCGGACCCGCGCGGCCCGTTCCGGGGCCGACAGGACCAGGGTGGTGATGTCGGCCCGCTGACCCACATCGGCCAGTACGCCCTGTTCCTGCAGGGCGGGTGCGGCGGCGGTCATCGCGCCGGACGCCCCGGCCGGCCCGGCGGGGATGGTGATGGCCGCGGTGACCGGGACGCTGGACGTGATCGCGACCGCGCCGACCACCCCGGACAGCGAGGTCAACTCGATCCGGTTGGCCGAGCCCGCCGGGATGTCGATCGCATCGCCGCCGGTCGGATGGTACGTTCCGCCGGGTGAGACCACGCTGAGCTTGACCTGCGCGTCGGTTCCCCCTGGGTCCGCCAGGTCGAGCACACGCGGACCCTTCGACCCCGGCATTCCCGGGATGACCAGGCGCCGGGATGGTGACTGAGCGGGCGGCAGCCATTGCCCGCCACCGTTGCGCTGCGAGCTTTCCCGTAGCGCGGCCACGACGCGGCCGGCGCTGGTGCGCACGTGCAGGGCGATGGCGCGTGAACCGTGGACCAGGCCCGCCAGGGACTGGACGACCAGGCCGTGCGCGGGCACGACGATCCCGGTGTCGGCGCCGGCGTGCAGCGGGCCGGTATCGGTGAAGACCTCCACGTCCACCGTGGCGGCCTGGCTGTCGACGTTCATGAGATCGAGTTCGATGGTCCTGGCCGACTGCTGGCCAGGCACGGCGAACCAGAAGTCGGTGCCCGGGCTGCCGCAGCGCGCGGTGGCCACCCCGCCCGCCGTCTGCTCTGCCTCCAGCCCTTGTGCCATCGAGCCGGCGGCCTGGACCATCACCCCGCCCGGCCGCGCGACAGCCACGGCGGACCTGTTCGCACCCGGCGAGCTTGGGGCACGACTGCCCGGGCTGGCCGCGGGCGCGGCCGGTACGCCGGTCAGTGACAGCACGCCCGGCTGAGACAGGCGACGCAGCGGGCCGGCCGCGCCGCCACTCACCGAGAGCCTGCTCACCGCGGCCTGGCCCGGGCCGGAGCCCCCGCCGGTGGCCAGCACGGCCACGCCGGCGCCGTGGCTGCCGGGTGAGCCGGGCGACGGGCAGGCCCGCATGCCGACGCTCGCCGGGGTCGTGCGGAGCACCGCGGCCTGCTGGCCCGCTGATACCGTCACCGGCTTGCCGAGCCACGCCACGGCGGCCAGCGCGACGAGCGCGAGCACGACCAGCGCGAGGACGGTGAACCTGTTGGCCGCCGGGATCCTCACCGTTCGGCCTCCTGCGGCTGGCCGACCGGGCCGCCGGGGGCCCAACCCGTCTCACCAGCGGCCTCGCCCCGCGCTGCGACCGAGTCCGGCACGGCGCTCCCCTCCTCGGCGGCAGCCAGGTCCGGCGCGAAGCCGTCGTCCCCGGCGGGGAGGCGACTGGGCCGCTCGAGATCCTGTGGCGGCGCGGACGCCCTGCCCCGGTCCCGCGCCGGCGCGCGGCCGACGCTGAGCACGCGGTGCGGACCGGTGCCGTGGCCGTCGTCCCCGGCGCGACGCCGTCGCCCTCGCGACCGCGTCCCGTGCGAGCCGCGCCGGGGGCCGGCGGTCGTGTCCTTGTCACGGGCACCTGCGGCGGCCAGGTGGCTGGCGCGACGGACCCGGTCCTCGCCGCCGGCTCCGCCTGCGTCTGGAGCCGAATCCTGCGCGCCCGGTAGAGCCAGGGCCACTACCACCACGAGGATCAGCACTTCCAGAGCGACCATGACTTCGCGCCCGGTCTGGTCTCGCGTGATGTCGAGCCTGCCGCCGCCCGCGGGCAGCCGGAATGCCTGCGCCCAGCCGTACGCCGGGCTCGGCAGCGCGGTGAGTGGCCGGCCGTTGAGCGAGGCATGCCAGCTGGCGCTGGCCGGCTCGGCGAGCACCAGCGTCCCGCCGGCGGCCGGGACAGCGGCGCCGTTGACGCTCACCGTGCCCGACGCCAGGTCCACCTGGGCACCGCCGGGCTCGACCACGCGAACGCGCCCCGCGGGCACGCTGACCCGCCACAGCGCGAAGGAGGAGGTCTGGCTGACAGGCCGCAGCCCCACGACGCCATCCAGCAGGCGAGCGAGCCCCGGGTCCACCGGGGCGGGCAGCAGGACGTAGCCGACGGCGAACTGTGCGAGCGACTCGCCCGCATTGCCCGCTTCGGTCCCCTGCTGCGCGGTCAGGCCAGCCACGATCCGGTCCAGCGCCCGCGCGGCGGCGGGCGGCTCGGTGAGCGCTTCGGCGCCGAGCGGCGGATCGCTGCCGCGCAGCAAGGTGTAGCTCACCGATCTCGGCCCGGGCCGGAGCACCAGCGTGCGCGGCTGCAGGCCGCTGTGGCTGGAAACGGACACGAACTCGGGCAGCACGGGCGAGGCCACGTTGCTGACCGGCCCGGATACGCCGGTAACGATCCAGTACGCGGCGGTCAGCACCGGCAGTGCGGATGCGGCGATGGCCAGCGCACAGACTCCCGCCCTGCGCACCCCGCCCGCGGCGAACGCGCCATGCAGGTCATCGCCGACCGAGGCCACCGCCAGCAGCAGGCCTAGGGCGGCAACGATGAGCGCGACCCCGGGCCACGCGGGCAGCACCGGGCCGCCACCCGGCGGACTGACCAGGAACCGGCTCACCGCGATAGCGACCAGCAGGCCGACCAGGGCCACTCCCCAGGACGCGGCGACAGCGAATCCGCGGCGGCGTAGCAGCAGGGCGGCGAGCGCGGCCAGCAGCAGGCCGCCGGTCACCCAGGCCGGCGGCAACCCCGGGCCCCCAGGGCTCAGCAGCAGCACCGACCTGGCCGGGAGCTTCGCGCTGGCCAGTCCGGGCTGCTGCAGGCCTGCCTCGAGCAGCAGGGTGGACGGGTGCTCGGCGACGTCCAGGGTCCAGGGCGCCAGCAGGACGGGGGGGACGAGCGCGACGATGGCCAGGTTGACCGCCATGGCCCGGCGCGTCCGGGCGAAGGCGAGCGCGGCCAGGGCCGCGACGATGACCGCCACCACCCACACCAGCGGCACGAACGCGGCGGCGATCGCGATGAGCAGGCCGGTCGCCCAGGCGGCCCGCCGGGACTGCCGTGACCGCTCGGTGAGCATCCGGCCCGCGGTGCAGGCGATCACCGGCAGCAGCATGAAGACCACCGCGGTGCCGAACCTGCCCGACGCGACCGCCCCGGTAGCGACCGGGAGCAGCGCGTAGGACGCCGCCAGCCACACGCGGACGGGCGTTCGGGTGGTGATCCGCCCCGACGCGAGGTACGTGATGGCGCCGGCGATCGGAACGCAGCCGAGCAGGATCACGGCCATGGCCAGCCAGGGTTTCCCGCCCAGGATGGTCGATGCGGCCGCGATGACCGCGACGTAAGGCGGGGTGCTGGCCGCCGAGCCCGCCCCCACCGCGTGGAAGCCCGCCAGGTACTCGCTCCACAGGCCGGACGCGCCGCCCCAGGCGGGCAGCAGGGCCCCGCCGCCGAGCGGCCCCGAGCCGAGCAGCGATCGCTCGGACACCAGGGCTATCGCGGTCAGGGCGACGACCAGCAGGATCCCGGGATTGGTCAGTATCCGCTGCGCGAATCCGGAATCGGTGAGCAGCGATTCGTCCTCGGACGGGTCATCGGACGCGTGATGCGTGCCGAGCGTCTCGGCCCGCGACGACGGGGCCAGCGTGTCCATCGCGAACTCGGCCAGCTTGCGCAGCGAGTGGCCGGGAAGCACCTGCGAGCGCAGCGCGCCGTACGCCCTGCGGCGGCCGCGGCGGCGCCGGCGGCGGGCACCGAATAGCAGGCCCGGCCGGGTGAGCAGGTAGCCCAGAGCGGCCGCCTCGTCCCGCGCGGCCTGCGGGCGCTTGGTGAGCAGGAAGAACAAGGTCCTGGCCGCGGACAGGACCGCGTTCCCGGCCAGCGCGGCGATCATCGCGGGCAGCGGCAGGTTCGCCAGGAGCACGATCAGCGCGTTGCGGCGATCGGCCCGCTTGGGGTGCGGGGCGACGGAGGTCTGCCTGCGCCCCCGGGCCGAGGCTTCCAGGTGGAAGACGACCGCGCCGGTGATGACCCGGACCCGGTACCCGGCGGCATGCACCCGCCAGCAGAAGTCCATGTCGTCCCGGAAAAGGCGGAGCCCGGGATCGAAGCCGCCGACCTCATCCCAGACATCCCGGCGGGCGAGCATGCCCGCGCTGCCGACGGCGAGCACGTCTCGGTCGCCGTCATGCTGGCCCTGGTCGATTTCCCGCGGTTCGATCCCGGTGATCCGGCGGCCGACCGTGTCGATCGCCAGCCCGGCCTCGAGGATCACCTGCCCGTCGGCCCAGTCCAGCACCTTGGGGCCGAGGACAGCCGCGCCCGGGGTTTGCGCGGCACCGCGCAGCAGTTCCGCAAGGGCGCCAGGATCCGGCTCGCAATCGTCGTGCAGCAGCCAGATCCATTCGGTCGGTGCTTCCCCGGGGGCGCGGCCCGGTTGATAGCTGCCCTGTCCGCCCCAGCCGTCCGGCTCCGCTGGGTCCCCCCAGCTCCGGTCCGGCCCGGCCGGACCGCCCTGGCGGGCCGGCTGTACCGGAGCGCTCGCCGCCCGGTGCCGCAGCGCGCGGCCGATGGCGGCGCCGTAACCAGTGTCCCGCTCCATCCCGAACACGGCCTCGGACCCGATCAGGTCGGCGAGCACCGCTCCGCTGCGGTCGTGGCTGCCGGTGTCCACCGCCACGATGCGCTGGACGGGGTGGGTCTGCCCGAGCACGGCGTCAGCGACACGCGGTAGCCACTCGGCTCCATCGTGGGCGACGATGATGGCCGTGACTATCTGATCGGAATATGTATCGTTCGGCGACAAGGGTCCGCTTGGCTGGTGGGAGTTGCCCATGCCGACCGGATCGCAACGCGCCGTTCCGGACCCGGCTTGGCGGGCGAGTACGCGTGAACAATACGCGAACCGATCCTGTCCCGTCCGGCAAAGTCTGCTGCTCGGCCCGGCACGCCCGGCAGGTCAGGGCGGGACGGCCGGGGTGCCCGCGCTACGGCAGGCCTACTGCGATCCGGCTAGCCCGCCTGCCGCTTCAGCCGGCGGCGCTCACGCTCGGAAAGGCCGCCCCAGATACCGAACCGCTCATCGTGCTCGAGCGCGTACCCCAGGCACTCGGAGCGCACCTCGCAGCCCCCGCAGACCCGCTTGGCCTCGCGGGTCGAGCCGCCCTTCTCAGGGAAGAACGCCTCCGGGTCCGTCTGCGCGCAGAGCGCGCGCTCCTGCCAGCCCAGTTCCTCGGCCTCATCCGCCGCAAAACCGAAGATGCCAGTGTCCGGCACGGTGATGGCTTCACTCACGGCGCACCTCCTACCCCTCCCGGAGCCCCCCGTCGTACTGCGCCTCTCCCTGGACGCACGAACTACATTAGTGGAATTACACGCGCGTGTCTTCCGCCCCGTCAAGCCCGAGAGGTGATAATGACCGTCAGGTGACACAAAAAGTCCGCCCGCGGTGCCCTGGGAAGGCGAAGCCCGGCCGGCTCGCACGGGGCTGCTGCCGCGACGCCACGACGGGGTGGAACGCCCTTCCGTTGACGCCGAGCGTTTGCAGCGTGAGCAGCACCTGCGCTTCGCGTTAACGGCTCCGGCGGGCTTAACTCAAGCGGAATCCTCGTCCTCGTCCGGGGCGCGGTGGTTGCGGGCGGCTGGCCGCTCGCTCGGCGTCCCCGACTGCTGGCTCGCCGAAGCGCCGGCCGTCCCGCCTGGCTGCTGGCCATAGCCCTGTTGTGACTGTCCCGGCTGGTCGTAGCCGGGTGGGGCGTACGCCTGCTGGCTGTAGCCCTGGTGCTCCGGCCGGGCATACCCCTGCTGCTGCCCGTAGCCCTGCTGCCCGTAGCCCTGCTGGCTGTAGCCCTGCTGCTCCGGCCGGGCGTACCCCTGCTGCTGGCCGTAGCTGGGCTGGGTGTAGGCCTGCTGCCCGGGCTGGGCGTATCCCTGACCGGGCTGGGTGTACCCCTGCTGCCCCGACTGACCGTAACCAGGCTGCGACGGTGCGGACTGCGGATACTGTGCCTGTGGCACCCGGGTCGGCTGCTGCCCGTAGCCCTGCTGTCCGTAGCCCTGCTGGGCGTAACCCTGCTGTCCCGGCTGCCCGTATCCCGCCTGAGCCTGCGCCTGCTGCGCCTGGGCCTGTGCCTGCTGGGCTTGGGTTTGCTGGGCCGACGGAACGCGCCCCGCCTGCTGCCCGTAGCCGGGCTGACCGTAACCGGCTTGTCCCGGCAGCTGCTGGGTGGTCGTAGCCGCCGCGGCGTGCCCGCCCGACGCCGCCGGGCGGCCCTGCAGCTCGGCCGCGCGCAGGACCGCCAGCGTGAACATCAGGCCGGCGACCGCGACGATAAGGCTGACCAGGCCGGTGAGGAAGCTCTGCGCCTTGCCGGACGTCGACAGGTCCGAGCCGAACGCAGCCAGCCAGCAGATCACGCCGAGGATGAGCGCCGCGGCCTGCAGTACCGCGGCGCCCAGCGTGATCTCCCTGGCGCGGCTCACCTTGCCGCCGGCGAGGGTCGCGAGCATCACCGCGGCCACGGGCAGTGCCGTTATGTAGACGGCGCAGAAGTAACCGAACGCATCGAGGGCGCGGTCGCCGAAGTTCAGTCCGCCGCCGGGCAAGCTCGTGACCAGGCGGTCGAAAAGCTGGCTCTGCGCGTTCAGCAGGGTCCACAGTCCCACGATCACGCTGAGCGCCGTGGCCGCCAGCAGCAGCAACGCGGCTGGCTCGCGGACTCGCTGTGCTTGGTTCCGTATCACCGGGGCTCCCTGGATGTCTGGTGACGGCGGGCGGCTTTCCGTGGCCGACCTGCCATGTCGCCGCGGCATGCGGCGCGGCGCCCGGCGGCGGAACCTGCGAGACTGTCCGCCATGCGCATCACCGTGCTCGCCGGCGGCGTCGGGGCCGCCCGGTTCCTCCGCGGCCTGAGAGCCGCCGTCCGGGACGCCGAGATCACCGTCATCGGCAACACCGGGGACGATATCACTCTGTATGGCCTGCGGGTGTGCCCTGACCTTGACACCGTGATGTACACGCTCGGCGCCGGCATCAACGAAGAGCAGGGCTGGGGACGGGCCGACGAGTCCTTCACGGTGCAGCGTGAGTTGGCCGCTTACGGCGCGGGGACAGACTGGTTCGCCCTCGGTGACAGGGATATCGCCACACACATCACGCGCACCCGGATGCTCGCCGGCGGCATCCCGCTGTCAGCGGTCACCGAGGAGCTGTGCCGAAGGTGGCGGCCGGGCGTGCGGCTGATCCCGATGTCGGACGACCTGGTGCAGACGCACGTGGTCATCGAGGAGGACGGCGTCCGCCGCACCATCCACTTTCAGGAATGGTGGGTGCGGCTGCACGCCGCGGTCCCGGCCGTGGCGATCACCCCGGACGGGGCGGCGGAGGCCGCGCCGGCGCCGGGGGTCATCGAGGCCATCGAGGCCGCCGACTTCGTCCTGTTTCCGCCCTCCAATCCGGTGGTGAGCATCGGGCCCATCCTGGCCGTTCCGGGTATCGCCGACGCGGTCCGGGCCAAGACCGTCGTGGGTGTATCGCCGATCATCGGCGGGGAGCCCGTCCGCGGCATGGCAGACGCCTGCCTGACCGCGATCGGCGTGCAGACGAGCGCGACCGCGGTCGCTGCGCACTTCGGGCCGGGGCTGCTGGACGGCTGGCTGGTGGACGAGCAGGACAAGGAGGCCGTCGATGATCCGCGGCTGGCCGGTATCGAGGTCCGCGCGCTCCCGCTCTACATGCGGGACCCGGCCAGCACGGCCGAGATCGCCCGCACCGCGATCGAGCTGGCCGCGGAGCTTGGCTCGTGACCAGCATCAGCATCAGCATCATCGGGGTGGCCGGGCTGCCCGAGGTCATGCCGGGCGCGGACCTGGCCGCGCTGGTCGAGGCGGCCGAGCCTGACCTGCGCGACGGCGACATCCTCGTCGTCACCTCGAAGGTCATCAGCAAAGCCGAGGGACGGCTGGTCCGCGCCGACCGGGAGCAGGCGATCGACGCCGAGTCGGTCAGGCTGGTAGCCCGGCGCGGTCAGACGAGGATCGTACAGACCAGGCACGGGCTGGTGCTGGCCGCTGCGGGCGTGGACAACTCCAATACGCCGCCGGGCACGGTGGCCCTGCTGCCTGAAGATCCGGACGCATCGGCGCGGCGGCTGCGCAAGGATCTGGCTGGCCGGCTGGGCGTCCGCATCGCGGTCATCATCACCGATACCCTGGGCAGGCCGTGGCGTACCGGACAGGCCGACGCCGCGATCGGCGTCGCGGGCCTGGTCCCGGTCCAGGACCACCGCGGACAGACCGATTCGTTCGGGAACCTGCTCGAGGTCACGATGGCCGCGGTGGCCGATGAGGTCGCCGCCGCCGCCGACCTGGTCAAGGGAAAGGCGGACGGCATCCCCGCGGCGGTGGTCCGAGGCATGGACGGCCTGGTCACCGCCGACGACGGGCCCGGCGCGGCCGCGCTGATCAGGCCGGCCGACGAGGACATGTTCCCGTTCGGCTCGGCGGATGTACCGCAGGTCCGGCGGACCGTGCGCGAGTTCTCCGCCCGGCCGGTCGACCCGGCTGCCGTGCACCGGGCCGTCGAGGCCGCGTTCACCGCTCCCGCGCCTCATCACAGCACTCCCTGGCGGTTCGCGATCCTTGAATCCGAACGGGCTCGGCGGGAACTGCTCGACGCGATGCTCGCCGCCTGGCAGGCGGACCTGCGCGCAGATGGTTTCACCGCGGACCAGATCGCCCGCCGGGTGCGCCGCGGCGAGCCGCTCAGGCGGGCGCCGTTGATCATCGTCCCGTGCCTGGTGGCCGAGGCCGCGCACGCCTATCCGGACCCGCGCAGGTCCGCCGCGGAGCGGGCCATGTTCCTGGTCGCCATGGGGGCCGGCGTGCAGAACCTGCTGGTGACGCTGGCCGCGCAGGGTCTCGGCTCGTGCTGGGTGTCCAGCACGCTGTTCTGCCCGCAGGTGGCGATCGAGACGCTCGGGCTGCCGTCGGATTGGGAGCCGATGGGCGCGGTCGGGGTGGGTCATCCCGCGGGTGAGGCGTCGCCGCGGCCGGACCGGGATGTCTCGGCGTTCGTTCGCCACGTCTAAACCGTCTAAACCGTCTAAACCGTCTAGACCGGCGCGCCGGAAGCACCCGCTCGCCCATCCGGCTGTCGGCTGCGCCGAACGCCGACTGTGCAAGCAGATGCTCCCGGCACTCAAGCGCAGATTTTGGGGTGGCGAGCGATGAAGCTCGAGCCCTTTACGCGTCGGTGGAGAACCTGATCGAGGTCGGGTCCAGTTCCACGCCAGGCCAGACTCGCAGGCCGGCGCGCAGCTCGTTGCCCGTGCCGATGCTCGCCTCGTCGCCGATGACCACGCCGTCGAGCACCACGCCGTCGCCGATATGGGCACCCTGACCCAGGACGCTGCCACGGACGTGCGCGCCCGCGGCGACGATCGCGTTGGCGAAAAGAACGCTGCCGTCCACGGTGGCCTCTGGACCGATGATGGCGCCCGCGCCGACGACGGTGCCGCCGGTGAGACGCGCGCTGGCGTCGACCGTGGCGCCGGGCAGCACCAGCGCCTCGCCGGGCGGTCGGGGCAGGACGGGCGAGGCCAGGCGGCCGAGCACGAGGTCGCACGAGCCCCGCACGAAGGCCTCGGGCGTGCCCACGTCCAGCCAGTACGCGTTGTCCACGTACCCCATCACGATCTGGCCGGATTCGATCAGGGCAGGAAAGGTCTCGCGCTCGACCGACACCACCCGCCCCGGCGGTATCTCGTCGATGGCGTGCCGGGCGTAGACGTAGCAGCCGGCGTTGATCTGGTTCGTCGCCGGGTGCGGGGTCTTTTCCAGGAACGCGGTCACCCGCCCGTTGTCATCGGTCGGGACGCAGCCGAACCTGGCCGGGTCCGGCACCCGCACCAGGTGCAGCGTGACCGCTGCGTCGGACTTGCGGTGCAGGTCCAGCTGGGCCCCCAGATCGTGGCCGGACAGGACATCGCCGTTCAGCACCACGACCGGGTCATCCGGCCCGCTGCGCAGCCGGGAAGCCGCGTTCCGGATCCCGCCGCCGGTGCCCAGCGGCTCCTCCTCGTGCACGTAGTCGATCTCGAGTCCGAGCCCGGATCCGTCGCCGAAGCATTCGGCGAACATCGGCGACCGGTAAGCGGTCGCGAGCACTACCCTGGTCACCCCGCAGGACGCGGCCCGGGCGAGCTGGTGGGCGAGGAAAGGCACGCCCGCGGTGGGCAGCAGCGGCTTGGGGACCGAGACGGTCAGCGGTCGCAGCCGGGTACCCCGCCCGCCGACCAGGAGAATGGCCTCAAGCTGCTCGCCACCGCCTGGCCCGCGTGAATTGCCTGGCATGGGCAGGGAGGTTACCCTGCCCGCTGCTCGGCCGCACGCTGGTATGAGACCAGGTGC
>Ga0070711_100001969_pt1 | contig 11529 bp, 12 predicted proteins | sample LARL53metaG_FD_65452 | JGI IMG/M metagenome (GOLD analysis project Ga0070711, IMG submission 65452) | Corn, switchgrass and miscanthus rhizosphere microbial communities from Kellogg Biological Station, Michigan, USA - LAR L5-3 metaG | ecosystem: Host-associated > Plants > Roots > Rhizosphere ... | reverse complement strand
GAGGCGGCGATGCCGGTGATGGAGGGCAAGGCGATGCTGTTCAAGGAGTTCGCCCAGGTCGACGCCTTCCCGATCTGCCTCGACACCCAGGACGCCGACGAGATCGTCAAGGCCGTGGAATTGATCGCGCCCACATTTGGCGGCATCAACCTCGAGGACATCTCCGCCCCGCGCTGCTTTGAGATCGAGGACCGGCTGAAGGAGTCGCTCGATATCCCCGTCTTCCACGACGACCAGCACGGCACCGCCGTGGTGACGATGGCGGCCCTGTTCAACGCGCTGAAGATCGTCGGCAAGCCGATCGAGGACCTCCGCGTGCTGATGGTGGGACTCGGCGCCGCCGGGGTAGCTGTGACCAAGATGATGCTCGCCTGCGGCGTCACCCACATCGTCGGCTGCGATCGCCAGGGTGCGCTCGCGACCGCGCGGGCGGACTACGCCTCGGGGGGGATGAGCGGGATCAAGCGTTGGTACGCGGAGAACTCGAACCCGGACAAGCTCGAAGGCCAGCCCGACGACGTGATCGAGGGCATGGACCTCTTCATCGGCCTCTCCGGCCCGGGCACGATCAAAGCCGAGTCGCTGGCGAAGATGAATGACGACGCGATCGTCTTCGCGATGGCCAACCCCAACCCCGAGGTGATGCCCGAGGAGGCGGCGCCCTACGTGCGGATCATGGCCACCGGCCGCTCCGACTACCCGAATCAGATCAACAATGTGCTCTGCTTCCCCGGCATCTTCCGCGGCGCCCTCGACGCCGGCGCGCCGCGAATCACCGAGGAGATGAAGCTGGCGGCCGCCAAGGGCATCGCCGAGGTCGTCACTGCCGACGACCTCTCCGAGGACTACATCATCCCCAGCGTCTTTGACCGCGACGTGGCACCGAAGGTGGCGGCCGCGGTGGTCGAGGAGGCGCGGCGCGAGGGCATTGCCCGCCTCAGCGAGGAGACGGGGACCTTCTCGACGGTCGAGATCGGCTAGCCGGTGCGGGTCCTGGTCACCGGCGCGAGCGGCTTCATCGGCTCGGCGCTCTGCGACGCGCTGCTGGTCCGGGGGGACAGCGTCGTCGGCCTCACCCGCGACCCGCAAAGCGCCCGGCGCACCAACCCGAGCGTCGCCTGGCACGCCTGGGAGCCAATGCTGGAACGTCCTCCAGCTGAGGCCTTCGACGGCGTCGAGGGCGTCGTAAACCTGCTTGGGGAGAAGATCGACCAGCGCTGGACCGACGAGGCCAAAGAGCGGATCATGGAGAGCCGGCGCACGGGCACGCACAACCTCGTGGGCGCGATCACCGGCCTCGAGCGCAAGCCCAGGGTGCTCGTCAACCAGTCGGCAATCGGCCTTTACGGCAACCGCGGTGAGGCCATCGTCGACGAGTCGAGCGAGCCCGGCGAGGGCTTCGACGCCGAGGTCGTGCGGGAGTGGGAGCTGACCGCCCGCGAGGTCGAGACGACCGGCGTGCGACTCGTCATCGTGCGCACCGGGCACGTGCTCGACCCCCGCGGCGGCCTGCTCAAGCAGCTGCTGACGCCGTTCAAGCTCGGCGTCGGCGGCCCGCTTGCCGGCGGGCGCCAGTACATGTCGTGGATCCACATCGACGACGAGGTTGGGATCCTGCTCTGGTCGCTCGACGACGAGCGGGTGAGCGGGGCTGTGAACGCAACGGCGCCGAAGCCGGTGACGAACCGCGAGCTCTCGAAGGAGTTGGGGCGAGCGCTGAACCGGCCCGCGGTCATACCGGTCCCCGGCGCGGCCCTCGACCTGATGTACGGCAGGGAGTTCGGACAGGTGCTGCGGGGCGGCCAGCGCGTGATGCCGCGACGAGCGCAGGACCTCGGCTACGAGTTCAGGCACCCCGAGCTCGGCGAGGCGCTCGAGGACCTGCTCTAGCGGTTGAGCTGATCGGAGAGCTCAGAGCGCAGCGAGCCGGAGCTGCCGGCGCGATCGATCGCCTTCAGCAGCCGGGTCATCGCCGCCGCGCCCGAGGGCGAGTGGATCGAGGGGATCTCGGCCGATTCGAGGATCGGTTCGGAGGATTCGTTGCCGCGGCCCGGAGCTTCGAGGAAGGCGATCGCCGTCGAATCCTCGGTGGCGCGACGGGCGTCGGAGCCGACCGTCGCCAGCTTCACCCGGCCGTTGCTTTCGACGCCCGACAGGCAGACAGCTTCGAGGCGCAGGTCCCCGGCGCGTCCGCCTGCACGCTCCAGCGCCCGCTCGGCGTCCCCGCAGAGCGGCGCCACGACGTAGGCGGTAACACTCGCGCCCTTGGCGACCCCTTCCGCTCCGCCACAACCAGCTGATGCCGCCGCGAGCAGCGCAGCGAGCGTGACGGAGATCGCTGCCTTGGCGAGCCACCGGAGAGGGGCGGAGGGTCCCTCAGACTGGCGGATACTCAAAGTGCCGGTCTCATTAGACCGGCACTTGTCAGGATGAGGGACCCTCCCCCCCTCTCCCACCCGCCTACCCAAAGAAGACCTCTGCCTCGGCGTAGAGGGCCTCCCGCACCGTCTTCAGCTCGGCCGTCGCCTCACCGATCTCGGCGAGCTCGATCTCGGTTCCCCGCAGCGCCGTCATCTTGCCCCACTCGCCCGCCGCCACTGCGTCGATCGCGTGCAGGCCGAACCTGGTGGCGAGAACCCGGTCGAAGGCGGTCGGCGTGCCCCCCCGCTGCACGTGGCCAAGCACCGTCGCCCGCGCCTCCTTGCCGGTCCGCCTCTCGATCTCCCCCTCGAGCCAGTGGGCAATGCCGCCAAGGCGAACATGGCCGAAGGCGTCGAGCCGGTCCTCTTGGGCCTCCGGCATGCCGCCGACTGGCGTCGCTCCCTCGGCGACGACGACGATCGGCGCGTATTTGTGCTCGAAGCGGCGCCCGACGAACTCGCAAACGCGCTCGATGTCGAAGGGCTGCTCGGGGATCAGGATCACGTTGGCGCCGCCGGCGAGGCCGGAGTGGAAGGCGATCCAGCCGGCGTGGCGCCCCATCACCTCGACGATCAGCACCCGGTGGTGGCTGTCGGCCGTCGTGTGCAGGCGGTCGATCGCCTCCATCGCGATGTTGACCGCGGTGTCGAAGCCGAAGGTGTAGTCGGTGGCGCCGAGGTCGTTGTCGATCGTCTTCGGCACGCCGACGACCTTGACCCCGTGCTCCTCGTGCAGGCGCGCCGCGACCCCGAGCGTATCCTCGCCACCGATCGCGATCAGCCCGTCGACGCCGTCCGCCGCCAGGTTGGCGACGATCGCCTCCGGACCTCCGTCCCGCTTGAACGGATTGGTCCGCGAGGAGCCGAGGATCGTGCCGCCGCGGGGCAGGATGCCGCGCACCTGCGGCACCCCCAGGGGCCCCAGGTCGCGCTCCAGGGGCCCGTGCCAGCCGTCGCGGTAGCCGACGAACTCGAACCCGCACCGTTCCACGCCCTTGCGCACGATCGCCCTGATCACGGCGTTCAGGCCGGGGCAATCGCCGCCCCCCGTGAGCACGCCTATCCGCATGGCCTGAGCTTAGAAGGTGACGAAGCCCAGCAGAGACGCTAGGTTCAGTTCGACCCAGAGGCAAGTGAAGGAGCGAGATGAACGACACCCCTGACTTCTCCGCCGTGACCCAGGTGCAGCAGCAGACCTGGGCGAAGGGTGACTTCGCGATGGTGGCCCACCTGGTCTACGCGGTCAGCGAGGACCTCGCCGAAGCGCTGAAGCTGATCCCCGACGAGCGGGTACTGGACGTCGCCTGCGGCAGCGGCAACGCGGCGATCGCGGCCGCGCGACGCACCTGGGGCGGGACGGTCGGCGCCGACTACGTGCCAGCGCTGCTGGAGCGCGGTCGCGAACGGGCCGCCGCTGAGCGCCTCGATGTCCAGTTCGTCGAGGCGGACGCGCAGGACCTGCCCTTCGGCGACGCCAGCTTTGACGTCGCGACGTCGGTCTTCGGCGCGATGTTCGCGCCCGACCAGAGGAAGGCGGCGGACGAGCTGCTGCGCGTGGTCAGGCCGGGCGGCCGGATCGGGATGGCCAACTGGACTCCGGACGGCGCCGTGGGCGAGATGTTCAAGACGATCGCCAAGCACGCACCGCCCCCTCCCGGGCTCGACTCGCCTCTTCTCTGGAGCACCGAGGAGCGCCTGCGCGAGCTGTTCGGCGACGGGATCGCGGACCTGCGCACCGAGCGCCGCATGTCGCGCCAACCATTCCGCTCCGCCGATCACTACATCGAGTTCTTCCGCACCTACTTCGGGCCGACCCAGGCCGCCTACGAACGGGTCGGGGCCGATGGAGAGCAGGCCCTCACCGACGACCTGCGGAGCTTCCTGGAAGGCGCGAACACCGCGGGCGAGCGGGCGATGGTGCTGGAGGCCGAGTACCTCGAGGTGGTCGCTACGCGTGCCTGAGGCGGGTCAGGATTCGGCCTGGCTGGGCCCGACGACGCGGACGATCGCGCCGACCAGGAGCACGGCGAGGAAGACCAGTCCAGCGACCGGCCCGCCCTGGCCGAGCGCGTAGGACACCGTCATTGCGGCGAGGGCGAGAAAGAAGGTGACGACCATCCCCATGGTGGGACCGGATCCTAGCCACCGAGGGCGACGCGCGTCTCGCCCAGGAACTCGGCGACCGCCGCGGCAGCGGCCTCGGCGCCATCCGCCTCATCGACCGCGCGAACGAGGCGGCTGCCGATGATTACGCCGTCGGCGATGCGGCCGACCTCCCCCGCCTGCTCCGGCGTGCCGATGCCGAAGCCGACCGCGACCGGAACCTCCGCCTCCACCTTGGCTGAAGCGACCAGCTCGGCAAGCGCGGCGGGGACCTGGGCCCGCTCCCCGGTCGTGCCGACCGTCGAGACGACGTAGACGAAACCCCTGGCGACGGCGCAGATCCGGGTCAGGCGCTCGGCCGGCGTGGTCGGCGCGACGAGCGGCACCAGCGCCAGGCCGGCGTCGTCGAGCGCGGCGCGGATCTCGTCCGCCTCGTCCAGCGGCAGGTCCGGCACGATCGCCCCGGCGGCACCCGCGGCAAGCGCCCGCCGCGCGAACTCCGCCGCGCCGCCGTGGGCGAGGACCATGTTGGCGTAGACCATCAGCACCACCGGCACCCGATCGGAAATCGACTCGCACACCTCGAGCGCGCCCTCAAGCGTCGCTCCAGCCGCGAGCGCCCTCGTCGCCGCCGCGTGGATCACCGGACCATCTGCAAGTGGGTCGGAGAAGGGGACCCCAAGCTCAACGAGATCGGCATCGGCCTCGGCGTAAGCCGCTGCAACCGCAAGCGAAGTCTCCCGGTCGGGGAACCCGGCCATCATGTAGGGCATCAGCGCGGCGCGGCCTTCGTCCTTGGCAGCCCGAAATGCCGCCTCGATCCGCTCCGTCCCGCTCGAAGCTCCGCGGGCGGGAGCGAGGGGGTGGCTCGGCAGAGCCTCCCCGCTGTTGCTCTGACGAGTCACCCCCTCGCTCCCCTAACCCCGCGGCTGTTGCTCCGGAGGGTCACCCCCCGGCTCCCCGTTCGATTACCTCAGCCAAGTCCTTGTCCCCACGCCCCGACAGACAGAGCACGTCGTAGCCCTCGCCGCCACCGTTCGTCAGCAGCCAGGCGATCGCGTGGGCGGACTCGAGCGCCGGGATGATGCCCTCCAACCGCGAGAGCTCGGCGAAAGCGGCGAGCGCCTGCTTGTCGGTAACCGAGAAGTACTTGGCGCGGCCGCTGTCCCGCAGCCAGGCGTGCTCCGGCCCGACCCCGGGGTAGTCGAGCCCGGCCGAGACCGAGTGCGCCTCGAGGATCTGCCCCTGCTCGTCAGCGATCACCGCGGAGAGCGAGCCGTGCAGCACGCCGGTGCTGCCGGCCGCGAGGGAGGCGCCGTGACGGCCGCTGTCGAGACCCTCCCCCGCCGCCTCGACGCCGATCAGCTCGACACCGGCGTCCTCGACAAAGGGGGTGAAGATGCCGATCGAGTTGGAGCCGCCGCCGACGCAGGCGATCACCCGGGCCGGCGGCTCGCCCTCGGCGGCCAGTGCCTGCTCGCGGGCCTCGTCGCCGATCACCCGCTGCAGGTCGCGGACGAGGGCGGGGAACGGCGCGGGCCCAACCGCGGAGCCGATCACGTAGTGGGTGGTCTCGACGTTCGCCACCCAGTCGCGGATCGCGGCGCTGACCGCCTCCTTCAGCGTCCTGGCGCCGGCGTCCACGGGCACGACCTCGGCGCCGAGCAGGCCCATCCGCTCGACGTTGGGGCGCTGGCGGCGGATGTCCTCCTCGCCCATGTAGACGACGCATTCGAGGCCGAAGAGCGCGCAGGCCGTCGCCGTGGCGACGCCGTGCTGTCCGGCACCCGTCTCGGCGATCACCCGCGGCTTGCCCATGCGCTCGGCGAGCAGCGCCTGTCCGATCGCGTTGTTGATCTTGTGGGCGCCGGTGTGGGCGAGGTCCTCGCGCTTCAGGTAAACCGTGCGCCCGGCCCGCTCGGAGAGCCGCTCGGCCCGGTAGAGCGGTGTCGGGCGACCGATGAAGTCGCGGTGCAGGGCGCGCAGGCGCGCCTGGAAGTCCTCGTCCTCGCGCACCCCTTCCCATGCCTCGGTCAATTCGTCGAGCGCGGCGATCAAAGTCTCGGGGACGTAGCGCCCCCCGTACGGGCCAAAGCGAGTATCGACGGCGCTCATGCGGTCGGGACGCTAGCGCCCTTCGCCGCCTCGAAGAAGGCGGCCATCGCGGCGTGGTCCTTGCGACCGGGCTCGGCCTCGACGCCGCTGGCGACGTCGACGGCGTAGGGACGCGTGAGCTCGATCGCGGTGGCGACGTTGTCAGGCCGCAGGCCCCCGGCGACGATCGCCGGCACCTCGGAGCGGTGCTCGCGCAGCAGCGTCCAGTCGAAGCTCTGCCCCGTCCCCCCCCACAGGCCCTTGCCGCGGCGATCGAAGAGATGGAAATCGGTGCGGAACGCCTCCGCCCCGTGGATCTCGGCGGCGCTGGCGACGTGGATCGCCTTGATCACCTTGACCCCGGTGCGCCGCGCCACCTCGGCGCAGAACTGCGGGCCCTCGGCTCCGTTCAGCTGCACCATGGTCAGCCCGGCGCCCTCGACCGCCTTCGCCACCTCCTCCAACTCGGGGTTGACGAAGACCCCCACCACCTCGCACTTGCGGCGGTAGGCAGCGCAGATTGCGGCCGCTTCTCCCGGCTCGCAGTAGCGGGGGCTCTTGTCGTAGTGGATCAGCCCAATCGCCCAGGCGCCGAGCCGCACCGCCTCGGCGGCGTCGTCCAGATTGGTTATGCCGCAGATCTTGACCCGCACCCCCCCAGGGTACGGGAGCGCAGACTGGCCGCTATTTGACCGATGCAGGTCGGTCGCCGAGCGTCACGTCGATCTTCTTCGTTTCGCCATGGCGGAGGACCGTCAGTTCCATTTTTTCGCCCGGCTTGGCCGCGTTGACCGCGTTGATCAGGTCTTCCATCGAGGAGATCGGTTCGCCGTTGATCTCGGTGATGATGTCGCCACCGAGCTGGAAGCGGGCGCCTTCGATCGTCGCTTCGGTCGAGCCGCCCCGCAGGCCGGCTTCGTCGGCCGGGCCGCCCTTGGCCACTTCGGCGACGAGCACGCCTTTGTCGACCGGCAGGTTGACGGCCTTCGCCAGGGCGGGTGTGATCGTGCCGCCGTTGATCCCGAGGTAGGCGTGTTCGACCTTGCCGTGCTGCTCGATTTCGTTGGCGACTTCGCGCGCGGTGTTGATCGGGATCGCGAACCCAATCCCGACGTTGCCGTTACCGCCGCCGCCGGTCTCGATCTGCGAGTTGATGCCGATCACTTCGCCGGCAGAGTCGATCAGCGGACCGCCGGAGTTGCCGGGGTTGATCGCCGCGTCGGTCTGGATCACGTGGTCGATCGAGAAGCCGTTCGGCGCCTGGATCTGGCGCTGCAGGGCCGAGACGATGCCGCTGGTCACGGTGCGATCGAGCCCGAAGGGGTTGCCGATCGCGACCACCGGGTCGCCAACCCGGACCTTGGAGGAGTCGCCGAGAGCGAGCGGGTCGAGCTGATCGGCCGGCGCCTGCACCTTGAGCAGGGCAATGTCGCTGGCCGGGTCGGTGCCGACCACTTCGGCCGTGTGGGTCGCGTCCGAGGAGCCGAGCTTGACCGTGATCTTGGTGGCGCCTTCGACGACGTGGTTATTGGTGAGGATGTGGCCTTCGCCGTCGATCACGAAACCCGACCCGGTGGCAATGCCGCCGCCCCGCGATTCTTCTTCTTCGCCGAAGGGGGAGAAGGGCGAGGGAGACGACGGTTCTTCGGGGGCCTCGGTCGCTTCGATGAAGGCGACCCCCTGTCCATCATGGCGGTAGATCTGGTTGACGACGTTGGTGTCTTCGCCCTGCTTGCTGGAAACCGGGGTCGCAAGCGGCGCCGGGATCGTCGTCGTCGAGCTGCCCTTGGCCCCGATCCACCCGGCCCCGATCGCGATCCAGAAGAAGACTCCGACTACGGCGCCGCCAAGCAGCGCCGAGCCGAAGGGAGAGCGGAGAGTCGTCCGTGCTCTACTCATCAGAGGGGCACTGTAGGAGGCTCCCCTCAACGATTCCTAAACGGTCGCCGAAAAGGCGCTAAATCGTCTGCTACGGCAGGTGGTGCTCGCGGGTCTCTTCGTCGAGCCCGGTCAGCTCGCGCGTCTTCCCCTCAGGGTCGGGGGCGCTCATCAGGGCGCTGCCGATCAAGACGGCGTCGACGCCGACCCGCTCCAGCTCCTCCAACTCCGCCCGCGAGGAGATGCCGCTCTCGGCGACGATCGTCTTGCCGGCGGGGACGTCGGGCATCAGCTCGTAGGTGGTGGCGACGTCGACAGAGCCCTCGTCGAGGTCGCGGTTGTTGATGCCGATCACGTCGGCGTCGAGCTCGAGCGCCCGCTGCAGCTCCTCGGCGTCATGGACCTCGACCAGGCAATCGAGGTCGAGGCCGCGCGCCTCCTCGTAGAGCGCCCTCAGCTCGCGGCCTTCAAGGGCGCGGACGATCAGCAGGACGGCGTCGGCGCCGTTCACCGCCGCCTCGTAGAGCTGGTAGGGATCGACGATGAAGTCCTTGCGCAGGATCGGCAGCCCGCAGGCGCCGCGAGCCGCGCGCAGGTCCTCAAGCGAGCCGCCGAAATGGACCTCGTCGGTGAGCACGGAGAGAGCGGCGGCGCCGCCCTGCTCGTAGGCGTGGACCTGCTCGGGAACGTTTGCGGTCGCGGAGATCGCGCCGGCGCTCGGCGAGCGGCGCTTGAACTCGGCGATCACCGAGAGGCCGGGCCGCACCAGCGCCTCGCTGAACGGCCGGTCCTCTCCGCGTTCGGGAAGGCGTGCCTCGAGGTCGGGCCGCGGAACCTGCCCGCGCCGCTCCTCCACCCCTTCCCGTGCGGTCGAGATCAGCTGCTCGATCATCGTCACTTGACTGTGGAAGCCTAGACGGCGGGAGCCGCGGTCGCCGCGACCAGGCGCGAGAGCAGGTCCGCCGCCGCTCCGGAATCGATCGCCTCCGCGGCCTTCTCAACGCCGTCGCCGAGGCTCTTCGCCTTGCCGCCGACGTAGATCGCGGCGCCGGCGTTGAGCAGGACGAGATCGCGGCGGGGGCCGGCCTCGCCGCCGAGGACGGCGCGCGAGGCGGCCGCGTTCTCCTCCGGCGTCCCCCCGGCGACTCGCTCGAGCTCGGCCTCGGCGAAGCCGAAGTCGGCCGGCCCGACGAAATGCTCCGCGGTGCGGCCGTCCGCGACCTCGATCACCCGGGTGCGGGCCGAGATCGAGAGCTCGTCGACCCCGTCCTCAGCAGAGACGACCATCGCTCGCTCGCTGCCGAGGCCGACCAGCGCCTCGGCGATCGTCTCCTGGTAGTGGCGATCGGAGACGCCGAGCAGCTGCCGGCTCGCCCCGGCGGGGTTGGTCAGCGGGCCGAGGAAGTTGAAGATCGTGCGCACGCCGAGCTCCTTGCGCACCGGGACGACGTGGGCCATCGCCTTGTGGTGGCGGGGCGCGAACATGAAACCGAAGCCGACCTCGTCGATGCAACGGCCGACCTCCTCCGGCTCGAGGTCGATGCGCACCCCGAGCGCCTCGAGCAGGTCGGCGGAGCCGCACTTGCTCGTGTTGGAGCGGTTGCCGTGCTTAGCCACCGCGCATCCGGCCGCCGCCGCGACGAGCGCCGCGGTGGTCGAGACGTTGAAGGTCGAGGGGCCGCCGCCGGTGCCAGCGGTGTCGACGAGGTCGTGGCGCGAGGCGCCGACCGGGGTCGCCAGAGAGCGCATCGTCCGCGCCAGCCCGACCAGCTCGGGGACCGTCTCCCCCTTGGCCCGCAGCGCGATCAGGAAGGCGCCGGTCTGCACCTCGCCGGTGCGCCCCTCCATGATCTCGGCAAGAACGGTGGCCGCGTGGTCGGCGGTGAGGTGGTCGCCGACGCAGACGGCATCGATAGCCCGGGTGACGACGTCGTTGGGCACCTCACCCCTCCCCGAGAAAGTTCGCGAGCAGGTGCTTGCCCTGGGGCGTGAGCACCGACTCGGGGTGGAACTGGACGCCCTCGGCGGGCAGCTCGCGGTGGCGGGCCCCCATCACGACGTCGCCCAGCCGGGCGCTCAGCTCGAGCTCGTCGGGCAGATCGGGATCGGCGACAAGCGAGTGGTAGCGGCCGGCGACCATCGGCGAGGGCAGGCCGGCGTAGATCGTGCGCCCGTCATGCTCCACCTCGGCGTCCTTGCCGTGGATCGGCTCCCCCTGGACGGTGCGCCCACCGAAGGCCTCGACCAGCGACTGGTGGCCGAGGCAGACCCCGAGCACCGGCGTGCCTGCCTCGGCGAAGCGCCGGACCGCCTCGACGGAGATCCCGGCCTCCGCCGGCGTGCAGGGGCCGGGCGAGACGACGAGGCGATCCGCGCCGCGCTCCAGCAGCTCGTCGACCGTCGCCTTGTCGTTGCGGACGACTTCGATCTCCGCTCCCAGCTCACCCAGGTACTGGACCAGGTTGTAGGCGAAGGAGTCGTAGTTGTCGATCAGGAGGACTTTCACTGACTCACGGCCAATCGGGTTGGTTGCAGGCGAGCTCGACCGCGCGGAAGACGGCTTTCGCCTTGTTGACGGACTCGTTGTACTCGTAGGCTGGCTTGGCGTCGGCGACCGTGCCGCCGCCGGTCTGCACGTGGGCCTGGCCGTCCTTGACGACGACCGTGCGGATGTGGATCGCGGTGTCGAGGTCGCCGTCCCAGGCGAGGTAGCCGACCGCGCCCCCGTAGGAACAGCGCTTGATCGGCTCCAGCTCGTCGATGATCTGCATCGCGCGCACCTTCGGCGCCCCGGAGAGGGTGCCGGCGGGCAGCGCCGAGCGCAGCACGTCCATCGCCCCCACGCCCTCGCGCAGGGTGCCGGAGACCTGGCTGACAATGTGAAGGACGTGCGAGTAGGTCTCGACCACCATCAACTCGTCGACGCCGACCGAGCCGTACTCGCAGACCCGGCCGAGGTCGTTGCGGCCGAGGTCGACCAGCATCACGTGCTCGGCCCGCTCCTTGGGGTCGTTGACGAGGCGCTCGGCGAGCC
>Ga0070711_100001966_pt1 | contig 11538 bp, 8 predicted proteins | sample LARL53metaG_FD_65452 | JGI IMG/M metagenome (GOLD analysis project Ga0070711, IMG submission 65452) | Corn, switchgrass and miscanthus rhizosphere microbial communities from Kellogg Biological Station, Michigan, USA - LAR L5-3 metaG | ecosystem: Host-associated > Plants > Roots > Rhizosphere ... | reverse complement strand
AGCCGGCACGCGGAGGCCAGTCTGGTTCTGCGCGACAGGCGCTTCGGCAAGGACTATGTCGAGCGGACGAAGCGGCGCTATGGACCGCGGATCATGGAGGAGCCGGTCTTCCGCAGCATGAGCCACTGGATGCTGCAGCAGGATCCGCCCGATCACACCCGCCTGCGCGGACTCGTGGTGAAGGCCTTCACCGCGCGCCGCGTCGAGGACATGCGGCCCCGCATCCAGGCGGTCGTCGACCAGACCATCGACGCCGTCATCGAGAAGGGCCACATGGACCTGATCGAGGATTTCGCCTTCCGCCTGCCGGTCACCATCATCTGCGACATGCTCGGCATTCCCGAGGAGCACCGCGAGGTCTTCTACAAGGGGTCGCGCGACGGCGGACGCATTCTCGATCCGGTGCCGCTGACGCCGGAGGAGATCGCGCAAGCCAATATGAGCAACGCGATGGCCAGGATGTATTTCGAGCAGCTGTTCGAGATGCGCCGCCGCAATCCCGGCGACGACCTGACGACGCAACTCGTGCAGGCCGAGGAGGCCGGCGACAAGCTCTCGAACGAGGAACTGACCGCCAACATCATCCTGCTGTTCGGCGCGGGCCACGAGACCACCGTCAACCTGATCGGCAACGGGCTGCTGGCGCTGCACCAGAATCCCGATCAGCTCGCGCTCCTGAAGGTCAATCCGTCGCTGATCTCCAACGCCATCGAGGAGTTCCTGCGCTACGACTCCTCGGTGCAATTGACCGGGCGGGTGACGCTCGAGGAGATCGAGGATCTCGGCGGCAAGCGCATCCCGAAAGGCGAAACCGTGCTGTGCCTGCTCGGCTCCGCCAACCGCGACCCCGCAGCCTATCCCGACCGGCCGGACCAGCTCGACATCACGCGGCCGAACGTCAGGCCGCTCTCCTTCGGCGGCGGCATCCATCATTGCCTGGGCGCCCAGCTGGCGCGGATCGAGGCGGAGATCGCGATTTCCACCCTGCTGCGCCGGCTGCCCGACCTCAGGCTGGACGATGCCCGGAATCCGGAATGGCGGCCGACCTTCGTGCTGCGCGGCCTGAAGCGGCTGCCGGCAAGCTGGTAAGAACGGCAGCGTCAAGCTGTCACTTTAGCTTGCTGTGACTTTCGCCATACTGTCTCTATATATGGCCTGCTCCGGCGACGAGGCGGCGGATGGGCCGCCTGCAGTGGAGCCTGCCCAAGAGGAGACCCCGTGCAGACGACCCTGCTCGGATTGGCGATTGCTTTCATCCTTGCGCTGATTGCCGCGCTGGTCGGGCCGCATTTCATCGACTGGAACCAGTTTCGGCCGCAGTTCGAGGCCGAAGCCGCCAAGGTGATCGGGGCTCCCGTGCGGGTGTCGGGCGCGCTCGATGCGCGGCTGTTGCCGTCGCCGAGCTTGCGCCTGCGCTCGGTCGTGCTCGGCGGGGCCAACGATCTCGGCAAGGTCCGCGCCGACAAGCTCGATGTCGAGTTCTCGCTCGGCGATCTGATGCGCGGCGATTGGCGAGCCAACCAGCTCAACGTCGAGGGGCTCGCGGTCGATCTCGGCCTCGACCCGCAAGGCAGGGTCGACTGGCCTGTGTCGAACGGCAGCGCCAATCTCGCCTCGCTGGCGATCGACCGCCTCAATCTCACCGGCCGCATCGCGTTCCACGACGCGGCAAGCCGCCAAACGCTGGAGCTGAACGACATCGCCTTTTCCGGCGATGTGCGTTCGCTCGCGGGCTCGCTCCGCGGCGACGGCCACTTCTCGATCGATGGCACGCGCTATCCGTTCCGCGTCTCGTCCGGCCAGAGCGCCGATGGCAGCAGCACGCGCATTCACCTCGCCGTCGAGCCCGGGCAGCGCCCGCTCTCGATCGATGTCGACGGTCTGCTCAGCTTCGAGGCGCGCGCGCCGAAATTCGACGGCATGCTGATGCTGGCCTCGCCGGCGCCGAAGAAGGGGGCGGAGAATGCCGCTGCCCCCTGGCGCATATCGGCTCGGGTGAAGACCGACCGCGCGGTGGCGCAACTCGAGCAGATCGAAGCGAGCTACGGCACCGAGGATCGAGCGATGAAACTCGCCGGCCTCGGCGATATCAGGTTCGGCGCTGTCCCGCAGCTCCGCGCAGTCCTTGCCGCGCGCCAGGTCGACGCCGACAAGTTCCTGGTCAAGGACGGCACCGCGAACGATGCCAAGGATACCGACAAGGATGGCAACAAGGATGGCAACAAGGATACCAGCAAGGACGCCAATGTGGCCGCACCGGCGCGTGCAATGTCGGCGATGCTCGGCCTGATCGCGGAAATGCCGCGCGCTCCGATCAGGACCCGGATCGAGGCGAGTACCGAACAGATCATGCTGGGCGGCCGGCCGTTGCAGAATGTGTCCGTTGCGCTTCGCGGCGATCCGGATTCCTGGGCGATCGACCGGCTCGATCTGCGCGCGCCCGGCACGACGCAGATCTCCTTCACCAGCCGCGCCGCGCGAGCCGCCTCAGCCTCCAATTTCGGAGGCACCCTCAATATCGACTCCGCCGATCCCGATACGCTCCTCGCCTGGATGCAGGGCCGCAACGACGTCGTTCGCCGCACCCAGAAGCCGCTGCGGCTCGTCGGCGATGTCAGCGTGGCCGAGGGCCGCATTTCGGTCGATGCGTTGAACGCCGAGATCGACGGCGGAACGATCGAAGGCCATGTCGCGCTGTCCGCGCCGCGTCCGCCGCGCGGTACGCGCCTCGAGGCCGCGTTGAAAGCCGAACGCCTCGACCTTGATGCGGCCGGCGCCTTCATACGTACGCTCGCCGGACCGGATGCGGGTTTACCGGATGAAGCTTCGATCTCGCTCGATATTGGCCGGGCGCTGTCGGCGGGGCAGGAGCTCAAACCGTTTGCGGCGAAATTCGCTTATGACCCGAAGACGATCACACTCGATCAACTGAAAATAGGAAAATCCGACGGCGTAACGGTGCAGGGCGAAGGCCGTTTGGATCGCGTCAATTTTCTGGGAAACCTGTCGCTTGAATTGACGACGGCGTCGCTGGGACAGTTGGCAAGCGCGATCGCGCCGCTTGCTCCGCCGGTGGCAGCACGCCTCGACGCCTTGCCGAACCGTTCGGAGCCGGCACGCGCGAAACTGAAACTGGACCTCGCGAAGAGCAAGGCCGCGCCGTCAGCCAATGTGTCCGCGGCGGCGGAACTCGACTTCGACACACGCCAGCTCAAAGGGCACGTCAATGCGACGGCCAATCCGCCGATCAATGCGCTCAGGGGCATCGATCTGGAGGCGCTTGCCCATAGCGAAGTGAATGTCGATACGAAACTCTCCGCGGAACGTGGCGACGTGCTGCTTGCCTTGCTGGGCCTCGATCGCGCCGTCGCCGCCGGTGAGGGCGCGGTCCAATTCGAGGCCTCGGCGCGTGGCGAGTGGCGCGAGCCCTGGCGGCTCGGCGTGAAGATTTGGGGCGCGGGCATCGATGCCGAAATGCAGGGGACGGCAGAGCCTTCTCAAGCGCCCAGGGCCAATGTCAATCTGAAGGTTCGCAGCGTCAATCTCGCGCCGATGTTCGGCCTCAACCCCTCCGATCCTCTGGCACAGAATACGAGGCTGTTCGGGCGCCTGTCATTGGCCGGCAACAAACTGGTCTTCGACGACATCGACAGCGTCGCAGCCGGATCGCGCTTGCGCGGACGTCTCGCCGTCGCGCTGGACGAGGAGAAGGCCGTCGACGGCGAGATCGGCCTCGACTCGCTCGAGGTCTCGCCGACTTTCGCGCTCGCGATCGGAGCGGCCGGCCGTGATGCGGCCGAGCCGCTCGCCAATGGACTCATGAGGGGCTGGCGCGGCCGTATCGCCTTCCAGGCGTTGCGCGGCGGACTCCCCGGCGGCGGCGAATTGCGGCCGCTGAGCGGCACGGTCAAGAGTGATGGCCAGTCGCTCACGTTCGACGGACTCAAGGGCAAGCTCGGTGGCGGTGAGGCGAGCGCCACCATCGACGTGCGGCCGGATCCCAACGGCATCGCGGTCAATTCGCGCGTCGACCTTGCCGGCGTCGACGACAGCGCGCTGCATTATCGCGGCCTGAGGATGCCCGCCGGCCGCACCTCCTTGCAGATGACCCTGATGAGCCGCGGCCGCAGCGTCGCGGCGCTTACAGGCGCGTTGTCGGGCAGCGGCACCGTCACGCTGGAGTCGGCCAGTATTCCCGGCCTCGATCCGCGCGCCTTCGAGGTCGCGGTCCGTGCCAGCGACGCCGGGCAGGTCACCGATGAGAACAGATTGAAGCAGATCGTCGCGCCGGTTCTGGCGGCCGGGCACCTGCCGGTCGCGACCGCGCAAATTCCCTTCAACATCCGCGATGGCAGGGTGCGGTTCGATGCCACGACGCTTGATGCCGGCAACGCTCGCCTGATCGTTTCCGGCGGCTTCGATATTCCGGCGGACCAGGCCGACGTCCGCGCCAGTCTTGCCGTCAATACGATCGGCTCGACGAGCAGCCGCCCCGAAATTCAGTTGTTTGCCGCAGGCTCTCCCGACGCGCTCAATCCGGTTCTCGACGTCACCTCGCTGTCGTCCTGGCTTGCGGTGCGCACCATCGATCGCGAGACGCGGCGGCTCGATGCCATCGAACGCGGCGAGCCGCCGCCGGTGGAGTCACCGTCATTTCCGCCCTCGACGGTGGCACTGCCGTCGCCGGCGATGCCGAACACGCTGCGGCCCGGCCAGCCGATCGAGGCGCCGCTGCCCGGCCACGAGCCGCGCCGTCCGCCGCCCAAGGCCCTCGCGCCGCATGCCAGCCCGCCGGCACCGTCCTCATCGCCCGTGGTCGGCCAGCAGGCCGCGCCCTTGCCGCCGCCGGTCGAAGTGCGGCCACCGCCGGGGTCACCTCCCGCAAAGCCCAAGCCGCCGCCGCACCCGCCGCTGGTGCTGACGCCGTCGAACCCGTGAGCGATCATTGCTTGAGATCACGGGGCGCGAGCCTATGCTGGCGCGAGGTCGGGGAATAACCGCATGATGACATTGCGACAGGTCGAGGTGATCCGCGCCGTCATGGTGACCGGCACCATCGGAGGCGCGGCAAAACTGCTCAACGTCTCGGCGCCGGGCATCAGCAGGCTCGTCAAATATACCGAACGCTCGCTCGGCATCCGCTTCTTTCAGCGGCAGAACGGTCGCTACTTTCCGACCTCGGAGGCTCAAAACATCTTCGAGCAGATCAACGGCGTCTACAAGAAGGTCGAGGATCTTTCAGGCATCATCTCGAAAATCGGTCATGGCGCGCTGTCGGAATTGCGCGTCGGCTCGGTGCCGAGCATTTCGCAGGTGATGGTGCCGCGCGCGATCGAGCGCGTCCGCCGCCGCTATCCGGATCTCGGCATCGACATCAACATCCTCAAGATCGAGGAGGCGATCGATTATCTGTTGCTGGGCAAGGGCGAGTGCGTGGCCATGAGCTACCGCCTCGATCATTCCGGTCTCGAATTCATGCCGCTGGCCTCGGGCGAATTGTTCTGCATCGTTCCGCCCAACCACCCGCTCGCCGGACGCAAGCAGGTCACCGCCGCGGAGATGACGCGCTATCCGTTGATCGGCATCGACCCCAACGATCCCTACGGCCGGATCATGGCCGGGATATTCGCGCGCAACAAGCTCAGCTACGACATCACGATCAAGGCGCGGTTCGGCACCACGGTTTGCGCGCTGGTCAAGGCCGGGCTCGGCATCGCCGTCATCGACCAGTTCACCGTCGCGCATGGTGGTTATCCCGGCGTCGAGCTGCTGCGCATCGCGGAGCCCACGCGATTCGAGACCTATGTCGCGGTAAAGCGGGGCGCCTCGCTGTCGCTGCATGTCGAATATTTCATCGACACTCTGCGTTCGGAAATGCGGGCGCTCGAACCGCGCGAGACGGCCGCAAGGAGCGTCGCTTCACGCGGACGAAGAAAATAACATCATGTTACGTTAGTGTGATAAGAGGGTAATTGTGTTAGATGGGGGAAACGCTATCGTTTGCGGCACTCTCATGTTTCCCTGCGCACAGACGCGGGGACGTTGACCGACGAGAACCGATAGCACCCGTGCCGAAACGTCAGCCTTCCAACCGCGTTCTGACCGGATTGATCGGAGCGCCCATCGCCCATTCCGCATCGCCTGCGATGCACGAGGAGGCGGCCGAAGCGCTCGGTCTGCGTTGTCATTATCAATTGATCGAGGTCGCGGGCGCCGATCGCGCCGCGCTGCTGGCGATGCTCGACGGCGTGCGGCGCCTCGGCTTTGCCGGCGTCAACGTGACCTTCCCTTACAAGGAGGCGGTGGTCGAACTGCTCGACGAACTCGCGCCGGGCGCCGCCGCGATGCGGGCGGTCAACACCGTGGTCGTCCGCGATGGCAAACTGATCGGTCACAACACCGACACCACTGGATTTGCGCGCTCGATTGCCGGTCTCGCGGCCGAAACCGGCGCCGGCAAGGCCGTGGCCGTGATCGGCGCGGGCGGTGTCGGCAAGGCGATCGCCTTTGCGCTGGCGAGCCTCGGCGTGCCCGTCCGCATTTTCGACACCGAGCGGGCCAAGGCCGATGCGCTCGCGAAGCTGCTGAGCGGCCACAAGGGCATAGTCGTGGCCGAGAGCGTCGAAACTGCGCTGGATGGCGCGGCCGGCCTCGTCAACGGGACGCCGGTCGGCATGCTGCCGAACCGCAGCATGCCCGTGGCGGAAGCGCTGCTGCATGCGGGGCTGTGGGTCGCCGACGCCGTCTATTCGCCCCTGTTCACGCCGCTGTTGCTGGCGGCCAAGGCGAAGGGCGCGCGTATCATGACCGGGCGGGAACTGGCGATCTGCCAGGCCGCCGATGCTTTCGAACTGTTCACGGGGCTTGCGCCGTCCGTGGCGGTGATGGGAAATGCTTTCGATCGTGTGATGGCCGCCCGGCGCGACGCTTCATACGCTGCGTGACAAGGCGGCCCGGACGAGCCGCCCGATATCTCAAGGGAGGAGACATATGAAGCCATTCATTCTGGCCGGCGCGATGCTGGCGCTCATCTGCGGCGGCGCGAGTGCGCAGTCGATCAAGCTCGCCGATGTCGCGGAACTGTCCGGCGGTGGCGCTACCGTCGGCACCAACTGGAAGAATGGCATCGACCTCGCCGTCGAGGAGATCAATGCCAAGGGCGGCATTCTCGGCCACAAGATCGAAGTGAGCCACGCCGACTCGCAGTCCAACCCCGGCATCGCCCGTGCGCAGGTGCAGAAGGCGTTGGACGGCGAACCCTATGTGCTGCTCGGGCCCGGCTATTCCGGATCGGTGAAGGTGACGGCGCCGCTGGCTGCCGAAGCCGGGATCACCGAGATCATGGGCGGCGAGGCGGCCGAACTGACCCAGGCCGGCAACAAGTTCATTTTCCGGACCTCGTTCGGCCAGCAATCCTCGATGCCGAAGGTGGCGAAATACATCAACGACGAGTTGAAGGCGAAGTCGGTCGCGGTGGTCTGGGTCAACAATGATTTCGGCCGCGGCGGGCGCGACGTCATCAACAAGGAGTTCGCGCGGCTCGGCATCAAGGTCGCCGCCGATATCTCGACGGAAGCCGGTCAGGCCGATTTCGCGGCCGACGTCGCCAAGGTCAAGGCGGCCGCGCCGGAGGCCGTCTTCATCTATCTCAACGAGGAAGAGAGCGCGCGCATCCTGAAGGAACTGAAGCGCCAGGGCGTGACCGCGCCGCTGATCGGCGAGACCACGCTGGTCGGCCAGAAGGTGATCGAGCTTGCAGGCGGTGCCGCCAACGGCGCGCGCGGGCATGTCGGCCTCACCACCGATGCGCCGGTCGAGCTGATCAAGGCGTTCCGCGACAAGTTCGCGAAGAAGTACAACTATGTGCCCGATCACAACGGCATCAAGGGTTATCTCTCGGTCTACATGGTCAAGGCCGCGACCGAGAAGATGGGCAAGCTCGATTCGAAGAATATCGCCAACACGCTGCATGGCATGACCATCAAGGCCTCCGACGAGCCCGGCATGCTGATGGACGTAACCTTCGATGAAAATGGCGACATCGATCGCCAGGGTTTCCTGGTCGAGGTGGTCGAAGGCAAGCAGGTGATCAAGCAGGTGCTGCCGAAATTGAAGTAGCTCTTCGGCGCGTGCGCGCGGGACTTCGACCGCGCGCCCAGGGAGACGGGCATGTCCGATCTGCTGGATCTGATGGTGGCGGGGCTTGCGACCGGCGCGATCTATGCGCTGGTGGCGGTCGGCTTCACGCTGCTCTGGCAGACCTCGCAGACCATCAACTTCGCGCAGGGCGAGTTCGTGATGCTTCCGGCCTTCTTCATGCTGGCGGCCATGCATGCGGGCGCGCCCTTCTGGCTCGCAATCCTCATCGGCATCGGGCTCTCGATGATCCTGCTCGGGCTCGGCTTCAAGCTGTTGCTGGTCGATCCGATGCTGCGCCATGGCGTGCTGCCGCTCGCGATCGCGACCATGGCGCTTGCGATCGGGATCAAGGAGGCGGTGAAACAGTTCTTCAGCGCGGAGGCCTCGCCGTTTCCCTCCGTCGTGCCCGCAGGCGAAGCCTCGATCCTGGGCCGCGCGGTGTCGCTGCAGAGCCTGGGGGTTCTCGCCCTGGCCATTCTTGCCGTCATCGGCCTCACCGCGCTCCTCAACCGCACCTCGCTCGGCCGGCAGATGCAGGCGGTGGCGCAGAACCCGAATGTCGCGCGCATCATCGGCATTCCCGTGGAGCGGATGATCCTGCTGACGTTCCTGATCAACGCCGTCCTGGTCGCGGTCGCCTCGGTTTTGATCACGCCGATCTATCTCGCGAAATTCTCCAGCGGCGAGGTGCTGGGGCAGGCGGCCTTCATCGCGGCGATCGTCGGCGGCTTCAACCAGGTGCGCGGCGCGATTGCCGGCGGCCTCCTGATCGGCGTCGTCGACAACCTGTCGGCGGCCTACATATCGACGCAGTATCGCGCCGCGGTGCCGATGATCCTCTTGATCGCGATCATCCTGTTCTGCCCGCAAGGTCTGCTCGGTCGCGCCGAGGAGCGCACGGTATGAGGGAGCTGCGCAAATATCTCCCCTTCGCGCTCAGCGCCGCGGTCGTCGCCGCGCTGATCGTCGTGCCGATGAATTTCAATCGCTACGGCCTCTTCATCCTGAGCCAGTGGGCGACAATGACCATTGCGGCGATGGGGCTGAACCTGACGCTCGGCTATGCCGGGCAGGTGTCGCTGGCGCAGGGCGCCTTTGTCGGGATCGGCGCCTATACGGCGGCGCTCATGACCACCCACGGCCTTCCGCTGGCCGGCGCGCTCGCCCTCGCCATCCTGCTCTGTTTTGCGATCGGATGGCTGCTTGGCTATCCGGCGCTGCGCGTGCAGCATCACTATCTTGCCTTCGTGACGCTGGCCTTTTCCACGCTCGCCTTCCTGGTGTTCCGCAACGAATCCTGGCTGACCGGCGGCACCTACGGAATCTCGAATATTCCGCGGCCCGCCATCTTCGGTTTCGCAACCAACAGGCCGCTGCCGTTCTACTACGTGTGCCTCGGCATGCTCGGCATCGTCACGCTTTGCATGTGGTGGCTGATCCGCTCGCCCTGGGGACGCGCCTTCATGGCATTGCGCGAGAATCCGATCCGCGCGCAGTCGCTGGGCGTCGACACTCGCCGCTACACGCTGATGGCGTTCGCGATCGGCTCCGCGCTCGGGGGCGTTGCCGGCGTCATCTACGCGCCGCTGACGCAATATATCGATCCGGTGCCTTTCAACCTGTCGCTATCGCTCGATCTCCTGATGATGGTGATTGTCGGCGGCTCGGGCTTCTTCTTCGGTCCGTTCCTCGGCGCGATGATCGCCGTGCTGTTGCCGGAATGGCTGCGCGTCACGGAAGGGTATTATCTGATGCTCTATGCAGCCGCGGTGATCCTGCTCCTGATCTGGTCGCCGACGGGGATCCTCGGAATCCTCGACCGCTTTCTCGCCGAGCGCCGCACCAGGGCGGCGTCCGCCAAACGCGCCGGCACCAAGTCACAATGGGAGACGGTGGCATGAGCGCGGTGCTCGAAGTCAGCGACGTCAGAAAGAATTTTGGCGGCATCACCGCGGTCAACGGCGTCAGCTTCGACGTGCAGGAAGGCGAGATCCTCGGCTTGATCGGGCCGAACGGCTGCGGCAAGTCGACCCTGTTCAATTGCATCCTCGGCCAGCTCACGCCGAGCGGCGGCGAAGTCAAGGTCGACGGCAAGCCTGTGACGGGCCTGCGGCCCTCGGAGCTCAATCGTCTCGGCGTCAGCCGCACCTTTCAACTGCTGCAGGTGTTCCCGAAACTGTCGGTGCGCGAGAACCTGATCCTTGCAGGGCAGGAGCACCGCGGCAGCATGACCTCGCGCCTGTTCGGACGCTCCGACGCAGGCCTGACCGACGCGGCGAACCAGATGATCGGCTTCTTCAAGCTCGATCATCTCGCCGATGAGCCCGCCGGCGGCCTGTCCTACGGCCAGCAGAAGCTGCTCGATGCGGCCATGGCGTTCATGGGCGGCCCGCGGCTGGTGCTGCTCGACGAGCCCGCCGGCGGCGTCAATCCCTCGATGCTGTCCGACCTCAAGGAGCGGCTCGCCGCGATCAACCGCGAGCGTCGCGCCACCTTCGTGGTGATCGAGCACAACATGGAATTCGTGATGTCGCTCTGCTCGCGCGTGATGGTCATGGCGGAGGGGCGCGTGCTGGCGATGGGGCGGCCGGATGACATCCGCAGGAACCCTGCCGTGATCGAAGCCTATCTCGGACATTGAGGCGCGCAATGAACGGCACCGTCCTGGATGTACAAAATCTCGTCGGCGGCTACGGCAAGATGACGATTCTCAACGGCACCAGCTTTGCGGTGCAGGCGGGGTCGATCACCACGGTCATCGGGCCGAACGGCGCGGGCAAATCGACCGTGTTCAAGGCGATCTTCGGCCTGTTGAAGCTGCGCGAAGGCAAGATCGTCTTCCGCGACCGCGACATCACGGGCCTGACCCCTCGCGCGCTGCTCAATGCGGGCATCTGCTACGTGCCGCAGGGCCGCAACATCTTTCCCGAGCTTTCGGTGCGTCACAATATCGAGCTCGGCGCCGTCGTCGCCGATGTCCCTGACTTGCCCGCGCGCATCGAGGCTGCGCTGGACAAATTCCCTGCGCTCCGTGAAAAGGCGAAGCAGCAGGCCTCGACATTGTCGGGAGGCGAACAGAAGCAGCTTGAAATCGCCCGCAGCCTTCTGCTCGACCCGCAACTGATCCTGATCGACGAACCTTCTATCGGGCTTTCGCCGCTCATGGTGCAGCAGACGTTCGGCATTCTGAAGACGCTGCGCGACCGCGGCGTGTCGATCCTGATGATCGAGCAGAACGCGCGCTCGGCGCTGGAAATTTCCGACTTCGGCATCGTGCTCGAGCTCGGCCGCACCCGTCTCGTCGACAAGGCGGACCGGGTGCTGAACGATCCCCGCATCGGGCAATTGTTCCTCGGCGGCGCCATGGAGGAGAGTGCGGCATGAACAAGTGATCGAGAT
>Ga0070711_100001962_pt1 | contig 11547 bp, 5 predicted proteins | sample LARL53metaG_FD_65452 | JGI IMG/M metagenome (GOLD analysis project Ga0070711, IMG submission 65452) | Corn, switchgrass and miscanthus rhizosphere microbial communities from Kellogg Biological Station, Michigan, USA - LAR L5-3 metaG | ecosystem: Host-associated > Plants > Roots > Rhizosphere ... | reverse complement strand
TAGCCCCGGCTCTTGACCTGCGCGTCGCGCCGGCCCAGGAATCGGTAGGCGCCGTCGGCCATTTGCTCGACCAGGTCGCCGGTGCGGTAGATCGGCTGGTCGAGGACGCCGCCCAGAGGACTTGGGACGAGGCGCTCCGCCGTCCTCTCGGGATCGCCGAGGTAGCCCTGCATGACCGTCGGCCCTCGTACGCAGAGCTCGCCCATCTCGCCGGGCTCCGCGAGCCTGCCCTCGTCCGTCAAGGCGAAGACGTCGACGTTCTCGATGGCGCGCCCGATGGGGATCGACTCGGTCATCTCCTCGGGCAGCGGTGGAACCTCCCACCAGGTGCAGACGTTTGTCTCCGTCGGGCCGAAGAGGTTCGCGAACCGCACGTGCGGGAGGAGTTGCCTCAGCCGGCGCAGATGCGGCGTCGGAAAGACTTCGCCAGCGAACAGGATCGTTCGCAACTGCGGGAACTCCCCACCTTCGAGCCCGCCGCGCGTGACGAGCATCGTGAGGACCGTCGGGACCGAGTACCAGACGCTGATGGCCTGGTCTTCGATGAAGCGCCGCAACTCGACCGGAAACACCGATGCCGCGGGAGGTGCGAGTACGACGGCAGCGCCTGCGCGGGCAGCCGCGTAGAGGTCGAAGGTCGACAGGTCAAAATGCAGGGGCGCGTGGCTCGAGACGCGATCGGCAGCCGTGACGCCGAACTCCTCCCCGGCCCAGTCCACGAATGCGAGGCAGTTGCGGTGCGTCAGCATGACGCCCTTTGGTGTCCCGGTCGAGCCCGACGTGTACAGGATGTAGGCAAGGTCGAAGTCGATCCCCCCCACGTCGGGTCGGCTTGCGTCGGCCAAGGCCACGTCGGCCGCGTCCAGGAGCTGGGCTGCGCCCGCAACGTCGCCGGCCAGTTCGGCGTCGAGCACGACGACCGTCCGGAAGTCGGCGCCTTCTTGCTGAAGCACCTCCCACGTCGTGGCCTGCTTTGTCGAGCTCAGCAGCACGTGGACGCCTGCGTCGCGCAAGATGTACGCCTGCCGGGTCGCGGGCGCCTTCGGGTCGAGAGGCACGTACGCGGCGCCAGCCTTGAGGACGCCGTAGATCGCGGCGACCGCCTCGACGCATTTCTCGAGGCAGAGCCCAACGCGGTCGCCGCGGCGTACGCCCTCCGTCCGGAGGAGGTTCGCCAACCGGTTCGACAGCTCATCGAGCTCGCCGTACGTGAAACTCCGCTCCCCGTCGACAACGGCGATCGAGTCCGGCCGTGACTCCGCCGCCGCCTCCAGGAGATGGCTGATGAGGTAGTTGAGCTTCCTCCTGTCGCCGGCCGTGGACGTCACAAGGAATCGGACTCGAGTTCTGCCAAGAGCAGCTCGAGATTCTCGTCTTGCACCTCTTCGAGGAGCTGCTCCGCCACCGCCGCGGCGAGCGCGGCGAGCGTCGGGCATTCGAACACAGTCGTGAGAAAGATCTCGACGCCGAGCTGCTCGTGTACACGTGCGAGCATCTTCACCGCGAGGAGCGAGTGCCCGCCGAGCTCGAAGAAATCATCCTCCGCGCCGACCTTGTCGATCGCGAGCAGGTCGGCCCAGATCACCGCCAGGGCTTCCTCGGTCGGAGTGCTCGGCGCCATGTAGCGCGCGCGCAGATCCTCCCGGACCATGCCCGGCCGCGGCAGCGCCTTCCTGTCGAGCTTTCCGTTGGCCGTCAGTGGCAGCTCGTCGAGGCGCACGATCGTCGACGGAACGGCGTAGCTCGGCACCGTTTCGGACGCATGACGGCGCAAGTCGTCGGCGGCGGGCTCTCGGCCGCTCTCGGCGACGACATACGCCACGAGGCGCTTCACGCCGGTCTCGTCCTCGTCGATGAGCACGACCGATTGCCGAACGTCCGGATGGCCGTCGAGCGAAGCCTCTATCTCACCGAGCTCGATCCGGTAGCCGTGGAGCTTCACCTGATGGTCGAGGCGGCCGAGGAACTCCAGCGTGCCGTTGGCCCGGAAGCGCACCCGGTCGCCGGTCCGGTACACGCGGCCGGCGGAGGGATCGAACGGATGGTCGATGAACCGCTCCGCGGTCAGCTCTGCGCGGTTGCGATATCCGCGGGCCACGCCGTCGCCTCCGATCAGAAGCTCGCCCGGAACGCCGATCGGCACCGGCTCGAGGTGGCGGTCGACGACGTAGAAAGTCGTGTTCGCGATCGGTCCGCCGATCGGCGGAGGCCCATGACCACGCGTCAGTTCGAGAGCCGAAGACCAGATAGTGGTTTCGGTCGGGCCGTACATGTTCCAAAGCGAGGAACCCCGGTCGACGAGCTCGTTCGCCAGACCTCGTGGCAGCGCCTCGCCGCCGCAGACGATCTTGAGCCCGCTCCGCCCTTCCCACCCGGCGTCGACGAGCATCCGCCAGGTCGTCGGAGTGGCCTGCACGAAGGTCGCCGCGGCTTCTTCGATTGCCGCAGCGAGTCGAGCCGGGTCCTGCGCCTGATCGCGAGTGGCAATCACGAGCTTCGCTCCGCACATGAGCGGGAGGTAGAGCTCGAGACCCGCGATGTCGAACGAGAGCGTCGTCACGCTCAGGACGGTGTCGTTCTCGTCCATCCCGGGACGTTCCCTCATCGCTTCGAGGAGGTTCACGAGCGAGGAGTGCCGGATCTCGACCCCCTTCGGGTTTCCGGTCGAGCCCGACGTGTAGATGACGTAGGCGAGGGCGTCGGGATCCGGGGAGGCCGCGGGGCGCAGGGCCGGTTCCGCGGCGATCTCCTCCCAATCCCGGTCGATGCAGACGATGCGGGGCGCCTCGAGCCCGTCCTCGAGAAGCCCCTCCTGGGTCAGGAGTACGGAGACGGCGGCGTCGGCGAGCATGAACGCCTGCCGCTCACGGGGATAGGTCGGATCGATCGGGACGTAGGCAGCTCCCGCCTTCAGCACGCCGAGGAGGGCGACCATGACCTCCGGCACCCTCTCGACGCAGATGCCGACGAGCATCCCGTCCCCGACGCCGAGCTCGTGGAGATGGTGCGCAAGCCGGTTGCTCGACTCGTCGAGTTCCCTGTAGCTGAGGGTGCGCCCCGCGCCCTCGAGGGCGGTCCGTTCGGGGGCCCGCGCAGCCAGTGCGGCGATGAGATCGTGGACACAGGCCGGCTCGTAGTGGCGCTCGGTGCGGTTCCGGTCGTCGAGCAGCTCACGCCGCTCGGGGTCCGTGAGGAGGTGAACAGTTCCGATCGCTCGATCGGGATCGGCGACCGCGTTCTCGAGCAGCGTCGCGAAGTGCCCGAACATTCGCTCGATCGTCGCCTCTTCGAAGAGATCCGTTGCGTATTCCATGGCGACGTCGAGGCCACCGTCCTGGCGCTCACGGGCTGCGACGGCGAGGTCGACCCTCGACACCGGCCAGGTCGGTAGCGGCACCGTTTCGACAACCATGCCGCCAAGCTCGAGCGACGGTGAGACGTGGTCGTGCGTGAAGAGCACCTGGTAGATCGGCGTGTGGCTCGGATCCCGCGGGGGGTTTAGAGCCTCGACCAACCGCTCGAACGGCAACTCCTGATGTGCGATGCCATCGAGGAGCGTGGCACGTACACGGTCGAGCAACTCCGAGAAGGTGAGCTCGTCCTCCACTGTCGTGCGCAGCGCGAGCGTGTTGGAGAAAAGACCGATCAACGGCTCGGTCTCTGCATGATGCCTGCCACTGGTCGGGGTTCCGACAACGATGTCCTCCGTCCCCGTGTAGCGGTAGATCAACGTGTAGAAACCGGCCAGCAGGACCGGGAAGAACGAGAGGTTGCGCGTGCGCGCGAGCGCGCGCAGCCCATCGACCAAGTCCGCCGGCAGTGTTGAGCGGTACTCGGCGCCCGCATAGGTCTTGGCAGGCGGCCGCGGTTTGTCGAACGGAAGATCGAGTCGATCGGGTATGCCCGCCAGGCGACGACACCAGTGATCCGTCTGCTCGTCCAGCCTGGGGCCGGACATCCGGTCCCGCTGCCAGGCCGCGAAGTCGGCGTATTGGATTGGAAGCTCGGGGACCACAGGCGCTCGGCCGGAGCACGCGGCGTCGTACGCCTCCGAGAGCTCGTCGAGGAGGATGCTTCCGGAGCCGTGGTCGGACACCAGATGATGGCTCACGAGCAGGAGCAGGTCGTGGTCGTCCATGCGGATGAGCGCCGCCCGGACCAACGTGTCCAGCTCGAGGTCGAAGCGTCTCCAGGCGAGCTCGGACACCAGGCGATCGGCCTCCGCAAGGGCTTCCTGCGAGTCGCTGAGGTCGTGAACCTCGAGCTCGATCTTTCGATCGTCGTAGACCCGCTGCACGAGTGTGTCGTCCACCAGCGAGATGCCGGTTCGGATCGCCGCGTGCCGCGAGGCGACGACATCGAGTGCGCTCCGGAGGGCCGCTTCGTCGACACGCCCCCGCACGCGGAGGAGTCGCGGAACGTTGTAGACGGTGACGTTCGAGAGCATGCGGTCGAGCAGCCACATGCGCTCCTGCGCGAAGGACAGCGGTGCGGCCTCTTCGGGGCCGAGCCGAGGAATGTGATTGCCGGCGCGGGCGCCCTCGAGCAGGAGCCGCTCGACGTCGGCGCGGGAGCGAGCAGCCATCAGGATGCGTGGTCGGACGTCGCTGGCTCTGCTCCTGCTTTCGAGAGCTCGGCGGCGACGATCGCATCGGCGAGCGTGGCGACGGTCGGGGCGTCGAAGATGCTGTGGAGCTCGATGTCGGCAATCGTGTTCCGAATGCGAATCACAGCCTGCGTCGCGAGGAGCGAGTGACCGCCCAGCGCGAAGAAGTCGTCATGCACACCCACGCGGTCGACTCCCAACAGGTCGGCCCAGATGCGGGCCAGCTCCTCCTCGAGCGGCGTTCGCGGCGCAACATACTCCGCCACGAGCTCGAGCTCCGCGGGATCCGGGAGCGCACGGCGATCGATCTTTCCGCTGGCGGTGAGCGGTAGCGCGTTCAGCGACACGAACTTGGCGGGCACCATGTATGCGGGAAGAGACTCCCCGAGGAAGGCCCTTAGCTCGTCCGTCGAGACGTCACCTTGGGGGACGACATAGGCGACGAGCTCATGGTCGTCCCCGCTGGGGCGTGCGATGACGGCGCACTGGCGAACCGCCGGGTGTGTCCCGAGAACGCTCTGGATCTCTCCCGGCTCGATCCGGTAGCCGCGGATCTTCACCTGGTCGTCCGTGCGCCCGAGAAACTCGAGGTCGCCGTCTGCGAGGGCCCTGACACGGTCACCGGTCCGGTAGAGCCGCGCGGCCGTCTCGTCCGCGAAGGGATCCGGGAGGAAGCGCTCTTGCGTCTGTTCCGGTTGGCCGAGATACCCGGAGGCGACGCCGTCTCCGCCGATGCAGAGCTCACCCGGCACACCGACGGGGAGAGGGCGGAGCTTGCGGTCGACGACGTACGCGCGGGCTCGCGGCAGCGGGCGCCCGATGGGCACCGTCGAACCGACCGTCGAGGTTGCCCCGATCTCGAATGTGCAGGTGCCCACCGTCGTCTCGGTCGGGCCGTAGTGATTGAGGATGCGGCAGGTGGGAGCCGCGGCGCGGAGCCGGTCGACGAGTTGCCAGCTCAGGGGCTCCCCGCCGAGAACGAGCCACCGTTTCGGCAGGACGGCGGGGGGTTGGTCGCCGTCGAGGAGGGCGCGGAGTTGCGTCGGCGTGGTCTTGAGGACGTCGATCGGATGCGCTTCCAAATAGGACGCGAAACGGCTGCTGTCGACCGCGTCTCCGGGAGCCACGAGATGGAGCGTTCCTCCGCCGAGGAGGGCGGGGAAGACGCTCGTGTTTCCGAGGTCGGTGCTCAACGCGGTCACGGCCGCGAAGGACACGCCCGTCGGATCCGCGAGCTCGAGACGGTCGAGAACTCCGGCCACATAGGTGGCAAGGTTGCAGTGGGTGACGCAGACGCCTTTCGGCGTCCCAGTCGAGCCGGAGGTGTACATCACGTACGCGAGATCGTCCGGCTCGTTCACCGGCAGCGGGTCCGTCTCGGACTTGGCCTGGAGCTCGGCGGGGTCTCCGTCGACGAGCAGCACGGTCCCGTCGAAGTCGGGAAGCCTGTCCCCCAGGCTCGTTTCGGTCAGGAGGACGCGCGCCTGTGTCTCGGTAAGTTGGTGCGTGAGCCGAGCCGCTGGGTGCTCGAAGTTGAGCGGAACATAGGCGCCGCCTGCCTTCAGCACGGCGAGAAGCGCCACGATCGAGCTGGCCGAGCGCTCCATGCATAGGGCGACCGGCGTATTGCGTTCCACCCCCAGCTCCCTGAGGCGATGGGCGATCCGGTTCGCCTGCTCGTTCAGCTCCCCGTACGTGAGCGTCGCGTCAGGGGCGACGACCGCGACAGCGTGGTGCGCCCTTTGCGCCGCGGCGTCGAACAGCTCCGTCACCGTGCCGGCGACCGGCTGCGACGGGGCACCTACGAAGACGGACAGGTCGCTCGTCGGCGTCGTCTCAGGCGTCATCGCCAGATCTGCGACGGGAACCGTGACGTCATTCGCTGCCGATGCGACAATCGCAGCGAGGGTGCGCGAGAGCAGGCCGGCGGTACCCGAGTCAGCGAGCGCCTGGGCGACGTGAAGCTCAGCGTGTGCCGCGTCTCCGCCCGAGAGCCAGCACAGGTGCGCGAAGAACGGCGCCGGCGCGCCGACGAGCTCGTCCATGACTAATGCGCCCGGCAGGTCGAGGTGTGAGAACCCGATGTGGCAGCGCTGCGCCACCTGATCGAGGACCGCGGCATCCGCTGTGTCTTGTCGCTGCTCGAGACGAGCCCGCCCCCGCCGCAGCTGATCGGCGACCTCGACGATGGAAGTGCCGTCGTCGATGGTGCTCACGAGCGTGAGCACCTGAGCGTATGGACCAACGGCATCGGCAAGCTCGTCCTGCTGACGGCCGTCGAGCACTGCCCCTACGAGAACGCTCGTCGCACCCGTCAGCCGTGCCAGGCATGCGTGCCAGCACGCTTCGACGAAGATCGCCTCCGTGACTCCGCATGCCGCGGCGCCGCCTGCGACCGCCGCGCTGTCGAGGGGCACCGCCTTGCGCCGCGGGGAGCTGCCCAGCTGTATGTCCTCAAACCGCACGAATGGAAGCTCGGGCGATGACGGCAGGTCATCGACTTCCCACTCCCCGCTTTCTCCGGTCAGCAGCTCGCTGCGCCACTCGGCATAGTCGGCGTACTGCAGCGGTTCTCCTGCCTGCGCGCTGCTTCCGGCAAGCTCGGCATGAAGCTCCGATACGAGCAGGGCGACCGAGCGCGCGTCTGCGCACAGGGCGGGGATCGTCAGAAAGATGACCCGGTGACCTTCTGCGTTCGCCGAGAGGCTCGCGCACACGACGGGTCCCTGATCGAGGTCCGGAACCGCTGCGTCGCCATCGGCAATCCATCCGACGTCAGGGTCGTCGTTGATCCGTTGGGCCGGCATCTTGAGCCCCAGGCTGTGTTCGAACGTCGTGCGCAGAATCTCGTGCCGCTCGACGACCCGCCTGAGGGCGTCTCGCACGGCGGTGTCGGCCGCGGAGCCCACGTTCGCGCGACAACGCACGACGAGTTGCGGGCCGTCTGGATTCCCGCGCCAGAGCTGCTCCTGCTGCGGGGACAGCCGGAAGGTCGCAGCTCCGTCGGTCACCTGTTGGCTCACGTATGCACTCGCTTTCCAGCAGCGGTCCAGGAGGCGGCCGCTCGGCCTTTCGAATGGGATGCTAGGCCGGGCGGGCCGGGCGCACCACAGGACGTAGGGGCAGAAGCGTCTTGCGGCACCTATCCGACCGGCTAGGAGGAGACGATCAGGCCCGGTTGAACGAGCTCCGGCGCGTGCGCAGAGATATCGGTATGTGCCTTCTCCTCTCGGTCCGCGAGCTCGTCAAGCGTGTCCGGCAGGCTCGTCGTAGGCGTCCGCCCTCCATCGAGCGCGAGCGTCGCCTGCATCAGGAGTGGCGCGACGTGCGCCCAGCACCGAGCCAACGGGAGGACGTGATCCTCCACCCAGGCCTGCAGGTCACCGCTCCCCCGTTTCGCCGCTTCGCCCGCGACCTGCTGTGCGAAGAACGCACGGTGGCGTGCGATCGACCAGAGATCGTCGGCTTGCCGGTAGGCGGCCCGGTCCAGGCTGTGCTCCCGGAAGTGGCTCGCGAGACGACGGACCGCTGCCGGCCCGGCGTCACCTAGCGGCGATGGAGGTTCGGGAGCGGCTGCATGCGCGAACCACCGAAACGACGCTGCCGGAAGCGGCCGCTCATCGGCGCCGAGCGCGAACGCCTCGCGCAGCGCGAAGACCGGATCGTCCACCGGCACTCCAGCCACCAGGGCGGGCACGTCCGCCTGGTCGAGCGGTTCGATTGTCGCTTGCTGGATGCCGAGGTCATTTCGGCACGTGAAGGGGTCGACGACGGACATGGCTCCGTCCGCCGCAAGCACGAACCAGTGCGGCACGTGGCGCCGGCCGTAGGCGACGTGCCAGGGCAGGTTGAAGCCATCACCAGCCACGATCACTCGTCCGTTCGCCGCGAGCTCGTCGTTGATGCCGGCCGCCGCCTCCGCCACGTCATCTGCCGTGCGGCGCACGAGACCGAGCGTGCGCGAGAGCTCCGGGGCGAGGTGTGAAAAGCCGAACAGTGCGTCTCCGGCATCGACGACGACAAGGTGCAGCCCTCCGTTGATGGCCGACACCCAGGAAGCGGACCCGAGAGCCGCCCACGCCGCGATCGCCGAGCTGTAGCAGGTGTACGTGTCGCTTAGCGACGTGAGCTCGTCCCATACGAGCGAGGGTGGTGAGCCCGTTGCCCTGTCCGTCACGATTGCACCGTCTCGCGGGTGAGCGCTTCCGCTGGAACCTCGAGCAGGGAGAGACCCGGGCCGACTTCTCCGGCCATGATCGTCTCTGCGAGCCAGCGGGCGATCGGTTCTACCGGCGTGGCGCCGACCCGGCCGGCCGGTGCATTCGTCATGTCGGTCAGCATCTTCGGGAGTCGTATGACGAGCGCGGTGAGCCCGGGATTGGCGACGGCAAGCCACCCTGCCAGTCCCTCAACCGCCCCCTTCGCGGCCACGTACTGCGGCCAGTCGCGCGGTGGGGCAGTCAGGGCGACCGACGAGCAGAAGACGACTATTCCGTCGGGCGCGAGGACGGGTAAGAGCGACGCAAGCGGCGTCGCGACGAGCCGGACGCTCGTCGTCACGTAGTCCGCCACCGCGGCGGCCCCGTCCCCCGCCAGGGCGACCGACCCCGGGGGTGGCGCGGCAGCCAGCACGATTGCCCGCAGTGGCCGTTTCCCCGCGCTGAGGAGCTTCGCGAGCGCGTCCATTGCGGACGGGTCACACGCGTCTGCTCGATGGAGGACGAGGCGGCCGGCGTCGTCGCCCGCAAGTCGCCTCATCTCGTCCGCGGCATCCGTGGCCCGCGCGTACACGGCAAACACGTCGTAGTGGCGTAGCGCAAACGCCAGCGCCACCGAGGCGCCGAGGCCGCGGCTGGCGCCGACGACTACGACAGCACCGTCAGGGTCTTGTCGAGGCAGCTCAGCCGGTTGCAGGCTCGAGGCGGCCGGCGGTCGCGGTGCGGAGCGGGTGAAGGCCTCGATCTCTGCGCGCGTTGCGACTGCCTCGCCAGTCAGCCTGCTACCGACCACGACTCTCCCCGTTCGGTCGTCAACCGCCCGCAACGCGAATACCGCCCCGCTGGCGCCGCGTGCAGCGGGCGCGAGCGTCAGCTTCACGCCGGTCAGGAGCCCGTGCAGTCCGGGGACCTCCATCCCTGCGACATAGCTCGCCCAGGCCAGGCCGTTCCGCAGGCCGTCGGCGAGCGAAGCGGCGCCGAGCTGGTCGGCCAGCGCTTGCAACTCAGGACCCACGCGGTAGTCGACGGCGTGGTGTGGGTCATCCTGCCCCGGAGAAGCGAGGGCATCCGTCGCGGGAGAACTGCGCGACGGGCGGGGCGGAAGGACCGGTGGGGCCTCGCCCCCGTTCGACGACTCGTCCTCCTCGCGCGAGAGACGGAGGCGCGCGAGTAGACGGCCCCGGCCGAACGCCTTCACCTCCCACGAGCCGTCGTGGACGGTCGAGCTCGCGTCCGCGACGGCGCCGACGCTGAGCGGTCCCGAAAAGGAGACCCTCAACGCTCTTCCCGCTCCGAGCTCCTCAGCCGGGATACAACCGAGCATCCCCATCGTGAGGAGACACCCGTGCACGATGCACTCGCCGAACGGTGACCGCCGGGCGAAGGACGCGTCCATGTGCAACGGGTTGACGTCGCCCGACGCGCGTGCGAAGGCCGCGACGTCCTCGGGCCCGAAGCGGAGCTTGCGCGATATGGCAGCCGCAGCTATCGGACAGCTCCCCGCTCGGCCACCAGGTGCTTCAGTGAGCCGACGGTCTGCTCCTCGAGGAGGGCGCTGTCGGGTAGTCGGACGTCGAAGGCCGTCTCGAGGGCATTGACGAGCCGGATCTGAGCAAGTGAGTCCCAGGCCTCGATGGTTGCCGGGCCGTCGGCGTCGGCGTAGACCGCGTCCCAGCCGAGCACGTCCTCGAGCACGTCGTGGAAGCGCCGGTCGAACTCTGTCTGGCTACTCACCGGCTTCCACGATGTACTCGCTCGTAAGCGGGCTCCCGCCGAGGTCGTAATCCCAGCGCCCCTCCCCCGCCTCGACGAACCCCAGTTTCGGGTAGAGGTCGGAGACGAGCTCGTTCCGCGACCCGGCCACGTAGATGCCGCGGAGTCGGTCGTAGCCCAGGCCTGCCGCCGCGTGCGCCACGTGGGCGAGAAGGTGCTGCTCGGCCGTCCGGCCGATCACGCGACAGCTGAGTAGCAACGTGTCGACGAGTGCCGTCGCCGGCTCCTCGGGATCGGGCACCGCGATCGCGACACCGACGATGCCGTGCTGCGCGAACCGATCCTCGAGTTCGAATGTTCTGCAGATGGTGCGCGGGTCTGCTGTGAGACGCTCGATCTGTTCGGGCGTCCTGCGCACGAGCGTGAGGTTGAACTGGTTTGTCTTCTGGGTCAGTTGCGCGGTGCGCTCGAGCGTCGTGGCATCCACCGGACGCACCCGGCCACGCATCTCGAGCGAACGCCAGAAGTCCGGCAACGACGCCACCGCCTCGCGCAGTGTTTCTGCCTTGCGCCGCGCGGCGTAGGAGTCGGCGCGCGCTCTGTCCTCTGAACTCAGCCACGAGGCCTCGAGATGTACGTGTTGTTCAAGTGTTCGGACGAACTCGGACGGAGAGACGGTCAACGGCACTGTCGCAACCGAGGGCAACGCCGACGCGACCTGGGCGCACTCGGCGGGATTGTCGTCGAGAAAGATGAGGGCGTCGAGCCCGAGCCCGAGCGTCTCGGCGATCTCGGCGATCTGTACTGACTTGGGCCGCCAATCGGCGACGAACGCCTCGAAATGCTCCAAGCGCAGCCGCATCGACGGGTTGCGCTCGAACGGCTCCCTTGCCGCCGCGAGGTCGTTCTTCGAGGCGACGGCGAGGAGGACACCGCGATCACGGAGAGCCAGCAGGTACTCCTGGAAAGCCGCGAAGGCCTCGCCTTCTGCGCCGTCTGCGATCACGACGC
>Ga0070711_100001956_pt1 | contig 11566 bp, 11 predicted proteins | sample LARL53metaG_FD_65452 | JGI IMG/M metagenome (GOLD analysis project Ga0070711, IMG submission 65452) | Corn, switchgrass and miscanthus rhizosphere microbial communities from Kellogg Biological Station, Michigan, USA - LAR L5-3 metaG | ecosystem: Host-associated > Plants > Roots > Rhizosphere ... | reverse complement strand
AAGGGGCTCGCCGACAAGGCGGCCGAGGAGAACAGGGCGTTCAGTGCCGAGGAGCAGGGCACTTGGGACGCGCTGAACGAGGAGCTCGACAAGCTCGATGCGCGCATCAAGAGCGCGATCGACACCGCGCAGCGGTCGAAGGACGCAGACGCCGCCTTCGACCGGCTGTCCGGAGGCCAGGGCGGCGGCTCCGGCGCGGGCGGCCAGGGCGGCGGCCAGCGTCAGGGCGGCGGCCAGGCCGGGCAGGCGCCGCAGGACCAGGGCGAGCTGCGCGCGTGGATGCGCGGCGAGTCGGGCGGCCGCTTCTTCGACGTGAAGCCGGCGGGGCCGATCGACTTCCGGTCCCTCACCAAGGGCTCGGCCACAGCCGGTGGAAACACGGTCCCGACGTCGTTCTACGACCGGCTGATCGCGCACCTGATCCAGACCAGCGCGATCCTCCAGTCCGGGGCGACCGTGCTGAACACGGACTCCGGCGAGACTATCCAGGTCCCGAAGACCACCGCACACTCCAGCGGGGCGATCGTCACCGAGGGCGGCACCATCGGCACCTCGGAGCCGACGTTCGGTCAGATCTCCCTCGGCGCGTACAAGTACGGCGCGCTCATCCAGGTCTCCCGCGAGCTCCTGGACGACACGGGCGTCGACCTGGAGGGCTACCTCGCCATGCAGGCCGGCCGGGCGCTCGGCAACGCTTTCGGTGCGCACGCCATCACTGGCACCGGCACCGGCCAGCCGCGCGGTGTCGTCACCGACGCGACCACGGGCGTGACCGGCGCCACCGGCGTGACCGGCGCGTTCACGTCGGACAACGTCATCGACCTGTTCTTCAGCGTGATCGCCCCGTACCGGCGTTCGACCGCCGCGGTGTGGATGATGGCGGACTCGTCCATCGCCGCCCTGCGGAAGCTCAAGGACAGCACGGGACAGTACCTGTGGCAGCCGGGCCTCCAGGCGGGCGCCCCGGACATGATCCTCGGCAAGCCGGTGCTCATGGACCCGAACGTCGCGGCCGTCGCCCTGTCGGCCAAGGCGCTGATCTTCGGCGACATGTCGCAGTACTTCGTCCGCCTCGCGGGCGGCGGCATCCGCTTCGAGCGCTCCGACGAGTTCGCCTTCAACAGCGACATGGTCACCTTCCGGGCGCTGATGCGCGCGGACGGCGCCCTCGTCGACCTCACCGGCGCCGTCAAGACGTTCGTCGGCGGCGCGAGCTGACGACCGCGGACAGGGGCCGCGTCGTCCCGTACGGCGCGGCCCCTCATCCGAAGGAGAGCAGAGCAGATGCCCCAGCCGAAAACGCTCAACACGGCCACCGGCCAATGGGTCCACGGCGCGGCCGTCGCCGATCCGTCCGGCGGCGCCACAGCCGACACGCAGGCCCGGGCCGCGACCGTGTCGATCCTCGCCGCACTCCGGGCGGCCGGAGTCCTGGCCGGCGCGACCGGCCTGAACGTCGGCCACTCGTTCAACGCGGCCACCGCACAGATCACCCTCCAAGCGGCGATCGCCGACCCCACGGGCGGCGTCACGATCGACGACGTGGCCCGGCCCACCATCAGCTCCATCCTCGGCGTGCTGCGCCGGGCGGGCGTCATCGCCGGCGCCCCGGTGGGCGGCCCCCAGTTCACGCTCAACGGGCCCACCAACCAGCTGTGCGAGGGGCCCGCGATCGCCGACCCGTCCGGCGGATCCACCATCGACACCCAGGTCCGTACGGCGCTCACCAGCGCGCTCGCCGCGATGCGGGACGCCGCGCTGATCACAGGAGGGACAGGACAGTGAAGGTCCGAATCAAGGGAGACATCTCCGGCTCCCGCAACGGCGTTCCGTGGCCCAAGCGCGGCGAGACCATGGATCTGCCCGACGACGAAGGGGCACAGCTCTGTGCGTCAGGGCTCGCCGCGCCGGTCAAGGACTCCGAGAAGGACGTCGAGCAGGCCGTGCCCGACGACGACTCCGAGAAGCGGGCCGGCCTGACGAAGGAGAGCGCGGGCGCGCTTACCTCCGACGCTTCGCAGGAGCAGGAGCCGACAGGGGACGGCGACCAGGCTCCGGCTGACGGCAACGACCAGGCTCCGGCGCCCCCGAAGAAGACGGCAGCGCCGGCGAAGAAGACCATCGCCGCGAAGAAGACCACCGCGGCTCCGGCGAAGCCGTCGACCGAGAGCAAGTAGTAGAGCCGGCCGTCCGGAGCAGGCAGGGGAGGGACGGCCGTGGCGTTGATCTCATCCCTCAAAGACGACTTCAACGACAACGCCGTGGACCCGGTCCGCTGGCCTCACAGCTTCGGCTCGTACGCCGAGGTCGGCGGCCGGGCACGCGTCATCTGCGACACCGGGTTCAACGCCTACAGTTCCGCCGCCGCATACACGCTCGCCGGGTCTGCGGTGTACCTGCGCGGCTACCCACCGGCCGCTGGCGGCGCAACAGCCGAGGCCTGGGCACAGGTGCTGGTACTGAGCGGCACAGGCGGCACCGACCTGGGCTTCGAGCTACGGGCGCTGACCGCGCAGCTGGTCATGTTCAGCCGGACCGGGTTCTTCGACCCGACCGCTGTCGCGATCCCGTACTCGGCCAGCGACCACGCGTGGCTCCGTATCCGTGAAACGAGCGGCACCACCTACTGGGAGACGTCGGCCGACGCCCTGACGTGGACCGTCCGCCGGTCCCTGGCCAGCCCCACATGGGTGGGCGGCACCGCCATCGAGTTCCAGCTCATCGCTCACCGCTCCGACGGCGCCAACGACTTCGCCGAGTTCGACAACGTCAACACGCCCCCGCCGATGGGTACCGCGCGCGGCGCGACAGGTGCCGCCGCACACGCCCGCCCAGGACTTCCAGCAGTGGCCACGGCCCGGGCAGGAGGTGAATCGTGATCGATCTCGGCTCGGTGTACCAGGTTGCCGTCGACGTCCTGAACGCGTCCGGCGCCCTGGTGAATCCGGACACCGCCACGCTGACGATCACACTCCCGGACGGGTCCACGGTCACCCCATCAGTACCGGCACCCACGAGCACAGGGCAGCTGAGGGTCGACTACGTCACCGTGCAGGCAGGGCGCCACATCTGGCGCATGGTCACGACCGCACCGACCACGGCGTACGCGGATGTCTTCGACGTCCAGGCGGCGACCCCCGACGGCATCGTGTCCCTCGCCGATGCCCGCAAGCAGCTGAACATGGGCCCGACGGAGACCAGCGATGACGACGAGCTGCGCATCTTCATCGCGGCCGCGAGCCGGGCCGTCGAGCGGGAGCTCGGCCGTACGGTGGTCCGCCGCACGTACACCGACAGGTTCTACCTCTCCGGAGCGGTCGCCCAGCTGCTGATGCGGCATGTTCCCCTGCTGGCCCTGGTCTCGGTCGTCTCGGCCGACGGCCTCACCACGTGGGACACCGCAGCCCTGCAACCCGACACGGACACCGGCTACGTCACGGTCGTCTCGGGACCGGCCCTCACCGGCGTCGTCGACGTGACCTACAAGGCAGGCCTCGCGGTCATCCCGGAGGACTACCGGCTGGCCGGGCTCATCATCCTCCAGCACCTGTGGGAGACCCAACGCGGCACCATGGGCGTCCGGCTCGGCGGCGACGGCGAGATGCTCACGCCGGGCCGCGGCTACGCCATCCCGCACCGCGCCCAGGAACTGCTCGACCCCCCGCTGCCAGGTATCGCGTGATGGGGCCGAACTGGCAGTCGAAGGTTCCGGCCGCCATCGACGCTCTGGTCACCACTTTCCAGACGGCCGACGGCCTGAGGGACGTGACGGTCCGCGACGGAGCATCCGTCTCCAAGGCGCGCGTCCTGGAAATCGTGTCCGTCGGCTACACCGGCATCGAGGGTCAGGCTGACGTCGACGCGATCGCCGCCACCGAAGGCCTCGGCGGGAGCCCAGACCGCGAGCAGTTCTCCATCCGCTGTGTGGTTGCGGCCACCAGTGGCGGCACCGACATGCCGGCCGCACGTAAGCGGGCGTACGAGCTGTTCGGCGCGGCTGCCGCCGCGATCGCAGCGAACCGGACCCTGAACGGCGAAGTGATGCGGGCGATGGTCGGCTCGCACTCGCTGACGCAGTACCAGACCGACCAGGGCGCTCAGGCCGCCGTCGCCTTCACCGTCGACTGCGACGCCTACACCCGCTGAGCGCGGCCCGCCCACTTCCCCGTCCGTTGGGTCAACAAGAACAGGAGTACGCGGATGACCGCGCTCGCAACAAATGTCGTCCCCAACGTGGGGCTCGACATCGGAGCCCTCCCGGTGGCCGCCTCGAACGGCGACACCGCCCCATGCGGCCCCGGCACGTTCCTCTACGTCAAAAACGGCAACGCCGCGGCGTGCACCGTCACCCTGACCACCCCCGGGCAGGTCGACGGACGCCTCGCCATCGCTGACAGCACGTTCAGCGTCGCTGCGACCACCGGCATCGGCCTCATCCCGCTGATCGCCTCGCTGTACGCCGACCCGACGACCGGCCTGGCCACCATCAACTACTCGGTCACGGCGACCGTGTCGGTCGCGGTGGTGAGGGTCCCGTGAGCGACGTGATCATGCGCCACCCGGACCTCCCGCCCACGCAGGAGATCACGGTCCCCAAGGACGCCGTCCCGCACTACACCGGCGCGGGCTGGCAGATGGTGCCGGCCGACGAACTGGAGCGCCGGGCCGCACTGAAGGCGAAGGCCGAAGCCGAAGCCGCAGCGGCCGAGCAGGCAGCCGAGAACGCGGCTGAGGCGGAGAACGCGGCCACCGAAGAGGCGGCCGAGCCGGAGGCCGCAGACGAGCCGGAGCAGTCGGAGCCGGCGGACCCGCCCACCAGGACATCGCGCTCCCGCGCGAAGCCCAAGACGGAGGAGAAGTAACACCATGGTGGCTACGCCGATCACCCCGACGTCCCGGTACATCCCGCCGGGTACCACCCGCTACTACTGGGTGGCGTCCATCGCGAACAAGGCCGCGCCCACGCGCTCCGAGCTGAACGCCGGCAGCGACCTCACCGCCGAGATCTCGGCCGTGAGCGGCTTCGCGACCAGCTCCGATCAGCAGGACACCCCCGACCTCGGCAGCCGGTTCGTGTCCAAGATCCCGGGGCGTATCACCGCCGACGACAGCTCCCTCACGCTGTACATGTCGTCGACGTCGTCCGACGTGCGCACGCTGCTGCCGCGCGACACAGCGGGTTTCATCGCGATCTTCCCCGAGGGCGACACCGCCGGCCTGAAGTACGACGTGTTCCCCGTCAAGGTCACCGGCCAGCCGAAGTCTCGCGACGTCGAGAACCCGGCGACCATCATGATCCAGTTCTCGGTCACGAGCATCCCGGTCGAGAACATCACCGTGCCGTGAGCATCCAGCTGCGCCACGGCGACGATCTGCGGCGCGTCAGCCGTGAGTTGCGACGCATGGACAGACCGGAGATCAAGAAGCGGTTCCGCAAGGAACTGCGCGCCGCAGGCCGCCCGCTCGTTCCGAAGGTGCGCACGGCGATCCGTGCCATCCCGTCCAGCCGCAGTTACAGCCCCGACGGGCTGCGCGGCGAGCTGTCCAGGGCGACCCGCCTGGAGATCAAGACATCCGGCAGAGAGGCGGGGGTGGCGCTCCGTGTGGACGGCCGCAAGATGCCAGCCCACATGAAGAGCCTCCCCGCGATGGTCGAGGGCACGAAGCGCTGGCGGCACCCGGTCTACGGCAACCGCGAGAACTGGGTCAACCAGCGCAAAGAGCCCTACTTCTACCAGACCCTCCGCGTAGCGGGACCGCTCTCCCGCCAAGCCGTGGACCGAGTCCTGACCGGCATCACCAGAGACATCAGCTAGGAGCACCATGGCCCTGAGCCGCGACGGCATCCTCGCCGCCAAAGACATCCAGACCGAGACGGTCCCCGTCCCCGAGTGGGGCGACGAGGTCATCATCCGCGGCCTCACCGGCGAGGAACTTGACGACTACCAGGCGTCGCGCAGGCAGTTCCGCAACGCGGGCACGCCGCAGCAGGAACTCGTCTACGTCCAGACCAACGCCCGTGCGACCCTCCTGGCGAAGTGCCTCGTCGACGAGAACGGCGAGCGGCTGTTCACCGACCAGGACGCCGGCCTGCTCGGCATGAAGAACGGCAAGGTCCTGGACCGGCTGTACGACGTCGCCGCCCGGCTTTCCGGCCTCAGCAATGAGGAGCAGGAGGCGATGGAGGGAAACTCCGAGACGGCGACGGCGACCGACGATTCCAGTTCGTCCTCGCCCGAGCCCTCGGATGCACCCGAGCCGAGCTTCTCCGACGCATCAGTGCCCGTGAGCTGACCGAATGGCAGATCTTCTATCGCATCGAGGCTGAAGAGCGCGAAGCCGCCGATAAGGCCGCCGCCGAGTCGAGACGCAACTGACCTGACCCGCCCAGCAGTTGAGGGGAGGCGTCATGTCGATGTCGTCCACGGGCATCATCTATTCCCTCATCGCCCGGGACATGGCTTCCCGCACGTTCCACCAGGTCGGCCGGGCTGCCAGCGGGACGGACAAGATCCTCGGTGCGCTGGCGAAAACCGCGGTGATCGCCGGGGAGGCGATGGCGGCCGGCCTCGCCGTGTCGATCAAGGATGCGGGCCGCTTCCAGTCGGAGATGACCCGCATCTCGACCCAGGCGGGCGGCACCCAGAAGGACGTCAAGGTCCTCTCCGACCAGGTGCTGAAGCTCGGCACGACGACCCAGCAGGGCCCGGACAAGCTCGCCGACTCCCTGTACCACCTGAAGAGCGTCGGCATGGACAACGTCGACGCGATGAAGGCGCTCAAGGAGTCCGCCGACCTCGCCGCCGTCGGCCACGCCGACCTGGAGGAGACCACCAACGCCCTGGCCGGCGCCTGGCGCACCGGCATCAAGGGAGCAACGAGCTTCCACCAGGCCGTCAGCACGGTGAACGCCATCATCGGCGCCGGCAACATGTCGATGGAAGACTTCAACGCCGCCATCGGCACCGGCATCCTGCCCAGCGCGAAGACCTTCGGCCTGTCGATGAAGCAAGTCGGGGCCGCCTTGGCCCTGATGACGGACGAGGGCATCGACAGTGCCAGCGCCGCGACCCGCCTGCGTGCGTCCTTCTCACTGCTGGGCGCCCCGTCCGGCGCGGCCGAGAAGCAGCTGAAGAAGATCGGCCTGACCGGGCTCGACCTGGCGAAGGCGATGCGCGGCAAGGACGGCCTGATCGGTGCCGTCCAGCTGCTGAGAGACCACCTGGACAAGTCCGGCCTGTCTGCGGAGAGGCAGTCGCAACTGCTGTCCAGGGCATTCGGTGGTGGCCGCTCGTCCAGCGCCATCCTCCTGCTGCTCAACAACCTCGACGTCCTGAAGAAGAAGCAGGACCAGATCAACCGCAGCACGGGCAAGTTCGACGACGCGGTCAAGCAACAGCGCAAGACCGCCGAAGCCCAATGGCACCTGCTCACCTCGAACTTGGAGGTCATGGGCGTCCGGGTCGGCACGAAAGTGCTGCCCTACGTCACCGACTTCGTGCACTACCTCGCCACCGACGCCATGCCCGAAGCCGCGCACTTCGGCAAGGTCATCGAGGACATCATTCCCGTCGGCAAGATCGAGACGGGGATCAAGGAGGCCAAGACCCTCCTCGACGACTTCATCACCGGCGCGAAGGGCCAGTCGCCGGTCAACGTGGCCAGCCCGCGCTTCGACAAAGGGCCCGTCATGTCGGCGCCGAAGATGCCGAAGTCGGCGGCGTCCGAGTTCGGCCAGCAGGTCCACGAGGTCCTCACCGCGGGCCTGAAGGACTTCGACTGGGGCCAGCTCGGCTCGGTGGTCGGTGACGGCCTCGGTACCGCGATCGGCTGGGTGGGCAAAAACGGCTTCAAGCTGACCAAGGAGCTCGGTGTCGCCCTCGGCGGCATCGACTTCGTCCAGGTCGGCAAGGTCTTCGGCAAGACGGCCATCCCCATGGCGATCGGCTTCATCGACAACGCCTTCGACCCGCTCTTCCACGTCGATTTCTGGCGGAAACACTGGCTGGACACGATCGTCGCGGTCATCTCCGTCATCCCGATCGGAAAGGTCACCAGCGCGGGCTGGAAGCTGCTCACGAAGATCCCGTGGGGAAAGCTGGTCGAGGGAATCGGCCCGCTGATCGAGCGGGTGCCGTGGTCGCGGATGATCCCGTTCGCGTCGAAGATCTCCGAGGCGATCGGTCCGACGATCGATGCCGCCAAGGGCTTCGTGGGCCGCCTGGTGACCGGCTTCACCGACGGGTTCGCCTCCCGGTTCCCGCGCCTGACGCAGTGGTTCAAAGACGAGCTGATTCTGCTGCCTGTGCGTGCCGGTGACCTGGGACGCCTCATGCTCCGCAAGGGCCGCGAGCTGATCGACAGCCTCAACCAGGGTCTGATCTCCCGCGTGCCGATCCTCGGCAACAAGTGGTTCCAGCGCGCCCTGCGGATCTTCGGCCGGTTCACGTTCTGGCAGACCGGCATCCACCTCGTCGAGGGCCTGCTCAACGGCATGTGGTCGCAGATGAAGGGCGTCGGGTCCTGGCTGAAGACCCACGTGTACAACCCGGTCGTGGGCTGGGTGAGGCGCCTGTTCGGCATCCACTCGCCGAGCACCGTGTTCCAGGCCATCGGCAGCAACCTCGTCGCGGGCTTGCGTCTCGGTGTCGTCATCGCCGCGAAGGGCATCGGCGCCTGGGTCTACGGCATGCTCGGCGCGCCGGCCCGCGCCGTGTTCTCCGGAGCCGGCGGGTGGCTGATCAGCCGCGGCAAGGGGTTCGTGGGCGGCCTGAAGTCGGGAGTCGTGGCTGGCGCGAAAGCCATCGGGGCGTGGACCACGAGCCACATCATCACCCCGGCACGGAACGTCTTCAGGGGGGCGCCGTCGTGGCTCACGTCCCCCGGCAAGCAGCTGGTCTCCGGGCTGAAGTCCGGCATTTGGTCCCAGATCAAGGGCATTGGCTCATGGGTCAAAAGCAGCTTCGTTGACCCGATCGTGGGCTGGGTCCGCCGGCACTTCGGGATCAACAGCCCGTCGAAGGTCTTCATGGGCATCGGCCGGTCCCTCACCAAGGGCCTGGTGATGGGTATGGCCAAGACCCACCCGAGGGAGATCGCGCAGAAGGTGTTCGGCTCGCTGCCCAACGCGCTCGGCGGGTTCCTCAAGCACGGGCTCATCTCCGCGAAGAACCTGGGCAGCAAGGCCTTGAAGGCACTAGGCGGCTTGGGCGGCGATCTCCTTGGCCTCCTCGGCCTGGGCGACAGTGGCGGCGGGGCGTCGGCGAACCAGCAGATCGGGCAAGTCCTCGCGGCCGCGCGCGGTTGGTCCGGCCCGCAGTGGGCGGCCCTGAAGAACCTGTGGAATGGCGAGTCCGGCTGGAGTTCGACCGCCCTCAACAAGAGTTCAGGAGCTTTCGGCATCCCGCAGGCACTACCGGCCTCGAAGATGGCGTCTGCCGGCTCGGACTGGAAGACGAACGCGGCGACCCAGATCAAGTGGGGCCTGTCCTACATCGCGTCCCGCTACGGCAACCCGGCCAATGCCTACTCGGCGTGGCTCAGCCGGTCGCCGCACTGGTACGCGAAGGGCACCGGCGGCGCCGCGCCCGGCCTGGCGTGGGTCGGTGAGAAGGGGCCGGAGCTCGTTTCGTTCAAGGGCGGCGAGGACGTCCTCAGCCACCCCGACTCGATGGCGTTCGCCAAAGCCAACGGCATCACGCTGCCCGGGTACGCGTCCGGCACCATCACCAATGCCGCGGACCGTGTGCGGCGCGATCACCAGCGCGTCGAGGACGCCAAGGACGCCCTCGCGAACGCCAAGCGCCGCCACAAGGGCGTCGCGGCGGCGGAGAAGCGGCTCCAGGCGGCGGAGAAGGAGCTTCAGGCCGCGAACATCAGCCTCCGCAACGCCCAGCGAGCCGCGAAGGTGTCGATCTCGAACACGATCGCCACAGGGCTGCTGAAGACCCTGTCTACGGGGACATCGTCGGCGATCGCGTCGGCGATCAAGTCGCTGTCGACGAAGCTCCTCAACGCGGGCTACACCCGGACGGCCCAGGGGGTCATGTCGAAGGGCGGCAAGCTGGAGCGGCTCGCCGACCAGCGGGCCTCGGTGCAGAAGACGATCGCCGCGGCGAACCAGTACGCGAGCGATCAGGCCTCCACCATCAAGGATTTCCTGAGCATCAGCGGGACGTCGGCCACCGACATCGGCGGCCTCCTCTCCCAGATGGGCAGTCAGCAGCAGACGGCGAGCGGGTTCGTGTCGCTGACGAAGTCGCTGAAGGCGCGGGGGGCGTCGAAGGACCTGCTCCAGCAGCTGTCGGATGCCGGACCGGGCAGCCAGCTCGCGAGCATCCTCGGCGCGAAGAACGTCACGACCGGCGACATCTCCAAGCTCAACTCGCTGGTGGCGTCCGGCGGGAAGCTGGCCACCAGCTTCGGCAAGGACATGGCCGACCTCATGTACGACACCGGCAAGCACGCCGGAGAGGGCTTCCTCGCGGGTCTGAAGGCGACCGAGAAGGATCTTCAGAAGCAGATCAACAAACTGGCGACGGACTTGGTCAACCAGATCAAGCACGCCCTGAAGATCAAGTCGCCGTCGATCGTGTTCCGCGACGAGATCGGCAAGAACATCGTCCTCGGCATGGCCCACGGCCTCGACATGCACGCCCACCTCGTCGGCGCGTCCGCGCAGCGCCTGGCCGACACCGCGACCGGCATCTCCACACGCCGCCGCTACGTACCCACCGCGGGCAGCAGCAGCGCCACCGTCCAACAGGACGCGCTGTGGGAGCGGCTCGCGACCGCGCTGGAGAAGCAGGCCAGCCAGAGCAGCCACCTCACCGGCGAACTGCGCCTCGACTCCGGCGAACTGCTCGGCGTAGTTCGGGGCGCCGTGAAGCCGCAGATCAAGGCTTCCGAGAACACGCAGGCGTTCCGGGCGAAGGTGGGGAGGCGCAGCGGCACATGACGATCTCCTACGGCGCCGCCGGCACCCTGGCGCAGCACACGGACACCGTCACCCCGGCCCTCCCGGCCGGGGCCACGGCCGGTCAGCTGGCTGTTCTCCAGGTCGTATCCGGGCACCCGAACGACAACGTGCCCAGCACACCGTCCGGATGGACGCTCGGCGGCAGCGTCTCCGGCGGAGGCGGCACCTTCGGCCTCAACACCGGCCCACGCCGCCTGACCCTCTTCCTGCGGGTCCTGGCGGGCGGCGACGCGGCACCCACCACGGCAATCCCCTCCGGATCGTCCGGGTCGCTGATCGGCGCCCGGGTCTTCACGCTGTCCCGCACCGCCGGCACCGGCTGGAGGTGGGCGGTCAGTTTCGGAGAGGACGCCACCAGCGGCACCGCGTTCTCTGCCACCGGAACCACAGCTCTGACGTGGGCAGTCGGCGACTTCGGTGTGCTCGCCTACGCCTGGAACACCCAGACCGCGTCCACGACGGCCCGCGCCGTCACCGCCACCGGCATCACTTACAACACGGCAACCTCCCACGTGGGCGACGCCATCACCAGCGGCAACGGCGCACGCCTGACGATGGCCGACTCTTCCGTCACCGCCGGATCCGGCA
>Ga0070711_100001950_pt1 | contig 11571 bp, 10 predicted proteins | sample LARL53metaG_FD_65452 | JGI IMG/M metagenome (GOLD analysis project Ga0070711, IMG submission 65452) | Corn, switchgrass and miscanthus rhizosphere microbial communities from Kellogg Biological Station, Michigan, USA - LAR L5-3 metaG | ecosystem: Host-associated > Plants > Roots > Rhizosphere ... | reverse complement strand
TAGCCGGTGGAATCCCAGACGCCCATGCCAACCGCGAACAGCCGGTCCGGCGAGACCATCGCCTTGACGCCGTCGAGGCGCCAGACAAACCCATCGATGGTCGGCCAGACGTTGCGCCATTGATTCTTCTCGGCAAGATCGCGGCCGATCATGAAATCGGTGAAGGTACCGAAGGCGACGAAATCCTCGGCGAACAGATGGCGCGCGGCGGCGAAATCGACCGCCTGCACATGCTCGGCAAGCTCGCGAAACCAGGCCTTGACGGCGTCGAGATCATCGGGCGCGGCTTGCGGCAAGGTCATGGGTATGTCGCCTTCGGTTATCGCGGCAGCGGATTATTCGTAGCCCGCATGAGCGAAGCGACATGCGGGGTTCTTGTGGAGAGCGGTCCCGGATGTCGCTTCGCTCATCCGGGCTACGCTCCTGCATTTTTAATCTGAACCTGCGCCCGAGCCGCCTGCCACGATCTTCTCGTTCAGCTTCTGGTCCACGATCTCGACGGTGCGATCGATCTCGTCATTGGGCACGCCGAGCTGATGCGAGATCAGCTTGACGAGAAGATCGACTCGCTCGATGAAGGGGGCGCCGCTCACCACGGCGCGCGCCGCAGAGGATGGTTTCAAGAGGCTCTGCGCCGCCTTGGCGTATTTCTCGAACGGCACCTGATCGTTCGGATCGGCGCCGAGACGCCGGGCGATGGCATCGACATGCTCATAGATCGCCTGCGACATCTCGAGATCGTCGTGGACGGCGTCGCGGATCGATTGCGGCGCGTGCGTGGTGATGCAGCGGTAATTGCCGGTCAGCAGCATCGACCATTTGGCGAGCGGCACGAACAGCGAGTCGAACACCTTCAGCTTCACCGGAACGTCGTGGCCATCGAGCGTGACCGCGTCGATATCGGCTTCCAGCTCGCGCAGCAGCCTGTTGTGCTTCTCGTCCTCGAAGGCCGACGCCTTGAAGTTGGTCGGCAAACCGACGTGAAGCACGTTCGGCGCCTCTTCCGGCGGGCGGAAGGCCTGCGGATCGGGCGAGCACAGCGTCACCAGCCCGGGCTTGAAGCGCTCCCACACCTGGGCGTTGGTGTAGGCCTCCTCCAGATCCATCTCCGCCAGCGTCGGGATGCGCTTCAGATAAGGCAGCGGCGGCATGTTCATGATCGACAGGCACGGCAGGCCGGCGGCCGCGATCTTGACCATGAGAACGCGCACGGTGTGGTTGGTGTATTGCGGCTCCTGCATCGCAAGCGCCACGAGGTCATAGCGGGACAGGTCGGCATCGGCAGGCGTGACCGCGTCGAGCTTGCCCGGAAGATCGCGCGAGAAGATCGCGCGATGCACCGCCTCATCGCGCAGCTTGATGCGCACCTCGGTGCCGTCGCGGTTGATCAGTTCCGCCGTCTTCTTCCGGCAAACCAGGGTCACGTTGTGACCCGCCATCAAGAGCTTCGTTCCCAGCAGGGAGCCATAGGAGGCTCCGAGAATCAGAATATTGCGCGCCATTGTCCCTCGTTCCGTCACGCCAAAATCGCACACGCCGTAGGGTGGGTTAGCGTTAGCGCAACCCGCCACTTCCATGTCCGGGGCGGCCAAAGAGGTGGGGTTACGCTTCCGCCTTCGCTCTTCGAGCTTTCGGCGGACAGGTCGCTAACCCACCCTGCAAGCCAGGCCCGGAAATCCGCCCGGACTTAGCGTACTTGGCGTGACGCCCGCAACACCGGATTCCAGCGATAGATCGAAACCGTCGTTGGCCATTGGTCGATACGCAAGCGGACGCTGCTTCCGACATCCGCGACGAATCGCGAGCCGCCCTCTGACAGAAGCTGGATGGGCGGAGACAATTTCCGAGAAACGTAACTTCGCGAAGCGACCCCTCGCAAATTCTCGGACTGCAAACCGGGCTTGATCCAGCTTTGCAGAGCGTGCCGGCGACCGATCGAAGTTCAGGGCCGAAAGCTTGCCAGCAGTCCGGAATAGGGCTTCTGCCTTGGCGCCGAGTAGGCTCCCAGACGGGAGGTCTTGAGGCCGAGACGCACCAGCGCCTCGGCGAGCGTCACTGCCGCCGTGACACCGTCGACGACGGGAAGCCCGTGCTTGCGGGCAAGTTCATCGGCAAGATCGGCCATGCCGGCGCAGCCGAGCACGATGGCCTCCGAGCGGTCAAACTTGATCGCGTCAGCGATCTCATTGGAGATTGCGGAGCGGGCATCCTCATTGCCCTCCTCCAGCGCCAGCACCGGGACTTCGGCGGCGCGAACGCGCGCGCAGCGCTCGTAGAGGCCGTATTTTCGTAAATTGTTCTCGATCGGCACGACGGAGACGTTCAAGGTGGTGACAACCGCAAAACGCCCCGCAACCAGGCTTGCAATGTGGAAGGCCGCTTCTCCGATGCCGATCACGGGCGCCCTGGCGATCGCGCGGGCCGCATCGAGACCTGTATCGTCGAAACAGGCTATGACATGGGCATCCGCGCCATCACGGTCAGCATCGCGAATGCATCCGAGCATCCCCGGCACCGCGAATGCCTCGTCGTAATAGCCCTCGATCGATACCGGTCCCATATCCGGCTGACGCGCGTCGATGACGGTGCCGGGCAGTGCGACGGCGCGGGCAACGGCGGCAATCTTCGCCGTCATCGTCTCGGTCGTGTTCGGATTGACGATATGGAGCCGCATCGGATCAGACCAGTCCCTTGCCGGCATCCGAGCCTTTGGAAGCCTGCCTCTTGGTAAGAATGTGAATGGTGCCAAGTGCGAGCGCGATGACGACGAATGACACCGCCGATATGATGGTGCCAAGCGCATAGATGTCCGGCTTCGTCACGGTCGTGGTGAGGCCCTGGAGGTCCAGGGGCAGAGTGTTGACGGGTCCGATGGCTTGGCTCGACCGCGCCAGTTCGTCCCAGGACAGCGTGAACCCGAACAGACCGATGCCGATCACAGACGGGAGAATGATCGGCAGCACGACATATCGGAATGTTTGCCAGGGCGTCGCGCCGAGGTCGCGGGCGGCTTCCTCCAGCCGCGGGTCGAAGCGGTTGAAGATCGCGAACATGATCAGCAGGCCGAACGGCAACGTCCAGGTCAGGTGCGCGCCGAGCCCCGAGGTGAGCAATCCCATCGAGGTTTCGAAACGATCGCTCAAATGCGCCTTGATCAAATCATCGATGATCCGAAATTCCAGGGAAATGCCGAGCGAGGTGATGATGGAAGGCACGATGAGGCTCGCAATCGCCGAATAGAAGAGGATGCTCTGCGCCCTGAACCTGCGGCGGAACGCCATGCCCGCCGCGACCGAAAGGACGACGGTAATCGCCATCACAACGATACCGAGCAGGAGCGAACGGCGGAAGGACGCGCCGAGATCGATAATGCCCGTTCCCTGAAACAGCTTCGACAACCAGTACGTCGATACGCCGTTCATCGGAAAGGTGAGCCCGCCTTGCGGTCCCTGAAACGACAGAATGTAGATCGCAATCATGGGCCCATAGAGGAACAGCACATAAGCCGCGAAGAACACGGCGAGGATATAGAAGCCACGCGAGCGTCCCTCTTTCATTGCTCAGAGCTCTTTTCGTATGTCGACGATTCGCGACATCATGGTGATGATCATGAAGGTTATCGCGAGCAGGATGACGGCGTTCGCGGCGGCTGCCGGGAATTGCAGCGCGTTCAACCGCGTCTCGATGATCTTTCCGGCAGCGGCGATCTGCTGGCCGCCCATCACGCCGATGGTGATGAAATCGCCCATCACGATGGTGATGACGAAGATCGAGCCGATCACGATGCCGGGTTTTGCCAGGGGGATGATGACATTGACGAGCGTCTGCAAACCGCTCGCGCCGGCGTCATAGGCCGCCTCGATCAGCGACTTGTCGATGCGGACCATCGAGTTGAAGATCGGCACCACCATGAAGAAGGTGAAGAGGTGAACGAGCGCCAGCACCACGGAGAATTCGGAATAGAGCAGCCATTCGATCGGCTGATTGATCAGTCCGGCCCCGATGAGGCCGGAATTGACGAGGCCGTTGCGCCCAAGCAGCGGGATCCAGGCGATCATGCGGATGACGTTGGACGTCCAGAACGGGATCGTGCAGAGCAGCGACAGTCCCATCTGCCATGTTCTGGACTTGACATGGAAAGCGAGGAAATACGCGACCCAGAAGCCGATGAAGAGCGTGATCGCCCAGACCAGGAAGCACAGCTTCAGCGTCTTCACATAGGTCTTGCCGATCGTGCAGAGATCAGGAAGTTGCGCGATACAGCCCTCAAACGTATCGGTGTAGCCCCGGCCCGAGAAAGCCGGCAGCAACTGATACTCGTTGTAGTCCCAGAAGGACACGACGACAACGAAACCCAGTGGAATCAGAAAGAAAGCGAGAAACACCAGCATCATCGGCCCGGCCTGCAGCCAGGAGATGAAAGATGGCGACAGGCGCGCCGTCTTGCCGCGGCGCGCCGTGTCCGAGCCTCTGGCGAGGCCCGGCGCCGTCTGGTGCAATATGTCGTCCGACGCGCTGGTCACGCGGCGATGAACTCATTCCACTTGCGGACCATGTAGTCATTCTCGTCCATCACAGCGTTCCAGCATGCAACGCCGCCCATGCGCTCCTCGTAGGAGCCGCCGTCGCGCACGGCGCCGGCCTTCTCGAGCAGCGAGCCGTCGGGCGCCTTGATGTCCTTCTCGGCCGGCTTGCCTTCCATCCAATAGGCCCACTCATAGGGCTCCATGTTGGCCTTTGCCGTGGAAAGCACGGCCGAGTAGTAGCCTTGGCGGTTGAGATAGGCTCCGGCGTAGCCGGACAGGAACCAGTTGACGAATTCGTAAGCCCAGTCGAGCTTCGCGCCGGAGACACCCTTGGAGACGCAGAAGCCCGAGGCCCAGGAGCGGTAGCCTTCCTTCAGCGGCTGGAACGTGCAGGCGATCCCCATCGAGCGGACCTTCGTCACCGCGGGCGACCACATCGACTGGATCACCGTCTCGCCTGACGCCATCAGGTTGACGCTCTCGTTGAAATCCTTCCAGAAGGCGCGGAACTGGCCGGCCTTCTTGGCTTCCGTCATCGCTTTCATGGTGAGATCGATCTCTTCCTTGGTCATGTTGCCCTTGTCGGCATATTTGTAATTTCCGGTGGCTTCCACGACCATCGCGGCATCCATGATGCCGATCGAGGGAATGTTGAGGATCGACGCCTTGCCCTTGAATTCGGGATTGAGCAGCTCGGACCAGGAGCTGATCGGGCGCTTGATCAGATCGGGACGGATGCCGAGCGTGTCGGCGTTGTAGACGGTCGGGATCAAGGTGACGAAATCGGTCGCCGTCTTGGAAAACGTCTTGGAGTCCTTGCCTTCGAGATAGAGCACCTTCCACGGCGCGGTGCCCTGATTGCCGATCTTCTTGCCGCCGGGCGTCTCGCCCTTCGTGAAGACTGGGGTGATGTTGTCGAACTCCTTTATCTTCCTGGCCTCGAGCGCGAGGATATTGCCGGACGGCACCACTTTCTTGAGCGAGAAATATTCGGTGTCTAGCACGTCGAACGAGTTCGGCTGCGTCATCACGCGCTTGGTGACGTCATCCGTCGTCGCGGTGATGTATTCGATCTTGATGCCGGTGTCCTTCAGGCACTGCTTGGAGATGTCGTCACCCTCGTTCACGGCGGTGCCGAGATAGCGCAGTACCTTCGGCTCAGCCGACATCACGTAGGGGAAGCCGGTGATGGCGCCGGAGCCGGCGGCAAAGCCCGCCAGACCCGCGGTGCTCTTCAAAAGGGTACGGCGGCTGATGCCGGTCTTCCTGGTCGTCTCGGTCATATCAATCACTCCTCTGTTGCGCATCTTCTCGAAAGATCGGCGCTATTGCAGGCGCTGCGCCTTGGCGGGATCCCAGGTGGCCAGCACGCGATCGCCCGCCCGGAACGGATGCACGTCGAACGTGGACTCGGGAACGTGTGAGAACAGGGCCGTGCCGTCGTCGAGCGTGAGCGAGAGGGCGACATAGGACCCCTGGTATTCGGTCTGGGTCAGCAACGCGGGAGCGCCGAATGCGCCGTCGGCAAATGGCACGATGCCGAGCTGATCGGCGCGCACGGCAATGAGTTGTCCGGCGTCGCTGAGTACGTTGTGGCCGCCGATGAAGCGCGCCACGAATTCAGTACGGGGATGATGGAAGATGTCGCGGGCGCTGCCCTGCTGCTCGAGCTTTCCCTGGTTCATCACGACGATGTAGTCGGCGAGCGCCATTGCCTCCTCCTGGCCATGAGTGACCTGGATGAAGCTGATGCCGAGCTCGCGCTGAAGCCGTTTCAACTCGCCGCGCATCTTGACCCGCAGAAACGGATCGAGCGCCGAAAGCGGCTCGTCCAGCAGCAGGATCTGCGGTTCGGTGATGAGCGCGCGTGCAAGCGCGACGCGCTGCTGCTGGCCGCCGGAGAGCTGCGCCGGCAAGCGCGCCGCATACGGGCTCATCGCGACCAGTTCGAGCAATTCGCCGGCGCGCCTGTGCCTCGCCGCGCGCTCGACCCCGCGCATCTTCAGCGCAAAGGCCACATTGTCGAGCACGGTCAGATGCGGAAACAGCGCATAGGACTGGAACATCATCGCCGTGCCGCGCTTGGCGGGCTCGAGATCGGTCACGTTCTGCGCGCCGAGGACGATGTCGCCTTCGCTGACCGCCTCATGGCCCGCGATCATGCGCAAGGTCGTGGTCTTGCCGCAGCCGGAGGGGCCGAGCAGGCAGCAATAGGTGCCGGCCGGAATCTTCAGGTTGACGCCGTCAACCGCCAGCGTCGAACCGTAGCGCTTGGTGACGGCGACCAGTTCGAGGGCGGCAGGACTGGCCATGGGCGATCCCCCAGGGAGAGGCGATGCAGCTCCTCTCCGCAAGGTCCGTGCCAACTCGCGATTTGCGGCCGAATCTCGAAACTGTGCAGCAGTGTCAGATCGTTAGATTGAATCTTGCATATTGAAGCGTCGTGGCTCGCCGTCACCGGCTGCACACAAATGGGTCATCGATTGTATAATCTTTCGCCTGTCATTGGATACAGCTCGTCGACTAACATTGGAGACCGACGTCCGCTGCTCGAGCCAGAGGCCTGTGACAGCCAAGACCCAACCGAAGCCTGATGCGCCTGCGGCGGCCGATGACGGCCGCGACCGCGTCGGCCGGATCCGGGAAGGCGTGATGGCGGCGATCCTCGAGCAGCGGCTGCTGCCGGGAACGAAGCTCGGCGAGGACGAGATCGGCGAGATCTACGGGGCGAGCCGCACGCTGGTGCGCACGGCGCTCCTCAAGCTCGCACATGAGGGAATCGTCAGCATCGAGAAGAACCGCGGCGCCTTCGTGTCGCACCCGACGCCTGCCGACGCCCGCCAGGTGTTCGAGGCAAGGCGACTGATCGAGCCCGCGATCATCGATCACGCCATCGACGCCGTGTCGCCGCTCTGGCTCGAGCGTTTGCATCAGCATATTGCAGAGGAACGCGAGGCGGAGCTGCGCGGCGATGCGCGCGCGATGGTCCGCCTTTCCGGTGAATTCCACCGCCTGGTTGCCGAGATGTCCGGCCACCTCGTCTATCTCGGCTTTCTCAACGAGCTGATCGCGCGCTCCTCGCTCATCATCCTGCTCTATCGGCGTCGCGACACGCCACCGTGCGGCACCGACCATCACGCCGAGCTCGTCACCGCGATCGGAGACCGCGACAAGGAACGGGCCCGTGCGCTCATGATTGCTCACCTGGTGGATATCGAGGCCGAATTGTTCCTGAAGGATAGCTTTCCCAACGAGCGGCGCCTGGCGGACGTGCTTGGCGCCTGATCGCGCAGGAAGCGTGCGCGAGGACAGCGGATGAACGCCATGACAATCGACAATCTCCATCTCGTCGACCATCCCCTCGTGCAGCACAAGCTGACGCTGATGCGCCAGAAAGACCGCTCGACCAAGGGTTTCCGCGAGCTGTTGAACGAAATCGGGATGCTGCTGTGTTACGAGGTGACGCGCGATCTGCCGATCGGGCTCATCGATATCGAGACGCCGGTCGCGTCGATGAAGGCGCCGCAGATTCTGGGAAAGAAGCTGATCCTGGCGCCTATTCTGCGCGCAGGCGTTGGTTTCCTCGACGGCATGCTGGCGCTGATCCCTTCGGCACGCGTGGCGCATATCGGCCTCTACCGCGATCCCCGGACACTCGAAGCCGTCGAATATTATTTCAAGGCTCCGCAGGATCTGTCGGACCGGACGACCATCCTGATGGATCCCATGCTCGCGACCGGAAACTCGGCCTGCGCGGCAACATCGCTGCTCAAATCGCACGGTGCGAAAGACATCCGGTTCGCCTGCCTGCTGGCGGCGCCGGAAGGCGTCGCGCACTATCGGAAGGAGCACGGCAACGTGCCGATATGGACCGCCGCGGTCGACGAGCGGCTGAACGATCATGGCTACATCGTCCCCGGATTGGGCGACGCCGGAGACAGGATGTTCGGCACCAAGTAGCCCCCATCCTGCTCTAGACCAGGCTCGATTTGCCGCGACTGAGCAGCTCGCCGGCGCCCTTGGCGCCGACGATCCTGCCCTGCTCATACACCACGCGCCCCCGGGCGACCGTCATCACCGGCCAGCCTGTGACGTCGAATCCCTCCCACGGCGTGTAGTCGGACCCGTGGTGCAAATCGGCCTGCCGGATCGGCTTTGTCAGGTTCGGATCCCAGAGCGCGATGTCAGCGTCGAAGCCGACGCCGATCGAGCCCTTGCGCGGGTAGAGGCCGTAGATCCTCGCATGGTTGGTCGAGGTCAGCTCGACGAATTTCTGCCGCGAAATTCGCCCCTTCGACACGCCTTCCGAAAAGAAGATCGGCAACCTCGTTTCGACGCCGGGAATGCCGTTCGGAACCCAGCGGAAGGAGGTGCGGGCGTTGGGCGTCAGCTTGCCCTTGGGATCGTCATATCTGAAGGGACAGTGATCCGATGAAAAGGTCTGGAACACGCCGCTCGTGATGCCTTCCCAGATCGCCTGCTGGCTTGCCTTGTCCCGCGGCGGCGGCGAGCAGACATACTTCGCCCCCGTGATGTCCATGTTCAGCCCCTTCATGTCGTCTTCCGTCAGGGTGATGTATTGGGGGCAGGTCTCCGCATGCACGGGCAGGCCGCGCTGCTGCGCCCAGCGCACCTGCTCCATCGCCTCGCGTCCGGAGACGTGCACGATCATGATCGGAACGCCGACGATCTCGGCATGGCTGATGGCCCGATGCGCGGCCTCGCGCTCGACGGCCTGCGGCCGCGACTTGCCGTGGAAGTATGGCGCAAGATGGCCCTCGCGCTCGAGCCTGGTGGTCAGATAGCGAATGGCGTCATAGCCCTCGCAATGAACCATCACCAGCGCCCGTTCGCGCCGCGCAACCTCGAACACCTCGAGCAGCTGCTTGTCGCTCAGGACGAGATCGTCGTAGGTCATGAAGACCTTGAAGGAGGTGTAGCCGTCCTTGACCAGCGCCGGCAGTTCCTGCCCGAGCACCGCGGCGGTCGGATCGGAGATGATCAGATGAAAGGCGGTGTCGATGTAGCATTCGCCCTCCGCCAGCTTGCGATAATTCTCGACACAGGTCCGCAGCGACGTTCCCTTTTCCTGAAGCGCAAAGGGCAGCACCATGGTGTTGCCGCCGGCGGCGGCCGCCCGCGTCGCCGAGGAAAAATCGTCGGCCATGACCACGTCGGGTCCGGACGGCTGCGAGATATGAACATGGCTGTCGATGCCGCCCGGCAAGGCCAGCAAGCCCGTCGCATCGATCTCGCGGGCCGCGCCCTCGACGGCGTCGGCGATGCTGACGATGCGGCCGTTGCGAATGCCGATATCGGCGCGGAATTCATCGCTCGCCGTCACAATCGTTCCGCCGCGAATGGCAAGGTCCAGTTGCGTCACCACGTCCCTCCGTTGATGTCCACCCTACGAGCTACGGATTCCCCTGCAAATGCTGCGCCATCTTCACATCTCAACCAGATCACAAAGCGACTGAATGTCGGAAAGAATGAAATCCGGCCGCGGGACGGAGTCATCCAGCGCGATCTGCCGGCGATTGATCCATGCGATGGTCAGGCCGAGCGGCTTGCCGCCGACCAGATCCGTGAACTGCGACTGCCCGGAATGCAGGATCTCGTCTTTGGCGCAGCCGGCATTTCCGATCAGGTAGCGAAACAGCGTGCCGTCGGGCTTGTAGCCCCGCGCGCGCTGTGCCGTGCAGACGAGATCGAACTCCCGCTGCAAGGGCGTCAAGGCGAGCAGATCGTCATCGATATTGGACACGACCGCGAGGCGGGTGCGGCGCGACAGGCGGTCCAGCGTGCGGAGCACGTCGTCGTAGAGAAAGAAGCGCGGGAAGGTCTCGAAATAGCGCTCGATCAGCCGGCCCTCGCCGGTGAGACCGAAATGCGCGAACGTCTCCTCCAGCGAGAGCTCGCAAATGGCGCGATAGCTCCGGTAGGGCTCCCAATAGTGGATGATGTTCCGGTGCTCCCAGTGTTCCCAGAACGCCTTCACATCGACACCCCGCGCGCCGGCGTCAGCCAGAATGCGCTCGAACGCGCCATAGGAGCTGTCGCGGACGCTGATCAGCGTGCCGAACACATCGAACGACATCAGCTTCGGCCGCATCGGTGTCTGGCGGGCTTCTTGAGTCATGAATTGAGCCTGCGGGTTGTTGCCTGGATATTGCGCCCCATTATCCCTTTTACATCGCGCCGCGTTGCCAACAATTCATCTCGTCATTCCGGGGCCCGAGCGTAGCGAGGGAGCCCGGAATCCATAACCACAGGTTGGGGTTATGGATTCCGGGCTCGCGACTTCGTCGCGCCCCGGAATGACAGCAGAGTGGATCAGGCGTTGGAGAGCCCAACAATCCGCCAGTTGCTGGTTTGTCGTTAGCTTAACTCGCGTGAAACCCGCAACACTGGATTGCGGCGATTGAGGCACAGGTCCGCCCGCCCGCGGCAAGATCTTGCCCGAGGTGATGCATCGTCGTGACCCTCAGGAAAACAGAGGGCGCAGGGAATGCCGGGTGCAGGCCGCACCCATGGCCCGCCTGCAACAAGGAAAGCAGGCGGCAGTGACCACAGGCAAGGCCGGAGCAGCCGGCATTCCCTGCGCGATGGTGTTACGGCTTATAGCGCGCTCTCCCCGGCGTACCGGGCTTTGTAGCCACCGTCGCCTCGCGAAAACGTCTCGCAAGACTTGATCCCAGCATCGGGGGACCAGGACCACACGCCTTCGCCGTCCGTGAAGGAGTTGTCGTCCGCACGCTTCAAGCGCGCGCAACACCCTCACGTCCACCGCATCCTGCCTCCCACGTCCGTGACGATCGCGAGCCGCCCCTCTGATGGAGACAGGATGCGGGAAGAGAAACACGGATTTCTGAAAAACGGAAGAAGAATATTTTTGCGCGGAGGGCTGGACAGGGGAAATCAGCTTGAGATTGCTTGTGAAAATAGCCTTTTAGCGCGAACGCAGATCGGTCCCGCGTTCGCGCATCAAAATGCTGCAGCCGAGCCACGCGCCGAAGGCTCGGTCAGGGCCCGCTAGTTGGGGGGT
>Ga0070711_100001949_pt1 | contig 11571 bp, 10 predicted proteins | sample LARL53metaG_FD_65452 | JGI IMG/M metagenome (GOLD analysis project Ga0070711, IMG submission 65452) | Corn, switchgrass and miscanthus rhizosphere microbial communities from Kellogg Biological Station, Michigan, USA - LAR L5-3 metaG | ecosystem: Host-associated > Plants > Roots > Rhizosphere ... | reverse complement strand
GACACTTCAAGCCAGGCACCAACGCCCGGCGCCCAGACCTCGAGATCGATGGTGCGCGCGCTGTGAAACCCGGTGTCGCCGGCGGCCAGCTCGAGCACGCGGTACGGCAGCTCGAGAAGTTGGAGAGCCGTCTCGGCGTGGCTGGTGATGAGCGCGTGCTCCGCCTCACTCTGTTCCGGCCGTACGATCCGCACCAGTTCCACCTTGTCGAACTGGTGAACGCGAATCAGGCCGCGCGTGTCCTTGCCGTGGGCGCCGGCCTCGCGACGAAAGCATGGCGTATAGGACACCATCGCGATCGGGAGATCGGCGGCATCGAGGATCTCGTCGCGATGGATATTGGTGACCGGAACTTCGGCCGTCGGGATCAGGAAAAGGTCATCGCCCACAGTGCGATAGAGATCGTCCTCGAACTTTGGCAGCTGTCCGCTGGCAGTGAGCGAGGCCCGGTTGACCAGATACGGCGGCTGCACTTCGAGATAGCCGTGATCGCGAGTGTGGATGTCGAGCAGAAAGTTCGCCAGCGCGCGAACCAGTCTGGCCCCCATTCCGACGAAGAGCGGAAATCCCGAGCCGGTAACCTTGGCGCCGCGCGGCAGATCGAGAAGGCGCAGCGAGGTCCCGAGATCCCAGTGGGACCTGGGCGCGAAGTCAAACTCGCGCGGAGTTCCCCAGGTGCGTGCGACGCGGTTCGCAGCCGCCTCTCCGTCGGGTACCTCCGGCAGGAGAAAGTTCGGCACGTTGAGCAGGTGTTCGTCGAGCAGCGCCTCGACATCCTTGAGGTCGGACTCCAGCTCGCGAACCAGTTCAGCCGAGGCCTTGAGCTCCAGAAGGAGGTCGTCCGCTTTTTCGCGCGCCTTCTTGCGGCGCGCGACCTCGTCGGACTGGACATTTCGGGCGGCCTGCAGCTGCTCGACGCGTCCGACGACCTCGCGCCGCCGCCGGTCGAGCGCGATGACCTGGCCGAGCTGATCCAGCGCGCCGCGATCGAGGCGACGCGCCAGCGCGGCCCGCGCGGCGTCGGGGTCCTGGCGAACGCGACGAACGTCGATCATCGGCTCAGCTGGTGGGAACGCCGGGCTGCAGATTCTTGTATCCGCAGTTGGTGTCGGACAGCACCTCGAGACGAACCGTCTTGAGCGCGTCATTGAAATCGAGAACCTGCAGCTTGGCGTACTGGGGAACGCCAAGGTAGCAGGCGACGCGTGACCGCGCGATCAGCACGTCACCGGATGCGATGACCAGCGTATCGGTGGTAAGGTAAGGATCGGATGGCGCCACGGTGATCTGGTCGAACGTTGCGGTCTCGCGTATGAATCCCGGGTTGTTCCCGGTGGTATTGCCGAGCCCGGCGATCGCGTGCAGCGGAAGGAGCACGTGACGCCCCAGCGAATCGATGTCGTACAGGAAGTCGAACGCGGACGTCTGGTCGGTTCGTACCGGCTGGCCCACGGTTATGTCGAAGGCCGAGGGGTACTGGAGCGCCGCCCCTGCCAGCGAGCCCATGGTCACCGTGTCAACGGTATTGATGACCTGTGCCGGAGCCAGCTGGGTTCCGTTACAAGCGGCGGTGGCAGAGATTCCAACCAGGAGGGCGAGTCGCCGTATCATATGGAGAGAAGGTTAGACCGCTCGCGAGACCGCGGCAACCCGGCATGGTTGCTTGACTTCGCCACAGTCGGCGTCCTAGCTTCGCGCATTCCTCACGCCATCCGGGAGTAGGTCCGATGCAGCCGCTGCGTTCCGTCCTGATGGCCCTTGCCGAGCGCCCTGACGTGGCCGGCGTGGTCGTCGTCAGCGACGACGGACTGGTGGTCGAGGCGAGCTTGCCGGCGGCGCTCGACGCCGAGGAACTCGCTGCCCTCGCCACGAGCGCGGCCCGGAGCGTGAGCGGATTGAGCGACGCGGCCCAGACCGGTCCCTGGGCCCAGGCCGCGGTGGAAAGCAGTCACGGCGCGCTGGTGGTGCAACGGTTGCCTTCTGGCGGGATCCTCCTGGTGCTGGCAGCGCCGGACGGTGACCTCGGCACGCTCCTCTACGATCTCCGGCGGCATGCTCCGGCACTGGTCTCCCTGCTGTGACGGAGCACTAGCCGATGCAATGGGCCATCCTGCTCGCCGGTGGTTCGGGGACGCGATTCTGGCCATTGTCGTCGCCCGCCCGTCCCAAGCAGCTGCTGCCGCTCGCGGGACCGCGGTCGAGCGCCGAGGACGCCGTTGATCGACTGGCGGGCTTCATCCCGGCGGAGCGAATCCTCGTCGTCTCCGGGGCGACGCTCGCGGCGGCGCTCCGGCCGCACCTCGACCTGCCGGCGGAGAATTTCCTGATCGAGCCGCGTGCCGCCTCGACCGGACCCGCCCTGGTCTGGGCCACATTGGAGGCCGCCCGCCGCGACTCCGACGCCACCGTGATTTCGATGCATGCCGACTGGATCGTGCGTGATCCCGCCGCCTTCGTCGCCAGTGCCGCGACGGCGCTCGAAACGGCCAGTCGCCACCATCGGCTGGTGACCGTCGGCATCGTCCCCTCCCGGCCGGAAACCGGATTTGGCTACATCATGCCGGGCGAGCGGCTCGACTCGGCGGCGCGCGCCGTGGGGCGGTTTGTGGAGAAGCCCGATGGCGCTCGCGCGCTCGACCTGATGGCCGAAGGCGCGCTCTGGAACAGCGGCCTTTTCGCCTGGAGGGCGGAAGACCTCCGGCGTGAGGTCACCATCCACACCAACGAGATCGCGCCTTACCTCCCTTTGCTCGACGCCGGCGATATCAGCGGATTTTTCCGGGATGTTCGTGAAGTCTCGATCGACGTGGGCGTGTTCGAGCGGAGTGACTCGGTGGCCGTGGTCGCCGGAGATTTCGCGTGGGACGACATCGGGACCTGGGAGGCGCTCGCCCGCGTCAGGTCGCGCGACCGCCGCGGCAACGTCACGCACGGCGCGGTGACATTGGTGGAGTGCAGCGACTGCATCGTCTGGAACGACGGGCCGCCTATGGTGCTGAGCGGCGTGCACGACCTGGTTGTGGTCCACGCGAATGCGCGGACACTGGTGCTGGATCGGGCCCGCGCACCCGACCTCAAGCGAACGCTGGACGCGCTACCCTCCGACGTGCGCGAGCTGGAGTAGCATGAGCGCACTGTACCTGCTCGAACCAACCGCGCCAGATCCGTCCTGGGCGCCATTTGCAGGAGCGGTCCCGCTCAGCGAGCTGCGTGCCGGCATGTGGCGCCTGCGAGAACGGTGGTCCCGGGCGCTCAATGCCCGCGCCGCGGGAATCGTCGCACCGCATGTCGCCGGTCACTACCAGGTGCATGGACCGCCGGTGGTGGAACCCGCGACGATAGCCGGCCCGGCCTGGGTCGCCGACGTGACGTTCGCACCCAAGCTGCCGATGCGAGCGCTGGGCGCTACGCGGCGCCTGCTGCATGCAGGGCGGACCGTCGCCTGGCGACTCGACGCAGGACAGCGCTGGGAAGGCCCGTTCGAACGCGGTGACGGGCTGGTTGTCGAGGGCCGCGTCCTGGGGGGCGTGTTCGACCTGGTGACCGCGCTCGAGCACTTCCTCTTTTCCGACACACTCGAATCGCTCAGCGAAACCACGAGCGCGATTCCCGACGGGACCGTCGTGCTGGGCAATCCGGCTGCCATCGGATTGCACGGTGCGGAAGTCGAGCCAGGAGTCGTTCTCGACGCGCGCAAGGGCGCCATCATCCTGGAGCGCGGGGTGCAGGTGCGAAGCGGTACGCGGATCGAGGGGCCGTTCTGGGCCGGCGAGGGCACCTGGCTGCTTGGCGGTCAGTTCCGCAGCGTGAGCGCCGGGCCGCTCTGCCGCCTGCACGGAGAAATCAGCACGACGGTATTCAACGGCTATGCCAACAAGAGCCATGACGGATTTGTCGGTCATTCGGTGATTGGCGAGTGGGTGAATCTCGGAGCGGGCACCATCACGTCGAACCTCAAGAACACCTATGGCCCGATCAGGCTCGACATCGCCGGCACGCGCATCGAGACCGGCCGGAGCAACCTCGGCGCGCTGATTGGCGACCACGCCAAGACGGCGATCGGAACGCTGCTGCCAACCGGTGCGGTGGTCGGCGCAGCCGCCAACATTTTTGCCGCAACCCGCGCGGCGAAATACACGCCGCCGTTCTCCTGGGGAGGCGATGGCGACGCCCGGACCGACGTGGACCAGTTCATCGCCACCGCGAGGAGGATCCTGCCGCGCCGGGACGTCGCGGTGGACGTGGAGATGGAAGCGTCACTCCGGGCGTTGCACCGCCGCCTGTGCGGCGTGAAATGAACAGCGCCGTCGCGGCAGCAGAGGTCGTGTGCGGCTGATCGTGCTGGGGTCCGGGTCGAAGGGCAACTGCTTCGCGCTCGTCTGCGACGGCGCGGTCTTGCTGATCGACGCAGGGTTTTCGGCGCGGGAAATCGAGCGGCGCCTGGAGCGGGCCAGCATTGAACCGGGCGCACTCGCCGGCATCGCGCTGACGCACGAGCATGGCGATCATGCCGCCGGTGCCACCCGCCTCGCCGCGCGCCACGGCGTGCCGCTACTCGCCTCGATGGGTACCTGGCAAGCCGTCCGCCAGGCGGCGGAGCCATGCGACTTCATCCCTCTCGGCACGGCCAGCACCGTGACCGTCGGACCATTCGCCGTGAGTGCGTGCCCGACGTCGCACGACGCCGCCGAGCCGATCGCCGTGGGCGTCACCCTGCCCGGAGGCGCATCGGTGGGCGCGGCCTACGACCTGGGCCGGCCGACGCAGGCCGTGCGCTGGTTCCTGCGCGATCGCCACTGCCTGATCCTGGAAGCCAACCACGATGAAGGCCTGTTGCGCGCGAGCGGATATCCCGCGTCGGTGCAGCAGCGCATTGCGGGCCCCGGCGGGCACCTGTCGAACTTCGACGCCGCGCGCCTGCTCGATGATCTCTATCACGACGCGCTGCAGACGGTGGTGTTGGCGCACCTGAGCCGCCGATGCAACAGTCAGGTGGCGGCGCGCACGACCGTTACCGCGACGCTCGCCGGCCGCGGCTTTTTCGGAGAGCTCGTCGTGGCGGAACAGGATGGACCGATGGCGGCGATCGCGATTCGTGGACCGGCCCAGCACTCGCTGTCTATCTAGTGGTCCGGATCGTCGGGAATCCGCGCGTTGGCGGGGCGTGGGGTGGGCGGGCCGACCTTCTTGAGCGTCACGGCCTTCTGCAAGTCGCCCCCTGAAAGCGTCAGGGCGTTGTCGCGTACCTTGATCCTGTACGTCTCCCACTCACCGCCGAGGACGATCGAGATCCGGTCATTCTTGAGGCGCCAGCGCACCGTCTCCTTTCCCCACGACGCCGACGAATCGCCCCGGATAACCACCTCGCGCGGGCCGTTCTTCGTGTCCGTTCCTGCGTCGACACGCCAGGTGCCGGTGACATCCACCGCCGCCTGCGCCGCAACGGAACGCGCCGCCACGACGATCAGCATGAGCGCCAGGCAACGGCGAACGGGATACCTCGGCAGGCCGGTCATGATGTGAGAAGATAGCGACCCCTGCTGCTCAAACCTGCTGCAGCTTCCACCGGCCCCGCCGGAAGACGATGGCCGCCGCCCCCGCCAGCGTCGAGAACGCCACGGCAATCGCGATGAACGCACCGTCACTGCCCAGACCGAACGGCTTGGCGAGAATCCAGGCGAGCGGAATCTCCCAGCACCAGAACACAAAAAAATTGAGCCATGTCGGCGTCCACGTGTCACCGGCGCCATTGAACGCCTGGGTCAGCACCATGCCGAAGGCGTACAGCGGGAACCCGACCGCGATGATGCGCAGGCAGCGCACCGCGTAATGCGTCATGACGGGATCGTGGCCGAAGAGTGCGGCAATCGTCGGCGCCGCGACGAGAAAGATGACGCCGAGCAATCCCAGGAAGCCCAGGTTGTAGCGGCACGCCGTCCAGACCGCCTGCTCGGCGCGCTCGGGCTTCCGGGCACCGAGTCCCTGTCCCACCATGGTTGCCGCCGCGTTCGAGAGACCCCAGGCGGGAAGAATGGCGAAGATGACCATGCGCAGTGCCACCGTGTACCCGGCCACGGCCTCGCTCCCGAAGGTTGCCAGCAGGCGGGTGAGCCCGATCCAGCTCGCAGTTCCCACCAGGAATTGCAATGAGGCCGATGAACCGAGAGCGATCAGCTGGCGCATCTGCCGGCCATCGGGCACGAACTGGCGAAGGCGCACCAGCAGCCGGCCGCCTGGCCGCACCATGGCCGAGAAGGCGAGCAATGCGCCGCTTCCGCGCCCGATTGTGGTCGCGACGGCGGCGCCGGTGACGCCCAGACGCGGGAACGGGCCGACGCCGAAAATCAGGCAGGGGCCGAGCACGATATTGATGCCGTTGGCGATCCAGAGTACCCGCATCGCAATGCTGGGATCGCCTGCCCCGCGGAAGGCACCGTTGAGCACGAACAGCAGCACGACACTCACTTCGCCACCGAGAATGACGCGGGTGTAGCCGCTGCCGGTCGCGATGACCGCAGGGGAGGCGCCCATCACACCAAGCAGTTTCGGCGCCAGCAGCACGCCGACGACCCCGAGCGCGAGGGCAATCGCGGCGCCCAGGAGGATGCCCTGGGCCGCGCCGCGGGATGCAGCGTCGGGATTCTTTTCGCCAACCCGGCGTGCGACGATGGCGGTGACGCCCATCGACAGCCCCATCGCGATCGCATAGACCAGGGACAGCACCGACTCGGTAAGCCCCACCGCGGCCACCGAATCCGCGCCAAGGCGCGAAACGAAGAACATGTCCGTGACGGCGAACACGCTCTCCATCACCATTTCGAGCACCATGGGTATCGCCAGGAGCACCACCGCCCGGCCAATGCTGCCTTCGGTGAAGTCCTGGTGCGAGCCGCGAATGGCTTCGCGAACGGTCGACCACGCCGACGGAGCTGCCGGCGCGGGTTCGGCGAGGTCGGTCACGACCCGTCAGTGCCCAGCAAGCATCTTCTCGCGAGTGGCCTTGAACTCGGTACCGGGTTTCCAGGTGGGCCAGACAGCGTCATCGGCGACGTGCACGCCGACGATGAAGAGCAACCCCAGGTCGCCGACCGCACCGCTCAGGTCCCAATCCGGCTTGACCTCGTCGGTAACGTTGTGATAGTCGTGGTTCGTATACTCGTCGCGTTTGGTCTTGCTGTAGTCATCGGGCTTGCCGATATAGTGGACGCCGTTGTCCAGGAACATCGACGGCACGCCCACCTTGGCGAACTCGAAATGGTCGGCGCGGTAATAGAAGCCCTTTTCGGGCTCCGCATCGGGCGAGAGTGTCCGCTGCTTCGCCGCCGCCGCGTCGGCAAGGAGATCCTCGAGCGTCGAGTTGCCCTTGCCGATCACCACCACATCGCTCGTCCGACCCCACTGGTTCAGCCCGTCGATATTGAGATCGGCCAGGGTCTTGTCGAGCGGATAAAGGGGATTCTCCGCGTAGTACTTCGCGCCGAGGAGTCCCTTCTCCTCGGCCGTGACCGCCATGAACAGCACGGAACGCCGCGGCGCCACCGCGAGCGCCTTGAAGGCCTTCGCCAGCTCGAGCACGCCAGCGACGCCCGAGGCATTGTCGATCGCGCCGTTGAAGATCGAGTCTCCGTTGATCGGCGTCCCGGTGCCGAGATGGTCCCAGTGCGCCGTGTAGATCAGGTATTCGTCGCGCGCCTTCGGGTCCGACCCGCGCAAGCGTCCCACGACGTTGTGCGAATGAACCGGACGGACCGTGTTGGCGAGGTGAATCGTCGCCGTGGCACCGAGATCGACCGGGCGGAAATCCCGCTGACGCGCTGCGCGCTCCAGCTGATCGAAGTCCTTGCCGGCCGACTTGAAGAGTTCGCGAGCCTTGTCCTCGGTGATCCACGCCTCCACGCCGACGTGCGCCTTGTTGCCGTCGGGATGTTTGACATCCATGTTCTCGTTCGACCAGCTGTGCTGCACCACCTCCCACGGATATCCGGCCGGCGCGGTCTGGTGAACGATGATCGCCGCGGCCGCGCCCTTGGTGCTGGCAATCTCGTACTTGTAGGTCCAGCGTCCGTAGTAGGTCATTGCCTTCCCGCGAAAGACCGTCGAGTCGAGCAGGGTCGAGTCGCGCGGATCGGGCACCGGGGGATCGTTGACGAGCATGACGATGGTCTTCCCGGTAACGTCGACGTTCTTGTAGTCATCCCACTGATACTCCGGCGCGACGACCCCGTAGCCCACGAAAATCAGCGCCGAGGTATCGACATCTATCTCGGGAGCCTCCCGCCGGGAGGCGGCGACGTAATCCCGGGGAAAATCCAGCTTGATCGTCCGGCCGGCTGCGTGGAACTCGGCCATCGGATGCGCGGTGAATCCCAGCAGCTCGACGTTCTGGAACCAGGTGCCGTCGGGATTCCCGGGTTCCAGTCCGATGGCCTTGAACTGATCGCTGATGTACTTGATGGCGCGATCCTCGCCCAGACTGCCCGGCTGCCGACCAAGCATCGAGTCGTCCGCGAGTGCCTTGATGTGCGCCAGGATGCCGGGGGCGGTGATCGCTGCCTGCGCCGCGGCAATCTGGTCGGAAGACGGTCCGCTGCTCGTGGTACCGCAGGCGGCGAGCGCGAGCAGCACATACACGTGGTGACTCGAACGAACGGCGGGCATCATGCGGGCTCCATGGCAAGGATGGCGCCGGGAAAGAAAACACGTGCGGGACGAACGCGACACGGGCGCCCCTGGGGACGCCCGTGCGCTCCGGCGAACCGGGTTCCTGTACGGCGGGCTAGTACATCCCGCCCATGCCGCCGCCACCGCCGCCGCCCATCGGAGGCGCCGGCTTGTCTTCCTTCTTCTCCACCACGACGCATTCCGTCGTGAGCAGCAGGGCCGCAATGGACGCGGCATTCTGCAGCGCCGTCCGGGTGACCTTGGTCGGGTCGATGACGCCGGCCTTCATCATGTCTTCGTAGACGTCCGACGCGGCGTTATAGCCGAAGGCCTTGTCCTTCGATTCCTTCACGCGTGCCAGCACGATCGAACCTTCGACGCCGGCGTTGATCGCAATGGCGCGGATCGGCTCTTCGATCGCGCGCCGGATGATGTCGACGCCGATCTTCTCGTCGCCGCTCGCCTTGACCTTGTCGAGCGCGGACTGGCAGCGAATCAGCGCCACACCACCGCCGGGAACGATGCCCTCTTCGACCGCGGCACGGGTGGCGTGCAGCGCGTCCTCGACGCGTGCCTTCTTCTCCTTCATCTCGGTCTCGGTTGCCGCACCGACATGAATGACCGCGACGCCGCCGGCGAGCTTGGCCAGCCGCTCCTGCAGCTTTTCCTTGTCGTAATCCGACGTGCTCTTGTCGATCGCCGAGCGGATTTCGCTGATGCGTCCCTGGATCGTGTCCTTCTTGCCCTTGCCGTCGATGATCGTGGTGTTGTCCTTGTCGATCACAACGCGCTTCGCCTGGCCGAGCTCGTTGAGCGTGGCGTTCTCGAGCTTGAAGCCGACTTCCTCCGAGATCGTCTGGCCCTCGGTGAGGATGGCGATGTCGCGCAGCATTTCCTTGCGGCGGTCGCCGAAGCCGGGTGCCTTGACGGCGACAACCTTGAGCGTGCCACGAAGCTTGTTGACAACCAGCGTGGCGAGCGCCTCGCCCTCGACATCTTCGGCGATGATGAGCAACGGCTTCCCGGACTGGGCAACCTTTTCCAGTACCGGCAGCAGTTCCTTCATCGACGCGATCTTCTTGTCGTGAATCAGGATGTACGGCGACTCGAGGACCGCTTCCATCGCCTCGGGGTCGGTGACGAAGTACGGCGACAGGTAGCCGCGGTCGAACTGCATGCCTTCGACCGTGTCCAGCTCGGTGGCGAGACCCTTGGCCTCTTCCACCGTGATGACGCCCTCCTTGCCGACTTTTTCCATCGCCTCGGCGATCAGCTTGCCGATCTCGGGGTCGTTGTTCGCCGAGATGGTGCCGACCTGGGCAATGTCCTTCTTGCCGCTGGTCGGGACCGACATCGACTTCAGTTCGGCGACCAGCGCCTCCACGGCCTTGTCGATGCCGCGCTTGAGCTCCATCGGGTTGGCGCCGGCGGTGACGTTCTTCAGGCCTTCACGGAAGATCGCCTGCGCCAGCACGGTCGCGGTGGTGGTACCGTCGCCGGCGAGGTCGGAGGTCTTGGTCGCGACTTCCTTCACCATCTGCGCGCCCATGTTCTCGATGGCGTCGGAGAGTTCAATCTCCTTCGCGACGGTCACGCCGTCCTTCGTCACGGTCGGCGCGCCGAACTTCTTGTCGATGACAACGTTGCGGCCCTTGGGGCCGAGGGTCACCTTGACCGCCTCGGCGAGCGCGTCGACGCCCTTCTTGAGCTTCGCCCGCGCATCCACATTGAAAACCAGTTCCTTTGCAGCCATTTCCTCAATCTCCGAATCTGTGGGTGTGGATCAACCGAGCTTGGCGAGGACGTCGGAGGCCTTGATGATCATGACCTCGTCGCCATCGATCGTGTACGGCGTGCCGCTGTACTTCCCGTAGATCACCTTGTCGCCGACCTTGAGGTCGACCGGTACCCGGGCGCCCTTCTCGAAGCGGCCGGGCCCGACGGCGATGACGTCGCCCTGGGTCGGCTTTTCCTTGGCGGTGTCGGGGATATACAGGCCCCCGCGCATCGTCTCGGCCTCGTCGGTCGGCAGAATCACGACCCGATCCTCGAGTGGGGTAATCTTGAACTTGCTCTTGCTGGCGCCAGCCATGTCCCAACCTCCAACTTGAACGGTGTGCGGTAAGTTACCATGTCACAATAAGTTGGCAGTCTGACGTCCAGACTGCCAGCTGGGCCAAAACGTAGTCGGTGATTGCCCGGTGTCAAGCGGCGGAGCGATGGCTGGTAGCTACTGGGTGCCGGCTACTAGCTGCTAGCTACTAGCTGCTAGCTACTAGCTGCTAGCTACTAGCTACTAGCTACTGGCTACTGGCTGCTAGCTGCTAGCTGCTAGCTACTAGCTACTGGCTGCTAGCTACTGGCTACTGGCTGCTAGCCAGTGGCTACTCGCTCCCAAAGCGCTGGCCGCTCGCGATGGGGCCCGGGGGTCACGATCAAGCAGCTAGCAGCTAGTAGCTAGCAGCTAGTAGCTAGCCGCTGTCAGCCAGCCGCCATCCTGCGTCCCGCCGCCGTCTATATTGTCCGCCGGCTTCCATCTCGAGGCGTCGATGCTCGTTCTCCCGCTCCTTGTCGCGATTTCGGGCCCGGTTCATCCCGCGCCCTCCGCGGAACACGGTCTCCAGGTCCGGGTCAACCCGGCGCAACACACCGTGGTCCTCACCGGCGGCCGGTACGATATCGCGCCCGCAATGGACGAAATGCCAGGGATGCCGATGGGGATGATGGTGATGCAGTCGTCGTCCCTGCTGCCGTTCACCTGGCCGGTGACCGGCTGGATTCGCGGCGTGCGCCTCAGGATCTTCGACGAGAACGGCAAGCCGCTCTCCCGGAAGCTCGTGCACCACATCAATGTGGTGAATTTCGGGCGACGGCAGCTTTTCTACGCGATCCCGGAGCGGATGATCGCGA
>Ga0070711_100001948_pt1 | contig 11574 bp, 9 predicted proteins | sample LARL53metaG_FD_65452 | JGI IMG/M metagenome (GOLD analysis project Ga0070711, IMG submission 65452) | Corn, switchgrass and miscanthus rhizosphere microbial communities from Kellogg Biological Station, Michigan, USA - LAR L5-3 metaG | ecosystem: Host-associated > Plants > Roots > Rhizosphere ... | reverse complement strand
CTGGAGTCGATCCAGGTCTTGCGGGCCGTGGCTGCGACACTGGTCTTATTGTTCCACACCAAAGTCCTTAATTGGGGATACGCGGGGGTCGATATTTTCTTCGCTATTTCGGGATTCATCATGGGGACGGTCGGGATCAGGCAACGACCGGCCGATTTCCTCGTTATGCGGTTGATCCGAATCGTCCCGCTCTACTGGCTGGTCACCCTGGGAATGTGCTTGGTGTCTCTGGTCCCGGGCGCCTTTCGCAATTTCACGTTTGACCTCTCCACGCTGTCGAAGTCCATGCTGTTCGTTCCCTACTTCGACGAGAGTGGCCATATTTGGCCGCTGGTTGTCGCTGGCTGGACGCTGAACTATGAGATGTTCTTCTACTTCCTGTTTGCGGCAGGTCTCGCCCTCGGACTGCCTCGCTTGTTTTCGTCGATGGTCATCTTGTTGCTGGTGATCTTTGGTTTCATCGTTCAATTCGACGGACCTCTTGGGCGCACCTACACTGATCCGATCCTGCTCGAGTTTACTGCGGGAATGGCGTTGAGCGCCGTGCCCTGGCTGCGGGGACTTTGGCTTGGGATCGGGCAGATGGTGGTGGGCGCGGGTGTCCTTGCCTTGATCGGCTTTTTTCACGTGGACCCGGGCGACGGGTTTCCTAGATTGATCTGGCTGGGTCTGCCCTGCTGTGCTCTCGTGTCCGGGGCATTGGCTTTGGAAAGGGCTGGTCATTGGCCGCGTCTGGGCTACCTGATCGCGCTCGGCGATGCCTCGTATTCGCTTTACCTTCTGCATGGATTCGTCGTGAGGGGCTCCGAACGCCTTCCACATATTCATCCTGTGGTGAACGTTGTCCTGGTCCTCGCGCTCAGCTGTCTTGTTGCAGTCATGTCCTTTCGGCATTTTGAGTTGCCTGCCATGCGTCTGCTCCGCCGCAAATTCTGGCTTCGAAAGGCGACCTCTTGAGCGGAAGAGGTGTAAGGCCGGTCGCGGTAGCAGGGGCGCGCCTCGCTGGCGCGGCTTTGCGGAGAGGGCCGCGCAGTGTCTGGCTGCATGATGGCGCGCGCGCCAGCGACCGCAATCTGATATGCCCTTAAGGACGTTTGTAATATGTCATTGGCGATCATGCGAACTGAGCTATCGCTAGCTGGAGCGGGGCTGCGGCCGTGCAGGTGAGCACGATGACTGCCGCCTTCGGACCTCTGAGGAGAAGATACCATGCCAATTGCAAGTACAGTACGCCTCGGCAACAACGTGCAAATCTATCACGAAAGCCAGGTAAACCTGTATGGATGCACGATTGGCGAGGACAGCCGGATCGGCTCGTTCGTTGAGATTCAGAAAAACGCCACAATCGGCTCAAGGTGTAAAATCTCATCGCACAGCTTCGTGTGCGAGGGCGTAACGATTGAGGACGAAGTTTTCGTCGGTCACGGCGTCATGTTTACAAACGACCGTTTGCCTCGCGCCACCAACATGGATGGCACACCGCAGACGGAGGCAGACTGGGTACTTGAGAAGACGCTCGTCAAGCGCCAGGCCTCTATCGGATCGAACGCGACTATCCTCTGTGGCCTGACCATCGGAGAAGGTGCGTTGATTGCAGCCGGTTCCGTCGTGACGAAGGACGTTCCCAATTACGCCGTGGTCGCCGGGGTGCCCGCCCGTGTGATCGGCGACACGCGCAAGAAGGCAGACTCCGCCGGCGCCAATGGCTAGTCTTCGGATTGCTCATTTAAGGAATATGGCGCGGCCATGAACATGAGGATACCGCAATGATTAACCTCGGTATAATCGGCTACGGCTATTGGGGGCCAAATCTTCTAAGGAATTTCGCGGAATTGCCCAACGTCAACGTGACGGCGCTTGCCGATTTGAGGCCCACCCAGCTCGAGATCGTTTCGCGCCGCTATCCCTCGATCAAGACAACTGCGCATTTCGAGGACATCATCACAGACAAGAGCATAGATGCGGTGGCGATCGCGACGCCGGTTGCGACACATTTTGAACTGGGCATGGCAACCCTGAAATCGGGCAAGCATCTATGGCTCGAAAAACCGATGGCCGAGACGAGCCACCAGGCTGAAATGCTGGTCGAGGAGGCGCAAAAACGTTCGCTGACGCTTTTTGTCGATCACACCTTCATTTACACGGGCGCCGTGCGCAAGATGGGCGAACTGGTGAAAAGCGGCGATCTCGGCAAGATACTCTATTACGACTCGACTCGCGTCAATCTCGGCTTGTTCCAGCGAGACGTCAACGTGATCGCGGATCTCGCAGTCCACGATTTTTCGATTCTCGACTATTTGCTCGGCGAGCATCCCACCGCCGTTACTGCGAGCGGCATCAACCATTTCCCGGGAACGCCGGAGAACCTCGCCTACATCACGCTGTTCTATGATTCCGGCGCCATAGCCCATACCAATGTCAGTTGGCTTGCGCCCGTGAAGGTGCGGCAGGTGCTCCTCGGCGGTAGCAAGAGAATGATCACTTACGACGACCTGGAGCCTAGCGAAAAACTAAAGATCTACGACAAGGGGGTGAGCTTCACCGATGATCCGAAGCAGATACATGAAATGCGCGTTGGCTATCGCACGGGGGACATGTGGGCTCCGAAGCTCGATGGCAGCGAAGCGCTGCGCGTGGCCGCCGAACACTTTGTCGACTGCGTCGCGTCTGGCAAAACACCTGTCACCGATGGGAAGCTCGGTCTCAGGATCGTCGAACTGATCGAAGCGGCCTCAAGTTCCATGGGGGGCAGGGGCGAGACAATTCACCTTCGCAGGCGGAAATAGAACTGGCGGCGTCAGCCGCCATAGCAATACATCGATGCGCCACTAGTGGCCGAAAGCCTCGGTGAGCGCATCGATGACGAGATCCTGGTCCGCGTCAGTCATTTGCGGGTAGAGGGGCAGGATGATGCAACGGTCTTGCGCGGCCTCGGACTGGCTCAGCGGATGCCGCTGCATGCCCGAATAGACCTTTTCACGGTGGGCGCACATGATGCCGCGGCGTGTCGAGATCTCCCTGTCGAGCATTGCCTGCATCACCTGACGCTGATCGGAGTGATCGGGTAGGCGGATGCAGAAGCTTTGCCAGTTGCTTCGAGCGAAGATGGGCTCGACCGGCAGGCCGATTCCTTGAATCGTTGCCAGCAGCTTCAGATAACGTGCCGCCCGATCGCGCCTTGCCTGGAGAATCTGCGGCAGACGCTTGAGCTGTTCCCTGCCCACGGCGGCCTGGATGTCCGTCATTCTGTAGTTATACCCAAGGACGGAATGCGCTTCGAAGATGACCTTCGGAGAACCATGCCGCACGGTGTCGGGAACGCTCATCCCGTGCTGCCGAAGCAGGCGGAACCTGGCCGCCAACTCGGTGCTGGACGTAGTCAGCATGCCTCCGTCGCCGGTGCTCATGACCTTCCGGGGATGGAACGAGAAGCACGCGACGTCTCCACGCGGCCGCCCGATCCTTTCGAATCGCCCGTCCCACTCGATTTCGCTGCCGATCGCACAGGCGGCATCTTCGATGACAGGGAGGCCATGGCGGCGTGCGATCTCGATGAGCCCGGTAAGGTCGCAGGGCATCCCCATCTGGTGAACACAAAGGATGGCGCGGCTCTTGGGCGTGATCGCCGCTTCGATCTTGCTCACATCGATATTGTATGTCTCCGGCTCGATGTCGACGAAAATCGGAATTGCACCACAATAGGCAATCGAGTTTGCCGTCGCGATGTAGGAATGACTGACCGTGATGACCTCGTCGCCCGGCGAAACTCCGGCCGCCAGGAGCGCAAGGTGGAGAGCCGTGGTGCAGTTCGACACGGCCACCGCGTGGCTGGCACCGACGAACTCTGCAAACTCGCGTTCGAAAGCTGCTACTTCTGGTCCTTGTGTGGTCCAACCACTCAGGATGACGCGACGGGCAGCGTCGGCTTCCCGTTCATCCATGACGGGCTTAGTGATCGGTATCATGCCTGAACCCTCTGATGCCGGAGCAATGCGCGAGCCGCGCGCGCCTCCTAGTTTATCAATTCGCGGTTCTCGTGCCACCATGCCACGAGGCGTTCCAGCCCTTCGCGGAGATCGACCGACGCTCGAAATCCGAGCTGCCTTTCTGCTTTCGACGTGTCAGCAAGGCGTCGCGAGACCGGGTTGACCTTTCGCTCCGGCCCGTATTCCGGCTTCAGGTCCGATTTCATGACGCTCAGCAAGGTCGCGGCAAGTTCGTTCAGGCTTGTCTCGGTGCCGCTGGCCACATTGAAGACCTCATCGGAGAGGTCGCTTTGCAGTGCAAGGACGTTGGCGCGTGCCACGTCCTCGATATACACGAAATCCATGCTTGCCGAGCCGTCACCCAGGATCAGCGGCGGCTCGCCTCTGGCGATTCGATCCATCCAGCGGATCAACACTTCGGTATATTTGCCGTGGGTGTCCATCCGCGGGCCGTAGACGTTGAAGTAGCGAAGCACGACATATGGCAGCCCGTACATGTCGTTGAACGAGCGAAGGAGGCCCTCCAGCATGATCTTGGAGGCGCCGTACCAGGTACGGTTGTTGTAGGGATGATGGTCTTCGCGCGTCGGAAAAACGTCGGCAAGTCCGTAGATTGAGGCTGTCGATGCCGTGACGACCTTCTTGACGTCTGCCGCTTGGGCTGCCTCCACGACGTTGAAGGTGCCGTCACACATGACGGTCATCGCCTCGCGTGGTTCGGCCGCGCAGGCGGTTATTCTCAAGGTCGCCATGTGGATGACGGCATCCATGTCTTTGGTCACCCGACGAATGGTCGGAACGTCGCGGATATCTCCCTCGACAAGCTCTACGCGTGGATCCTTCAGCGCTTCTGTAATGTTTCGCGTCGTACCTCGGCTCAGGTTATCCAGGACGACGATCTTTTCGGGCTTATGGTCGCGTAGAAGCTGGTCTATGGTCGTCGAACCGATGAGACCACATCCGCCGGTCACGAGAATTCGGGAGCCGTCGATTTGCATGATGGCAATCCTTGGAATGAAAGCATGAGATTGGTGTACTGGGGGTAACGGAGCGGCTTCTAGTCGCGGTAATGCTCGATCAGCGCGGCTGCGACCGTTGCTTGCGAAGCTGGTGTCAGCTCCGGATACATGGGAAGGGACAGAACCTCGGCTGTCGCCTTCTCGGAATGAGGGAACTGACCGCGCTTGTATCCGAGATCGGAGTAGGCGGGCAGGAGGTGGACTGGATGCGGATAGTGGATTCCGGTCTGTATTCCCTTGCCGAGAAGAGCTGCCTGCAAGGCCTCGCGCTTGGTCGTTCTGATCGCATAGATATGGTAGACGTGGCGGGCGTATGCAGCTTCCGTCGGCAAAGGGATGCCTGTTCCCTCAAGCAATTGCGCATAATGCTCCGCGGCCCTGCGGCGGGCTTCCGTCCAAGCTTCGAGATATCGTAGCTTGACCCGAAGGATGGCTCCCTGCATCCCCTCCAAGCGATAATTGTATCCTTTCAGGACGTGCTCGTACTTCTTTTCGGCGCCCCAGTCCCTGAGCATGCGCAGGGTGCGCAGAAACTCCGTATTACCGGTGACCGCCATGCCGCCTTCGCCGTAGGCGCCAAGGTTCTTTCCTGGGTAGAAGCTAAAGCAGCCGACATCGCCCATGCTTCCGGCGCGACGCCCCCTGTATTCGGCACCATGCGCCTGACAAGCATCCTCGATGACCACGAGGTTGTGCTTGCGCGCGACCGCCAGGATCGGGTCCATATCGGCCGGATGACCATAGAGATGGACCGGAATGATCGCCTTCGTGCGCGGAGTGATGGCAGCTTCGATCAGCGCAGGATCGAGACAATAGGTCGTCGGGTCTATATCGGCAAATACTGTCCTGGCGCCAGTGTAGTGGATCGCAGCAACGGTTGCAACGAACGTGAAAGGCACCGTTATGACCTCGTCACCGGGGCCGACCCCAGCTGACAAGAGCGCGAGATGGAGTGCACTCGTGCCAGTGTTGACGCCGACCCCATAGTCACTTCCTGAATATGCAGCGAACTCCTTCTCGAATTCGGCGACCTCCGCCCCCAGCGTGAACTGGGACGTATCGAAGACGGTCTGCACCGCAGCGTCTATCTCCGGCTTTAGAGCCTGATACTGAGCCTTCAAGTCGACGAACGGAATCATGATGAACTCAAAATCGTTTCTTCGCTACCACATACGTCAGGCGGGCTGGAGGGTCCAGTCCGTGGCATCGTGGGTTTTGGCTTGGTCGTCTCGCCTTTCGCTGGCCAGGAGAAAGGGCAAATTGGCTGACCTATTTTATCCCGCCTCAGCAGCCACGCAACAAACTTCTCAAATTAACAATAATGAGCCGGGTAGACGAGCGTGCTACAATGTATTTTTAATGGATAGGGTGCAACGATCGCACCGTGACATTGCTGCGTAAGGTTTGATAGCCGGGGAAGCGAGGGGGGCGGGTTGAGCTTGGAAGCATCCAAGTCGGCGACAAGAGTTCTTGCGAACTTCGCCCGATTTGAGACGGAGGTTCGACGGGCCGAAAAGGCCTACGCGAACGGTGAGGCCGAGATGGCCGCGTTCTATGTCGCCACCGCTTCGACGATTGCAACGCACACACACTGCGGAATTTTTGCCAGTCCGCGGCTGGAACGAATACTAAACGCGCTGGGTCGTCGAATCGTATCGAGCGAGACGACCGGGACTTTCGAACGTGCACCCTCGTACAAGCGGGTGCTCCACGTAGGTTCGGAGGTCGCAGCCGTAGGTGGTCTCACGCGGATGATCGGCCGCTGGATGGATGCGGACGCCGAGCGCGTCAATTCGCTCGTTCTCACGCAGCATCGTGGCAAAATTCCCGAGCCTCTGACCGAGGCCGTGCGGCGGAGTGGCGGTCGGATCATCAGGCTCAATCAAATGGCTGGCAGCCGATTTGATTGGGTTCGTGCGCTTCGGCGGATTGCCTGCGAGCATGACGTCATCATTCTTCACATTCATTGCGAAGACGTCATCCCGATTTTGGCCTTTGCGGACCCGGCCGGATTGCCGCCGGTGCTGTTCCTGAACCACGCCGATCATTTGTTCTGGCTGGGGCCCAGCATTTCGCACATGGTGTTCAACCTGCGTGATGCGGCCACCGACATTTCGATCTTCCGTCGCGGGATTGAGCCGCGGCGGAATTTCCTGCTGCCGACGATTGTCGATGCGACGGTCAGGCGCCATACGCGGCGCGAGGCCAAGGCAAGCCTGGGCCTGGATCCCGATACAGTCTTGCTGCTGTCCGTTGCTCGGCGGCCCAAGTATCGCTCGCTGGACGGCGTGAGTTTCGCCGACAGGCACGTCAAGCTGCTCGCTAAGCATCCGCAGGCCCAGTTGATCGTTATCGGTTCGGGGGAGCCTGAGGACTGGCAACGAGCCAAGGCGCAGGTCAATGGCCGGATAACTGGCTTGCCGGAGCAGTCTGATACCCAGCGATACTTCGAGGCCGCCGATATCTATGTGGACTCATACCCGTTCGTCTCCTCGACATCCATGATGGAAGCCGGAGGATTTGGCCTTCCTGTTGTGACGATCTTCACGTTGCCGGACGAAGCCAGGATTTTTGGCATCAACCATGTCGGCTTGGCTGGCACTTCGCTGGTTGCAAGGACATCCGAGGAGTATGACGCACTGCTTGCACGCCTGGTCGTCGACCCCGAATTTAGAGAACAAAAGGGCGAGGCCGTGCGTCGAGCCATGGGGGAGTTTCACGAGCCAGCGGGATGGCACCCTCATCTGGAGGCGGCCTTCAGGCATGCGATGGACCTTCCGATGCGCACAGGTGAGTGGAATGCGACCGGCGAAGACATCGAATGTCCCAATCTCGGCCCGCCGGACAGCGTGCATGAGGATATCGTCGGATCGAAGTATCCGGGTGCGGAGATCGAGATGGTATACATGGGTGCGCTGCCGTTTCGGCAGCGGATTGCCCATTGGAGAGCAATGCGAAAACGAGGAGATATCCGCGGCATGCCCACAAGCGTTCGGCTTCTCATACCCGAATGGATAAAGCGAAGATTCAAGCCGTGACAGGTCGAAGCGAGCGTGACTAATCTGACGCTCGCTACAGGACCCCGGCGAGTTCTCTTAGCGAATGTTGGGTCCAAGCCACTTAGAACGTGCTTCTGCTGGCCCCTTGGCGCTCACGCTCGCAAAAGACCCTGCTGCGGCGTGATCGATCAATCGATCCATCTGCCGGGGCGAAATCATGTCGTCCGCCCGCGAAGGTTCAGCTTGCTGAGTGGGAGCCGATCCTCTCTCTGAGTTTGTCAAAGATGTCGCTCGACAGCGTTACGACGCGATTGCGTAGCGCCAAGTAAACATCTGCTTTTGCTATGAGCCCGCCCGCCAGGATGAAATAAGCCAGTCCCGACGTCGTCGCGCCGAGAGTCAGCTGAACAAGCATGTGTCTATCAGGCCACGAAAAGAACATGCCGGCGATTGCAGCGACTGCTCCCGAACCCGCCATGGGCAAAACGACTTTGAGCGTGTCGGTCAGGCTGACCGGCGTTCCCCTTGTCGCAAATGCCAAACATGGAACGAGCGAGATGTTCATGATCAAGGCGTAGGCGGCGGCTATCCCGACTGGTCCGTATGGTATGGCAACAAGGAATCCGATGCCGACGACGGGCACGAAGAGAAGACTCCAGATAAACATCTGCCGGGTCCGGCCCAACGATATGTAAATCCATCCCGTGACATTCATGGGGACGCCGGCAAAGAGCGAGGCCGCAAGCCATTGGAAGATCGTCACGGATTTCTCCCATCCCGGACCGTAGAGTATCGTGATCAGAGGACCGGATACGCCGATCAGGCAGGCAGCGACACCCGCACCCAGGAACGTCACGAGCCCCAACGAATCCAGAAAGGCCTGGCGCCAGCGCGCAGGCTCATTCTGCAGGCGGCTCAGCGCAGGTTCGATCGCCGAGCTTAGAGGGCCGTTGAAAAGGTTCAGCGGCAGCAACATCAATTGATAGCCGCGGGTATAGTATCCGAGTTCCGACGCGCCAAAATGCGCGCCGATGATGATGTTGTCCAATTGGCGGTGAAAAAAGTTCACGACGCCAAAGCCGGTCAAATAGGCTCCGAAGTGGAGAGTGCTCCGGGCACCGCGCCAGTCACTGACCAAGCTTGGCCGCCAGGGAGAACTCGTCCAAAGCGCCAGAAGCGTGACAACATTCGCGACGAGCGGCGTGATTACGAGCGACCAGTAGCCGAGGTCAGTTTTCCAGGCCGCGAGAATTCCGGCGAGCGCACCTGCGAGGTGTCCCAATAGTCCCGCAACTTGCAGCGCCATCCAGCGCATCGAGCGCATCAGCAATGCCGTGTGTTGTGAGCCGAGTGCCGCAAGCGGAAAGGTGGCTGACAGCGCGATGATCAGGCCCGTGACCCGTGGATCTCCGAAGAACCAGGCCGCCAGTGGTGCCAGGCCGCAGACCACAGGGACCAGGAGACAACCGATTCCAAGAGTGATGAAAAACAAGCCACTGACCGTTTCCTGATCAATCTGGGAACGTTGGACTGTCGCTGACGTCAACCCGAGTTCGGAGAAAATACCAACGAAGCTGGTCACTGCAGTAGCCATGGCCACGAGACCGAAATCTTCCGGCACGAGCAAGCGAGCCAGGATTGCCGTGGCCGCGAACTGAATCAACATGCGTATCGGTTGAGCAAGGATCGCGACGATGCCGCCATGGACCGCCCGATGACCGAGATTCTCGTCGAGATGGTCGGTGTTCAATGCCCGGCGATTGCGCTCTCGCTGACTAGTCATTCGGAGTATCGTGTAAGTGGCTTGTCGGGTCGCTGCCCAAGAGGACAATCACAAGTGCTTTTCTTAACGGAGTCTTGGAAAACAAAAATCGTACCGCGCGCGTGGGGAACACGACGAAAGCATGCCAGATCGCCTTAAGTGCAGCGGCCCGTTGGCCGCCTTGCGCGCGGGCCAGTGCCGTATTGGCGAAGTACTCCAGAAAGTGCTCCATGACCCCAAAATAGGATCTTACGAAATCAATCGGCGAGCTCCAGAGCCGCCATTCCGGAATCGCGTGTCTGAAGAAGATTCGCCTCGCAAACGGTACGCGCTTGATCTGAAGCTCGTCATAAGCTCCGACAGCCCTTTGCCGAAACAGCACACAAGGCTGCGCGACGAATCGCACGCCATGAGCGCGCGCCACTCTCAGTTGCCAGTCCCAGTCCTGACCGCCGATAAGCTTCTCGTCGAAATAGCCGATTGTTTCGCGTACGCCAGCCCTGACGACGGTCGCGCCGATCTGCGGAAAATACCCGCTCAACATCAATTTCAGGAGCTCTCCTCCCTCGGGCAGTCGCGGTGGCCACGGGCCATAGATCGGCCGTCGTTGCGCATCGGTGTTGATGATCTGACCGACGACTATTTCCAGCTCGGGGGTGCTGGCAAATAGCGCCAGATGCCCGCGGATGTGATTTGAAGTCCATAGGTCGTCGTCATCCAGAAATGCGATATATTCCCCAGTGGCGGCACGCATCGCGATATTGCGGGCCGCTGCGGCCCCTTGCCTGGACGTATGAAAATATAGCGCGTTGAACGCTTCTGCGATCCCGCGCGTCTCCGCTGACGTTCCATTGTCCCCAACGATGATTTCAAAGGAAAGATCATCGTCCTGCAGAGCCCGAATGCTCTGCAGAGCTTCACGTAGCAGGCTGGGTCGGTCGTTCGTCGGGACGACAACGGAGACCAGTTTGATTTCGCTGTCCATCCTACTGCCACTCTTCCCAATCATCGAACGCGCCGCCGAGAAGCGCCTCGAAAATTTTGTCGTTATCCATCCAGGTGACAAACGTCCGCGGAATGGTGCCCGGCGGCCGGGTATTTTCGGCTTGGGCATAGATCAACTCATAACCGGTCTGATGTGCCGCATCATGTGCGAACGACGTCCAGTTCCCGGATTGGCCAAATGGGATTGCAAAGCAATCGACCGAGAGACCCAGCCGCGATTTTATGATCGCTTTCGAGGCACTGAGCTCGTCGATCGCTGTCTGCTCATCGATCCGCCCGAAGTCGGGATGCGAAACCGAATGGCTGCCGATTTCGACACCCATTCGCGAAAGCTCGCCAATCTCCTCCCATCCCAGCATGCGTGATCGATGCCATTCCGATGACGCCTCCACGAGGCCGGTCGCGACGAACAAGGTCCACGGAATTTCGTACTCTCGGAGAATCGGAGCCGCCGTGGTCAGCGTGCTCTGCCATCCGTCATCGAAGGTAATCGAAAGATCGCGAGGCCCGCCCTGTCCGCGTGCAATCTGAGCGGCCGGTACAAATCGATATCCCTGCCGGAGTGCAAATTCGATGTGACGGCGAAATCGACTTGGCGAGCAATCGTTCACGCCAAGGTCGGGCTGGCCTACGGAGTGATAACACAACAGCCGTCCGGACGGCCTCTGGCGCCGAGTCCCAAGCAACGCAAGTGCCTGACGCTCGCAATACATTCGTATTCTCGCAACGCGTCGACGCAATCTAATCCCAGTTGCCGAGGCAGCTCTCATAGCGTTGATCCGGCGGTTTTCCCGCATTTCACC
>Ga0070711_100001947_pt1 | contig 11576 bp, 9 predicted proteins | sample LARL53metaG_FD_65452 | JGI IMG/M metagenome (GOLD analysis project Ga0070711, IMG submission 65452) | Corn, switchgrass and miscanthus rhizosphere microbial communities from Kellogg Biological Station, Michigan, USA - LAR L5-3 metaG | ecosystem: Host-associated > Plants > Roots > Rhizosphere ... | reverse complement strand
TCCTCCTGCCCCATCACTCCCTCACTCGTAGCGCAGCGCTTCGACCGGGTCGAGCCGCGCCGCGCGCCACGACGGATAGAGCGTGGCAAGGAAGGACAAAGTCAGTGCCATGATCACCACTGCGGTGGTCTCGCCGAAATCGACTTCGGCTGGCAGCTTGGAGAGGAAGTAGAGTGTAGGATCGAACAACTCCGTATTGGTGACCCAGGACAGAAACTGCCGGATCGACTCGATATTGAAGCAGATCAGGATCCCGACCAGGAATCCGACGACGGTGCCGACCACGCCGATCGCCGCCCCCGTGATCAGGAAGATCCGCATGATCGCGCCCTGCGACGCACCCATGGTGCGCAGTATGGCGATGTCGCTGCCCTTGTCCTTGACCAGCATGATCAGGCCCGAGACGATGTTGAGCGCCGCGACCAGCACGATAAGGGTCAGGATCAGGAACATCACATTACGTTCGACCTGCAGCGCGTTGAAGAAGGTCGAGTTGCGCTGCCGCCAGTCCACGAGGAAGACCGGCCGGCCCGCGGCTTCCGTCACGGCTTTGCGAAAGGTGTCGATCCGGTCCGGATTGGTGGTGAAGACCTCGATCGCCGACACGTCGTTGGCACGATTGAAATAGGCTTGCGCCTCCGGCAGCGGCATGAAGACGAAGGTCGAGTCGTATTCGGACATGCCGATCTCGAATACGGCCGTGATCCTGTAGGGCTTGATTCGTGGCGTCGTGCCCATCGGGGTCACGGCTCCCTTCGGCGCCACCAGCGTGATGCTGTCACCGGCATGCAGCGACAATTGATCAGCGAGCCGGCGGCCGATCGCGACCCCCTGCCCTTCGTCAAAACCTTCGAGCGTGCCCTGCTTGATGTTCTTGGCGATCGAGGTGAGGTTGTTCAGGTCATCGGCGCGGATGCCGCGCACGAACACGCCGGCCGCATTGAACGGCGACGAGGCCAGCGCCTGGCCGTCGACGACGGGTGCGGCGAGACGAATGCCCTGAACCTGGCTCACCCGCTCGGCAACGTCCTTCCAGTCGGTGAGCGGCGATTCCAGAGGCTGGATCAGAAGATGCCCGTTGAGGCCGAGGATCTTGTCCAACAGCTCCTTGCGGAACCCGTTCATGACGGCCATCACGATGATCAACGTCGCGACGCCAAGCATGATTCCGAGAAAAGAGAAGCCGGCAATAACGGAGATGAAGCCTTCCCGGCGCCGCGCCCGCAAATACCGACCGGACAGCATCCATTCGAACGGCGCAAAAGGCGCAGTCTGTAGCGGTTCGTTCATCGTCTGGTCCATGGCTCGATAATCCCATGATTCGGGTCAAATGTGGCCGGAATGGCCGCTTTTGGGATGGGGTCGGTGGATATCCTTATCCCGCAAGCCGCGCGATCGGAGTGGCTGATTGATCTTCGTCGCTCCGGTCATTCCGTGCGTCACCGGCGCTGGCGGAAGGTGTCAAACCGTAGCAGAATCACATCATTGGTGGTGTCGTTCCGGCTTTCACATTTGTGGGCAGCCGGCCGAAGCCGGATGCCCTCGTCAGAACTGCCCCGCGACATCGGCGAGCGGCACGCTCTCGCGTGAACCGTCGCTGCGCCGTTTGATCTCGACCTTGCCGTCGGCGAGACCCTTCGGCCCCACCATGATCTGCCAGGGGATGCCGATCAGGTCCGCAGTCGCGAATTTCGCACCGGCGCGCTGGTCGGTGTCGTCGTAGAGCACGTCGACCCCCTTCGCTGCGAGTTCGCGGTACAGCTTCTCGCAGGCCGCATCCGTGTCCTCGCTGCCCTGCTTCAAATTGAGGATGACCGCGCGGAACGGCGCCACCGCCTCGGGCCATTTGATGCCCGCCTCGTCGTGACAGGCTTCGATGATGGCGCCAACCAGCCGCGACACGCCGACACCATAGGAGCCGCCGTGGATCGGAACGTCCGCGCCATCGGGTCCCGCGACCAGCGCCTTCATGGTGTCCGAATATTTGGTGCCGAAGTAGAAGATCTGGCCGACCTCGATGCCGCGCGTGTTCACCCTCCTGTCCGCGGGCACTTCGCTGTCGAAGCGCGCGGCGTCGTGGACGTCCTCCGTCGCTGCGTAGAGCGAAGTCCATTGCTTGATGATCGGTGAAAGGTCGCCGTCATAGTCGGTGCCATCGGACGGAATCGGCAGATCGAGCACGTTGCGATCGCAATAGACACCGGATTCGCCGGTCTCCGCCAGCACGATGAACTCATGGCTCAGATCGCCGCCGATCGGCCCCGTCTCGGCGCGCATCGGGATCGCCTTCAATCCCATCCGCGCAAACGTGCGCAAATAGGCGACGAACATCTTGTTGTAGGATCTGCGCGCCGCGGCTTCGTCGATGTCGAAGGAATAGGCATCCTTCATCAGGAACTCGCGGCCGCGCATGACGCCGAAGCGTGGGCGCTGCTCGTCCCGGAATTTCCATTGAATATGATAGAGATTGAGCGGCAGGCTGCGATAGGACTTCACATAGGCGCGGAAGATCTCGGTGATCATTTCCTCGTTTGTCGGTCCATACAACAGCTCGCGCTTGTGGCGGTCGTTGATGCGCAGCATCTCCGGACCGTAGGCGTCGTAGCGCCCGCTCTCGCGCCAGAGGTCGGCAAGCTGCAGCGTCGGCATCAACAGTTCGAGCGCACCGGCGCGGTCCTGCTCCTCGCGCACGATCTGCTCGATCTTCTTGAGGACGCGATAGCCGAGCGGCAGCCAAGCGTAGATCCCGGCGGCTTCCTGGCGCATCATACCGGCACGCAGCATCAGCCGGTGTGAGACAATCTCCGCTTCCTTCGGATTTTCCTTCAGAATGGGCAGAAAGAACCGTGACAGACGCATGGGAAGCCCTTGAGGGAATCGGTGGAAATCGTTGCTGCGGCAGCAGTCAAACCGGATCGGGCGAAAAAACACAAGACCGGGATTTAGGAAAAGCCGCTAAGTCACCGAATTTTCAGCTCTTTTTTGCCGAGCGTACCAATCTCGCAAGTGCCTCTTTATCTACTCCGTCGTCACGTCGAAATCATCTTCCAGCGTAATGCTCTCGAAATCGGTCACCAACGCATCGATCCGCATGTGCCAGCGGCCTGCAACGGGCAGCGAAACCCCGTGCACGTGCCAATAGCCGTCGGAGCCGAGCGTACCGGGCCGTTCGATCGCCTCGATGCCACGTGCGGGCATGCTGAGCTCGAGCGTCGTCTCTTTCGCGCTCAACAGGCTGCCATCGCCGTTCATCAACTGCAGCACGAAATCATCCGTTCCCACCCGGCCCGGTGAGATAAGAACCTGAAACATCGCCTTGTCGGAATGGATGTGGACCGCAAGTGGCGTCTCCGGAACAAGCAAACGCGGCGGCGGTGTGAAACGCCATCCGGCGACGACGGCGAGAATGGCCACCGCCAACACGGATTCCGCCGCGACCGATCGCACGAATGGCCTTGCGGCCTTGGCATCTCGCTCCAGAGCGGGAGTGAGGACAAAGCGATTGAGCGCGGCAACGCCGAGCATTCCCGTGACGAACACGAGCTTGATCAAGAGAATGATGCCGTATCTGGTCTCGGTGAGCGCTTCCAAACTTCCGAGCTGGATGAAAGCGAGCACAAGCCCCGCGAGCACCAGCAATCCAACGAGGGGTATTGCTGCGTTCGAGAAACGATGCACGACCTGCAACGACGCCTTAGGCCGCTGCCACAGCGTCGCAGCCAGCGGCGCCAATGCGCCCAGCCAGAATGCGACGCCCACGCCGTGAACAAATATTGCAGGCTCGGTCACGACCCGGGGCGACGCCGTCGCCGCATGCCCGGTCGCCGCCAACGACAGGCCGACGCCGGCCAATGCCAGCGCAGACAATGCGCGGGACAAGCCGGCGGACGGCCGCCGCAGGACGATCAGACCTGCACTCATCACCGCGACCGCGATGAGGAGCGCTGGCCCCAGGCTTGTTCCGAACGCGACTTTCCAGGGCGCCGCGGTGAGGATGCGGGAGAGCGAAAGTCCGAGCACATCGAGGCCCTGAAGACCCAGAGAGACGATCGCGCCGGCGAGCCCGATGATCGAGGCTGTCATCACCGCGCTTGAGCCGATCGGTGATCGGCCAATCCAGCTCACGAAGAACGCTCCGCCGACGCCGCCGAACAATCCGACGTAAAGGCAGACCCGCGCAAGCCAGATCAAGGCGGCGATGCCGGCGCCTGCTTCGGCAGGCATCGCCGTCGCAGTCGGCTCGCCTACCGTGAACGTGACCGAACCCGTCACGGGATGCCCGTCCTCGGAGATCACGCGATAGCTGACGATCGACGTTCCCCGCGGCAATCCTTCAGGCGGCGTCACGATCACGGACTCCGCACGCGCCTCGACCTTCGCGTCGCTGCGCAGCTTGCCTTGGGCATCGATCAGATTGATCGCACCGGCGGTGACGCTTTCGTTGAAACGCAGTTCGATGCGCTTTGGTGCTTCAGTCAGAACGCTGCCATCGCGCGGTTCGACCGACACCAGCGACGCATGCGCCAGTGCCTCGGTCGCGAAGCAGGCAAACAGCAGCAGCGTCACAAGGCCGGCGATGGCGCGCATCGCCCGCCTATGACTTCGGCAGCAATTTCACGCCCGGCGCCGGCCGCTTGAGCTCATGCGAATGCAGCGCGCCATCGGGCGGGACCTCGATCCAGCGGCTGGTGCTCTGCTCGCACTCCTGCACGACCGGGAAGAACAGTGACGTGTCCGGCTTGAGGCCCCCGGTGAGGAAGGTGTCGATGACGAATTCCTCACGGGTCTTGTCCGGCACCTTGCTGCCGCTCCAGGCGACTTCCTTGACGCCCTCGGCGACCTTTGCGCCGCGATAGTCGTATTCGGCGGCGTATTTGCCTTTGGTCTCGTCGACGGCCCAGCCGGCCTTGGGCTCCGTCTGGGTCACGATCACGCCTTCGGGAATCTGCACCCTGAGCTTGATCGTGTCCGAGCCCGCGCAGCCGTGAGGCACGACGAAGACCGCCTTATAATTTCCGCCGACGACGGCCTGGCCGCCCTGATCGAGCAGGACATGCGCGCCCGCCGGCGACGCGGCGAGCAGACAGATGGCGGCAACGAGATCGAACCGGATACGCATGTTGAACGGCCCTACTTTTTCATGCCGGAATGATCAGGCATCTTCATCATCGCCCCGCCGCCCGCGTTCGAAGGACCAGGCGCGCCGACGGCCTGCACGTCGAGCGTCACCTGCACCTTGCCGGCCTTTTCGAACTCGAGCGTGACCGGCACCTTGTCGCCCTGCTTCAGCGGGCTCTTCAGGTCCATCATCATCAAGTGATAGCCGCCCGGCGCGAGCTTGACCGTCTTGCCGGGTTCAATGGCGAGCGGCTTGTCGAGCGGACGCATCTTCATCACGCCATCGGTCGTGGCCATCTCATGGACCTCGATCTTGCCGGCCGCATCGCCCGAAACGCTTACCAGTTTGTCCACCGCACTTCCCTTGTTCTCGATCGTGAGATAGCCGGCGCCCATCTTGGCGCCGCCCGGCGTGGCCCGGCTCCAGGCCTGGGTGATGACGAGATCACCTGCCTTGACGTCCTCGCCGTGCGCGGGTGCAGCCGCGAGGCAAGCGAGCAGGACCATGCCGATAAGCCCATGAACGGATGTCTGCATGATGTATTCCTTTCCTAATCGATATTTAATCTCGGCTCAGAACGTGTATTTCGCGGCGAGAACATAGGTTCTGCCGGGGAACGGGTGGAACAGGAAGTACTGCTCGTTGAAGAGGTTATCGATCCCGAAATCGAACGAGAAATTCTTCGTCGCGTTGTAGTGCACCTTCATGTCGACGACGAAGAAATTGTCGAAAGCCCCGTAGACGTGGGGAATGATATCGGTGTTGTCGAGAGTCGAATACTGCTTTCCGCTGTAGCGCGCCGCTACGGTATAGGCCCAGCTGTCGTTCGGCCGGTACGTCACACCGAACTTGGCGCGCCAGTCCGGAACGAATGGCACGCGCTTACCGACGACGGTGGTGGGAAGGCCCGTCAGCGGATTTGTCCCTGCCCAATTCGGATCGGAGAGGATGCGTGAGTCGACATAGGTGACGCTGCCGAACAGCTGCAGGCCGCGAATCAGGACATTGTCCTTGTCGGCCGACAACTCGACGCCCTGCATGCGAATGGCCGCAACGTTGCTGACCGACGTTTGCACCGATTGCGCGCCCGTCGCTGCATTGGTGATCGTGTTGCTCTGGGAGATCAGCGCGTCGTTCGTTCTTTCGATGAAGGCCGTGAGCCGGACACGACCATCATTCCAGTGACGCTCGATGTTCAGTTCCCCGGTAAAGTCGTGCTCGGGCTTGAGCAGCGGGTTGGCCAGGAACACGTTCCCACCCACATTGATGTTTTGATAGAGTTCGGCGACCGTCGGGTAGCGGTAGGCCTCGCCGAAATTCGCCGTGATGTTCCAATCCTTGTTGGGATCGTAGGACAGCGACGCCTTCGGTGAGAAATTCGTCGAACTGAGTTGCGGCTGGGATGTCGCAAATGTCCTGGTGATGTTTCCGGCCCCGTTCGTCAGCGTATTGACGTTAAATCCATCGAGCGCCTGCCAGCTCTCCAATCGTCCGCCGAGCGTCAGCTTCAGATTGGGCTGGATCTTCCAGGCATCCTGCAGCCACAGCGCGCCGGTGCGCGTTTCGCCCTCGCCGTTCGAATAGAGCTGTCCCGTACCGGTCGATGTGGTCTGATACCAGACCTGCGAGGCGTAAACCGGATTTTCCAGCCGGTAACGGTCGCCATGGACGCCGAAGCTGATCTCGTGTGGCCCGTCAAAGCCGAAAGGCCGCCAGATGCCCTTGGCGTCGGCGTTCTGCCAATTGGTGCCGTCCATCCGCGTAATCTTGCCGTTCTGCGAATAGCCGATGCCGCTTGTCGCCACTGTGAACGGATTGAGCTGGGTATCCTCAAGATAATTGTAGCTCGATGCAGACAGGTCGAAATCGAACACGCCTTTCGTATCGCTCTTGAGCGAGACGGCGTTGCTCATATGCGTCTCGTCCCAGATGTACTTGCTGCTGGCGAAGGAAGTGATCCCGGCAAAGGTCGGTGCGCCCGTCGCGCTCGACCGCAGATAGGTCTGCGGGTCGGAGACCTGGTGATTGTTCCAGATCCCGAACGAATACGTCGCCTGCACCAGCGGGCTGATATCATAGGCAAGGCGCAGATTGCCTGACGTCTGCTGCGAGTGCGCGAGGATGCCGGTGCCCACCACGTTGGCCGGCACTCCCTGCTTGTTCAGGGCAGGAAAGGTCCCGGCCGTACCGGCCGGAATCGTGCCATTGGTCGTATAAGTCAGCGGCTGCTGGAAACTGTCGAGATAATTGGCGGTAACCAACCAGGACAGCTTGCCGTCGCGGTTGCCGGCCGCCGCGCTGGTCTGGCTGGTCGGATAGATGTCCTTGGTGCCGTATTGATTCCACGGCATCACCGAGACCGTTTCTTTCGCCACGGCGAACGGCTTGTCCGGCATTTTAGAGGTGATCAGCAATACGCCGCCGATCGAGTTGCCGGGATAGGCGGCCGAGAACGGCCCGTTGAGGAAATCGACCCGGCCGATCGCTTCCGGCGAGATCAGGTTCCATTTCGGCGAGGCGTTGGTGTTGTTGTTGCCGATCAGCGCAGAAACCAGGAGATCGTCGTAATAGATCAGCGTGCGCGCGCTTGAATTGAGACCCCAGCTTCGGGTCGCCAGCACCGCTTGGTTGTCGCCGTCGTTGCGTTTGCGCACGAACAGGCCCGGCATGTATTTGACGGCATCCTCGGGGTCCTTGAGGTTGATCGTCTCGTCGATCTGCTTCGACGTGATGCTGTAGGACTCCTGAGGCAACTGGAAGCGTGTAACGGCCTGCGGAGGCCCGAGCGATGCCGTACTGCCCGCTCCCTGGGTCTCGGCGACGACTGGTGCTTGCCGTTCGGGAGTGGCGACCGGGCGTTCCGGCCGCCGTCTCGCGACGCTGGCACGGCCCGACGGCTTTGGCGCCGCGCGATGCACGCGCGGTGCGTCGACCGTCACCGGCGGCAGCACGTTGTTGCCGGATTGGGCCTGGACAGGGCTTGTTTGCGTCATCAGCGCGAGTTCAAGCGCGACGGCGCTCACGCCACAAAGGGCATGAAGACGGGACATTCCTCGAATTCCTGTACTGAACTGATACTGACGCTGGCGCGACCGCCGGCCCGTTACACGGCAACCGCCGGCGCTGGCATCAGCCGCGCGGCCGGCGAAGTTCGGTCAGACAGGAAAAGGCGGCGCACGCGCTTGCGCGTGGGAGCCGAACCGGGACTGCGAATGATCCGCCGCACGGTCGTGCCAGACGACGCATGCAACGTCGCGATAGAGCGTTACGATCGAGATCGCTTGCGGTGTGTCGAAGAACGCATTCGCCTGCGTCGCGCAGCAGAAAGCGCACGCGCCATCATGAACTCGGTGCGAGCCGCTTTGGTCGGCCCCTCCGGAGGCCGCGTCGCTGTGGCAGATTTCAATGCCTTGAAGCGGATCGGAGGCGGCGATGGCGGCCGCCCAGCATGCGCCGATCGGTGCCAGAATCTGCACCATCAACGCGATCAGGACGATCGGCAGAAATTTCTTTAAGCGTCGCCGCATCCGTAAGCCCACCACCGGCTTGATCTCATAGTCGCCGCAGATTCGGAAGTCGAGGCGCTTCCCGCCACGTCAGCCACACTCTTGGGCAACCGTCTTAGGATGGTCCCGTATCCGTCACCTTAAGGTCAACACAATTTGTCTCAATTTGGGTCATGTCGACACAAAAAAATCAAAGTGTCGCCACTCTTCGTAATGCAATGCAGGTTCATGCATACAAATGCGCGTGAAACGTGCGTTTTCTCAATCATTTCGCAAACTGCTCGAATTTTGAACATTCGTTGCTGAAATTGATGACAAGATCAAAAATCTAGTCTACGAATTTGATCGCAGGCAGGCCGCAAGGCCGACGCTTGGTGGTCCAAGTCTCGGGAGGAGCCCCGACGCGCAAAAAGCAGCGTCATCCCGCCAATCAATTTCAAATCCGAACTAGCGGGACAAACAGGGTCGACACAATTTTTCGAGCAGGGCTGACGCCCTGCTCTTTTTTTCGTGAGATGATCGCGAGCGTTTCGACGTATCTCACTTGATAGACGCGTTTGATTTTAGGCGTCTCTGAGTACGTACTGCATGGCTGGCAGCAATCCGATCGAGCAGAGTTTTGAACTGGCCGCCAGCCATTGCGGCGATTTGACGCCGCTCGTGTATCGGCGGCTGTTTGCCGTACACCCCGAGGCACGAGCGCTGTTTCGCACCGAGGGCAGTGAGCTGGTAAGAGGCTCGATGCTGGCGCTGACGATCGAAGCCATTCTCGATTTCGTCGGCGAGCGTAGCGGTCGCTATCGCATGATCGAATGCGAGGCGGTCTCGCACGACGCCTACGGCACCTCGCGCGACCTGTTCGTGACATTCTTCTCGGTAATCGCCGATACGCTGCGCGACCTTCTCGGGTCGGACTGGTCGGACGAGATCGACGAAGCGTGGCGCAGGCTGCTGGCCCAACTTAATGGCGTCGTTCAAGAGGTGTGCTGAGCCTCGCGCGGAGCCGATCCTGGCGATTGGAATCCATCAACGGCGGTGCACAATACGAGTCCGTAGCGGACACATGGCGATTGTGAGACACTCCCGTTCCCGCGGCGCGTGAAATGACGCCGACGGCGACAAAGTACGGCACAAGGGAGCAGGCGATGTCCGGGACTGACCAATCGTTGACGACGAGGCGTGATCTTCTTCAGGCGGCGGCGACCGCGGGCGCGGCTGCGGCCCTGCTTGGCGGAATGAGCATCAGCCCGGCGCTGGCCGCGGAGATGGGGCGTTCGGAAAAGCCGCTGAAAGCTGCTTTTTCCAATGCGGGCCTGCAGGCCACCTGGTGCGCGCAGGGCAAGCAGGCGGCTGAATGGTGGGGCAAGCTGTTCAATGTCGAGGTCACATGGTTCGACGGCCAGCTCGACGCGGTCAAGCAGCGCGCCGCCATCGACAACATGGCCTCGCAGAAATGGGACTTCGTCGCCATCCAGGCGTTCGGCATCGGCACGCTGACGCAGCCGGTGCAGAAGATGATCGATGCCGGCACGCCCGTCATCGACATGGACACGCTGATCGCGCCCCTCGACCAGATCAATGTCCACTCCTTCCTCGCGCCCGACAACGAGTTCATGGGCGCATCGGTGACGCAGGCGCTCGCCAATGCGATCGGCGGCAAGGGCAAGGTGATCATGACCCAGGGCGCGCTCGGCCATACCGGCGCGCAGGGTCGCGCCAAGGGCTTCAATTCGGTCATCAAGCAGTATCCGAACATCGAGGTGCTCGACACCCAGCCGGCGGATTGGGACGTCTCCAAGACGGCCCGGCTGTGGGAGACCTATCTCACCAAATACCCGCAGATCGACGCGGCTTTCTTCCACAATGACGACATGGCGCTTGCCGCCTACAACATCATGAAGGCGCATAACCGCACCAACATCCTGATCGGTGGCGTCGACGCCATGCCGCCGGCGATCCAGGCCGTCAGCGAAGGCCGGATGTTCGCGACCGTTCGCAATCCGTCCTGCCGCATCCATGGCGGCGCGATTGTCGCTGGCGTCGCAGCCGTCACGGCCGGCGAGAAGAGTGGCCAGGGCATTCCCAAGAGCGTCGTGACGGATGGCCCGGTCGTGACCAAGGCCAACGCCGCCGGCATGCAATGGATGGAGGATCACTTCCTGATCTGAGCCGTCCATGCCGCAGCAAGGCCGCTCCCCGATCCTCGAACTCCAGGCGATCACCAAGGCGTTTGGCGGCGTAGAGGCCCTGCGCGGGGTCGATTTCACGCTCTATCCCGGCGAGATCCACGGTCTCGTCGGGGAGAACGGCGCGGGCAAAAGCACGCTGATGAAGATCATCGCCGGCGTGCATCCGGAGTTCTCGGGCCGTCTCCTGCTCGACGGCCATGAGACCCGCTTCCGTTCGGCGCGCGACGCCCGCGCCGCCGGCATTGCCATGGTGCATCAGGAGCTGAGTGTCGCGCCTGATCTCACGGTCGCCGAGAATGTCTTTCTCGGCGCGCAGCCAACCAACCGTTTCGGCTTCGTGCAATGGCGGCGCATGGCGCGCGAGGCCGGCGAGCAACTCGCTCGGTTCGGCATCAACGTCGATCCGATGTCCCGGCTTGGCGACCTGCCGATCGGCCTGCAGCAACTGATCGAGATCGCGCGCGTGCTGTTCTCGGGCGCGCGCATCATCATCCTGGACGAGCCGACCTCGGCGCTCTCGCCGCCGGAGGTGGAACGGCTGTTCACGACCCTGCGGCGTCTGCGCGACGAAGGCACCGCGATCGTCTTCATCTCGCATTTCATCGAGGACATTCTGCGTGTTTCAGACACCGTCACGGTGTTCCGAAACGGACGGAAAGTGATGGACACGCCGGCCGCCGGCACCAGCAAGGCCGAGCTGATCGAAGCCATGATCGGCAAGGGTCGCGAGGCGCTGGAAGAGACCTATACGCACGACGTCGC
>Ga0070711_100001943_pt1 | contig 11587 bp, 8 predicted proteins | sample LARL53metaG_FD_65452 | JGI IMG/M metagenome (GOLD analysis project Ga0070711, IMG submission 65452) | Corn, switchgrass and miscanthus rhizosphere microbial communities from Kellogg Biological Station, Michigan, USA - LAR L5-3 metaG | ecosystem: Host-associated > Plants > Roots > Rhizosphere ... | reverse complement strand
GCGGAGATCGGAGATGCGTCGCCGAACACCAGCCGCAGCCTTCCCGAATGTCGCATTCGCACGCTCATCCAGTTCACGCTCGCGAAAACCCACGACAGGGATGCCGCAGCGTTCACATGCTTCGCGAGCAACCTTGCGAAAGAACTCTCCTTCGGCTGTATGCACCAGAGCGTGTGAGGCTAGGATGTTCGGAAGAGCAGGCAAAGCGCGACCGGAGGCTAGTAGCATCGCGCAGCCAACCACCCGATAATTACGGACGGTTACCGCGTCCAACATTTCACGTGTAGCTTGTAAGGCAAGACGTTCCGAAACTGCTGCGCATTTCTGAAGATGACGTTCGGCTTCTTCAAGCGGCAATGTTTCCGCAAAGTGATAGGGCTGCTTCCCGCCTTCCATTGTAGGTTCGACAACTACAATGCGTCTTCGATCAACTATCTCTGGAGCGGAAACGTTGCCGGAGATGCACACGAGCACTCCCCAACCCGAATGCATGCGAATACCAAAGGCTGCGTTTTTCATGCTCACTGAGGACGCCCTCCAGAATGCTTTCAAGAGGCAGGCCTATTCTAGAGAAAGGTGGGGCGCGACGCGCTAATTGGAGGAAATGGGCAACACCTTTCGAAAGAGTGTTGCGCAGCGCCTTGTCTTGTGAACACCTCATCACAGATCAAGCAGAGGCACATGTTCTCATTGAGAACACGAAGGCTTTGCCGATTTTGTGGTTGCTGGCGAACTGTATCGTTTGGATGTCGTCAAACATCCTCGGCTCAGCGTTTTCTTTAAACCTGTGTTTCCTCACCAAAGATGGCACCCTCAACCAAAACTGGGGAATGAGAATTGCCGCTCGCCTCTTTCACTAGACGGCAGACGCTCGCCCGCGAGATAGGCATGCGGTTGATTAATGCCATCGGCATTTTGCAGCAGGGCACTATTTTGATTCCTTGCCGGGCAGAATAACAGTCGTTCGAGACACAACTCGCCAATCCTTTCCATCTCGTCGCCAAACGTCTACGCAGTAGCCGTGTTCCTCAAAAGCCTTCTTCTCGTTGGTTCCACGGACTCCACGCCAGTACCAATTCGAGGTTACTGCGGCGACATCGCCATAGACCTGAGCACTGATTCCTGAATGAAAATAATCCTGAATGTCTATCACGTGGAACACATTGTCCAACCAACGCGCTCTCTCCACGCGCCAACTGCCATCCCAACCACTCAGGAAGAAATCCGGTGCCATAAGTCTGTCGAGCTTAGCCCGATCTTTCGTGTTAATCGCATCGATCCACTCATGGGTCAGTTGGTTCAGTTCATTCTCTTGGGACGGATTGTCGGGTGCGACAACAGTGCCCTTTGCAGCACCAAGCACGACTGCTAGCGCAAGCAGAACTACGGCTGAGTTTGCTTTGATCATTCAGAAACCTCATTTTCAAAATCCGGCGAAAGGCGGCATTGTAACGCAAGTGCGACGGCTGATGAAGACAGCGACAACCTCTAAACGAGAACCCAGCGGATTTTGGATATGCAAGGAAATTGTTCGTCAACTACGATATTCTGCAAGACAGGATCAGCGCACGCGCACTTGCCGTCTCCAATTTCCAGACAGTCCCCTTCACGTGAGCGAACGCGGCTGTCGCAAGCTCGGCTGTGGGCGGTTTAGAGAGCCTCTTTCATCAGATTATTCTGCAATGCTGCTAGTCGCCATGTACCGTCTCGGTTGACCCACACCCGCGTAAAGCGCAGCGTTCCAGCGAAGGTCGTCTCCGGCGATTCGACCCACGTGTGACCGCTCGGTTTGGCTCCCGTTCCCTTCAGACTCATGCTGCCTGTGACGACTGCCGTGGTTCCAAACACGCGAATCTGCACGTCTTTCTCCTCATACTTGTCCCAGCGAAACTTACCTGCTTTCATCAGCATGGCAAGCGGGCGAACATATTCGTTCAGCCATGCGGATTTATCTTGCACATAACCGGAGATGTCAGTCTGCACATATTCGTCCGCAGTCAAGCGTTCGACGGTTTCGGCATCTCCCGACAGCATCGCCTTGTGACGCTCAGCCATCGCGCTGCCGAGGTCGCGATCTATGGGGGACGCCTCCATTCGGTTCATCGTTCCTCCCAACAATTTCGTAGCCCGAATCGTAACCGTAGTCTTCGGAGCTTCGCCGGGTTCCCACTCTCCAAGCACCTGAGTGAACGATGTTGGGGTGATGTCACGAAAGACTTCGGAGTACATACGTCTCCTTCCATCGTGCTCCTGCTCCTCTTTCCATTCGAGGCTGGTGCCGTTCCATTTCGCAACTTCTTTCGAGACATAGCACCCATCGGTATTCCTGTTATCGCACCACACAAACCGCTGCCCCTGTGCTTTGGCATCCCACCACGCAACTGCCAGACCAGCCATGTCCCCTTGCGCGTTTTTCTCGCTGGATTCCTCTATGACCGACATCCCTCCGGGGCCGGGTCGCCAAATTTCTGTGCCGAACGCCGTTCCGCCATTCGGCATCTCTGCCGTGCGTTCGTACTGCGCCTCCGTTCTCCAAGTTCCCAGCATGAAATTTTGAAGTTCGGGGCCGGGCATCTTCAGTTTGTCTGGCGGGTTCTGTGCGAGCACACCGCCGATGCTGGCGAAAACGACACAGGGATAAAGAAGGGAACGGTTCATGCGCCCTCCGCTTGCATTTACAGCAGGAGTATACTCCGCAGCCAAGCTGTTCCTAACGCGTTACGGGAGCGCGTCGGGGAGAATGGTCGGCGAGGTGGCATTGCAGACAAAGCTCAGCAATAATTCAGGAAGTGGCTTCAAGTGCGGCTCTCGGTCCGACGATCCGCAGACGTAGTTGAGGCGTTTGGCTGTGTTCGACAGGTGCCTCGACCTCAATGCGACGAAGCGTTTTTGACAATTCTTCATCATCTGAAGCCGCTAAGGCGAATCGCTCGATATGACAGCCAGTTGGCGCATCGGATGACGGGTGGACTGCGTCCTTATCCCATTCGATGAAGAACGGAAGCAAGCCGTGACGATCATCGGCGAGACTGAAGCTCTTCCAACTCACAACACGCCCGTCCGGTCGTGTCCGCGAGCCGGGCCAAGGTCCCAGCAGTTGCAGACCGGATTCTCGGAATTTCTTGGCTAAACTGTCGATGTCGTTGGGATGTACAGCCCAGCCAATGAGCTTTGGCTTCGCCAGACCCTTCAAGGTCTCTAATTGACGCGCAGCCCATGCCTGAACGGCTTTCGCGTTTGGATCAGGGGCCATGATCTCCAGATAATGGCGGTCTCCGAGCGACAAGAGAGCGTTCGACGTTCCTCGGTCGGGGTGGACTCCACCCGGCGCAGCACGAACTCCGGTGCGCTCTTCTACAAAACGAATACCACCATCGAGGTCGTTGCAGCCCAGAATGACATGATCTAGCAAGGAAGGAAACTCATCAGATGCCCACGAAAACGAAGGTGCCAAGGCTGCAACTCCAGTAGCGATAAGAAAATCTCGGCGAGAGATCACGGCCTCCATCCTTGCAATGTTTGGCTATTGTACGCGTCATTGTGGTAAGCCGGAAGGCACATGGTCGTCGCATGGTTGGCGGCTTGCGTAGGCGTGAACACGTCGTCGCAGATGAGGCATTTGCGTTTACCGCCGACAACAACAAAGACCTTACCAACGACTTCGATCTTCATTAAGCGACTCCCGCAGCACAGGCTTGCTCGGAGCCATTCCCGGCTAAGGTGGGAATTGACGTCTCTTGGCTCCTGCTCGCCTCCTTCATCAAGCGGCAGACGGACGCCCGCGAGATGCCGTGCTTCTTGGCGACTTGTGTAAGCGACATGCCAGAGCGCCGATCTTGAATGACTTGCTGGCGATTCACGTCCAGCCGCGATCTTCCGATCTGCCGACCTTCGAGTCTAGCCCGACGCATCCCTGCACGCACTCTTTCTATTAGGATGCACCGCTCCAATTCCGCCATTGCCGACACGATCACGAGGATCGCCCTGCCGAGCGGTCCCTCGGTGTCGATAGCCTCCCGCTCGAGGGCCAATTACTGCTTTGCAAGATCGAGCAAGAAAAGAAGGACTATCATCGGTCGATCCAAGCTTGTGATGCTGCTATTCAGTCACAGCCAAACGTGGGTGAACCCTATGGACTGAACGCAGTATCTCTGTTGACGCTCGGCAATACTGAGCAAGCCGAAGCAGCAGCATTTAAGGCGGCGAAGCTATCCGACGAGATTTATTACAAGAACTTACTCGGACTTGTTTACTACTCAGAAGAGAAGTATGAGATGGTCCCAAGGGAGTTGCGAGCCGATTCCAAGGATGCATTTGTCCTGACGCTACTTGCAGGTGCCGCGTTTCACAATCGCGATTACGCTTCGTTTGGCTTCTTTCGTGATAGCGTGACCGCCCTGAAGGGCGACAACAATGGTTGGGTGCTTTTTGGGGCTGGCGCAGCAGCCGAGAAGGATCTAAATTGGGATATCGTTCTCGATAAATATAAGAAATGCGATGCAGATAGCGACTTCATCGACCCAATCTGTCTAGTGGCTACCGTTCGCACTGAACTTAGACAGATCAACTACAGCGACGCAAAATCTGACATGGATAGCGCACTATCACGGTATCCGAAAAACCACGTTGTCCTTTGATGTGCACCCCAACTCTTTAAGGCGAGTTGCAACTTCGAATCCGCAGAGAATCGGCATTGAGAGATCTAAGAGGAGGATGTCTGGATTAAGAGTCAAGCAAAGCTTAAGCGCCTCTCCACCGTCGTGGGCGAAGCCGACAATTTCGCAATCGTTCCGCAGCGATCGCTCGACTTCTTCGAGAAATATTGGAAAATCGTCAGCCAACAAAATGCGTGGACATCGCGATTTGTTTTGCATCTTCTTAAGCTGATCTCGAGGTCACCTTACTCGTGTCTCCTACAGGCACTGCAACATGCACCGTAATTTCTGTCCCGGTCATCGGCGTTGACTCGATCACAATCTCACCCTTCACCAAATTGACTCGCTCACGCATACTGACCAGGCCCAAACCTTTGCTTGCCATGGCATCATCCACGTCAAAACTTCGTCCAAAATCGCGAACCTTGAGACTGATTTCCGCAGACGTGCCAGACAGGTCTACTTCGAAATAATCGGACCCGCTGTACTTGACTGCATTCTGCAAAGCTTCCTGCAATACTCGAAATAAACAAAGGGCGACTTCTTTAGGCAAATCGCGTGGCACGCCACTCTGCGTGAAATCAATCCGCACATTGTGCGTTTCTGAAATCTCCCTACAAAAGCTCTTCGCCGCCACAGCGAGACCGAGGTAGTCCAGCTTCGACGAATGCAACTGGTGCGAGAGAGCTTGCACATCTCTAGCGATCTCCGAAATCCGTTCTTTAGATTCTCGGAGTAGGTTGTGAAGATCCTTCGGAGAACCACTCCGATCCAATCGATCGAACTCGACCGCTAACAACGCGAGCCGCTGGTTGATGTCATCATGTAGCTCTCTTCCGATCCGAGAACGCTCTTGCTCTTGCGATTCAATCAACCTTCGACTCATGTTTGAGAGTGCCTCATCAGCTTCTTTGCGACGAGTAATCTCTTCGGCAAAAATGAGAATTCCTCCGGGGCCTCCGTCGACATTCCGCCAAGGGCGGACCTCCCAGCGGACCCAAGTGGTGCCGCTTTTGCGATCCCAACGGTCCTCGTCGGCTCGCAATGTTTCTCCGTTAAGAGCACGGCGGTGGATTTCTCTCCACTGATCGGGCATGTCGGGGAGAACTTCGTAGTGGGAACGTCCCAAGACCTGCGAAGCATCTACTCCATAGTCCGCACACCAGCGGTCACTCACTTGGAGATATCGCATGTCACGATCGAGCATCGCCACGCCTGCCGGCACGTTTTTGACGAAGATTTTCAGTAGTTCCTGCCCTGCTTGTAACTCTGTTGTCCGCTGTTCTAGAGCGCGATTCGCCTGGCGTCGTCTGGCGCGTTGCCACAGCAACCCGGAAATCAGGAGGGCTTCCAACAAAAACAGCGAAACACTGCTAATTACATACCATTTATAAGATTCCCAAAATGTGGCTTTCCGATTGAGGAGGATGCTGCCAGGAGGAAGATCACTCTCCTTGAAGCCCCAGCGTTTCAGCGCACGAGAATCGAACATGTAAGCTGTTATATCTCTTACCCTGGGGATATCTTGAGGTCTTTCCCCTTTAAGCATCCGGAGGGCTATGTCTCCAGCAATCCTGCCTTGTTCGCGAATGTAAGAGACTTTTCCTCCCACCTCTCCATGACCCAGGTTTATGTCATTCAAGCCAAACACTGGGGCATTCGCGGCGGCAACAACTTTTTCGACGGCTTCCTCCCCGGAAATGAACTTTGTGCCCGCCGCATCCTGACCCATACCTGTAAAGAGGACGATCGTGTGATTCGGCAGGCGCTTTAGTGTCTCGACCAGATCAGGCATGGTCAGATTAGTCAGGTAAGAAAGATCAAAGTTGCGTTCATAAGGCTTCAGCTCGTCTCTGACTCGCTCCTCTAAAAGTTTGTCGTGTGCCCCGGCGCCCCCAACTACAACGATGTGCTTTGTGGAGGGCTGCAGGCGCAACGCCGCCTCGATTGTCTCAAATGGTGCGAAGGCATTTTCAACCCCGGTAAAATCTGAATCCAGCACGGGGGCACCCGGCCCCCAGGTCGGCAAACAAAAAGCGATCGGAACGCCCGGAAAAGCGCTGTGGTGCGTCTCCAGCATAAACTTGAGTGGTGACGGCCCCACGGTGATGATTACGTCCGGTTTACGATTTTGATATTTACGGATGTAGAAATCGCGGAATCGCTGCTGGTCGGCCGGATCGGGGAAGAGTAGCGTATCCATGTACTCGCGATATACCTCAAGCTTGTAGGATGAAGTGCGGAGCGCAGACCGGATTCCCTGATCCATCAGATTGATACCAGGGTAAGCAGTGCCCACCTCATTAAAGATGAGGACACGACGAACGGGCTTGGACGGCGCTTCCCCAGCGCTACAAGGCAAGAAACAGAACAAAACCGAAACAATGACGAAATGTGGGTTCGCCCTAGGCATCTTCGGATTTATTGGCAGACCTCGGGGCTTGCTTTTGAATTTCCTGACAAATTTTATTCAAAAAAGGCTACCTCGGACAGATGCGGCCCTGCCCCTGTCAGAACTGACAGTTGTCAAAAAATTAAACAGTGCTTTACGGTCAACGGCAATTTTATTCGAAGCACCTGATTCAACCAAACAAGCGGTGATTCCGGGAACTTGAATCATTCGTTGCAAGAGAAAGGGTGAATCTTGATTTCCGCTTACGTTCAGGCGTGTTTCGATTTCCTCGTTCCTCGCCGTCAACACCTACTCGTAGCGTGTATCTTCAACTTTGGGCTTGTAGGCTTGGCCTGTGGACAGACGGCATCCACTGGGGCACTGGTAGGAGTGACGCTGGACCCATCGGGCGCGGTTCTCGGGGACGTGATTGTTCACCTAACCAATCAGTATGGTTCCGAACAATCCATTATCTCCGACCAGGAGGGGCGATTTGGTTTCGTATTGCTACGCTCAGGCAAGTACGAGTTGCAGGCGGACAAGCCCGATTTTAAACCTCTGGTTCTCCCTAACGTCCAAGTGTATGTAACTGAGACATCAAGGGTGGAGCTTCGCCTTGAGCTCGCAACGCGTGTAGAGCAGACAGATGTTTCTTCGGCCCCCTTCATGGTTCAACTCGACAGCTCGGCACTGGGGAGAACCCTTAACAAACTGATGGTGAACGATTTGCCCCTCGTGACGCGAAACTTCACTCAGATCACTGGGCTCTCCCCCGGAGTGAGTGTCAGCGTTTACAACGCCGGCGAGTTGGGGAATGGAGGAACAGTACTTTCCCAATTGGGAAAGTCAACGGACGGGATTTACGTCCACGGAGCCCGCTCTTATGACAACAATTGGCAACTCGATGGCATTAGTGTCAGCGATGTTCAAGGCTCGGGCGCAATAAGCGGGGGAATCCCAATTCCGAACCCCGACAGCCTGGAAGAGTTCAAGGTTCAAACCGGTCTCTACGACGCAGCATTTGGTCGTGGGGTAGGTGCCAATGTCAGCGTGATTACCAAGACGGGCAGCAACAAGTTCCACGGCACGGTTTTCGAATTCCTGCGTAACGATTTCCTGAATGCCAACGATTTCTTTTTGAACCGGACCAGCCAGCCGCGTCCGGAGCTCAAGCAGAACCAATTTGGAGCCTCCATCGGCGGACCATTAAAAAAGAACAAGGTGTTTTTCTACACCTCGTACCAGGAGACACGGCAGATTAACGGCCTTGCTGCAGGGCAGACGAGGATAGCTTGCAACGCGAGCTTAAGCGAACCGCCTATCACTGATGACCGATCCCCTGCCGCTCTCGGGAGGCTTTTCGGTGGTATGAAGGGTGCGCAGGGAGGTGTTGCTGTTCGGCCGGACGGTTCCAATATCAATCCGGTGGCACTGTCGCTCTTGAAGTTTAAACTGCCGGATGGAAGTTTTTTGATTCCCACGCCACAAACACTGGATTCCACAAAGCCGTTTGCCAGCCGCGGGTTTTCAACCTTTACCCAACCGTGTGATTATGCGGAACACCAGGGCTCAGCGAGTCTCGACTCGAACATTTCCCAGAAGAGTCGACTCGCAGGACGATTCTTTATTGCAAAAAACAATCAGTCAGTCACTTTTCCTGCCTTATTCAATCCATCAGGAAACATTCGAGGATTCACCAGCCCAGGCAATTCCGATTTTGTCGTTTTCTCGCTGGCCCACACCTACGTCCTGAGCAACTTCTTATTGAACGAAGCCCGAATCGGTTTCGTTCGCACAAAAACCAAAATGGGCGCCGACGCTCCTTTCAAATGGTCGGATGTCGGAGTGTTGGAGAGCGAAATGAATCGAAATAACGAACTGCCGAGCTTGGGTATTCTCGGTTCGGTAGCCATGGGGAGCGTGATTCCTCGAACTGATACACAGAACAGCTTTGTGCTCGGCGACACTTTTAGCTTTTTCAAGGGAGCGCATTCCGTGAAATTCGGAGGATCGCTCACCCGATTGCAGGACAATCTCGGCTTCGCAGGCTTTGGATCATTTCTGCAGTTTCTTAGTTGGCCGGATTTCCTACTCGGTCTGAATGCAAGCGCGAACGGCACGGGAACTTTCAGCAGTGTCTTTAGTTCTTCAGATAATTTCGGTTTATTTGATCGCGAATTCCGAGTTTGGGAAGGCTCGGGTTTCGTGCAGGATGATTTTCGCGCCAGCCGGACCTTCACTGTGAATGCCGGACTGCGCTTTGACCGGATCGGGCAGTTCGGTGACGAGCTGGGTCGTAATTCGAGCTTCGATGTCAGCAAGGCCAATCGAAATCCACCACCCGGCGGAACTCTCGATGGCTACATCGTTCCTTCTAATTTTCCGGGCACTGTACCTCCGGGAGTCACGCGGGTCAACAACACATTTGGGACTTATGGAGAAGGGCAAAATGCTATCGCACCTCGAATCGGTTTTGCCTTGCAGATATCGCCAGGCACAAGTCGGCTGGTCGTAAGGGGAGGCTACGGCATCTATTATTCGCGCCCGACTGGCCAGACGGCCAGTCAATCGGTAGTCGGAGCGCCGTTTGCATCGCCTCGACGTACCTCTGGCGTTTCGAACGCGGCTGCAACATTTCAAGCGCCGTTCGCCCAGCCCTTTCCCACTCCCGCTTCTTTCCCTTTGTTCGTACCGTATTCCCCGACTTCGGCGGTAGGAGTCAGCGTTATAGCGCCCAACTTTCGGCCGGCAATCGCTCAGCAGTTTTCGTTAAATCTCCAGTCAGAATTGCATAAGGGTTGGTTGTTGGAGACCGGATACGTCGGCACGCGGGCCACCCACCTGCAACGCGTGCGTTCGCTAAACCAGGCGCTATCCGCATCTGCCGACAATCCGATCAATGGAATGACGTCGAATACGCTTGCGAATATTCGATCGCGAGTACCCATTCCTGGAATACTTCCGGATTCTCTTCGTGAACAGGAATCGGAGGGCAACTCCTGGTATAACGGGCTCGAAACCAGTCTCACAAAGCGCCTGGGCCACGGCCTGCAACTTCTGGCCGCGTATACCTTCTCCAAGATCCTCGATTCTGATGGTGCAGACGTGAATGCAATATCAACGGGAAACTCGCTGACATTGGGAGATCAGAATTCTTCCCGGCAACGTTGGGGAAGAGCAAGCTTCGACCGAGCGCATCGCTTTGTTTTCAGCGCGACGTGGACAGTACCAAGCCCAAATCACGGCCTCGCCCGAGCGTTACTGGGCAACTGGACTGGAGCTGCAATCATGACCATACAGTCTGGCACTGCCCTTACCATCGCCGACACAAATGCCACGAATGTCTTCGGAATCAGTCAAGACCGCGCACAATTGAGCGGTACGTGCTCGAACAGCCAGTTGGTAAGAGGAGGATCGATCCAGTCAAAATTGAATAGTTATTTCAACGCGCCCTGTTTTATCAGTCCACCCATCATTGGCGCGGATGGTATCGGAACCGCATTTGGGAACAGCAGCACGGGAATCGTAGATGGGCCGGGACAAGCAAACATCGATATCGCATTCTCGAAAAGCATTGTTGTTCACGAAAGCAGCAGCATCCAGTTTCGCGCCGAGTTTTTCAACGCGCTGAATCACCCACAGTTCGCGAACCCCGATACGAATTTCAGCTCTTCTACTTTCGGCGTGATTAGTAGCACGTCCGTGAACCCTCGGGTGGGACAGCTAGCACTGAAGTACACATTCTAAATGGATAGAATTCTCTTCGTTGGTTGCGTTCATTCTGGATTGCAATCGTGTGCGATATGGGCACAACGCCCCACCTCCCACTCAACTCCCCGGGCCCGCGCCAACTCAACGTCAACTCCACTCCAACGCAACCCGTCACCAGGGGCGCGTCAGCTCAACTCAACAGCGCGAGCGAAGCGAGCGCGCCGCGCCTAGCTCCAGATCCTGAGCAGCACAAGCAGGCAGTCGCAGGACAGCTGAAGTGTGTACACGTAAGCATCGTATACATATATACCCCACAAACTTTTGGGGGGATAGGAGACAGAGCGCTCCAAAACCGGCCCTCCAACGTATTGTGGTCGCCGGATCGATCACCACAAGAGCGAAACGAACTATAAACGGGCGCGAGTTGGCGGGGGCGTGTCACCGAGAGCGGGGACGGCCGAGCGGGGTTTTGAGCGTAATAGGGATTTATCGCCAGTTGAGACGATTGCTGGTGGCTTGGATTACTTTTGGTTAGTCGACCATCCGGTCGCACTGGGCTAGTTCGTGCGCCAAACTGTTGCGTACTTCTTCCGATATTTGGGGTCTTTTTCTATAGCTATGAGCCGCTCGGCCGTCAGCCGAAGTTGTTCGTCGTTGACGAGATCGAAAACGCGCCGAAGAACGACCAGAATGTCGTACCGAATCAAAGTACAATTCCTCTCGGCCTTGCACTCTTTGAATCGAGCCTCCAAACCCCTCAACAGCACTTTGCGTTGCGGTTCGCCGGCTACGCCGACTTTCCACAGGGATTGGAGGCAATGCCGCGCCG
>Ga0070711_100001942_pt1 | contig 11587 bp, 13 predicted proteins | sample LARL53metaG_FD_65452 | JGI IMG/M metagenome (GOLD analysis project Ga0070711, IMG submission 65452) | Corn, switchgrass and miscanthus rhizosphere microbial communities from Kellogg Biological Station, Michigan, USA - LAR L5-3 metaG | ecosystem: Host-associated > Plants > Roots > Rhizosphere ... | reverse complement strand
TGGGCTGAAAGAAGTGCCGGGCGCGATCTTCAGCGCGGTGATGACGCCGGTCGAGGAGCAATTGATCCCGATCGCCGGCGCGGTCGGCGAGGGAGGCATCGTCAACGGCCTCTATTCGATCCACATACGCATGCTCGACGGCGTGGAGGGCGGGCTGACCGGGGTGATGCTGCTCTACGACGGCCGCATTCTCGGCGGCGACGCATTCTTCTATTATCTCGGGACGTACAGCTCCGAGAACGGCCGCTGGAAAGGGCAGATTCTCAATCAGGAGCACACGCCGGCCAATGCCGAAAATCTCCTGTTCGGCGGCCGCGAGGTCGGCATCGGCTTTTCCGGCACCTGCGACGGGGAGGGTGCACGACTGGAGGCGACCGCGCTTGCGGGCAAGCGCAGCCTGCGCATGACGGCCGAACTCAAGCTGATGCGACGGGCATAGCAAGGACGGGGGCGGCGATGGAGAACATCATTCGTGTGCTCTCGACGCTCGCGCTCAAGGGTGCGATGTCCGGGCTTGCCGACCAGTTTCAGGCGGCGACGGCAATGCGGATCGATGCCGATTTCGCACCGACGGTTGGGCTCCTGGAACGGCTGCGCAAGGGCGAGGCGGCTGATATCGTCATCCTGACGCGCGAGGGGCTCGACGAACTCGTTGCCGAAGGTGCCGTGGCCGCCGACGGCAAGGTCGACCTCGCGCGCTCCTATGTCGGCATCGCCGTGAAAGCCGGCGCTCCTCATCCCGACATCGCGACCAAAGAGACGTTTTGCAAAGCCCTCCTTGGTGCGCGATCGGTCGCCTATTCGCGGATCGGCGCCAGCGGCATCTATTTCGCCGGGCTGATCGAGCAGCTTGGGATCGCCTCCGACATCAACGCCAGAGCCGTGATCGCGGCGGGCTTCACGGCCGAGAGGCTGATCACGGGCGAATCCGACCTCGCCGTGCAGCAGATCAGCGAACTAAAACAGGTCCCGGGCGTCGAGATCGTCGGTCCCATCCCCTACGAGCTACAAACGCCTGCGGTGTTTTCGGCAGGGCGGATGATGGCGTCCGGGCAACCAGCCGCGGCCAACGCACTGCTGACGTTTCTGTCCTCGCGCGAGGCCGCACCGGCGCTGCGCGAGTCCGGGCTCGAGCCTTGAATTTGCCCGCGCGCCGACGCAACCTTGACTCATGACCATCTGGCTGCCCCGGCTGACATTCGTTGCATTCGTTGTTGCTATCGCGCCGGCGCTGGCTCACGCGCAATCGGCCGATCTCGTGCTGTGCGACCGGCTGGCCGCCGATCCCGCCGATCCCGACAAGCCGGCGGACGTCAAAGGTGTTGCCGACGTGGCGCCATCGGACGTCGCGACCGCGATCAAGTTCTGCAGGCAGGCTGGGAGCGGATCACGCCGCGCGATGTATCAGCTCGGCCGCGCCTATGCCGCAAATAATCAGATGCCGGATGCGATGGCCGCCTGGCGCAAGGCCGCCGACAAGGGCTCTACATCGGCGATGGTCGAGCTCGGCGTGCTCTATGGTACCGGCTCCGGCGTCGCCAAGGACGAGGGACAGGCGCGTAAATTATTCGAGCGCGCGGCGCAGGCCGGCAATCCGCGTGGCATCAGCAATCTCGCCGCGCTCGGCGGCGGCGGGGCGGCGGCCGATCCCGCAAAATCGCGCGAGCTGCTCGCAAAGGCTGCCGAGACCAATGCCGAGGCGCAATACCAACTTGGCATGATGCTGGCTGAAGGGACCGGCGGCGAGAAGGACGACGTGCGGGCACGTGTTTTGTTCGAAAAGGCAGCGGCGCAAAATCACCCTGGCGCGTTGGAGCGCATGGGAGCGTTTGCGCTTGAAGGTCGCGGCGGCGCAAAGGACAAGGACGCCGCCAAGGGCTATTATCAGCGTGCCGCCGCGCTCGGTGACGAGAACGCCAAAGCGGCGCTGAAGAAGATGGAATGTCCGTTCACGATCAAGGACAAGCGCGGCAATTTTGTCACTAACCTGTGCTTTTAGAGCATGATCCGGAAAAGTGTGTAGCAGTTTTCCGAAAAGATCATGCTCAACCAAAGACCTAAAGCGCGATGACGAGTCAACCTGATCTCATCGCGTTTTAGAGCATGATCCGGAAAAGTGTGTAGCGGTTTTCCGAAAAGATCATGCTTAACCAAAGACCTAAAGCGCGATGACGAGTCAACCTGATCTCATCGCGCTTTAGAGCGCGATGCGAAGATCGCGCTCTAGGTTTTTGATCGAGCATGATCTTTTCGCAAAATCATACCTCACGAGGTCCCGGCATCTCCACCGTGATCGCTGAACCCGCTAAAATTCACAATTCTGTCACTGCCGGAATATTCCTTTTCGCGCGATGGAACATGGACCTAGCTCAATCATTTGCGGTAGCTGAGTTCGACTCCGGAGGGATCGATGTCCTTTGCATTGTTTGAAGGTGACGAGCGTCTGACGCGCAGCTTTCCAACCGAAGAAGAGGTCTGGGCGGCCGCCGAGCGCGCCGGCCTGGTCGACGTCGGCGCTGACGGCAAGAAGAGACTCGAGGATCATCTGGAGGTCCGGCCCTGCGACGCGAGCCCCGATGAACGGACCGAGCCGGAATCTCCCGATTCCGATCTTGTTTTTTCACGACGGACCTCAGCCGCCGGCTGACGTCACCCGCCATACCGTGTTGCCGACGTCGTCGGCAACCAACAGGGCGCCTGCTTTATCGAGCGCCAGTCCGACCGGACGGCCGCGGGCCTGGTTGTCGCTGTTGAGAAATCCGGTCACGACATCCTGCGGCATGCCATTGGGCTTACCGTCGCTGAACGGCACGAAGATCACCTTGTAGCCGTTGAGCTTGTCCCTGTTCCAACTGCCATGCTCGCCAACGAAGGCTCCGCCGCGATAGGTCTGGGGCAGATTGCTGCCTGTGTCGAAGACGAGGCCAAGCGGCGCGACATGCGAGCTTAGCGCGTAGTCCGGCGGGATTGCCTTGGCGACGAGATCAGGCCGCTGGGGCTCGACGCGCGGGTCGACATGCTGGCCGTAATAGCTGTAGGGCCAGCCATAGAATGCGCCGTCCTTCACCGAAGTCATATAATCAGGCACGAGATCAGGCCCAAGCTCGTCGCGTTCGTTGACGACAGTCCAGAGCGCGCCGCTCTGCGGCTCGAATGTCAGGCCGTTGGGATTGCGCAGACCGCTGGCGAAAATGCGCCACCGGCCCGTCGCGCGCTCAACCTCCAGGATGTCGGCGCGGTTCTTCTCCGCTTCCATGCCGTTCTCCGTGATGTTGCTGTTGGAGCCGACGCCGACATAGAGCAAAGATCCGTCCTTGCTGGCGACGAGGCTCTTGGTCCAGTGATGATCGATCGGGCCGCCCGGCAGTTCGGTGAGCACGGTGCCGGGTTCGGTGATCTTGGTCTCTCCCTCCTTGTAGGGATATCTGACGATCGCATCGGTGTTGGCGACGTAGAGGTCATTGCCGACCAGCGCGACGCCGAATGGCGAATTGAGATGGTCGAGAAACACGCTTTTCGTTTCCGGCACCCCGTCGCCGTCCGCATCGCGCAACAGCGTGATGCGATTGCTCGGCCCGGTATCTCCGCCGGAAGTGGCCCATGATTCCACCCATCGCGTGACGATGGTCTTCGGGCGCGTGATCGGGTCCGCGTCCGGGGCCTTCGATTCCACCACCAGTACATCGCCATTGGGCAGCACGTAGATCGACCGCGGATGCTGCAGGCCCGTGGCCATGGCCTGGATCTTCAGCCCCTGCGCAACCGTCGGCGTTTCATTGCCCTTCCAGCCGACCACGCGCGCAATGTGCATTGGCGGCAGCAGATATTGTTGTGGCGCCGGGAGGGTCGGGTTCGGTCCGATTTCGGCCGCGGGATCGCCGCTTCCATCGTTACATCCTGCAAGAGCGAGCGTTGCACTGAAGGTGAGCACGAGGCCCGTCATGCGCCGGATTTGGGGTGATCGCGCGCTCATTTCATCACTCCCGCATCTTGACGATAGACCAATCCCCGTCCGAGCCATCCCGTTATGGCAAGGATCACGACGACGATCGCGGACAGGATCAGTCCGGTGGGGACAACCGACGTCCAGGCATCCCGCGTGTGCACGAGTGCGTTGAAGAACGAGATCACGAGCGCCGCGAGATTGCCGATCACATAAGGCCAGGCCGGTGCCCGGCTCCGGATCAGGCGGCCGCTGAGAAAGTCGAACAGGCCGGCGAGCGCCGCGAGCACGCCCATGATCACGCCGATCGTGAGCAGCCATGCGGAGAAATTGGCCCACATCATCTGTGCGGTCATGGCATAGGCGATGTCCGTCAGCAGGGCGCCGACGAAGCATACGATTGGAACCGGCATCAGCATCGGGTGGATGGGATGCCTCGCGATCTGCGCGGTCGCGCGCAGGTTCTCTTGAGCTGTCAAAGGAAAGGTCTCCGCATGTTGGCAATGATGGTGGGGGCGGTCCGGAATGGGCTTTGACCGTGCAACTTCTTGGCGAAACAGGAACTTCCGCCGCGCCGCAGAGTTCGCAACCATGGAATGTTCGATCCAGGCCGCGACTTCCACAGGACACAACGCGGAGGATCAGCTAATGGCCGACTACCGGGACATTCAAAATGGCGTCAACGATCCTGTGAACGGGGTCGATGTGAAGCGAGCCATCGACGACAATCAGACGCCTCACGAGCGTGCGCAGACCGCCGCAGACGTGCGTGCGGTGCCGTCGCCGCAAGCGGAGGAGTTCTTGCCGGAAGCGTTGAGGCGGCCACCGACGTCGCCGTTGAACAAGCGAACCGGGCGTAACCCGACGGAATAGCGAATTGCGCGTTGGCCCGAGCGGCCAGCTGTGGACGTGCGCTGGAACGCGACGACGAAGATGCGGTTGTCATGACAGACGAGGACCCTGTCATGATCCGTAAACTGCAATCCGGCGAATACCGGCTCTACTCCCGCAAGGTCGATCCCAAGACGGGCAAGCGCCGCAATCTCGGCACGTTCAAGACGCGCGCGGCGGCAGAAAAGCACGAGCGCGCCGTGCAATATTTCAAGCGGCACTAGATATCGGCCCGGTGGAAGGGTCGCGCGGTATTGATGTCGGGCGAGGATAGGCATTCAGCCCAAGGAGCACTTCCACAGCCGCTCCGGATGGACTAAGAGCGGGCCGCCTCTCTCCATCTCACCAGTTCCCAACAGATGATCCGTCTCGATAACGTCAGCAAGCAAGTCGGCCACCAGATTCTCTTCATCGAAGCTTCCGCAGCCCTGCAAAGGGGCGAAAAGATCGGCCTCGTCGGTCCGAACGGGGCCGGGAAGACCACGTTGTTCCGCATGATTTCGGGGCAGGAGCCGCCCGACGAAGGACAGGTCGCGGTCGATCGCGGCATATCGATCGGCTATTTCAGCCAGGATGTTGGCGAGATGTCGGGGCGCAGCGCCGTGGCCGAAGTCATGGACGGCGCCGGTCCCGTCAGCGTGGTTGCCTCCGAGCTGAAGGAATTGGAAACGGCGATGGCCGACCCGGCGCGCGCCGACGACATGGACGACATCATCGCCCGCTATGGCGAGGTTCAGGCGCGGTTCGAGGAGCTCGACGGCTACGCGCTGGATGGCCGCGCGCGTGAAGCCTTGTCGGGGCTCGGATTCAACCAGGAAATGATGGACGGTGATGTCGGCGCGCTATCGGGCGGCTGGAAGATGCGCGTGGCGCTCGCGCGCATCCTGCTGATGCGGCCGGACGTGATGCTGCTGGACGAGCCGAGCAACCATCTCGATCTCGAAAGCCTGATCTGGCTCGAGCAATTCCTGAAAGGCTACGAAGGCGCGCTCTTGATGACATCGCATGACCGCGAGTTCATCAACCGCATCATCAACAAGGTGGTGGAGATCGACGGCGGCGCGCTGACGACCTATTCCGGCAATTATGAGTTCTACGAGCAGCAGCGCGCATTGAATGAGAAGCAGCAGCAGGCGCAGTTCGAGCGTCAGCAGGCGATGCTTGCCAAGGAGATCAAGTTCATCGAGCGCTTCAAGGCGCGCGCTTCGCATGCAGCCCAGGTGCAGAGCCGGGTCAAGAAGCTGGACAAGATCGAGCGAGTCGAGCCGCCGCGCCGCCGCCAGACGGTTGCCTTCGAGTTTCAGCCGGCGCCTCGCTCCGGCGAGGACGTTGTCAGCCTCAAGAACGTCCACAAGGGCTACGGCACGAGGACGATCTATGAGGGGCTGGATTTCATGATCCGCCGCAGGGAGCGCTGGTGCGTGATGGGCGTCAACGGCGCCGGCAAGTCGACGCTCCTGAAGCTGGTGTCCGGCTCGGCCGAGCCGGATGACGGCACGGTCGCGGTCGGCGGCAGCGTCAAGATGGGTTATTTCGCGCAGCACGCGATGGATCTGCTCGACGGCGAGCGCACCGTGTTCCAGTCGCTGGAGGATGCATTTCCGCAGGCCGGGCAGGGCTCGCTGCGTGCGCTCGCGGGCTGCTTCGGCTTTTCCGGCGACGATGTCGAGAAAAGATGCCGGGTGCTGTCGGGCGGCGAGAAGGCGCGGCTGGTGATGGCAAAGATGCTGTTCGACCCGCCGAACTTCCTGGTGCTCGACGAGCCGACCAACCATCTCGACCTTGCGACCAAGGAGATGCTGATCAACGCGCTGTCGGAATTCGAGGGCACGATGCTGTTCGTCTCGCACGACCGGCATTTCCTCGCGGCGCTGTCCAACCGTGTACTGGAGCTGACGCCGGAAGGCATCCACCAGTTTGGCGGCGGCTACACCGAATATGTCGCGCGCACCGGTCAGGAAGCTCCGGGGTTGCGGAGCTGAGAATTCGTAGGGTGGGCAAAGCGAAGCGTGCCCACCAACTTGTTTCGCGCTCTGGAATGGTGGGCACGCTGGGCTTTGCCCACCCAGCAAATCTTGGCGGATACGCAAAGGAAAATGTCCGCAGCGCGCTGTCGCTCCCGCAGCTTGAACCGCCAATCTTCTCCCGCTACGCTGTCGCGCAAAAAGGGGAGCGAAACAACATGAAGCAGCTCAGGATCGGCGATATCACCATCGACGCGGTGATCGAGCGCGAAGGTCCGTGGCGCCGGCCGCAGGATTTCTTTCCGGCCTATGACGAGGCCGTATTCAAGCATCATTTAAAGACCATGGAGCCGGAGGTGTTCGACGCTGCGCGCGGCATGATGGTCATCACCTACCAGACCTTCGTGGTGCGCACGCCGCACCACACGATCCTGGTCGACACCTGCACCGGCGAGGACAAGGGCCACCCGCCGCCGTTCGATTTTCCCGGCAAGGAGCGCTGGCGCAATGAGCTGTTCGCGCTCGGCATCAGCTACGAGCAGATCGATTACGTCTTCTGCACGCATCTGCACATCGACCATACCGGCTGGAACACGACGCTTCGCGACGGGCGCTGGGTACCGACCTTCCCGAATGCTAAATATGTCTTTCACAAGAAGGAATATGCGGTCTGGGAAGAAGAGCACAGGAAAGGCGCCAATCCGCCCGGCACGGTGTTCCGCGACAACTGCCTGCCGATCGTCGAGGCGGGCCAGGCGCTCCTCGTCGATGACGACTATGCGCTCGACGACACCATCACGCTGACGCCGACGCCGGGGCATTCGCCCTGCCATTGCTGTGTCAACATTTTCTCGAAAGGCCAGCGCGCCGTGGTCGCCGGCGATCTCATGCATCACGCGATCCAGTGCCGCGAGACGGACTGGTCGGCGAAGCCCGACTGGGACCCGAAGCAATCGGCGGTTTCACGGCGCAAGTTCTTTGCCTCCGTGGCCGACACCGACACGCTGATCCTGCCGATCCACTTCCCGACGCCGACGGTCGGACTGATCAAGGCGGACGGCGACCGCTTCGATTATCGCTTCAAGCGCGAGTAGGTCTACGGCTCGACGCATAGCGAGACGCGGTCGCCTGCGAAGCGTGTGATGGCGTACTCGATCGGGCGTCCGTCCGGATCGACGTTCACGCTTTCGGTGACCAGAACGGGCATGTCGAGGGGCTGGTGCAGCCGGTCGGCCTCGTCGGATGTCGGAAGGCGGGTCGTGATGTTGGTCTTGCGACGTGTGTAGTCACCAATACCCGCGTGCCGCAACGCGGCCGTGATCGATTTGGTCTCTTGGAGTGCCTCGACGATATCCGGAAAGCGCGCCCGCGGAAGCCAGTGGTCGCTGGTCAGGATCGGCACGCCGTCGGCGCAACCGATGCACTCGGCGAGCACGACGGGCGCATGTTGTGCAAGCTCGAGATGGCGCGCGACATCCGCGCTCGCCGCGATCTCCGAGCAGGTCATAAGTTCGCGCGACGGCTCATAGCCTGAAGCCAAAAGATTGGCGCTGAAGCGTGTCCGTTTGCCGAGCTGATAGGAAATGGTCGGCTGGACGAAGGTCCCCCGGCCTTGCTGGATCGAGATGATCCCCTGCTGCTCCAGATCGGCCATCGCACGACGGATCGTTTGACGCGCCACTGTAAATCGCTTGGCGAGCTCACGCTCGGTGGGTAGCGGCTGGCCAACCGGGACTCGGCCCGCCCGGATGTCGTTCTCGATCGCGCTCCCAATCTGCCGCCAAAGCGTCAATCCCGCCCGACGGTGCAGCAGATCGCTCATCTCTCTAACTCTCCTGACGTCTATCGAAATGTCGGCGTCACATCCACGTCGTGAAAGGTTCGCTAATTTGTACCTATAGTCCAATCCATTCGGGCCGATGGGTGCCGGTTCGCGCCGACGCCGTCAAGCCAAAGAGGGGGGTTGGATATGCCGACTCGCGTTCGCTGATTTCCTGAACCTCGAGGGAGGGCAATGGGCGCCGGCGCCTGGCGTCGGTTGTCGATGTCGCTCCGACCGTGCTGCAGCATCCGGGTCCTGAACTCGTCGGGCTCGACGGCCGCACGCTGCAGGACGGCACCGGTGCGGGCGCTGAGCCGTCGTTGCCCGGATGCTGATTTCTCAGCCTTCGGCAAAGCTGCTATGGTCGCTCCAAATTCAAAAAGTGGAGGAACGCCATGGACGCCATGACAGCGAAGGGCCACGACACCGCCGATACGCATTCCCATCTGGTCCGTCCCCAGGACATGGAGTGGCAGAAGACGCGCTTTCCGGGCTGTCAGGCGAAGACGCTGTTGTTCGAGCGCTCAACGGGCCTGATGACCGCCCTCATGCGGTTTGGGCCGGGCGCCGTGTTGCCCGACCATGAGCATGTCAACATCGAGCAGAGCTATGTGCTCGAAGGCAGTCTCGTCGACAAGGAGGGTCCGGCAGAGGGCATGACCTGCGGCAGCGGCGAGTTCGTCTGGCGCGAGGCGGGTAGCCGGCACGTCGCGTGGTGTCCCGACGGAGCGCTCATTCTGGCGATCTTTCAGGTACCTAACAAGTTCTTCGAGGCCGATGGCCGCGTCGTCGATGCGGCGGGACAGGATTGGGACGAGGCCTGGGGGCACACCGGCAGCGGGAGTTGACCGCCAGCAGAAGTTGAATGTGTCGAAACGCAAAAGGCGGCCGAGGAGCCGCCTTTATCTTTGTCGTTTCGTTTGAGGCGGGCGCGCTTACATGCCGCTTTCGCACTTCTTCATGAAGCTGGTTTTGGCGGCGCCGGCCAGCTTCTTGCCGTCGGAGCCGACGGCCTTGGTCTCGCAGGAATCCGCCATGCACTTCTTCATGAACGATGTCTTCGCGGCGCCCGCGAGCGGCTTGCCGTCCTTGCCCATGGCCTTGGTCTCGCAGGAATCCTGCGCAAAGGCTGAGCCGGCGGCGAAGGTGGCGACGATGGCAGCCAGGAATATCCGCTTCATCTGAGTTCTCTCCCTAAACCAAATCGAGATCCACAGTGGAACTTGGAATCTCGACGAGATCAAGTTCCGTCGCGTGATTTCGTTCCGCGCATACCGATTTACACGCCATTTTCGAGGAGCGCCTTGAAATCGGCTCGCGCACGCTGCGCCTCGGCGCGCGCGGCGTCGGATGCTTCGGTGAGGCCGAAATAGCCGTGGATCAGGCCTTCGCCCACATGGTGCTTAACCGGCACGCCGGCGGTCTTGAGCGCCGCGGCATAGGCTGCGCCCTCGTCGCGCAAAGGATCGAACCAGGCGGTGCAGACGATAGCCGGCGCAAGCCCTCCATGGTCCTTCGCCCGTAGCGGCGAGACACGCCAATCCGCCCCGTCGTTCTTGTCCGAGAGATAATGGCCGCAGAACCATTCCATCACGCTGCGCGACAAGAAATAGCCCTCGGCGTTCTCGCTGCGTGAGGGGAAGCGGGCGTTTTCGTTGGCGTCGGCGTAGTTTCCAACGACATCTGTCACCGGATAGACCAAGAGCTGGCCGGCAAGCGCAATGCCGGCATCGCGGCAGGCGATCGCGACCGCCGCGGCCAGATTGCCGCCGGCGCTGTCCCCGGTGACGCCCAGGCGTTTTGCGTCGCCACCGAACGCGCCGATACGGTTGGCAATATCCCGCACCGCGGCAAAGGCGTCCTCGAAGGCGCCGGGAAAGCGCACCTCCGGCGGACGGCGGTAATCCACAGAAATAACCACCGCGCCGAGCTCGAGCGCGAGCCAGCGCGCCTGCCGGTCATGGGTCTCGAGATCGCCGGCAACCCAGCCTCCGCCGTGGAAGAAGACGACCGTCGGCGATGTCCCCGACACGGTCCGATAGACCCGCGCGGCAAGCGGCCCGGCGCCGCCCCCGACCTCGATATCTTCTACACTTCCGACCGCCGGTGGCGGCATGGCCGCGCGACGGGCTTCCGCGAGTGTGCGGATCGCGTCACGCGCGCTCTGTGGCGTCATCGTCCCGGGGTCGCGCAAGGGGAGCAGTGGAATGATCTCGGCAATCACGGGATCGAGCGGCTTCGTCATTTTGTCATTTCCCAAGGGTTGGATGCAGCAGCATAAGTTTCGTACACCGCGCGGGCAACCTGATGGCTTTGCAGCGACACATGTGGGTGGGCGACGAGGTGTCGCGAGCCCCGCTTGTGTGATCGCGCTAAGATCGCGACCCGTCTTATTGGCCGTGCATGGGACTTGCTATGAAGAACATTGTCATTTGCTGCGACGGCACGGGAAATGAGATCAACGAGAACATCTCGAACGTCCTCAAGCTCTACCGATGCCTGCGCAAGACTGGCAAGACCGATCCGCCGCAGATCGTGTTCTATGATCCCGGCGTCGGCACGCTCGCGCGCCCGGATCCCTGGCGGAAAGTCTTGCAGGACACGTTCGCCATTTTCGGGCTCGTCACCGGTTATGGTCTCGATGACAATGTCCTGAAGGCCTACGAATTCCTGGTCCGCAATTACGAGGACGGCGACGAGATCTTCCTGTTCGGCTTCAGCCGCGGCGCCTACACGGTCCGCATGCTGGCCGGTTTCATTCACAAGGTGGGACTGGTCTGGCCGCAGCAGAGCAATCTGGCAGGCTCCGGGCTCACCGCCTACAAGCAGTTCAGCAACGACGAGAGAGGTGGGGACGCTCACCGGCAGGAGGCGGAGACCGAAGAGGACCTCGGTCCCGCCACGCGCGACGACCAGGCCGCGCAGTTTGCGCGCATTGTCACGGTGAAATGGCCGACCATCAAGTTC
>Ga0070711_100001940_pt1 | contig 11588 bp, 7 predicted proteins | sample LARL53metaG_FD_65452 | JGI IMG/M metagenome (GOLD analysis project Ga0070711, IMG submission 65452) | Corn, switchgrass and miscanthus rhizosphere microbial communities from Kellogg Biological Station, Michigan, USA - LAR L5-3 metaG | ecosystem: Host-associated > Plants > Roots > Rhizosphere ... | reverse complement strand
CAGCATGCCGTCGCGCCGGAGGCCGTACCGCCGCCCGCCGTGCAGCCCTCCGCGCGCGAGCGGTGGCAAGAGCCGACGGTGCCGTTCGGCCGGCCGCCCCAACCGCCACAGCCGCCGGCACCGCGCCCCGCGCGCACCACTCCGCCGCCACCCCGCCGAGATCCGATCGACTGGGGCAAGGTCGGCGAGCAGCTCTTCGCGGCCCGGACGCTCGCGTGGGCCGGCGGCGTCGCGACGGCGCTCGGAGTGGTGCTGCTCTTCGTGATGGCGGCCAGCCGGGGCTGGGTCACACCGGCCATGCGGGTGGGAATCGGGTTCGCGGTGTCGGCCGTGCTGATCGGAGCGACCTTCGAGCTCGACCGTCGGAAGCTGCGCGCCCACGCGATCCTGGCCGCCGGCGGCGCCGGCGTCGCCGGCCTCTACGCGTCGCTCTTCGCTGCCGTCTCGGTCTACCACCTGATCGGCGAGACGGCCGGCCTGGCCGGCGCGGCCGCGATCGCGGTGGTCGCGGTGCTGCTCGCCGTGCGCGTCGGCCAGGAACCGCTGGCGATCTTCGGGATCGCCGCCTCGATGCTCGCGCCGGCCCTGGTCGAGCAGGAGGTGACCGGCGCCGGAATGGTGTTCGCCGCCGTGATCGCCGCCGGCGGTATCCCGCTGCTCTTCCGCTACCGCTGGCTCCAGGTGGCCGCGGTCGCCTGGCTACTCGCCATCCCCATGCTGCTGCAGGTGCTCGTCGAGGCGGAGCCGGGCGCATCGCTGGCCGTGCTGGCGGGGGCCCTCTTCGTGGCGGTGTTCGCGAGCGAGCTCTTCATTCTCGAGCTGCGCGGTGACCGGCGGCGGATCGACTGGCTCGGCTGGTCGTTCGCCGCCACCTCCTTTGCCGTCAGCCTGGGAACCGCATTTCGCTATGCCGGTGACCGAAACGTCCTCGGAGGGCACCTGCTTTCGGGCTTCGTGATGCTCGGCGTCGCCGCCCTCTACGCGGGCTTCGCCGCCGTCCCGATGCTCGTCCGCCGCCGCCATCCGGATCTGACCGACCTCATGGCCGGCTTCAGCCTGGCAGCGGTCGCGACGGCCACCGGCCTGCTCGTCGGCGGGCCTGCCCTGGTCTGCGCCTGGGCCGCCGAGTCGGTGGCCATGGTCGGCTTCGGCGAGCGGGTCTCGCGGCGCGGCCCGCGCAGGCTGCGGGCGCTGTCGGCCGCCGCCGTCTACCTCGCGCTGGCGATCGCGCGGACGGCCTTCATCGTCGCTCCTGACCAGTTGCCGCGGCTCGGCGCCGGGTCGACCGGCGGCGCGATCGCGCTGGCCGCCGTCGCCGCTGCCGGCATCGCCGTCTGCTACGGCGTGCGAGACATCGGGCGCGACGAGCGTGTCGCCGCCTGGCTGATCCCGGCAGCCGCGATCGCCTACATCCCGGCCTGGGCGCTGCCGCCGGAGTGGGCTGTCGTGGCCTACGCCGGCCTGACCGCGCTGCTCCTCGTGCACCGGCGCAGCCGGTTCGCCATGAGCTGGCTGCGCGACGAGGCCGAGATCCTGATCGCCGTCGCCTACTTCGGCATCGGCGTCGCCGAGTCGCTGGGCGCGGCGGCCGCCTTCTCGGACATCTTCCCCGACCATCCCGGCGCCCGCCTCGGCGTGCCCGGGCTGGTCGCCCTGGTCGCCGCCGGAGCGGTCGCGACCTGGTCGCTGCGGGTGCCGCGGCGTCCCTTCATCGAGTTCGTCCTGGTGGCGCCGTTCGCCGTCTTCGCCTACCTGCTGGCGGACGTCCTCTCCGCCCACCAGACGATCTGGGCCGGCCTGGCCGTGGCTGCGGCCGTGGCCGCGCTCGTCCACATTCCACGCGCCCGCCGTATGCTCGGCGAGCTGCCGCTGCTCCTGATCTCGGTGGCCTACCTGGCCGGCGCGCTGGTCGCACTGGCCGCCATCGACCAGACGCTGATGGCGTTTGCCAGCCACGGCCGCAGCGACGGCTGGGGCACGGTCGCCCTCGCCGTCCCGGTGTCGCTGGTCGTCGCATCCGCCTTCCGTGACCGTCGCGAGCGCTCGTATGCGATCTGGGTGGCGTTCGCCCTGGCGACGCAGCTGGCGGCGATGGTCCTGCCGGGGCAGTGGGTCGTGGTCGCCTGGGCCGGGCTCTCGGCGCTCGCCTCGGCGATCGCGATCGTCTGGCCGGCGCCGCTCGCGGCGCGCGCCCTGCGCCGGCCCTTCCAGGAGTTCGCCGCCGGCAGCGCCGTCGCCCTGGCCGCGCTCGTTGTCGGCGCCTACGAGACGCCGACGATGCTCTTCGTCGCCAACCACGACCCCGCATCGGGGCTGGCGGCGGCGCTTGCCGTCACCGCTGCCATCTGCGCCGCCGCCTGGGCGGCGGCGGCCGGCGACGAGGCGTGGATGGTCGGCGAGGTGCCGGTTGCCAAGGCCGGCGTCTGCCTGGCGGCCGCAGCCGGACTGTGGACGCTGGCGACGGCGCTGCTCGGAGCGACCCAGCTGCGGGTCGCCCATCCCGGCTCGCAGTCGGTGCACGATGCGTTCCAGCAGGGGCAGGTGCTGGTGTCGACGTCATGGGTGCTGGTCGGGCTGGCGCTGGTGGTCGCGTCCATCCGCGGTCACCGGCGGCTGCTTCGGATCGGCGGCATCGCGCTGCTCTTCGCCGCGCTGGCCAAGCTGTTCCTCTACGACCTGGCCTTCCTGACCGCCATGGCCCGCGCCGTCTCCTTCATCGTCACCGGCTCGGTGCTGCTGCTGGCGGCGCTCCTCCTGCAGCGCTTCGCGGCGCCGCTTCGGCAGGGCGCAAGCGACGGCGCCGATCCCGCGGGCGGCTGACAAGAAGCTCCCTCCACCGGGGGTGGCCGGCCGGCAAACGGTCGTCCATTGTGAGAACAGGAGTCTTCGAGCCATCCGGGGGGGTCCGATGGGGCAGATTCAGCCGTCGCTCGAGCGGGTCGTTGAGCGGTTCGCGCAGGCCGGCGAGGTTCAATTCACGCGTGACAACGGCGGTCAGCTGGCGGTCACGATCTCGCGCACGTACGGCCTCAGCGTATACGGGACCGCCGACCGCTACGGCGTCGTCGGCGGGATGATGCTGGTGGGCGAGGTCGTCGTCGACGACTGGAGCTGCCGGGTCGAGTTCGTGGTCGACCGGGCCGTGTTCGACACGCCCACCACCGCCCGTATCCAGCTCGAGGCGCTGTTCGTCACCTGCACGCCCTGGCGCCCGCGGCACCGCGCTCCGCGGCTGCCGGTTCGCGGCCTCTCGTCGGTGCGGGCGATGTGGTGCCAGAGCGTGATCGACGGCACCGTCTTCGACAGCGTGGCGGTCGCCCTGTCCCGGGACGGGCTGGTGCTCTCGACCTGGCGGGCGCTTCGCCCCGGCGACAACATCTGGGTGCGGACGCGGCTGCATGGCATCCTGCTCGAGGCCGAGCTGTGGGTGGAGGCGGTGCTGCCGGGCGACCTGCCCGACCACACGCTGGTCGACTGCCTGTTCGTCGAGCCCAGCCGCGAGACGCTGGACACGGTCGAGCGGGTGACCGCGCTGCACGAGGAACGCGACGGTCTGTCGCTGGTCGATCTCGAGGAGGTGCGGCGGGCACTCGTCGAGGCCGACGAGCAGTCCGAGCGGCCGCGTCGCCGAAAGCTTCTCGCCTGACACCGCCGCACTGCCCCCGAACATGCCTCGACGCCGGATCCAAGAGGACGGAATGCAAGGGATCCGGCGCCGAGGTCAGGGGGTGTGGGTCGGGCAAGACTGCCTCTTTCCACAGCCTCTCGTCAAGGCTGGCGACGGGTTCAGGGTGCCGGAAATTCGCTGCGAGCGACAAGAACGTGTCCGCCTGGTGAAGTTGTCCACAACGGCGGCCGCGTTACCCACAGCCCATCCACAGCGTCAGTCGCGCTGAAGCTCCGCCTCGAGGGCGTCGGTCAGCACCTGTGCCGCGGCCGCGCAGTCCTCCGGCGAGGCGTACTCCTGTGGGTTGTGCGAATGCCCGGTCGGATTGCGCACGAAGACCATCGCCGCCGGCAGGTGAGGGGCGAGGATGCCGGCATCGTGGCCGGCGTACGACGGCAGATCGCCGGCCGCGATGCCGCGTCGCCCGGTCGCCTCCCGCAGCAGGCCGCGCAGTTCGGTATCGAACGCTGCCCCCTCGTTCCGGGTCTCCCGGGTAAAGGCGGCGTCGGGCGCGGAGGCGCGCAGTGTCTCGACCAGGTCGTCCAGCGTGGCGACGTCCAGCGCCCGCGCGTCCAGCGACAGGCCGGCCCAGCCGGGGATCGAGTTGGTCGATCCCGGGCGTACCTCGATCCGGCCGATCGTGGCAACGGCGCCCTCGCGGGCCGACGCCTCGCGCTGCGCCGCCAGCACGAGTCCGGCGGCCGCCACCAGTGCGTCACGGCGGCCGGCCATCGCCGTCGTCCCGGCGTGGTTCGCCTCGCCGCTGAACTCCACCCGCCAGCGCTGCCGCGGCGCCAGCACCGTGGCGATGCCCAGTACCTGGTCGCGGTCGACCAGGGCCCGCCCCTGCTCGACGTGCACCTCCATGAACGAGCGCACGCGGGCGAGCTGCTCGGGGGCCGCCAGCAGCGACTCCCGGGTCACGTCGTAGATCGCCGGCGCATCGCCCATCACCTCCAGCACCCGGTCGACGTCGAGGCGGCCGGCGATGGCCAGGCTGGCGAAGCAGGGGACGCGGAAGCGGGCGCCCTCCTCGTCGACGAAGGCCACCACGGCCAGCGGGTGGCGGCGCGGCGCGCCTGACTCGAGCACCGCGGCTGCGGCCTCGAGCCCGCACACGATCCCCAGCGCGCCGTCGTAGGCGCCGCCGTCTGGCTGCGTGTCGAGATGCGAGCCGACGCACACCCACGGCCCGTCGTCGGCGTCCTCGGTGACCGCCCAGAGCGTGCCGGCGCCGTCCCGCCGCAGCTCCAGCCCGAGCCCCTCGGCGACCCCGCTGAACCAGGCCCGGGCCTCCGCCTCCAGCGGCGTCCAGGCGACCCGGTTCCAGCCCGAGTCGGTGTGTCCGATGGCGGCCAGTTCGTCGAACCAGCGTTGCAGTCGTACCGGCGAGGTGTCGGCCATGGCCGTGGGAGGATACGCCCCGTGAACCGACCAGCGCACCGCCTGCCGGGATTCGTGAATGCCCATAGCCATGCGTTCCAGCGCCAGTTGCGCGGCGTCGTCGAGCGTGTCGACCCGGACAACCCCGACGACGACTTCTGGAGCTGGCGGGAGGCGATGTACGCGGCCGCCGGGGCGCTCGACCCGGACTCGATCCACGCGGTCAGTCTGGCCGCCTACCGGGAGATGGTGGCCGCCGGATACGTCGCCGTGGGCGAGTTCCACTATCCCCATCACCGGCCCGACGGGACGCCCTACGACCCGCCCAACGCGATGGCCGATGCAGTCGCTGCCGCTGCCGCCGAGGCCGGGATCGAGCTGGTGCTGCTGATGACCGCCTACCAGCGTGGCGGGGCGGGCCGGCCGCCGAGCGAGGGCCAGCGCCGCTTCTGCGACCCGTCGGTGGGTGCCTACCTGTCGCGGGTCGAGGAGCTCGCCGGGCGGTGCCCGGTCGGCCTGGCGCCGCACAGCGTCCGGGCCGTGTCGCGGCCGTGGCTGGAGGAGATCGCCCGCTTCGCCGACGCCAACGGGCTGGTCGTCCACATCCACGCCAACGAGCAGCGCCGCGAGCTCGAGGAGTGCGCCGCCGAGTACGGGCTGGCCCCGATCGAGCTGCTGGCCGACGTCGGCCTGCTCGGCCCGCGAACTACGCTCGTGCATGTCACTCACGTCAGCGACCGCGAGCTCGACCTGGTCGCCGAGGCGGGGGCGACCGTCTGCGCCTGCCCCACCACCGAGGCCAATCTGGGCGACGGCTACCTGCCGGCGCTGCGCATGTTCGAGCGGGGGATCCCGCTTTGCATCGGCTCCGACTCGAACACCGTCATCGACCCGCTGCTCGAGCTGCGCGAGGTGGAGGCGATCGCCCGCCGCAGCAGCGAGCGGCGAAACGTCCTCGTGCCGCCCGGCGACGATGGCCCGACCGGATACCTGCTGGACGTCGGCAGCCGCTGCGGCGCCGCAGCGCTGGGTCTTACTAAACCTATACCTGAGGTTGAGATTGTGCGCGACCACGCGGTCCTGCGCGATGTTGCCGAGCCTGACCTGGCGGCGGCCCTGATCTTCGCCGCCGACTGTTCCGCCCTTCGTCCGACCCGCTAAGGAGCGACCTGTGGACTTCACCCTGAGCCCCGACCTGACCGAGCTTCGCGATCGCACCCGGCGTTTCGCCGACGACGTGCTGGTCCCGCTCGAGGACGAGGCCGAGCGGACGTTCGGCAAGCTCTCGGAGGAGGCCCGCGGGCGCGTCCATCGGGAGGTGCTGGCGGCCCGCTTGAACGCCGCCAACATCCCCACCGAGTACGGCGGCCAGGGGCTGGGGCTGACGGCCCAGATCGTCATGCACGAGCAGCTCGGCCGGGTCACCAACTGCATGTGGGACATGGTCTGGAACACGGCCAACGTGCTCACCAACTGCGACGCCGACCAGCGCCAGCGCTACCTCCTGCCGGCGGTTCGCGGCGAGCGCCGCGAGGCGTATGCGATCACCGAGGCCGACGCCGGGTCGGATCCGCGCGCGATCCGCGCTGAGGCCGTCCGCGACGGCGACCGCTACCTGCTCTCCGGCAACAAGTGGTTCGTCACCGTCGGCGATGCCGCCGACTTCTTCGTCCTGCTCGCCTGGGCGGTCGACGGCCACGACCGCCAGCCGGCGCTCTTCCTGGTCGACAAGGACCTTCCCGGCATCGAGATGACCGCCGACCCCGACTTCACCCACTCGTTCGTCTACCGGCATCCCGAGTACACGTTCACCCAGACGCCGGTGCCGGTCGCCAACGTGCTGGGCGAGCTCGGCCGTGGCTTCGAGCTGACCGGCGAGTGGTTCATCGAGGAGCGGGTGCACATCGCCGCCCGCTGCGTCGGCGCCTGCAACCGGCTGATCGAGCTGGGCACCGCCTGGGCGCTCGAGCGCGAGCAGTCCGGCGGGCGCATCTTCGACCACCAGGCGGTCTCGTTCGCGCTCGCCGATTGCGCTGCCGAGACGACCGCCGCCCGCCTGCTCACCTACTACGTGGGCTGGCTCTACGACAGCGGCGCCGACCGCAAGCTCGTCCACCACAAGGCGTCGATGGCCAAGCTGGTCGCCTCCGAGACGGCGGGCCGGGTGGCCGACCGGGTGGTGCAGATCTTCGGCGGCCGCGGATACATGCGTGAGAACCCGGCCGAGCGGCTGTGGCGCGAGCTGCGGGTCGACCGGATCTGGGAGGGGACGTCCGAGATCCAGCGCCTTGTCATCGCCCGCGGGCTCGAGCGCCGCGGTGTCGGGCGCCTGCTCGACCTGGAGTAAGCTAGGCGGCCAGCGCCGGCGAGGCGACCGGGCGCCACGAGGCGAGGTCGATCACCGGCGACACAGGGAGCTCGCGGCGGATCCGGCTGATCGCCGTCGCCAGCTCGCGGACGGTCGCGTCGGGGCGGTAGATGGGGCTGTCGGCGCCGTCGCCGAGCAGCCGGTGCACGAGCACCATCCCGGCCGGCCGCACACTCTCGGCCTGCGAGCGCAGGAGCGCCACCAGCGAGGCCAGCTCCGGCGTCAGCGCGTGGATGGCGTCCCGCTGCAGCGGCACCGGCGTCATCCGTCGTGTCCGGGCGTCCTTGATCAGGCGCTCGAACGAGCGCGCCATCTGCATCCGCCGGCGGGCGGAGACGAGCCAGTCGGCCCGCCGGGCGACGGCCTCGCCCTCGACATGGCGGAAGCCGCACAGGAGGATGTCGTCGTAGACGCGGTTGCGGCAGTTCGCGAACAGCCGCCGGACGGCGACGGCGATCGCGGCTCCACAGCATGAGAGCACGGCGGTCACGGTCGCCAGGCGCGGCTGGATGGCCGCCAGTTCGAGCCGGCCGGCCAGCATCGCGACGGCGAGCACGGCCAGCGAGACGGCGGCGGTCATGGCTGCGGTCATCCGGTCGCGGGCGACGGCGAGTTGGTGTGAGAAGTGCGAGGGGGTCATCGCTCTTTCCCGGTTACATCGCCCGGAAGCGGGCCGAACTTGAGCCCAATCTCGCTCGTTTTCGACCTGGAAAACGCGACGAGACCGCTCGAAAGGAGCGGTCTCGTCTTGGCTGTCCGGTGGGCCGCCGGACCGCCGTGCCTCCGTCGGCGGGTCGACCGATCCGCGGCATGCGCCGCGGCGGGAGACACTTCTCGTGGCGAGTGTAGCCCAATTACTGGAAGGATGGAAGACCCTGCGCATCGGAGGCCGCCCAGGCCGCCAGCGCGGCCATCTGCCACTCCAGCGGCTGGAACACCGGATTGCCCTCGCGGGCAACGCGGAGGGCTCCGACGACGTCGATTCCGCGTTGTCTGCAGAGGATCGCAGTGCACACGGTGGCCGACCGCTCACGGCCGCCCCGGCAGTGCACGAACACCGTCCCCCGGACGGCGATCTCGACCGCCCGGTCGAACACCGCATCGGGCACCGTCGAGCCGTCGGTGACCGCCAGCCGGTGCTCGGTGATGCCGGCTTTCGCGTACGCCGCCGAGACTGCGGACCGCTCGCCGTCCCAGTACTCGCGGTCCTCGCAGAGGTTGATGACATCGGTCACACCGGCGGCGGCAATCTGCTCCACGTGCGCCGTCGAGTACGGCATCGAGCCCCCGAAGAGGGTGTCCGCGATGCGGCGGCAGACGAAGCGGCTCATGGGCCGGACGCTAACCGCGGCTCAGGAGGGGCGGCGCAGGTCCTCGGTCATTCGCACGGCGGCCGCCGTGCGCTGGTCGAGGGCGCCGCGGGCGCGCAGCTCGAGGGCGCGGGCCATCTGGCGGTCGCGGCGCCGGGCGCGGTACCTGTCGAGAAAACGTCCCACACCGACAGGATGCGAGAGAATTGACGAGAATTCCAGTCTTTTGCAGGAATTTCTCCGAGCCGCTGCCGGGCGTTCACCGCGCCCCCGGTGGACCCCTAGACTGCCGGGATGCTTCCCCCCGGGATCGTCGGGCTGGCAGAGCAGATGGCGCACGAGGCGGGGGCGCTGCTGCTGGAGCGCGCCCGCGGGCCGGTCGGCGGCGTCGGCACCAAGTCGAGCCCGACCGACTTCGTGTCGGACGCCGACCGGGAGTCGGAGGCGCTGCTCCTGGCACGACTGGCCGCCGAGCGCCCCGACGATGCGGTGCTCGGCGAGGAGACGGGCGAGTCGCCGGGCAGGTCTGGCCTGCGCTGGGTGCTCGACCCGCTGGATGGCACCACCAACTACCTGTACGGCTTTCCGTCCTGGTCGGTCGTCGTGGCGGTGGAGGACGCCGACGGCACGGCAGCGGGGGTCGTGTTCGACCCCGGCCGGGGCGAGACATTCCTCGCCGTTCGGGGCGGCGGCGCGAGGCTGAACGGACGGCCGATCGCCGTCTCCGACGCCGAGCGGCCGGATCAGGCGCTGGTCGGCACCGGCTTCTCGTACTCCGCCGAGGCGCGCCTGGTGCAGGCCCGGGCGCTGGCGGCGATCCTGCCTGCGGTGCGCGACATTCGCCGCGCCGGGTCGGCCGCACTCGACCTCTGCTGGGTCGCCTGTGGGCGCCTGGACGGGTTCTACGAGGGGCCGCTCAAGCACTGGGACTCGGTCGCCGGCGAGCTCATGGTGGCCGAGGCCGGCGGACGCGTCTCGCCGCTTCCGGCGATCGACGCCTCCGGCGACCGCGGGGTGCTGGCGGCAGCGCCCGGGCTGCACGATCCACTGCGTCAGATCGTCCTGGGGGCGCTCCGGCCTGGCGACCTCGGCCGAGATTTGCAGTACACTGGGAACTGACCGCCGTTTGTCGCCGTGCAACGGCGCCCCGAACACTGGCGGTCGCCACACTGATGACACAACGCTTCGAGGCCGACCTTGAAGCGGTTGCCCGTACAGCGGAAGCCTGGTGCGGGGAGCCGCTTCTGCACGATGGCGAAGACGCCGCCGTGGCGCTGGCACCGGGAACGGTGCGCCGCGCGGCGCTTGACGCCGCCGTCGCCGAGATGGACCGCGGCGAGCTGGCGCCGAGCTTCCGCTGGCGGCGGGACTACGCGCTCGTCCTGGGCCTGGAGCGGGTGCTCTCGGAGCCCCAGCCGAAGCTGCCCTCGGGGACGACCCTGCGCCGCCACCAGGTGGACGCGCTGGCCGGCCAGCTGGCTGCCCTGATCGGCGACCTGCTGCGCCCCGAGGACGCGGTCGAGGACGAGGAGGACGACGAGGACGAGGACACCGCGCCGGTCGACTCCGTGGAGGAGCTGGATGGCGCGCTCGACGACGACGAGTCCGACGAGCTCGAGGACGTCGACGAGACCGAGGATGAACCGGACGACGAGGTCCTCGAGGACGACGACGAGGAGCTCGACGAGGACGAGGACGAGGAGGAGCCCTCGCCCGAGGCCGCCGCGCCGCCGGCCGAGTACCACGACCCGGCGGTCGCCGTCGTCAGCGTCGAGGCGGACGAGGAGGCAAACGGCGACGAGGCCGAGGCACCGGATCCGGGGGCCGTCCGCCGTTACCGGTTCAAGCATCCGACGGCGTCCGGGAAGACAATCGCCGCCGCCGGCTTCGTCGAGGCCGCGCGGGCGACCGGTGTTCTCATCCTCACTCACCGCCGCCTGCTCGTCGACCAGTTCACGCGCGACCTGACCACGGAGGGTTACGGCGACCGGCTGCACGGCCCGTTACTCCGCGGCGAGCGGGTTCCCGACGTGCCGCCGCTCACGATCGGCACCTACTCGTGGTTCATCAAGCACCATGGAGAGCTGCGCGACGATGTCTACGGGGTGGTCGTCTGCGACGAGGCGCACACGGCGCTGGGCGAGAAGACGGCGGCGGCGATCCGTGCGTTCTGCGAGCCGGTGTACATCGGCATGACCGCGACCGACCAGCTGCTGCAGAAGCACGTCGGCGACGTCTTCCCGGCCGAGGTGGCCGACTTCCCGCTGGCCGAGGCCGTTCGCCGCGGGGTGGTCGCGCCGCTTCGCTGCGTGCGCGTGAAGCCGATTGCGTCGCTGCGCAACGTCGAGATCGTGGGCGGCGACTTCGACCAGGGCCAGTTGGCCCACGCCCTCGACCTCGACCCGCTGAACCTGGCCGCGGCCGACCTCTACCAGAGCAGGTTCGGCGACACGCCCGGGATCGTCTACGCGGCCGGCGTCGATCACGCCGAGCGGGTCGCAGCGGCGATGCGGGCGATCGGGCTCGCCGCCGCCGCAGTGTCCGGGCGCACCCCGCCGCGCGACCTGGCCGAGACGCTGGCCGCCTACGAGCGCGGCGACATCAACGTCCTGGTCAACGCGCAGATCCTGGCCGAGGGCTGGAACGCGCCCCGGGCCACCGTCTGCATGCACCTGGCGCCGACCGCCAGCCGCCGCGTCTACCAGCAGCGCGTCGGCCGGATCATGCGCCTGCACCGGCGCAAGGAGTCGGGCATCGTGGTCGATTTCGCCGAGGCCGGCGCCCCGCACACGGAGCGCACGGTCACCCTCCACTCGCTGCTCGATGTCGACGCCTACCGGCCGGGCGGGCTGGTCACGCC
>Ga0070711_100001938_pt1 | contig 11595 bp, 11 predicted proteins | sample LARL53metaG_FD_65452 | JGI IMG/M metagenome (GOLD analysis project Ga0070711, IMG submission 65452) | Corn, switchgrass and miscanthus rhizosphere microbial communities from Kellogg Biological Station, Michigan, USA - LAR L5-3 metaG | ecosystem: Host-associated > Plants > Roots > Rhizosphere ... | reverse complement strand
ACTTGCCGGATAAATTAAAAAAGAAAAAGTATCTGAAACAGGAAAAATAAAAGGGCGGCCAGCGCGGCCGCCCTTTGCATCCCGTCCCGCGGACTGCTCATCCTTCAAGATTGAAAGCGTCGTTCACCACTTGCCGCGAGAACGGGCGGACCGGACCGATAAACTCGGGGTCCGCATAAGCCCGAAGCGGGGAAGTGTTTATTTCGTCGGTATCGGGGGCTGTTCTCCGGCCCGATTCAATGTAGTTGCGACGACGCGCAGCTTCCGCATCGGCAGCAGCATAGTCAGTCATGCAACGCTCCTCTTGCAAGCAAAGAGTCATCTTTGCGTGACAGCACTATGCCACTTATTGCACGATTAGTCCATTAGCGGCTTTTTCACATCCACATTTGTCGTCTGATAGACCCAGTTTATCCAATTCCCATAAAATACCTGACCGTTCGCGCCCCAGTTTTTCTGCGGCGTTTTGCGCTCGTCGCCGTTGGGAAAGTAATTCGCCGGGCGGTTGATTGCAGTGCCCGCTTTCTTGTCACGGAAATATTCTTCCGCAATATCGCCGCGATCGTACTCGGGATGTCCCTGCAGATATATCTCCCGGCCTTTTCTTCCTACAAAAAGATGCGGGCCGACGGTTTTGTTTTCGATAAGTATGTCAAAAAGTTTTTTGTTCTCGATATCCCTGCGTTCTATCCCCTTCCAGCGTGACTGCGGAATGAGAACCTCGTCATCCATGCCCGCAATGAACGGCGAGGCGGATTCGTGGCGGACGGCGTGCGGAAAAATACCGAACCGTTTCTGCCGGTATGAGTGCGGTGTAATACCGTACTGATGATACAGGTGCGCCTGTGCGGCCCAGCAGCTGTACACGGTCGAAGTCACGTGCTTTCGCGCCCAATCGAAAAATTCCGTGAGCTCGTTCCAGTAATACACATCCTCAAACGCTTGCTGCTCGAGATTTGCGCCGGTGACGATGAGTCCGTCGAGTCCTCTTTTGCGCACAGAGGCTATGGGCCGGTAGAATGCGTCGAAATGGTCCTGCTTGGAGCGAGATTTATGCGAGTCGAAATATACGAACGTCGGCCGTATCTGCAGCGGCGTGTTCCCGAGCAGACGCAAAAGTTGCAGTTCGGTCCGCTCTACGACGGCAGCCGGCATGAGATTGAGGATGCCGATTTCGAGCGGGCGTATGTCCTGACGCTCGGCGCGTTCGGTGGAGATTTCGGATACCTGCTCCTTCTTCAGATAGGAAAAGGCCGGAAGTTTTTTGTCGATAATGAGCGCCATAGCGAGCTTCCAACGTACCACCAAACGCCGCGCCGACAAATGGTAGAATTATTGTGCGACATATGGCCACGGATTTGAAAACACTCAAGACGCAATTCCTCGAATATCTGGAAATAGAAAAAGGCCGCGGCGTGAAGACGGTGGAAAATTACGACCGCTACCTCAATCGTTTTTTTTCCTTTGCAAAGGTCACATCCCCCGCGCAGATTACCGAGCAGATGGTTCGTGAGTTCCGCATCACGCTGAACCGCTCCGCCGGGGTCACCGGCACGATGAAAAAGAACACACAAAACTATCACCTCATCGCGCTGCGCGCGTTTCTCAAATTTCTCCGCAAGCGCGACGTCGAATCGCTCAACCCGGAGAGAATCGAGCTGGCAAAAACCGGCGGACGCGACCTCGACCTCATAACCGCCGACGAATTGAACAGAATTATGAAAGCGCCGCAAGGCGAAGAACTGCCCGCTCTGCGCGATCGGGCGATTCTCGAATTACTTTTCTCGACAGGACTGCGCGTATCGGAATTATGCGGGCTCAATCAGGACCTCGATCTGTCGCGCGACGAATTTTCTGTACGCGGCAAAGGAGAAAAAGTGCGGGTTGTGTTTCTTTCATCCGAAGCAAAAAAAGCGGTGACCGCGTACATCAAAAAACGCGGCGATATGTCTGACGCGCTGTTTGTTTCATACGGCAAAGGCGCGCCGAAATCAAAAGATTTGCCGCGCCTCACTCCCCGTTCGGTCGAGCGCATGGTCAAACACTATGCGACCAAGGCGGGCATCACGCGCAAAGTGACGCCGCACGTCATCCGCCACAGCTTTGCGACCGACCTGCTGGGAAACGGCGCCGACCTGCGAAGCGTGCAGGCGCTCCTCGGCCATGCCAACATCGCGACTACGCAGGTCTACACCCACGTCACCGACAAACATCTGCGCGAAGTCCATCAGGCCTTTCACGGGAAACGAAGAAAATAAGAAAACACCCGCGCGAGCTTGGGCTCGCGCGGGTGAATTTCTATTCCGGATTGTATTAGTGCCCGAATCTCGGCTGGAGATGGCGCGGCTCGCGCGAGATATGCACTACGTTGGTATAGCGCGGCGTCTCACGCATACGCGGCGTTGCGACCGGGAACATCTCAATGCGGTCTTCACGAATAGAGTTAAAGGCACTCCATTCGCGCGACCCCTTTTCCTGCGGGCGGGCTGCAAACAGCGTCTCTGACCGGGCCGAAAGTATATCTTTAATGTGTTTCATATTGCGCACGCGGGGAATTTGATATTAATACTGTCTCCTTCTCCGCTGATAATGAAGACGTTTTACTTCCCCACGCGTTACATCTTGCGCCATTCATGATGATGTTTGAGTGAATAATTGGCCGCGTGGTATCGTAAGTCATCCCGACTATGAAACTCGCATCCTGGAACGTGAACGGCATCCGCAGCATCCACAAGAAAGGCACCCTTCTGAACTTCGTAGCGCAGGTGAAACCCGATATTTTGTGCCTGCAAGAGACGAAAGCAGAGGAGCACCAGTCCGAAGTCGACCTCTCCGAATACGAAGAATATTGGAATTCTTCGAAGGGCCGCAAGGGCTATGCGGGCACCGCGATATTCTCAAAAAGCAAGCCTTTAAGCCTTATTTTTGACTTTCCTGAAGATATTCTAAAGAAATATAAGCTCAAAGACGCCTTCGGCGACCCCAACCAGGAAGGGCGAGTTATAACTGCCGAATATAAGGATTTCTTCCTGGTAAACGTCTACACGCCCAACTCCAAGCCTGATTTGGCGCGCCTAAACCTGCGTCATAAGCTCTGGGACCCCGCTTTTTTGGCCTTTTGCAAGCACCTAGAGAAGAAAAAGCCGGTCGTGTTTTGCGGCGACCTCAACGTTGCGCACACCGCCGACGATCTGGCGAACCCCCAGCAAAACGAAGGTGAGCATGGATTTACCAAGGAGGAACGTGAAGGCATCGATGCAATTATTGATGCCGGATTTGTAGACACGTTCCGTATGTTTACCAAAGGAAACGGACATTATAGTTGGTGGACGCATTTTGCGAATGCACGTGATCGTAACATCGGCTGGCGCATAGACTACTTCTTCGTCAGTAAAAAACTCTCCGCTAAAGTGAGAGCCGCAAAGATACACGCGGACATTATGGGGTCCGACCACTGCCCGGTCACCTTAGAGCTAGAGTTGTAGCCACATTCAGACGCTGCATAAAGGACATAAGGTTATCAACAGTCTGTCCTTTACTCTGTCCTATAGAGCGGTATTCTTGGTCCTGGAGTTCTTTGAGACATTCTTGTTGACCTATTCAACGGGATTCATATCAGACAAAGTATCTACAAATTCGTTCATGTCAGGAGCGCCTCTGCGTCTCCATTGAAAATTAAGGTACTTGTTGTATGGACTTTCTCGCGCTCTTTTTGGGTGAACGGGAGTCTCGCGCTAAAGCCGCTTCACGGCGGCGACCTTAAAAGAGAAACGGGTCGCCTGGTGAGGCGGCTTTTTTTTCGCACCGCCGTACTTCGCGGATGCCTCGTCAGTTTTCCCTATGACACGTGATGCTTCTTGCGCAATTCCTGCACTGCTGCGTCTTCTTCTTCACCCTTACGCTCTTTGCCGGCCTCACCCAGCTCCTGTAGTTCCTTTTCCGACAGGGCCATGAGTTCTTGCACCCGTTGCTCCATGTATGCTTCGGTGTTTTTTGTCGGGTCATCCAATACTTCTTCCAATAGGGCGTGGAGTATCCAGCCGATACGCGGCCCGGTTTTTTCGCCGAGTTCAATGATTTTTTGACCGTCAATTTTGAGCATACCGACCGATATCGGGTCGCGCATCGCCTCTTCTATCATCGACATATATTTCCGCAGCCGGAAGGGATGCTCCTTCGGTCTCCCGGTGCCGATGCGGTCACACACGCGCAGATTGACGAGGTCGTTGATGTTGTCTTTTCCCACACGAGCGATAACGCGGCGCACCGCCGAGAGTGTTACGACATCCGGGTCGGAGAAAAACATGTGCGTACGCACCAGGGTCGACACCTTGTCTATTGTTTCTTTAGGAAATTTCAGATCCGTGAGGATCTTTTTCGTCATTTTTGCGGAAACGACGTCGTGGCCGTGAAATGTCCAATCTTTTTTCTCATCCGACCAGACACGTGTGCGCGGTTTGCCGATGTCGTGCAAAAGGGCGGCGAGCCGTACGTCGAGCGACCAGCCCTTATCCGCGGCGTGCTGAAGCGCGCGCATCAGATGCTCGAATACATCGTAGGAATGTGCCTGATTTTGCTCGCAGCCGATCCCCTCTTCCAATTCTGGAATAACATATTTGAGAATACCGAGTTTTTGCGCTACATAGAGCGCCTGCATCGGAGCATCGCTTAACAAGATGCGGATACATTCATCGCGCACGCGTTCGCGTGAGATTTTTTCGAGCTGCGAAGCCTGCGCGCTGATGCCCTCTGCGGTTTTTGTGTCGAGCGAGAACGCGAGCTCCGCACTGAGGCGCACGGCGCGCAGCATGCGCAAGGCATCCTCCTCGAACCGCTCATGGGGATTCCCGACCGTTCGGATGCGCTTACCGGCAATATCCTTCTCACCGCCGTGCTCGTCTACCAGTACTCGACCGGCAGGGTCGTACGCGATGGCGTTGACTGTGAAGTCGCGCCGCTTCAGGTCCTCGGAGAGATTCTCGCTGAACGCTACTTCGTCGGGGTGCCGCGCATTGGAATATTTTCCCTCGATGCGGTAGGGCGTCACTTCCACGACCTTAAGGCGCGGATTCTCCGACTGTGTGACCACGCCGACGGTGCCGTAGGCGTTCTCGTAAAAGGTATCAGAAAAAAGCGCCTGTATGTGCTGCGGATTTGCGTCGGTCGTGATGTCCCAGTCTTTCGGTTCGCGGCCGAGCAGGAGGTCGCGCACGCAGCCGCCCACCAGATATGCCTCATGTCCTGCGTTGCGCAGTGCGTCGCATACTGCCGAAATCTCCGCCGGCACGAGAAGTTCGGTTTTCATGGATGTATTGTAACCTGACAGCTGTTGCTCCCGGAGGGATTCGAACCCCCAACGACAGTTCCGAAGACTGCTGTGATATCCGTTTCACCACGGGAGCGTGCACGCATGATACGCGGGCTTCATCCGTAAGACAAACAATTCGGTCCTCACAACGTTTCGGTGCGGGTACCGGGAATCGAACCCGGGTCATTTGATTGGCAACCAAATGTTCTACCATTGAACCATACCCGCCTCACACGCGCGTGATTATACCCAAGAGAAGCGAGAGAAGCGAGAGCTTGCTCTCGTTTCCGAGCGATCGCCGGGTTATATGCCAATATACCTGCGCGTGCGCCTCGGGGCAATTACTTCTTTACGGTCGTGGTTGTCGTGGTCATTGTGGCGGTCGTCGTGGTTGATTTGACCGCGGGCGGCGGGGTGATGATGGGTTTCGGTTTTTCTTCGAGAAGCAGCAGTTGCGTCACCTTCGGATGATTCCAGAATGCGGCAAGCAGTCCCAGAATTGCGATGAGGAACGCGAGGAGCGGCATCCAGAGCGCCGCGCGGCACGCGCTCGAGAGATACCAGAATGCGAGAAGAAGCACAAGGAGGATGAGAATGATGCTCGCAATACGTTCGGGCGTCTTTGCCCAGTTCCATGACATCGGGAATTCGAGCCAGAGGAGTCCTCCGACCACCAAAGCATAGAGGACGAGCAGTATGAGCCAGAGCCGGTAGGCGCTCGCCGCTGAAACGCAGAGGTTCATGAGCGGGTTTAGCATGACGCCAACAACGGGCGTCGCTGTGCTGCTGCTGCCGACAATCATGCTCCCCTGTCCGGCTCCCGGCGCGGGATTGTTTGTGATCGGCTTAGGGGGCGTCGGTCTGCTCGAAGCGCCCGAGCCCGCGCTATTGTGCGCAGGAGCCGGCGGTACCGGAGTCGAAACGACCTGGCCGGAGCCGAGGTTAACCGAAACCACGGCAGCGCAAACCGGAGCGCCGGTGCGCGCCGAAAGGAGCGTGATGACGACCGGAACAGGTCCGGCGACAGGCGTATCATTAATATCTACGTGTATGCGCACGCCGCCGGAAACATCCATGCGGCGCGTCATTTGACGCAGCGGAACCGATACATTCCCTACCGACCCGACAACCGCGACATATGCCGGGTCGGCCACAGTGAACTCAAAAGAGCTAAGATTATTGTTATAAACGTAGGGCGTGAAATTGCTGACTTGTATAGGAGCACAGGTATTTGCTCCCGGAGGAAGCAGCTGCTGGGTCTGGGTATTGACCTCAAGAGCTGCAGCCCTTGCAGGCAATACCGCAAATGCGGAAAAAAGAACAACCGCACCTGCGGCAATGAGCAGTTGATAAGTAGGGACCCCCGTGTATTTCATATGAGGAAACCGTAGTATGCCGGTGCTATTGGAGTCAAGGACCAAAGCGTGGTGTAACGCGTATTTTACGGCTAAAAGACTCGACAAAATCTATGAGACAGTGTCCTTTTTAGCGGTTAGTTTTCCACATATCCACTATTCTGTAAAATAGTGGAATTCATGAGGCTTTTGGCCAGAAAATTACTGTGCAAAACTGGGGAAAAGTCTGTGGATATGGGGATAAGAGACAAACCTAAACGAGAGAAAAAAGATGCACAATGATAAAATTATACATATAATAAGCCATATAATAGATAAAGGCCATTCTTCTAGTATAGGACAATATAATGTTTCGTAAGTAACATGTTTTCATGTGAAAACAGCCGTTGCGTGAAGAGAATGTATAATTCAGCGATGGTTAACGATTCCCTCCGAAAAGAGGTCGGAAGGTTGGGTGAAGAAGTAGCGGCGCAATTCCTGGAAAAGAAGGGCTTTAAGATTTTGGAGCGCAACTACCGGAAGCCGTGGGGAGAGATAGATATCATCGCTGAGAAGGGAGATATAGTGCGATTTATAGAGGTCAAGGCAGTTTCACGTGAAAGATTGCCCCGGGATGTCTCACGTGAGACGTCCGATTATCGGCCGGAGGAGATGGTGCATCCGGCGAAACTTGCCAAGGTGACCAGGACCGCGGAGTTGTATATGAATAGCAAGAGGGATACGCGAGAATTCCAGATAGATGTCGTGGGAGTGTTCTTGGATATGAAAACCAGACAAGCCCGCTGCCGTCTCTTCGAGCAAGTGTTATAAAGGACACAATGTCCTTTACAAATCGTGCTAGTATGCGCTGTCGCCGGGCCGTCGTATACCGGTAGTACGCCTGCTTTGGGAGCAGGTAGACTGGGTTCAATTCCCAGCGGCCCGATTATGTGGCTTTTATTCGCACTCGTAAGCGCGCTCCTCCTTGGCGTACGCCGTGTGTATGAGAAGCAATTGTCCGCGGAGTTCGGAAATTTTTCATTGAGCTTTGCAACGCTGACGTTTTCGCTGCCGTTCACAGCGGTGTTGTTGTTTTTCTTGGCGCTCCCGCAACAGTGGACCGCGTTGTCTGCCCGATTCTGGGGCCCGCTTATCGTTATCTGGCTCGTCATCTACCCTGTACAAAACTACTTTTTGTACCGCTCGCTCCGCGAAGGGGAGCTCTCCGAGGTAACTCCGATTGGTGCGCTTTTGCCGGTTTTCAACATTGCTTCATCGTTCGTCATACTGCACGAGGTTCCAACCCTCGTCGGTTTTGCCGGAATTGCGCTCACGGTAGTCGCGACGTACCTGCTGCTTACCGACACACAAGGGTTTCGCGGGCAGCGCTACAACCGTCCCGTGTTGTTTATGGTCATTACGGTCGCTTGTACCGCGCTGGGCTCTACGCTCGATAAAGTTGCGATAGAAGCTTCGACTCCGGTTTTCTATAGTTTTGTAAATGTGCTGGGCGCATCGGTCGTTTTTTTGGTACTGAGCTACGTATACGGAGAACGTGAGGACATAAAAAAGATTCATCGCTATCTGGGCACGTTTGTGCTGCTCGGGCTTGTGTTTTCGCTCGCGTTCGTTGCCTTTACGACCGCCTTCACGCTGGGGCCCACCTCTTACACGCTCGCGTTGCGCTCCGGCGGATTCATGCTCGCCGCACTGTGGGGCCTTTTCCTGCTGCGCGAGAGCCACTCGACAAGAAAAATAGCGGCGCTTGCTCTTTTTACCGTCGGGTCCATTGTGCTCGCGCTCGGCTAGTTAGTGCGCCCCCAAAAGCTTATCGATGTAGCTCTGGATGAGCTGGGGTGCCGCGGTCCTGTTGAATGCTTGTGCCTTCGCGAAGATATCGCCCGAGAACAGTTGCGCTACATCCGAGCCGCTTTGTGTCGCAATATCACTATTGATGTAGGAGAGCGCAAGGGCGTGCAGGTCGCGCTGGGCCGTCGAAGCTCCCGCGCTGGTAGTCACGATGAGTGCGACCAATCGCCCCCAGGCGTTCACGACTGCGCCTCCGCTCGACCCACTCTGCGCTTCGATGATGCCTCCCAAGGAAAGCACATCGGGAGAGCCCGCGCCGAATGTGAGCAACTGTCCCACGGTTGTGAACGATGATACGGGAAATAGCTGGTATTCGTTGGTAATCCCGCCCAGAAATTCTGCCGGATAACTTGCAACCAATACGCTGTCGCCCTGGAATGCGACCGCCTCGCGAGTGTCGGGAGTGAGATAAGGAAATGTCTGTGGAAGCGGCGAGCCATCTACAGAACCTGTAACGATGAGGAGTGCGTAGTCATGCTCGCCCGTTCCGGTCGGATGCGGATTGAGAATATCCCCGACATGCGCATTGACCCACGCGGGCGGTATGTAGAGCACTTCCGGAATCCAACGCGCGCTCGCCGGCGCCCCGGTCCGAATGGTGCACGAGAGGTCAACGCGCGGGTCTTCGGCGAGGAGAACATACTGCGCAACGTGCGCATTGGTGAGGATGATGCCGCGCGGGTCAACGATGACCCCTGAGCCTGAAGTGGGAGAGAGCGAACCACCGCGCGGCATGCAGAGAATATTGACCAAAGCCTCCCGCGCATCGGTATTTATCAGCTCGGGTGAGAGTGACGGAAATGAATACGGATTTTGGATGCGGCTGACCATACCAGGAGATGCGGCTGTTGAGGTCGCGGGCTGTGGCAGCGATGCCGCTTTTGTGCCGGTAACGGTCGCAATTTGCGTTGTTGCGGTCGCGGCGCTTGAGGTAGCGGAAAGTGCAACAGAAGCAGTTTGTGCACTCGAGCTCGCGGTGACTGCAATCAACGGCGAGGGCGGGGGAATCGGGCGGGAGAGCAAAAAAAAGACGGCGCCGGCAATAAGCACAAGCGCGGCGCAATTGAGGATCAGTGAATACGGCCGAGAGTCGTTCATAAGTGCGGGATAGGAGAATCGAACTCCTGACCTCAGTTTGGAAAACTGATGTTTTACCATTAAACTAATCCCGCTTCGCTGTCACTTTACACGAACGGAGGACAAAACAAAAACCGCCCTGTACCGGGCGGTTTTTGTTTAGCTCGCAAGAAGTTATCGTTTAGCGAGCGCTAACGAAACGAGCGAAGCGACTACTTAATCGCGTCTTTGAGCGTTTTTGAAGCGCGGAATTTCGGGACTCTCATCGCCTTTATCTGAATACTCGCTCCCGTGCGGGGGTTGCGGCCCATCCGGCCGGCGCGGGTCTTTGCCTGGAAAATGCCGAGGCCTGCGATGGAGACTTCCTCTCCCGCCTTCAGTTTGTCGGTGATCATCATGATGACCGCCTCGACCGCGCGCTCCGCGTCGGCCTTCGTGCTTCCGATGGTGCTCGCGACCTTCTCTACCAAATCCATTTTATTCGCCATATCTTTTTGTATTGAATGAATAATGCGCACTAATTATTGACCTCGACCCCTGCCTACCGGCAGGCAGGTCACTATATGACCATTTTGGGCCGTATTTTGGGGCTGTCAATTGACAATATCCCGATATCAACAGGTTTTAAGCCACCAAACGGAGAGGCGAAATCAGGCTCAACAGAGCCCTATCTTGCGTATTCGATGACGCGAGTTTCTCGAATGACAGAGACTTTTATCTCGCCGGGGTAGTTCAATTCCTTTTCGATTTTGTCGGCGATGTCGCGCGCCATCTTGCGGGCGTCAAGGTCAGAGACCGCTTCGGGCTTGACGATGACGCGCAGGTCGCGGCCGGCGGCGATAGCGTAGCTCTTCTCGACACCCGGTTCGGCGTTGGCAATCGCTTCAAGGTCTTCGAGGCGCTTCACATACTGCTCGACGGAGTCGCGCCGTGCACCGGGGCGACCGCCCGAGATGGCGTCGGCAACCTGTACTATCATCGATTCTGGAGTTTCATACGGATACTCCTCGTGATGCGCCTGCATTGCTTTGATGACGGGTTCTCCCATGCCGAATTTTGCCAAAATACGGCGTCCGATTTCCACGTGCGTGCCGGGAACTTCATGGTCGACGGCTTTGCCGATATCGTGGAAGAGCGCCCCGGCGCGCGCGGTCGCGACGTCGGCGCCGAGTTCTTCCGCGAGCATCGCAGCCAAGTGCGCGACTTCCACCGAGTGGTCGAGAACGTTCTGCCCGTAGGATGAGCGGAAGTAGAGACGTCCCAAAATCATAAGTAGCTTGGGGTCCACATTGGAGACCTTTGCATTGAAGGCGGCCTCGGCACCTTTCTTTTTGATGATGTTGTTGATTTCGCCCTCGGCTTTCTGTACGGACTCTTCTATTTTCGCCGGCTGGATGCGCCCGTCGAGAATGAGATTCTCGAGTGCGATTCTCGCAATCTGGCGGCGTATCGGGTCGTAGGAAGAGAGGGTAATCGTGCCCGGCGTATCATCGACGATGACATCGACGCCGGTCGCGCGCTCAAACGCGCGGATATTGCGGCCCTCTTTGCCGATGATTTTGCCCTTAATTTCGTCGTTGGGAAGCATGACGGTTGTCGCAAGCGCGTCGGAGACGACCGAATTACCGAGGCGATGCACCGCGGTCGTGAGGATTTCCTTGGCACGCGCCTCGAGTTTTTCATTCCCCGAAATCTCGAGTTTGTGCATGCGCACTTCGATATCCGCCTCGCTCTGTTTTTCTATGGAATCAAAAAGGTCCCTTTTTGCTTCTTCTTTTGAGAGTCCGGCAACGTTCTCGAGCTTACTCTGCTGTTCACGCACGAGTTCGTCGGCGGCTTGCTTCGCGCTCTGCAGCTCCTGGTTTTTCTTCTCCAGATTTTGCTGCTCCGAGTCGAGATTGACCTGACGCTTATCGAGCATTTCTTCCTTGCGGACAAGGCGCTCTTCCACCACTTTAAGCTCGCCCGCGCGCTCCTTAAGCTCGCCGGAAACGTGTTCCTCTTTTT
>Ga0070711_100001936_pt1 | contig 11598 bp, 8 predicted proteins | sample LARL53metaG_FD_65452 | JGI IMG/M metagenome (GOLD analysis project Ga0070711, IMG submission 65452) | Corn, switchgrass and miscanthus rhizosphere microbial communities from Kellogg Biological Station, Michigan, USA - LAR L5-3 metaG | ecosystem: Host-associated > Plants > Roots > Rhizosphere ... | reverse complement strand
CCGAGCCCACGGCGAACGCGGAGGACAGGTAGCCGGGGTTGGAGCGGAACAGGTGAATCGACAGCTCCTCGCCGAGCACCAACCCAAGCGCGCACGCCAGCAGCCCGAGCACGATCGCATCGAACAGCAGCACGACGATCACGCTCGCCGGCGGGTATCCGTCACGACGCAGGTCCGCGATCAGGCGCCGGCGCTGGGGCACGGTCAGGAGCATCGCGTTGAACGCGAACAGAAACCCGACGAGCGCGCTAATCACGGCGAACAGCGCCGTGGACTGGTTGGTCGCCGCGGCGGCGCGCGAGAACAGCGTTTCGTCATAGCTCGCGGGCTCCACGTTCAGGTGACCGGCATCGGCGAGCCGCACAAGGGCCGCGCGCACCGCGCGTTCGCGGCCGGGCGCCGGCTCGACGAGGATACGGTTGATGCGTCCGCCGGCCCCGCTCATTTCCTGGGCGAACGGCAGCGGCGCGATCGCAATTGGGCTGGCGATCAGCGGGCCGATCTGGCGCGCGTGCAGCTGCTCGTACAACGGCGCTTCGGCGACGCGCCCATTCAGCTGGAAGGTCGCTTCGTCGCCGAATTTCGTCACCCCGAGCCTATGTGCCAGCGGCGCGGGCAGCACGATCGCGCCGATGCCGGCAAATGGGCTCAGCGAGGTATGGCGCACGAGCGCCCCGCCCAGCTGCGACAGGCTCGCGTCGGCGCCGACGAGCTCGACCGACTCGCTGCCACGCGGACCGGTCGCGTTCGCGCTCGCTTCCAGCAGCGGCGCCGCCGCGCGCACGCCCGGGATCGCACGCACGCGACCGAGCATGCTCGCGTCAAAGCCATGTGGATCGCGCGCGAGCAGCTGCAGCGTGGCGTTGCCCACAATCCCGCGCGAGAGCTGCGCGACCGAGCTCGACAGGCTCGACGTCGCCACCTGCGAGGCGAACAGCAACGCCACTCCCGCGGCGATGCCGACGACCGCAAAGCACTCCTGCAACAGGCGCGCGCGCAGGCGCACGCGGTACAGGTGCAGGATGTTGCGCGGCTTCATCGCGACGATCCCCCGAACGCGCTCACGAGTCGGCGGGCCGGGCGAACCAGCGGTCGGGCTCGTAGTCGCCCAGCCGTCCGTCGCGCAGCGCATATACGCGGTCCGCGTAGGCGGCCGCCTGCGGGTCGTGGCTGACCAACACGATCGCCACCTCGCGCTCGCGGCACAGCTCGCGCAACAGCTCGAGCACTTCCCGCCCGCGCTGGGAGTCGAGGCTGCCGGTCGGCTCATCGGCGAGCAGCAGGCGCGGCTCGGTCGACAGCGCGCGCGCGATCATCACGCGCTGGCGCTCGCCCATCGACAGGTGCTCGGCGCGGTGCTGCAGGCGCTCACCAAGCCCCAGCCGCTCGAGCAGTGGCGCGACCCGCTCGTGCGCATCGCGCCAGCGCACGGTTTTCAGCAGCTTGAGCACCGCGTTGTCGATCGCCGTGACCCCCGGCAGCAGATCGAAGTTCTGGCGAATGAACCCCAGCTCGGCGAGCCGGAAGTGCGATGCCTCGCCCTCGGACAGCGAGGACACGTCGCGCCCGCCGATCAGCACTGCGCCGCTGGTGGGCTGGAGCAGCGTGGCGACCATCAGCAGCAGCGTCGTCTTGCCCGACCCGCTCGGCCCATACAGCGCGACCATCTCGCCCGGCGCGACCGACAGCGACACGCCGTCGACCGCGCGCACCGACTCTCCCCCGACCGCGGGATAGTGCTTGACCAGCTCGCGCAGCTCCAGCATCTACGACTACCCCTCCTCTGGCACTTCTGCCACTGCCACTACCTCTAATGCCAATGCCCTCTACTGCCACTGCCATCACATATGGGGACCCGCTCCCGCAACACCTGATGTGATCCCACGGCGCGCGAGTCTACTTCATGCAATGCTCCCCGCCGGCCTCCTGACGGGACCCTCCGGACGTCGGTTGGGCCGGCGACGCCGGCACCACCAACTCCGCCCCACGCGGATGGCCCGCCAACGGTCCGGGCAGGAGCGCTCGCGCGGGCAGGAGCGCTCGCGCGCGCAGGCGCGCCCGGAACACGAACATCGCCAGGCTGGCCGGTCCGTCCAGCGCCTTCAGCACCGCGCGGGCGACCGGCGGCGCGCCGGGCGCGGAGGCCTCCGGAGTGGACAGGTAGAAGCTCGCCATCGCCGCGAGCACCAGCGTGTGCCCGCGGGAATCGGGCAGCGCCGCGGCCGCGCGCAGCGCGCGCTCCGCCAGCCACCCCATGCGCGCGGCGGCATCCTCGGGCGAGGCGTAACAGCCGACGAGGCTGTGCTGTCCGGTCGCGTGGTCCTCAGCGGCGTCCACCAGGTTGTCGAGCAGCGAGTGCAGCGCGCCGATCCATGGGAAGTAGGCATCCTCGATCGCCTCCGCCAGCGGCGCGCCGCCCCCATCTGCCGCGGCGTCTCTCACCGCTGTCCCCCGTGCCAGCCGATCGAGGTTGGGCTCGGCCGCGAGGGCGATCAGCGCATACACGCACAGCGAGGAGCCGCCGGCGGCCGCCGTCTCCCACCAGTACAGGTCGCTCCCCGGCGGAGTCGCTTCGCGCGCCCAGCGCTCGAGCGCCGCGAGGTCGCCCTGCCGTTCACCGGTGTTACAGCTCTGGAACGCGACGATCCGCTCGGCCGCGCGCCGCGCCGCCGGCGCGACCGCCGCATATGACGGCAGCGTGGCGAGCGCCGTGCGGCAGGCATCGACCGTCTCGCCCAGATAGCCGCCGTCCTCGCGCTGGAGGTGGTGCTCGTAGTAGTCGAGATGCACGGCATCCGGGTCGAGCGCGACGAGCAACGCGCTGTGCAGCCGCTTGCCGTTGGCGACCGGGTCGGCGCTCGGCTGCTCGCCCAACATGTCGAGGTAGTTGTAGGCCGCCTGGTAGCACATCATCGCGCGGGCCGCGGTGGCGCGATGGCGGTGCGGCACGAACGCTGCGAACGCGGTCGCCCCCTCGACGTTGCCCCACTTGCGCTGGGCATCGAGCGCCGTCCGGCGCAGCAGCGGGTCGGGGATCTCGAGCGCCCGCGCCCGTCGTCGCCGGCGCTCGCGGGACACGCTCGGGAACACGCCCAGCCAGTATCGCCGCGCGGCGCATGCGAACGACGCGACGAGCGCGATCCGACCGGCAGCTGGCACCTCCACGAACACGACCTCCAGACCCACGCAGCGATCACAGCGATCGTGCAGTCAGTCCATCATAAACCCGTGTCGAACCGGATGTCTCAGCGTGCAGCACCGTAGAGTTCAGACGAGCATGGACCCGACGACGACCGCGATCGGCACTTGGAGCGGCGGGCGGCATATGCGCTTCGGCGAGCCGCTGGACGACGCGCGCCTGCAGGCGCTGCTGCGCCCCGGCGACGGCATCGACACGGTGATCACCGCCGACGCCTATGGCGCGGGCGAGGCCGACAGCCTGCTCGGCCGGGCGCTCGAGGGGCGCGACCGCGATGATTACTGCCTGATCGGTGCGATCGGGCATGACTTTTATACGGGCGAGCGCGATGGCGCGCGCGGGTATCCCCGCTTCACCAACCCCAGCCTGCGCGACGCGAGCGAGTACGCCAACTACATTCGGATGGCCACCGAGCGCAGCCTGGAGCGCTGCGGCGTCGAGCAGTTCGACGTGCTCATGCTGCACAACCCCGACAGCACGGGCTACACCAGCGAGGCGGTGTGGCTCGACGGCATGGCAGCCATACGCGACGCGGGCCTAACGCGCATGCTGGGGATCGCGCCGGGGCCCGCGAACGGGTTCACGCTCGATGTGATCGGTTGCCTGGAGCGCTACGGGGAGCTGATCGACTGGGCGATGATCATCTTCAACCCGCTGGAGCCATGGCCGGGTGAGCTGGTGCTGTCGGTCGCGCGAGCCGCCGACGTGAGCTTGATCGCGCGGGTCGTGGACTATGGGGGCCTGTTCCACGACGACGTGCTCCCGGGGCACGCGTTCGCCGAGCACGACCATCGCCAATTCCGTCCCGACGGGTGGATCGAGGCGGGCCGCGACAAGCTGGAGCAGATGCGCCCGATCGCGCGCCGCCATGGCCTGACGATGCTGCAGCTGGCGTGCGCATGGGATCTCGCGCAGCCCCCAGTGCGCTGCGTCGCGCCGACGCTGATCCAGGAGCCGGGCCCTGGTGCGCGACCGATCGAGGACAAGCGTGCCGAGCTGGCGGCGCTGCCCGCCACTTCGCCGCTCAGCTGGGAGGAGGCGATGCAGATCAGAGCTATCGGCGAGAACACAGGCTGCATGGCGCTGAAGGGCGCCAACCCCGCGCACGAGGGACCGGCGCGCGCTGACCGCTGGGGGCTCGACGACGAGCTCGAGGCCGTCGCCGGGCGCTGGGGCATCGACCCCGCGCGCGACCTGCGCCACGCCGCGTAGACGCACCCATCTCGGGATGCGTGAGTCTGACGCGACCCGGCCGTTGCCCGCGGGCCGCGCCACCCGCGCGAGGCGAGCAGCTCGCCGTGTGAAGACCGCTCAGAGCCGCGCTTCGCGCGAGCGTGCGTCGTCTATCTTCAGCGCCGCAGTCAGAGCTTTGAGCTCCTCGACGATGTCCCCGCTCAGGCGTACCGTCGCAAGCTCGTCCAGGGGCGTGGGACCCTGCGTGAGAATCGCGATCGCACCGCCGGATTCGTGGGTGAGCAGCGGCAGGCTGCCCACCGGCTGGACCTCCAGCGAGGAGCCGATGCACAGGATCAGGCTCGCGCCCGCGCACAGCTCGCGCGCGCGCCCCATCGCCCGCTCGGAGAGCGCCTCACCGAACAGCACGACTTCCGGACGCAACGGCCCACCGCAGACTTCGCAGCGAGGGATGCCATCCGGATCGCCCAGCCGGCGCGCGCGCACCTCCAGCTGGGGGATGTCCCCGCCGCAGTCCGGGCAGGTGCAGCGTGCGATCGAGCCATGCACCTCAACCAGCTCGCGGGTGCCCGCCTTGCGGTGGAGCATGTCGATGTTCTGAGTGATAACCCCGTCGAGCATCCGCCGCCGCTCCATCGCCACGAGCGCGCGATGGGCGTCGTTGGGCCGCTTGCCGCCGAGCGTGGCGAACCGCTCACCGTAAAAATGCCAGAACCGAACCGGGTCGCCGCGGAAAGCGTCGATATGGGCGACCTTCATCGGGTCCACTTTCTGCCATATCCCCGTACCCGGCGAGCGGAAGTCGGGAATCCCCGACGGCACCGAGATGCCCGCGCCGGTGAGTGCCACGACCGAGTGGGCGCGCCGCACCAGCTTGGCGAGGTGAGCGATCTCCGGCGACTTGACGGCCTTGGTGTTGAGCAACCCGAGCATCGCCCTACACCTGGTATCCCTGCGCATACTGCATTGCCTGCGAGTACCGCATCCTTTTATTATTGTCCCTCAAACCGCGGCGTGCGTTTGTCCAGGAACGCAGAGATGCCCTCGCGCGCGTCGGCGCTTGCGAACACGCTTGCAAACCCACCCTGCTCGGCGGCGATACCCGCGTCGAGATCGCCCGCGCCGGAGACCCGCTTGATCTGCTCGACCGCCAGCGGCGCCTGGCCCGCGAGCCCGCGCGCCCACGCAAGCGCCGTATCGAGCAGTTCGTGATCTTCGACCACGCGATTGACGAGGCCCAGCTCAAACGCCTCCTCGGCGAGGATCGGGTCGCCGATGAGGTTCATCTCCAGCGCCTTGCTCTGCCCCACCAGGCGCGGCAGGCGCTGGGTGCCGCCGAAGCCGGGGATGATCCCGAGCTTGATCTCCGGCTGCCCGAACAGCGCAGAGCGCGCGGCGATGCGCACGTCGCAGGCCATCGCCAGCTCGCAACCGCCTCCGAACGCGAGGCCGTTGACCGCGGCTATCGTGGCGACGGGCGAGCTGCCGATCTCACGCAGCAGCGCGTGCGTGCGCTGCAGCAGCTCGCGCCCGCCGGACTCGTCCATTGTCGTGAACGCCTTGATGTCGGCGCCCGCGCTGAACAGGAACGGATTGGAGGATGCGATCACGAGCGCACGCACGCCGCTGTCCTTGACCCGCGCCCAGACGCTCGCCAGGTCTTCGACCACCTGCGGGGAGATCGAGTTCATCTGGCCGTTTGCCAGCCACGCGATCGCCACAAGGCCGTCCTCCCCGGGGCCGCTGCCCGCGCCCAGGTCATCGCTTGCGCCACCGGGGTCGCCGGCGCCACTGCGGGTCTCCAGCTTGATGACCTCGGCGGGCTGCTCGGCGTCGGGCTGCGGGTAGGCGTAGAACCCCTGGCCAGTCCGCTGCCCGAGCCGGCCCTGGGCGACGAGGCGGCGCAGGATCGTCGGCGGGGCGAAGCGCTCGCCGTAACGCTCCTGGGCCTGCTCCATTCGCTCCAGGACCGTGTCCAGGCCGTCGCTGTCGGCCCGCATGAACGGCGGCATCAGCCCGCGCCGCGGATCGAGGCCCGCGCCGGCCATCATCCCGAAGTCGATGTCTCGATGGGTGGCAACGCCCTCCTCGAGCACCAGGCAGGCCTCGATGAACGTCTTCAGCGACAGCAGCTCGACGAGCTCCTCGATGTTCGGCTCTGCCTCCCCTGGCACGTTCGGCTCGCCCTGGGGATCGTAGAAGCCGTCGCCGCCGGTCTTCGCGCCGAGTCGGCCCTCGGACACGAGCTTTTGCATGCCGGCGGGCACGTAGAAGCGCTCATCGCCGTAGGACTCGGCGAGATGCTCGGCGACGTGCAGGACCGTGTCCAGGCCGAGCAGGTTGACGAGGTGGTAGGGACCGACGGGAACGAGCCCGGAGGCACCGACGCCGTCATCGATCAGCTTGATCGACAGCCCCTGCTCCTCCTGCGTGCGCCACACCTCGGAGATGCCCGAGTTGAGGATGCGATTGACGACGAACCCCGGAACCTCGGCGCAGGTGATCGGCTGCTTGCGGATCGCCTGCGCGAACGTGACGGCCGCGGTGACGGTCTCAGCGGTTGTGTCCTCGCCCTCAACGATCTCGATCAGCGGCATCAGCGAAGCCGGGTAGAAGTAGTGAAACCCGACGACCTTGTCGGGACGCAGCGTCGCTTCCCCGATCTCGGTGATCGACAGCGACGATGTGTTCGAGGCGAGGATCGCGTGCCCGGGCGTGGCGGCGTCGAGCTCGGCGAACACGTCCTGCTTGATCTCCATCCGCTCGGGCACCGCCTCGATCACGAAATCGACGTCGCCGAACTCCGCGTAGGTCGTCGTGCCGTTGATGCGTCCCAGCACCTCGGCGATGCGCCCCTCGCCCTGCTCGCTGGTCAGCTTGCCTCGCTCGACGAGCTTTGCGACCTGCCCCATGGTCACATTGCGGGCCTCCTCCAGACCCGCCTGCACGAGCGCATCGTCGATGTCCTTGAGCACGACCGGCACTCCGGCGGCGGCGATCGTCTGGGCGATCTGCCCGCCCATCGTCCCGGCGCCGACGACGGCGGCTCTGAACACAAACATGGTCGGGCAGCCTATTACACGCGGCGTGCCCTGGACTATTCAGGCCAGCGGCGATGCGTCCTTGGAGACGTCCTGAGAGACATTGCTCTGGGGACGATCCTGGGAGACGCCCGTGGAGATCGCGGAGCCATCGCCGATCCACTCCTGCAAGAACGGCGCACAGGCGTCCACGTCGAGCGGACGGGCGAACAGGAAGCCCTGACCGCTGTCGCAGTTCTCCTCGCGCAGCAGCGACAGCTCGCGCGACTGCTCGATGCCCTCGGCGAGCGTCTCGATCGCCAGCGACTTGCCGAGCTGGACGAGCGTGCGGATCAGCGTCTCACCTTCGGGGTCCTGATTCATGCGCGAGATGAACGAGCGGTCGATCTTCAGCGCGTCGACGGGGAAGCGCTGCAGGTATGCGAGCGAGGAGTAGCCCGTGCCGAAGTCGTCGATCGCGATCCGCACGCCGAGCTCCTTCGCCTGCGCGAGCCGCTCGGCGGTCTCCTCGGCGTTGCTCATCAGCGTCGTCTCGGTGATCTCCAGCGTGAGCGCGCTCGGATCGAGCCCGCTTCGCTGCAGCGCGTCCGCCACCGCGGGCACGAACTCGTCGGTGTCCAGCTGGCGGGCGGAGACGTTGACGGCGATGCCGACCTTGTACCCGGCCTCGTGCCAGGCGGCGCCCTGGCGGCACGCCTCGCCCAGCACCCACTCGCCGACCTGCACGATCAGCCCGGTCTCTTCGAGCAGCGGGATGAAGTCGTCGGGCTGGACGACCCCGCGCGCCGGACTTTGCCAGCGGATCAGCGCCTCCATGCCGGTCGGGCTCATGTCCTGCAGGTCGAACGTGGGCTGGTAGACAAGGTAGAACTCGCTGTTCTCGTAGGCGAGCCGCAGGTCCATCTCGAGCTCCATGCGGCTCTGGATCGCGTCCTGCATGCCGGTCTCGAACACCACGTAACGGTTCTTGCCCGACCACTTCGCGCGGTACATGGCGATGTCCGCGTCGCGCAGCAGCTCTTCGGCCGAGCCCCGGTCGCCGGTGGCGATACCCACGCTCGCGGTGATCGTCAGGCGGTTGTCGACGCCCTTCAGCACGAACGGCTGCGTGAGCGCGTCGAGCAGGCGCTCGGCGATCAGCTCCGGCCCCGCGGCGAGCGACATCCCTTCGGCGACGATCACGAACTCGTCCCCGCCGAGTCGCCCGAGCGCGTCGATGTCACGCACCACGCCCTGCAGGCGCGCGCAGACCGAGCACAGCAGTTCGTCGCCCGCGCCGTGGCCGAGCGTGTCGTTGATGCCCTTGAAGTTGTCGAGGTCGATGAACAGGGCGGCCACCGGCGCCTGGCTGCGACGCGAGCGCACCAGCATCTGCTCGACGCGATCGAGGATCAGCGTCCGATTGGGCAGACCCGTCAGCGGGTCGTGCGTCGCCAGGAACGCGAGCTCCTCCTGACGGCGAGTCAGCTCTTCGTGCGCGCGCTGGCGCTCGAACTCGAACGACTGGCACATCCGCACGAGCGTGACGTCGAGGCTGCGCTGGAGCATGTCCAGCGCCCCCGCCAGCACCTCTGAGGCGAGCTTGAGCTGCGCCCCGGTCTCACGCACCACGTCTTCCGCCGCATCGCGCCAGCGCAGGCAGCGCTTGGTGACCTCGTTCAGCGGCGCCGCGCGCTGAGCGGCGAGCTGGCCGAAGATGCTCCAGGACTCCTGACCGACCTCACGCGCCGCGCCGGCGCCCTCGCCGGCCATCCAGCGCGCGACCGCGATCGTAGAGACGGCGCCCACCCGCGCAAAGCTGTCTTCAACTACCTCGTCGAGCACCACTCCGGACTGCTGGGAGCGACCGATCATGCCCGCGACCACGTCGTCGGTGCGCTCGTTCAGCGCCTTGCCGAGACGGATCAGATCCTGATGGTGCGTCTCGGGCGGAGGCATGCGACGCTGCGCGTGCCCGCCGGCTGCCCCCCCGTCGTGTTGACCCAGCATAGTGGGACGAATCGGCGAATGTAAGGAAATCCTTTAGTTAGGCACACGCACACAAACATCTATGCACGAGACAGGCTCGCACGACCACGCGATGCTCATCGAAGGTGCACGGAGCGCACCTTCGGGGTATGTCAGGGGTTGAGGGAATGGACGACGACAGGCTCAGCCGGGGGGACACCACCTCCGGCCGGAAATGGAGAGGGTCCGGCCGGAGGGGTCTCGTACGCCCCGGGGCAGGGCCGCATGCGGCCCTGCCACCTCATCAGCCTTGACTACGCCGGAACCGCCGTCGGCTCCTCGACGCGCCGCGGGAGCAGCGTTTCGCGGGCGATGACCAGGCGCTGGATCTGCGAGGTGCCCTCGTACAGCTGCATGATCTTGGCGTCGCGGAACAGCTTCTCGACGGGGTACTCCTTGATGAAGCCGTACCCGCCGTAGACCTGCACGGCGTCGGTGGCGACCTTCATCGCGGTGTCCGCGGCGAAGCGCTTGGCGTGCGAGGAGACGAGCGTGTTGCGCTGACCCTGGTCGAGCATGACCGCCGACTTCCACGTCAGCAGGCGGGCGGCTTCGATCTCGGTGGCCATGTCGGCGATCATGAACTGGATCGCCTGGTGCATTGCTATCGGCACGCCGAACTGGACGCGTTCGCGCGAGTAGTCGGTGGCGAACTCGAACGCGGCGCGGGCGATGCCCGTAGCCATCGCGGCGACGCCCGGACGGGTGCGGTCGAGGGTCGTCATCGCCAGCTTGAACCCGTGATTCTCCTCGCCGAGCAAGTTCTCAGCGGGCACCTCTACGTCGTTGAACGAGATCGTCGCGGTGTTGGACGCGCGCTGACCGAGCTTGTCCTCCTTCTTGTCGACGACCACGCCCCAGTCGCGCTCGACCACGAACGCGGAGATACCGCGGTGGCCGGCGTCTTTGTCAGTCTTCGCGTAGACGGTGTAGTAGTCGGCGTAGCCGCCGTTGGTGATGAAGCACTTGGAGCCATTGATGACGTACTTGTCGCCCTTCTTGACGGCCGTTGTGCGCATGCCCGATACGTCCGAGCCGGCATCGGGCTCGGTCAGGCAGAAAGAGGCCAGCTTCGGCGCTTCGGTGAGCATGCCGAGGTACTTCTTCTTGACCTCCTCCGAGCCGCCCAGCGCGATCGGCGCGGTCGCCAGGCCGTTGCAGCCGAGCGAGGTCTGGATGCCCGAGCAGCCCCACGAGAGCTCTTCCTCGATCAGGCAGCCATCGAGATAGCCGGCGCCGGCGCCGCCGTACTCCTCCTCGATGTGGGAGTTCATCAAGCCGACCTCCCAGGCTTTCTCGATGATGTCCTGGGGCCATGTGCCGTCCTTGTCGTACTCCCAGGCGACAGGGCGAATCTCCTTTTCGGCGAAGTCATGCGCGAGTTCGCGCAGGTTCTTCTGCTCGTCTGTCAGCGTGAAATCGACCATATGTCTGCTCTCGCGGCCTCCATAGATTGACCAGTCAGTCAACGCAGAGGGTAGCGGAGGCGAGGCCGCCGAGCAATAATCGATCGATGCAGAGCGCATTTCCGATCGTCGTGTTTGGCGCGGTGGGGCTGTCGGTGGTGATGTCGATCGTGTTCCTGCTCAGCAAAGGCAGCCTGTATGACCAGATCGGGCAGGGCGGCCTGCCGGATGAGGGCGAGCTGCAGGACGAGCCGCCGCTCGGGCTGGGTATGCCTGCCGGCGACTCGCTCGCCGGCTACCCCGAGCGCGAACGGGCCGAGCGCGAGCAGGAAATCAGGCAGATGCTGCAAGCGCGCAGCGAACGGCTGGTGCGCAGAGGCGAGCCGGCGCTCGACATCGATGCAGAGGTCGCCAAGCTGATGGCCCCCCAGCCGGCGAGCACGCAGCACGACCAGGGAATCGCGGAAGAGGTGCTGCAGCTAGTGGTGGCGCGCAACGAACGGCGCGAGCGGCAAGGGCTCAAGCCGCTGGACATCGAGGCCGAGGTGGCGCGTACGCTGGCCGAGCTGGACCCCTGAGCACGCAGGGCAGCGCGGGCGCGCGGGGTCGGGTATAAACGCGCCATGGCCGAGCACCGTACGTTCGAGCTCGACGAGTTGAGCATACGCCCCGGGACGTACTTCAACCCGCAGACAGAGGTGCTGATCGTCGTCGACGACTCGCCGGAGATGGACCACGAGATCTTCAACAT
>Ga0070711_100001933_pt1 | contig 11601 bp, 12 predicted proteins | sample LARL53metaG_FD_65452 | JGI IMG/M metagenome (GOLD analysis project Ga0070711, IMG submission 65452) | Corn, switchgrass and miscanthus rhizosphere microbial communities from Kellogg Biological Station, Michigan, USA - LAR L5-3 metaG | ecosystem: Host-associated > Plants > Roots > Rhizosphere ... | reverse complement strand
GGGTATATCTTGGATGTTTGGTCAGCTAAATAGTCAACACAAAACCACTTGTTACTATTTTCCCGGAGAATATTACAGGCTATACAGGTGGTCACACCTTGGCACCTGTCGGTCTATATCGCTTCTGCAACTTTGGAGACTCGAATGTTGTATTGGTGTCAGTCATTCCGAATTACTCCGGGTTATTTTTCCGCATTTTTGAGTAAATTACCGATAATATGATCAAATGTTTCGTTCTTCGCCCCCCAGTTTCAAAAGGGCATTGTAATGAATCCTTTTCAATCATCACTTCGATGTATCTTGGCTGATTATGCCATCTAGTTAGATAGCCATCTCTGAAATAACCATTTTTAGCATCTTTCAACTGATCCACTAGCATGTTAACATATTCTTCATCTGTCCAAAATTCATCGTTAATATCTTCTATGCGTCTAGTGTCATCCGCAAATGCATAAACCAAGATATAACTTGGATCTACAGGTCTCTTCTCTCTTGCTGTACTTAGTGCTTATATGAGACCTTTGTAGTTCGGGAAAGTATTCGGAACGACGTCATCAGAGACTACTCTATAAAATATGGCTCTGACAGTTGGCGCATATAGGTATTGGTCTACTAGTTTCTGAACTCTTGGAATTACGTCTACTTTCCAGTTTATAGTCATGGACATAACTCACGGCTGTGGCAACTACATCGACAATGAACTCTTATACCTAAACCGCTATAACTCCCAGTACATTCTTTGCAATTGGAAGTAAGGCATTCGTATATGTCGAAGGTATGTTTAAGTATATTAGAATCGAATAGTGACTTAGCCATTGGAGTCAAATCCATTTGGTGCTTGTGTCTCTGCAGACTGGGGGCTCCTGGAAGAATCACCAGTCTGTAGGACTTTCTCTATTAGTCGCATCATGTATGGGCTGCGTGGTATGTCTCCACGATCAATGTCTATCTTTGAAAGAATTTCAGAAGGGAACGAGATCCCTACTTGAATATGTCGTAGCTGCATGACTGCAGTTATGGCGCTAACCGATAAAAACTTTGCAGTCAGTTAACTAAATATCAGTTTAATCCTTTTTCAAAATTCCAGCCTCATACAACGCTGTAGTTAAGTTTGCCATTTGATCTTTCAAGGTTTGAATTTCCCTGTCCTTGTCAGATAATTGATTTTGAATGTCTTTACCAGTTGATTCTATTACTGAATAGTCAAGGAATGTTAAAAATTTCATTACATGAATATATTCTGCTGCTTTATGTTCCAAGTCTCTAACCCAATAACTACTCTTTGCATGACCCAAGAACCACTCGCTATAGTCTTGAGATATGTTATCTGATAGTATGGTTTTTGTAAACCTACGAAAACTATGTAGAGTAAACTTCCTGCGTACCGAACCATCTTTTTTCTCTGAAAGTCCTGCGGCATCAAGGACTTTGATAAATTCAAGATTAAGTTTATTGTACAGCAATTGAGGTCGTTCGCCTTGCTTAGTTTGATTTGTATAGATTGTAAACACTAGGTCGTCTGGTTGTGAATACTTTTGAACACCTGGTCGTCTACGCTTTCTATATTTCCATTCTTGCCATTGCTTAATGTGGTGTGCTGTCTCATCACTGACATAGCAAAATCTTGCAGTCTTAGTCGTAGTAAACTCCTTTCTGATATGAATTGTTACTGGCTTTGTATTCCAATTTATGTCACGATTTCTAATCGATAGTCCTTCAACGGCACGAAGACCACCTGTTGCAAGTGTAAGAATATATGGTTTTAGTCGCCTGTTATTACATGATAGCAATATTTGTCGAATTATATCTGCCGTTAGAGCTTCTTCGTCTTCTCTATATACCTTTGGCAGTCTGCATCTTTTCTTGAACTTTTTAGACGAAATCTCAATATCGTAATATTCTAAAAATGATTTGATTGCTTCAGTATGTATTCTAATAGATTTTGGACTACCAACTAGTGAAGATATGAAACCTTCTAATAACTCGTATAGATCAATCTGATTCGAAAGCAGTTTTTCTAGCATTGAATCAGGATTATTGCCACTGAATTTGTTATCTAGGAAGCGTTGAAAATGTACGAATGATGTTAGATATCCTTTGAAAGTATTGGCACTGCCACGCTTGATGCTTTCAAGAAATGTATTTAGCTTTGGGCGAGCTAGTAATTCCTGTCTCAAGGCTGAACGTCGGTTTATGCTTGACTCTGTTACGGTCATCCACACATGCATAGAAGTTGTTATATTTATACCTTTTATGTAAGTATAAGAGTAGTCATACCTATGTGGAGAGCAGACATTTATGGAGATCATCTAGTCAATTCAATTCAGAGGTTAGGTGGAACGGTAGTTAATGGCATTGGATATGCGCCACCTGTGGGTCATTTCTCTGCAAGTCTTGATAGAATAAATCTTGTGTTGTGGGATCAGCAGTTGAAATCTTTAGAATCTAAGATTACTCAAGCTATATCGAAATACGGAAATGAAAAAGTTGCAGTATATCTTGTAGCCTTTGACGAAGTAGTTCCAATTTTTATTCAAGCACAAGATCTGCCGAATCTCTCGAAGGTAAGATGGTATGACAGTGATGGCTCTGTGCTGAACAATGGCCTCATAACAAATGTTGAGGCAGCTAAGTTTGCCGCAATGACAAATTTCCTTAACCCCATCTACGCGCTAAGAGTTAGCCACGATAATAAGAGTAACTTGGTTGAATCCGAAATTCAAAATATGATAGGGCGAATTCCTAGGTCTTATGCTAGCGTGGCTTATGATTCTCTATGGATAGCAGCTCTAACAGAAAGTGCTACTCGAGCAACCAATGATATCAACACTCTGACAAAAACCTTGGTACAAATTGCTGATTCTTACACGGGAGTTACCGGCAGCACAACTTTAAACGAAGCAGGGGATAGAAAATATGCAAGTTATGACTTTTGGCGTGTTATAGACCAAAATAATGTATTTAGCTGGGAACCTGTCAAGAGTTATTACCAAGGGAATGTGACCAATAATTATGAAATCGTCCAGGAGGCCACGTCTACCATTCAATAAATGATGGTTTTCTCGGCTGATTGTATTGATTGTATCTTATAGGACGATACCAGAAATTCTCAGTCATTGTGCAGAAACAACTTGTTAAGATTTATTGTTTATTGCTCGATCTGGGAAAAGAGTGCCTTGGCGCCTATGAGGTTTTTCATGAAAGACGATTCAGAGTGGTCCTCGAAATAAGAATGCGCGAGTTGAATGTCTGTCCTGCCTTGAATTCCCCTTAATTTCAAGTCTAATTTTGAAAACTATGTATTCTACTCAGTATACTCTAAGTAGAAAATACATACGCATCCCACAAAAAACCCTTCTATTTGAAACCGTAGAATAAAGTGTTAATACCTGTCATATATGCCAGATAGTTTCAAAGCGTTACGTTGTTTCAAAGCGTTATAATCCTGGATCACAAAGAAAGATAGAACATAGTCATTTTTGCTGTATTCTTTTTGCAACTTGGGAGACGAATATTCTCTCATGAGTGAGCGATATGACACATTTCAGAAATCGTCATACAAGTATAGGCATCTTCGAACTCGATTGTATAGTCGCTAAGATTGGTGCTAAAGGGACTTTGGAAATATATCATGTATAGACTAGAGGAACTTGGTCCATTTGATTACACGAGGGAGGTATCGCTGCCATCATATGAGACCTTTTACCCTCCGGAGCTAGCCGAGTTACAATCGCGTATTGCTGTATACGTAAGCGGCATATTAGCGAACGAAGAAGAACTTGAATCTGTAGATGAGCTAACACATATCAATGAAAAGGAAAAGGAAATTGAGAAAAGATTAGATCCTAAATTGGCAGAAGATGAGTCTATGAAAACAATAATTTCAGAGTGCGAGAGAATACTTAAGAAGCAACCTCTAACAGCGGAACAAAACAGCAAATAAGTCGGGGAGGGGGTCCATGTTTTTGATTATTTTGCTTATTTTTAATATTGTACAGATAAAAGATAATTTATTGTGATGCATACTGCGAGAAATATGCAGAATCTATTGAAAATACAAAAACATTAGACAAAAATGTAGCGTTTATCCCTTTTTGTAGCTCGCTATCATATCCAAAATAGATATATCCAATAATAGAAAGCAGTATATCGTATAAAGAAAATGGATACAGAACTTCAAACTATTGTTTCTAGACAAACACAACTTGAAGCCAGGGTAGAGAACATTGAAGATACACTAATCATTCACGAAAGGAATATAGACACTCTCATAAAGAAGCTCGATGGTTTAGTTGACTTGATTCAAAAAAATGTTATCTAGTTGTTGCAAGGCAGTTTATGTAATCAGTGGTAACTAACCTTATTATCCTAATGTGCTAGTATAGGCCTGAACTATAAATGAACTATTTCGCAATGAGCTGTATGGGCTAACTCAGCATTGAATTTGTACAAAATCCTGTGCCTTTAATGGTATGATGAACATCTTAGTATTCAGATAATATTTGACAGTTTCGGCTGCAGATGTTAGTAAAACTGAGAGGATCGAAGTCTTACATAACACAGAAATTATAACTAAAAGATATTTACAAATGTTTTATAATGCAACAAGTAAATGGGATTATTTTGCAGATATCAATCGTTCATTTCGGAATTGAATCCATTACGAAACTGCATCTGATGCAAAAGGTAGGGGCATAAAATTAAGATTTGTTGCTGAAATTACAAAGGATAACTTGTATCGCTGTAAGTATGTTGACTAAACTAACTTACATGTTTGCTTTACACGTTTTAAGTTTCTAACCGAAAACGACTATAATAGATAGACTCGCTTAGATATTTGACTTCCTATTATTATCCTGTTATTTTGACTTCCTGTTATTATCCACTAACCTAACATACTGCTTTACAGTCATTCTAAATACTATAAGGATTAAAGAATTAGAATGAGTTCTACTAGGCTGTTCTGGGTGGAACTATCCAGATACACCAGACAACGGGGGATGGACAGGCGTATTCTATCCTGACAAGGACACCAAAAGGCTTCGGTATTACTCCCAGTTCTTCGACACTGCAGAGATGGACTCCTCTTTCTACGAGAAATTCTACTCACAAATGACAAAAGGCACCTTTATAGGAATGTCTAGGGCAACTCCAGAAAAATTTCAGTTTTCTATTAAGGTTCCGGAAACTATTACCCACGTTAAGAGACTCGATGTCAACAAAGGGGTGATCACGTTTTTTGAAGAATTCTTGGATAAAATATCTCCTTTGAGAACAGCAAAAAAGTTGGGCGCAATACTCTTCCAACTGCCTCCAAGTTTTACGGTCAATGATTTTAGGAGTATCGAACAGTTTCTGGATAGATTACCAACTACTGCTGGTTATGATTATGCCATCGAATTCAGACATCCTTCCTGGGGAACCGAAGGGCCATGGGAAATGCTAAAGCATTATAACATCGCAGCAGTAATGACCGACTCGCCATCACAGGAGAATCTCCAATTTTTATCAGATGTAATCGTTACCGCTGATACCTCATTCATTAGGTTTCACGGAAGAAATACTAAGGGTCATTATTGGTATAATTATCTGTATTCTGAAGAAGAATTGAAGCCATGGGTAGAGAAAGTGGATCAAATAAGAAATCAGACAAAAATTCTTCGAATATACTTTAACAATCATTACGGTGCAAAGGCTGTGGTTAACGCAATACAGTTTAAAGAGATGATTGGGATGTCGTTATCCATAGAGGAAAGAAGAGTATTGGAACGTGCAAAGACGTACATCGCCTGATATCTTGGATTCGGGGGGCTTTAGCTCAAGAAATCAGAAAGCGTACGCTGTTTGAAGTCATGAACCGGGTATTGCTGCTGTTGTTGTTGTTCTAATCCCTCTTCCCTGTCTAGCTATTTGGCCTCTGATAATCCCAACATATTCCGAAATACATTCGCAGTTCCAGGCCCAAACCCAGCATAATGATTGTTCGCTGCTACGATTGCTAATTTGATACGTTCATCCTCTTGAACAGTTTTAATACCATCAGCCCACTTCTGCATCTCAAGTACTCTCTCATAACGTAGGCCCAGCTTTTCCGAGAATAAACCATATCTTCACATGTCTTTGGTTCACTAAGGTGATGTCTGTGTTGTTGTTACAGGTACGCATACGCCATTTTGTAATATAGAGTTAGTAGGACACGTACCCGATGTTGTTGATGTTGTAGGTACACAGAAGCTACCTTGTAATGTAAATCCATTAGGACAATTGCCCGCTGTGAAAGGTGAAGATGAGGATGAAGATGTTGTAGGTACACAGACACCGTTCTGTAGTATAGCATTAGTACCACAGACACCGTTTGTTGTAGTGGAAGATGTTGTAGGTACACAGACACCATTCTGTAGTACAGCGTTAGTACCACAGACACTAGATGAGCCGGATGTCCCCAGGTTTTGACATTGTGGGCCTGTAGCAAATTCTCCTCCTTGACACAACCGTTGAAATAAAGCCCACGGATTTGTTTGTCCAAATACCAATGCAGTTGGTATCAATAATAGTAATATGATTGGTATAATACTTAGAGGTAGCAAGTTGTTATTCATTTGTTCTGTTAATGCATGTTCTGGTACATATTCTTTACTAAGGACTAGAGCCAATAATTTATCACAAGTTTGATGCGTCATACTGCTATCACAAGTTAGACATGTCAGACGGATTAAAAAGAGGAGGGTGATGGTTGGAAGACTATTGTCTACCCACTGAGATTATAGTCCACCCACTACTACTGCTGCTACCGCTAGTTCCGGATCGACGTTCCTAAACCATTATCTCAGAAAGTCCCGAAGGGTGGTATGGTTTGTGTGTCATAGTTGTTTGTCAGTATGTCTACGTTATTCTGTTGTATATGCAATACTACATTGTTGTATGTGATAGATACTATTGTAATACTCCAGCCAGGATTCGGGCATATCTGTGCTGATGAAGGAAGTGTCGGTGGTCCTATTGTAGCACTAGCTGTTATCTGGCCATTGCTTGGTGGAATGAACGTTGTCTGGCCCTGTAAAGGTCCAAAAGACACCATCTTGGGCGGTGGATTGTTGCCGCCTGGATTCACACATTGTAACGATGCTGTACCACCGGACGAGGTCAAAAATGCTGCCGAAACTACATTGGCCAATCCTGCCGCCTTGAAAGTGGCAGTAAGGCTGAAGTTGGTGTTGTGTGTGATTGTTGGTGTACCTATGAAGTGAGCGCTTGCCGCAAAGACAAGAGGCGAGCTGGCCATTATCGCGAATGCAAGGAAGTTGTGGCTGCGGTTGCGGTAATTGTTTGAGAATTTCTTCTCATAATAAAGATATAGAACAAAATGTTTATAGGATTTTCTGACAAAGTTTCAGGTCTTTTTGTCCAAATCAGAATATTTGTGTAATATTTATCACATTTCTAGTAAAATGGTTAAAATGTGAGCCGAGGTGCTAATATAACCAGCAGATTATGATCACTTTGGACGATTGAGTTTGAATAGCCAATTAAGTTATTCTCTAAGTTCCCCTTAATTGTCCTTAAGTTAATATGCTCTTACGTTGACTTGACACCTTTGCCGAATTACTAATATCTTTTCTAGAAAAGAAGCCAGCCAGAAAAAGGCTGCGAAATTTATGTAAAGTGGATATGGCAGGCAATAAAGGAAATGATAGAAGGTTATTCTGACGAGAAAAAACCTAATGAATATCAAACATTAGAATACGGAACTATTTACAATAATTCTATTAGTAATATTCTATAGCATACATTTGGAGGCAGACCTAAACATAGAACAGCTGGAAATACTTTCATTTTTGACCCTGAAGAGAAGAAGAGTTGGCTGAAGAGAGCCTGCGTCCATCATCGAGAAAATAATGTCCATGGGCTTCTATTCTGCCAACTTATAAGCTACAAGTTTGTTATCCTGCATAAGAGGTATTATAATTGTACTTTGACTTGGTATAGATCCTAGATCAGCAGCACCTTGTGTGTGTAAATCTACCAATGTTCCATAGCCTGTTCCATCGGCGTTAACGATGTATACCTTTCCTGCAGGATTGTCAGTGACATAATAATGAGTATCGCTAGCATCAGATTCTATTCCATCAAGGCCGCCAAAAGGAGAGGTTGTTCCTTCCTTTCCTAAACTGCTTATTGTCTTACTCTTTAAATCAACGATCTCTATACCCCCTCCAGGTTTATTTAAAGGTCCTAAAGAAACAACAATTAGTCTACTTTTATTATTGTCAACATGTAAACCATTAGGGCCATTTAATTGTGGGCTTTGTAACCAAACTTGTAATGGAGATGTATTATTATCCTTGGCATTCGTATCTAGTTTGTAGATAGTATTGGTAATTGTATCAGATACGTAGATACTTCCTTGATTATCTGTTACAACATCATTAAGAAAAGCGCTTCCTGGTGCGTTGAAGCGCTTGATTATTTTTCCAGTACCAATATCTATCTCGACTAGATCCGTGATATCTGAAACATACAATCTACTGTTATTATGAGAAATAGCTATACCCTTTGGCGCATTTAGTCCTGTCACCCAATTTAATTCAATTATGCTCCCATTAGAAGGTGAAACCTTAGAAATGAATCCATTCTGATCTTTTTGATCTGGTTTTCCATTTACATTAGAAATGAACAAGACATTTTGTTTAGTTGCATAAGCTACTGATTCTGGGTTCTTCAACTCGTTTAATGTTTCCCATAATTTGTTAATCTTTGTTTGTCCTACTTGCTGTTGTTCCTGTGCTTGTGCTCGATTATAATTATTGTTGTTGTTGTTAGTCAAATTAATGCTGATTCCACTTAATAATACTATTCCTAATATTACTACTATGAGCAAAGAGGTCAATACTAATGGTTTCTGTGAACGCCCTCTATTATATACTACAGTGACTGCCAAGAACGATATTACTACAAAAATCAGAGTTACTCTGGACTGCCATGATCTGTACCCATTACGTGGATCAGATCGACTCATGAATTCATCTGTAGGGAGAAACAATAATGCTGGTTATAAGGTTCACTCACCTAAAGGACTCCTCATAAGGTCCTACCACACGGACTTACCGACTTAGTCCTATAGTAGTGCGTTGAGACCGTGGGTGCTTTATATATTAATCAAACTGCCGATTTCCTACATCACCCAAATTAATATCTGGTTATGTAAAATAGACGATTACTTACGTAGGCTCACTTTTGTTTCATCGAAATTGCTATTATTGCTATTATAGTTTTAGAAGCCTCATTCAGGTTTTTAGTTACATTCAGAAATTCATTACCCTTTAATTAATCAAGGATTAATTATTATTTATTGATGTTCGCATCTTCCTTTATCATTTTTTCAACCTAACTCCACTTCTTACTATTGCAAACAATGTCGTCTAACCATTTCATGATATAGTGGTACCTAGGGTATATTTGATATAGCGGTTACCGGATGTATTTCAGCCCATCCGCCATGCTCTAAGTCATGCACATATGATCCAGCGACTGTTACGTGAGTACCAACTGGAGGAATATTGATATTTTGGTGGAAGTTAGCACAAGCTCTTATCGCATCTGGTTGCGTCACTGGGTTCTCGCATATTGGCTCTAAAACCAAGTCGCCAAACTGACCATTTACATTAGCTGTATTTATCATTCCGGCGAATTGCGGATCTACTCTTAATCGGATATGAAAGTCTCCGTCTTGTTCAACCCTGATGCTCTCTATACTACCAGTAACAGTTTTACATCGATCAACGATCTGTAGCCTTGTTGGGTTGTATACGTGATTCCAGAGTGCCTCATCACACTGACCTGGCGAGGATGAAACATTATTTGATGATGGCGCTTCTACTTGTAACCCATTGATATTATCAGCCCCAGCTGCATTGTTGTTCTTGTTATTGCTTTGAGAACTACCACCGCCACCAATTACCGCTTCGCAGCTCCCGCTAGGGCTTCTGTGAAAGCCATTTGGACATCGTGGCAAACCTTCATGAGGAACAACCTGTTCGCAGCTCCCACTTGGACTTTTGTGGGTTCCATTAGGACATCTTGCAAAAGCGTGGTGTTGTTCCATTGATAATATCATAGAAAACGGAATCATTGTGATGACAATTCCTATTAATCCAGACAAGACAAAATTATCTTTGATGAACGCACCTAATATTTTGCTCGGTGTCATGCCAGTATTATTACCTCATAATTATCGTTATCAACAATTCAATGCTGTACTCATAGCTTGTTTCGATTGTATTATCTCACTGTTATTATTACCTACTAATCCTAAGGCATTAGCCTTCTCTGTTATTTTCTTCACAGCGAGAACAGAAACACCATTTGCTGCTTGATTGAATATACTGTTTTGACAATCTAATGCTAGTTTAAGAAAGAATCCATTGCCATCTTTTCTGTATCTTCCCAGCATTCGAATAGTATTGCTTGCATACCTTCAATTGATTGTTTATACATAAATGGCAAAGTTTGTCTAGCCATGCCATCAAGATATTTCTGTGAATCTTTTACTAAGAATTTGATGTCTTTTGATATAGTTGATGATATAGTTGATTTATCTACACCTAACTTGGTCGCTATCTGGCTTATCTGCCAGCCTTCGCAGAGGTATCCCCATACCGTTGTCCGCCTATTCGTCACGTTGATTCGGTTATTGTTTGCCAATTTGTAGATTCCTTTATTGCCTTTATTTACACGTAAGTTGATTAAAAAGTTGCCTTTATTTGTCTTTCAGATAGCATTAGAAACTCTTTTTTGACTCAAATACGTCCTAAAACACTTGCATGACAATATGGACAATAATCAAAGCCTGGCTCTTGTATCATTTTTGGATCATTATCAAATGTTTGATTAATAACGAAACTAAAAGAAACTATGTCTCTTCCCCTTCCTGTGTTAGTTTCAATTTTCTCGAGTTCCAAATTTCCGTTGTGCTATTTAGCATACTTTCTTCTTAAGGAGTAAGTGAAAAGGGATCAGAAACATAGCCTTCCTCCATTTGCAAACCTTCTCTATCTTTAACCTTATCGATCTTTAATGTATACATTTCTGAACTGGAGGTATGGCTCATGTCGACAAGAAAAACGGCGGCATTCTTCTGCTTATCCCATTCTATCTTTCCATCTAGTATTTTGCCGGATTTATCCTCCACCGTTATGACTTTGTTCGAGATCGTAGTTTCATCTATTGGAATATCGAATACTGAAGAGATCTTATACTTTTGGCCTTCCACCTCAAGCTTGAGATGTTTGACTGCCGGTTTAATAATAATATCTTTGATGGTTCTGTAACGTTATCGGATCATTGCTAGGCTGTAACAAGTCGGCTCATGATATGAAGTGTATATACCAACAACATAACATTCATTCGATATCATATTTTAAGGGAACGTATCGCTGTTTCACAAGTTCTACCATACTGTCAAATAGATTGTTCCATCTAAATGGATGCTTGAGCGGTGGAATATTTGGAACAAGTCGTAACGGATCACATTGGTAAACGATAATGCCAAATCCCTCCAGTAATGCATTCGGGTCTGTGGGCGAGAATTGGTTGCTTATCTAG
>Ga0070711_100001928_pt1 | contig 11616 bp, 12 predicted proteins | sample LARL53metaG_FD_65452 | JGI IMG/M metagenome (GOLD analysis project Ga0070711, IMG submission 65452) | Corn, switchgrass and miscanthus rhizosphere microbial communities from Kellogg Biological Station, Michigan, USA - LAR L5-3 metaG | ecosystem: Host-associated > Plants > Roots > Rhizosphere ... | reverse complement strand
ATCACGTCGTTTCCGCGACCGGCCCGGACCATGACCGCATGTTTGAATGCACCGTGCATCACGGCGGCGTGGAACTGGCGCGCGGCTCTGGCAAAAGCAAAAAAGCTGCCGAGAGCGACGCGGCCCTGGCGGCGTTGAAGAAATTGCGGGACGAAGCGCGCGGTTGATTATTTAGCGGGACCGGCGGCGAAATTCGGGTGAAGCGGATTCGGAACAACTTTTCGCGCCGACGGAACCACGACCAAATCCATGTCTTCCATCGGCACCGCGCCGAGCAGCACCTCGTCACCAAGAATAACCGCTCCGACGTAGCATTCGCGGTTCCCGAATTGCACACGCACGGGGCCGACGTAGGGACACAGGCGCCGCTGACCGTCGGCGGTGGTGACTTCTTTTTCGGAAGTGGCTTCGAGCTTGAGCTGCAACCGGATTTCTTCCGGCAAGCAGAGAAAGAGCGAACCGGTGTCCACCAGCGCATCGGCCTCAATGGCTTTCAGACCGGAGCGTTTCGGATTTTCCAGTTTGATTTTGGCGCGGGCTATACCCATGAACTTAATTTGGGCCGTCCTTGGATTTAGCGCAAGCTCAATACCGCGGCACGTTGCGGTCAATTTCATCCGACCACGCGGTGATGCCGCCTTTGACGCTCTTGACGTATTTGAATCCCTGCTCGCGCAGAAAATTCAGCGCCTTCAGCGAGCGCACACCGGCCTTGCAATGCAAATAGTATTGCTGGTTCGGGTCCAGCTCGGTGAAACGCGATTCAATCTGGCTTAATGGCAGCAGCGGCACGCCGTTGACCTTGGCGATCTCGTATTCGTCGGGCTCGCGCACGTCCACGACCTTGATGCCGAGGCTCGGATTGTCGAGCGCCTTCTTCATGTCCTGCACGGTTACTTCGTCGGGATTCACGGCGGGGTTTGCGGGTTCAGGTTGAATGCCGCAAAATATTTCGTAATCAATCAACTCCTTGATTGTCGGATGCTCGCCGCAAACTGGACACGCGGGGTCGCGGCGCAATTTTAATTCGCGGAACTTCATGTCGAGCGCGTTGAACAGGAGTAGCCGTCCGACGAGCGAACTGCCTTTGCCGATGGCGAGTTTCAAAATTTCCGTTGCCTGGATGCAGCCGACGATGCCCGGCAACACGCCGAGCACGCCGCCTTCCGCGCAACTCGGCACCATGCCCGGCGGCGGCGGTTCGGGATAAAGACAGCGGTAACACGGCCCGCCGAGGTGCGGCGCGAAGACGCTGGCCTGTCCCTCAAACCGGAAAATCGAGCCGTAGACGTTGGGCTTTTTGAGCAGCACGCAGGCGTCGTTCGTGAGGTAGCGCGTCGGGAAATTGTCCGTGCCGTCCACTACGATGTCGTAGGGCCGGATGAGTTCGAGCGCGTTTTCCGAGGTAATGCGCGTGTTGTGGATGACGACCTCGCAATGCGGATTGATGCCGTGGATCGTCTCCTTGGCCGATTGCGCCTTGGGCCGGCCCACGTCGGCGTCCGTGTGGAGAATCTGGCGCTGCAGGTTGGAATAATCCACCGTGTCAAAGTCCACGATGCCGATCTTGCCGATGCCGGCGGCGGCGATATACATGGCGATGGGCGAGCCGAGGCCGCCCGCGCCAATGCACAGGACGCTGGTGCCCTTGATTTTCTTTTGCCCGGCCAGACCGACTTCCGGCAAAATCAGATGCCGCGAATACCGGCGGATTTCGTCATTGTTCAGTTCCATAAATAGAGCCAATTAGCATAGGGCAAAATCCGGAGAAATCAAGTCATGCAATTCTCAGGTAGTGTCTTAATTTGGCTTCAATCCCCAAAAGCGGGCGTCAAGCGATACATCAACCAAACAACCGCCACGATTAGCCCGGCGCGAAAACATAGTTTTCTAAAGGCTACTATTCCTTGCTTTTCCAGTTGGGCGTCCTCAATTTTCGGAAATGCATTCCCGTAGGCAACCAATAAAATAAATGCTCCAAACCATCCGGCAAACCACACTATAACAAATTCAATTACGGTTTTCATTCCTACTGATTTTGTTTTTTACCGGCCTGCTGGATAAGAAAGTGAAAAGAGCAACTCTGTCGCTGCTTCGAGCTGTTCGGCATTTGAAATATCAAATCGCCCGTGATACTCGTCCCAACTACTGTTGGTTGGAGTCCTTGGCCGGATTATGAGCTTCCAGTATTTCCTCGCATCATCCAAGTTGCCTAAAAACCAAATCTCAATTTTGGAAGAGCGAAATCCATGAGTATTTACCCACGCAAAAGCCTTCCGCGACCCGCTCGCCTTAAATTTGCATTTATTTTCCTGACGTTCATATTCAAGATTTGGAATCCTCTGGTTTAAGGCATCAAAAAGCCTCTGGCACAGACCTTTTGCACCGGCACACGATTTTGAATGATTTGCCATATCTCACAGTTTTCTCGCGTCCTTAACAATCTGAACGCGCTCGGCAGTTTCTACTGAAACGACTGGTGGTATTTCCAAAACGGCAACAAATCGCGTGCGTTCACCGTTCACGCCGGCTGCAATTCCTTCTGATGCGCCAGTTCCGCCAGCGCGCCGCGAACCGATTCCTCGGTCAAGCTCGGATAAGCATCCACGATTTCAGGGACCGACAAGCCGGCGGCGAGCGACTCCAGGATGAGCGCCACGGAAATGCGCGTGCCGCGCACACGCGGGCTTCCACCCAAATGTTCCGGGTCTGCGACAATCCATTTCTTCATGCCAATCAAATTTAACCGATTTGGCCGGAGGCTCAAGCCGGGAAATGCCCGCGAGTTTAGGGTGGATTTGCGTCGGATTTATGAGAAACTGTTCGTCCGATGAAACCGATTGTCAAATTGTTGCTCGAAGGCGGCAGCCTGAACACCGCGCAAATGGCGCAGGTGCTCAAGTTGTCCGAGGCCGAAGTGAACCGCCAGCTCGATGAGTTGAAGGCGCAGCATATTTTGCTGGGATTCCGCCCGGTGCTGAATCTCGCGCACGAGGATTCCGGCATCGTCCGCGCCGTCATCGAGGTGCGCATCACGCCCGAACGCGGCGGCGGCTTCAACCGCCTCGCCGAGCGCATCAGCCGGTTCGACGAGGTGGAGTCGTGCTACCTGATGTCCGGCGGCTACGATTTGCTGGTGTTCGTCAACGGCGCGAGCCTGCAAAAGGTCGCGGCGTTTGTGTCCGAAAAACTTTCCACCATCGAAGGCGTGCTTTCCACCGCCACGCATTTCATGCTGCGTTCCTACAAGGAAAACGGCTTCCTGCTCGAAGGCAAAACCGAGGAAAACGAGCGGCTCAAGGTCACGCCGTAACTTGATTTCAAATTTGAAATTTCAGATTTGAGATTTCCAAAAATGGACACCACTCGTTTCATCGCCAAGCACATCGTCAACCTGCCCAAGTCAGGCATCCGCGACTTTTTCGAGATCGTCTCGAAGATGAAGGACGTCATCTCGCTCGGTATCGGCGAGCCGGATTTCGATACGCCGTGGCACATCCGCGAGGCCGGCATTTACGCACTGGAAAAAGGCAAGACGCATTACACCTCGAACCTCGGACTGATCGAGTTGCGCCGCGCCATCAGCAAATACGTTGAACAGAATTTTTCCGTCAGCTACCGGCCCGAGGACGAAGTCATCATCACCGTGGGCGTGAGCGAGGCGCTGGATCTCGCCTGCCGCGCGCTCGTCAATCCCGGCGACAAGGTGATGTTCCACCAGCCGTGCTACGTCAGCTATCATCCGAGCATCACGCTCACGCACGGCGTCGCGGTGCCGGTGCCGACGTTTGCGAAGGACAATTTTGCGCTGACCGTCGAGGCGCTCCGCGCCGCGTGGCAGCCGGGCTGCAAATTGCTCATGCTGAACTTGCCGTGCAATCCCACCGGCGGCACCTGCGACCGCGCGCAGATCGAGGCCATCGCGAAGTTCGCCGTGGAAAAGGATTTGGTCGTGTTGAGCGACGAGATTTATTCCGAGCTGACGTTCGAGGGCGTTCACACCAGCATCGCGAGCATTCCCGGCATGAAGGAGCGCACGATTTTCCTTCACGGATTTTCCAAGGCATTCGCGATGACCGGCTGGCGCATCGGCTATGCCTGCGGCCCGGCGGGGCTGATTGAGGCGATGATGAAGGTGCATCAATATTCGATGCTCTGCGCGTCCATCATCAGCCAGGAAGCCGCCATCGAAGCGCTTGTGCGCGGCGAGGACGCGATGAAAAAGATGCGCGACCAGTATCATCGTCGCCGCGATTTCATCGTGCGCCGGTTCAATGAAATCGGCCTGAAATGCCACCTGCCACGCGGCTCGTTTTACGCGTTCCCGGATGTCTCCGTGACCGGACTGAACGAAAAAGATTTCGCCGTCGGTTTGTTGCAGGCTGAAAAAGTGGCGATGGTTCCCGGCACGGCGTTTGGCGCAAACGGTTCCGGTTTCTGCCGCGCGTGCTTCGCGACCAGCTACGAACAACTTATCGAAGCGGGCAACCGCATCGAGCGGCACGTCCAATCGCTCGCGGCGAAGAAGTAGATTTCTTTTGGTCGCCGGGGCATGTTCGGGCAAAATCCAAGCCTGTGAAAACACCGGCTTCAGCCAATCCTGAAACCGCCGCCGCGCGGCTCAAAAAAGTTTCGCCGCTGCGCCCGACGCTCGCCATCGTGCTCGGCAGCGGATTTCATCATGTCCTGGCGGAACTGCGCGTGGACAAAAAGATTTCCTACGCGAAGATTCCCGGCTTTCCCAAACCGACCGTCAGTGGCCACGCGGGCGAATTGATTTTCGGTCACCTCGGCAAGACACCGGTGCTGGTCTTGAGCGGGCGGGCGCATTTTTACGAAGGCCATCCGATGGAGCGCGTCACGTTCGCCGTCCGCGCGCTGGCGGCATTTGGCATCCGCGATTTGCTGCTGACCAACGCGACGGGCGGCATCAACAAGAAATTCCGCGCCGGCGATTTCATGGTGCTGACCGACCACATCAATTTCATGGGAACAAATCCATTGCGCGGTCCGGAGATGCCCGGACTTAACCGGTTTGTGGATTTGACCGATACCTACGATATGGGATTGAGCCGGCTATTATTCAAGGCCGGAAAAAACTGCAACTTGAAGCTGCGGCGCGGCGTCTATCTGGCGGTGAGCGGGCCGAGCTACGAGACGCCGGCGGAAATCCGTGCGTTCGCCCGGCTCGGTGCGGACGCGGTGGGCATGAGCACGGTGCCGGAGGCGATTGCGGCGCGGCAATGCGGATTGAACATCGCGGCGGTTTCGTGCGTCACAAACCTGGCGGCGGGCCTCGGCGGGGAAAAATTATCGCACGCGGAAGTCCTGGAAACGGCGGAGCGCGTGAAAAAATCCGGCGCGGCGCTGCTGGAACATTTTGCGGCGCTTTACGGAAAAGTTTGAATCAGCCACAGAGACGCCGAGACACAGAGCAAATATATCTCTGCGGCTCGGTGTCTCTGTGGCAAAATTGAACTGTGAAAATTGATTCTCGAAAACTGGTCGCGGCGGCGTTGCGCGCGCGCAAAGGCTCGGTGTCGCCGTATTCCAGATTCAAGGTCGGCGCGGCGCTGCTCACGAAGTCGGGCGAAATCATCGGCGGCGCGAACGTCGAGAGCGCCAGCTACGGCTTGACGTGCTGCGCGGAGCGCGTGGCGCTGTTCAAGGCGCTGACGGACGGGCGGAAAGATTTTGTGGCGGTGGCGGTCGTGGCGCGTTGCGATGGCGGGCCGATGCCGTGCGGCGCGTGCCGCCAGTTGCTGGCGGAATACGCGCCGGACGCGAAGGTGTTCGTCGCGGACAGCCGGGCGCCGGGCAAAATCAGGGAATTCACCGTGCGGGAACTGCTGCCGGCGGCGTTTGTGGAGGTTCCCTGAAAATCAATTGAGTCACGGCGTTAAAGATTTATGCTGAAGGAGAGGAATCGTTGATGAAACCGGATTTCGTTTTTATTCTGGAAAACGCGGACTGGCCCGCGCTTCTGCTGGATGGCTCCGGCAACATTCTCCGGGCCAATCCGGCGGCGGTCAAAACCTTCGGCCCGGTGCTGGAAGGCGACGCGCCGTCGCTGTCGGCCATCTGGTCCGCCGAAAACGGCACGACGGCGGGGCAGTTTCTCGCGCAGTGGGGACTTTCGCCGGCGGGCACAGTGGCGCTCAAATTCCTGGTCAAGGGCGGCGGCACCGGCGTGTTTTCAATTTCCATCTGCGCCTTCAGCCGGGAGGAGGAGAAGTTTTTCATTTTCCAAGCCGACCCGGAAACCGCCGGGGACGGCGCAAAAAACCGGCCGCCGGACGCGGACTTCGCGCAAAGGCAGAAGCTGGATTGCGCGCTGCAACTGGCGCGGACGGTGTCGCTGGATTTCAACAACGCGCTGACGAGCATCCTCGGCCACGTGTCGTTGATGCTGGGCAAGGCCGAACCGGGGCATCCGTGGCGGCCTTCGCTGCTGGCGGTGGAGAAATCGGCCCAGCGCGCGGCGGAAATCTCCAGCGAACTCGCCGCGTTCAGCCGCCAGGAAATCGAGGCGCCCCGCACGGCGGCGGGGAATCTGAACTCGGTGCTGAACCGGTGCGTGGATTTTTTCCGAAACGCTCCCGGTGCAGCCATCGTCTGGAAGCTGCAACTGGAAAAGGGCCTGTTTGCGGCGCGTTTCGACGAGGCGAAGTTGCAGCAGGCGCTGACGAAGGTTTTGGAGAACGCCGTCGAGGCCGTCGCCGGCAGCGCCGGCCAGATCACGTTGCAGACGCGCAATCTGGAATTGACCGAACCGACGCAGGACCGGAACGTGCAACTGGCGGCGGGCACCTACGTCTGCGTGGACATTGCCGACAACGGAAGTGGGATTGATCCTGCCGTGCTGCCGCGGATTTTCGAGCCGTTTTTCACAACAAAGGGAAGAAACCACCGCGGCCTCGGCCTGGCGCTGGCTTACGGCATCGTGAGCAACCATGGCGGCGGCGTGGCGGTGTCGAGCCAGCCGGGCGCGGGCACCTCGGTGCGCATTTATCTGCCGGCGGAAAAGCGGCTCGCCGACGAAACCGCGGGCGCTGGCGACACTCTGAACGGATCGGAAACGGTGCTGGTGGTGGACGACGAAGCCATTTTGCTGACCATGACGGAAACGATCCTGACGGAATTCGGTTACAAGGTTTTGACGGCCAGCGGCGGCGAGAAGGCGCTGGCAATCCTCGCGGGCAACGGCGTGAAAGTGGACCTGGTGGTCACGGACCTGGTGATGCCGGGCATGAGCGGACGCGAACTGGTGGAGCGCATCCGGCAACTCGCACCGGCCACCCGCATTCTGTGCATGAGCGGCTACGCGATGCCGGCGGACAAGCGGACGAACATGCCCTGCCTGCGGAAGCCCTTCACAAGCACGGAATTGCTGGCCAAAGTGAAGCGGGTCATTTCTTCAAATCTGGGTGTTGACGAATAAGTGAATTTGTTGTTTAATTCGGCTTATGCAAATCGAGAGCCTAAAAGTATTCTGCGACCTGGCTGAAACGGAGAGTTTCACCAAGGCCGCGCAAATCAACGGAGTCACCCAGTCCGCCGTCAGCCAGCAAATCAGTTCGCTGGAGCGGCTGTTCAAGTCATTGCTCATCGAGCGGAGCAAAAAACGCTTCCGCCTCACGAGCGAGGGCCAGGTGCTCTACGATTACAGCAAACAAATTATCCAAACTTACGAATCCCTCCACAGCCAGTTGCAGGAGTTGAAGGACATCATCTCCGGCACCATCCGCGTGGCGACGATTTACAGCATCGGCCTGCATGACCTGCCGCCCTACGTCAAAAAGTTCATGAAGAGCTATCCGACCGTGAACGTCCACGTCGAATACCGCCGCGCCAACCAGGTTTATGACGACGTGCTCGGCAACGTGGTGGACATGGGGCTGGTCGCGTATCCGACCAAGGACGCCAAGCTGGAAATCATCCCGCTCCACAAGGACCCGCTCGTGCTCATCTGCCATCCGCACCATCCGTTCGCCAAACACAAGAACATCAAGCTCAAGGCGCTCGTCGGGCAGAAATTCGTCGGCTTCGAGCCGGACATCCCCACGCGCAAGGCGCTCGATAAAATCCTCCGCGAACACGGCGTCAGCGTCAACAACGTGATGGAATTCGACAACGTTGAAACGGTGAAGCGCGCGGTGGAAATTGACGCGGGCGTTTCCATCGTGCCGCAGGGCACGGTCATTCAGGAGGTCCACAAGCAGACGCTCGCCGCCGTGCCGCTCGAAGACGGCGCTTTTGTTCGTCCGCTCGCCGCCCTTTACAAAAAGAACAAGGTGCTTTCCCCGGCGATGAAGCAGTTCCTCGCGCTCCTCAAAGAGGCGCGCTAAATCTGGCCTTGAATTGCAGACGGGCGGCGAGAAATTGCCGCCCGTTTTTCATTTCAAATTCGCCGGATTCAACGGCTTCAAATCCTTCGTCAAAAAGATCCCGTCCTGGCGATCCCGCTCCCGATTATTGTCCCTTCTGGTAAATCGCCTGGACTTCCGAAACCGAAAGCGCGCGGTTGAAAATGGCGACATCTTTAATGTCACCGTGGAAGAAACATCGGTAGGCGGGATCGGGATGATTTCCAATCCGCAACGGCGAGGTGTTCGACAGGTCCCCCGGCACAACGGTCGGATCAAACGTCGAAATCACTTGCCCGTCAACGTAAAACTGGAGACCCGTCGTCGAATTTCTTTGGACCGTCACCGCCACGTGATGGAATTTGCCGTCACGCAAATCCGGTCCGGCGGAATTGAAATTTTGAATTGTATTCAGCGTATTCGCCAACTGGAAGGCCATCTTTCCACCAACCAGATAAAGCTCATAACCCACCGCGACAGTTGAATTCGGAGAGTATCGTTTGCTGAACGCGGTCATCATGTCGTCCCGCGGATGAGGCGGCGGCCGCAGTGGCTTGATCCATCCCTCGATGGAAAAATCCTGTCCCGCGCCAAAATTCAACTCCGGCGCATCAGGAACGGTTACCTGATTCTTCTTGCCGTCGAAATGTATTCCGCCCGGCCAGAACACCACCACGCCGGAAGGCAGGTGCCCGCGTTTGATGAAAACCTCGATTTTCGACCAACCATACCAGCCGCCGATGACAAGTCCGGCAAGCACAATCACCAAGCCGCCAGTAATTAAAATATTCCGCCATGCGTTTGATTTAGCCGTGGCGGTGGCGGCTCGCGACGATCGCGGCACAACAACCAACTGTTTGCACGACGGGCAATTGATTTGCGTTCCCGCATAGCCGGTGTCGCACTGGATGTGCTGGCCACATTGCGAACAGGGAAATTTGAACTCTGCCATAAATTTTATGAACCGCAGAACGCGCTGGTTTCAGATACGACACGCGGCCCGGCGGTTTGTTGGACTTTTCCCTGAAAAATTGCAAGCGCAACAATTCAGCCGCCACTACTTCAAATTCGCCGGGTTTAACGGCTTCAAATCCTTCGTCAGGAAAATTCCATCCTTGCGGATCAGCTCGCCGTCGAACCACACCTCGCCGCCGCCCCATTCCTTGCGCTGAATCAACACCATGTCCCAATGCACCGCGCTGCGGTTGCCGTTGTCGCATTCCTCGTAAGCCTGGCCCGGCGTGAAATGCAGCGACCCGGCGATTTTCTCGTCGAACAAAATGTCGCACATCGGGCTTAAAATGTAGGGATTGAACCCCAGCGAAAATTCGCCCACGTAACGCGCGCCGGCGTCCGTGTCCAGAATCTCATTCAGACGCTTCGTGTTGTTGCCCGTCGCGTTGACGACCTCGCCGTCCTTGAACTCCAGCCGCACGTTTTCAAATTTCGTTCCCGAATAAATCGTCGGCGTGTTGAATTGAATCACACCGTTGACGGAATTTTTGACCGGGCAGGAAAAAACCTCGCCGTCAGGAATGTTCCGGTCGCCCTTGCACATCTTCGCGCCGATGCCCTTGATGCTGAACGTCAGGTCCGTCCCCGGCGACTTCAAATGGACCTTGTCCGCGCGCTTCATCCGCTTTTCCAGTGGAACCATCGCCCGCGCCATCCGCGCATAATCCATCGTGCAAACGTCGAAATACAGATTCTCGAACGCTTCGGTGCTCATGCCTGCCGCCTGCGCCATGCTCGGCGTCGGCCAGCGCAACACGCACCAGCGCGTCTTGTTCACGCGATAATCCTGCACCGGCCGGAGCACGCGCGAATAAAGCTGCATCCGGTCGCTCGGCACGTCGGAATTTTCGCTGATGTTCGCGGCGCCGCGGATGGCGATGTAGGCCTGCATCTTCTTCATCCGGAACATCTCGATGTCGCGGATGTCGGCGGCCTGTTTTTCGGTGACGCCCAGCAATTGCTCGCGCCCCACGCGAGTGTGGCGCGTCTCGACGAACGGCGTGCCGCCCGCCGCGCGCACGGCGCGGATGAGGGCGACGGCCATCTCGTCCGGCACGTCAATCATGTCGAGCAACGCGCGGTCGCCCTTCTTGATTTGGGTGGAATAATTCACGAGCAGCCTGGCCAGTTTGGTGTAACGCGGATCGGTCATAAATCGGCCAACAGGTTAATTCGGATTTTCCCGTTGTCGAGCCGGTTTGATTTGAACGCAAAGGCGCAAAGACGCGAAGACGCGAAGAATAAACGCTCGCCGTCTTGGAATGCGGCGGCAAGCGGAGCGCGACGCCGCTTTCAGACCGTGAGCTGCAAAAGCGGTATCAGCCCCGTTCCCCGCCAGCCACCGCAGTCCAAGACGTTGGCGCGCCGTTTGGAATCGGCTGAAAATACGTGAATCTGTTAAAAGCCAACTATTTATCGTTTTTCGATAAATAATACTTGACTAACGGAATTGATGGGTTTATTCTTTGCGCCATGAACGCGAATGAAATTGCTCCAAAAGCCGATCCAAAAATGAAGAGAATTCAAAGATTCAGTGCGGTGCTACGGACTTTCTTCCGCTTCGCGGCGGTATTGTCCGCAGTAGGAGGACTGGTCTATATCTGGCGGGCGCTGCCAATCCACGTTCCTGAACAGTCGGGTCCAGAGCGTGTTGTTGTTCTAACTGGTGTGGAAAATTTGATTTGGGCAGTTGGATTTTGGCTCTGTGGCAAGCTGTTCATGTATTACGCCCGCGGTGATTTGTTCAGTCCCAAGATCGTCTCCTGCATCCGTCAAATCGGCTGGGTCGGCATCATTAAGGGAATCCTTGGCGGCATTATTCAGTTCGTTTTAATGCATTCGAGTCCGGCACCTCCTTCGGTTGGTTTGATTATGGCTGCACCAATGTGCCTTCTAACGATGCTGCTTGGCATTACTCCGGGCATTGCATTGATCTGCGTCGCTTGGATCATGGACGAAGGCCGGAAAATTCAGGAGGAACAGGAATTGACCGTTTAACCAAATCAACTCATTTCAAATCTATGAATGCGAATGAAATCTCTCCCAAAGCCAACCCTCGCTTAAATCGAATCCAGAAAACCAGCCGCTATTTGAAGGCGTGCGTGCTCCTTTACATTGTTGTGCCACTGTGCGCGATGACTTTGAACTTCAAAAGCCTCCATGTGACGAACGGCATGGTTTCCGTTTTCGGCCTTCCCTACGCCAGCGTGACGGACATCCCGGCGGCGATGTATGT
>Ga0070711_100001926_pt1 | contig 11620 bp, 13 predicted proteins | sample LARL53metaG_FD_65452 | JGI IMG/M metagenome (GOLD analysis project Ga0070711, IMG submission 65452) | Corn, switchgrass and miscanthus rhizosphere microbial communities from Kellogg Biological Station, Michigan, USA - LAR L5-3 metaG | ecosystem: Host-associated > Plants > Roots > Rhizosphere ... | reverse complement strand
ATCTCGCGCGGGGAATTGACCGAGGAATTGCGCGAGCAGCAGCGCGCGCTGAATGCGCGCCTGGCTGACGGTATCGAGCGCTGGCGCAAGCCGCTGGTCGAGCGCGGCGAACTCGTGGCCATGCCGCAGGCGGTGTTTGCAAGCCAGATCATCGGACCCGCGCAGATCTTCTGCCGGGCCTATCTGTCCGGACGAGAGCGCGGCGATCCGCGGCTTCAGGCGGACCAGCTGGTTGCCTGCGCGGTTCGCGCGCTGGTCGCCGGCAAGTCAAGCGGAGACACCAGATGACCGTCGTGGACCACGATGAGGATTTCGCGCCGATTGAAACTCTCATTCGCGAGAATGTCGAGCGGCAGGGGTTCATGAAGCTGGTCGGAGCCGAGCTCGGCGAATTGTCGCGCGGAAGCTGTACCATCGCAGTCGATCGAAGATCCGAGCTGTTGCAGCAGCACGGCTTCTTCCACGGCGGCGTCACCGCGTTCCTGGTCGACAATGCGACCACGATCGCCGCGGCAACCTCACGCGGTCAGGGCGCGCTGACCGCGGAATACAAATTGAATCTTCTTTCGCCGGCGACCGGCGAGCGGATGATCTGCCGCGCCCGGGTCATCAAGCCTGGACGCCAGGTCGCCGTCGTCGCCGCCGATGTGTTCTGCGTGACCGATGGCGTCGAGAAGCACACCGCGACCGCGCTGGCCTCGATCGCGATGCTGCAGGAGCGGATTGCCGTGAAAGAAACAGGCCCGGCGTGAAGCGCCCGGCTTGAACTTGCACGAGGCCTGCGTCTGGACGTCGTCGTGCTGGGCTTTGCGGATCGAAGGCCGGGCCGAAGGTTCCCGATGTTGCAGAACAGGCGCTGGCGCGCCGTCAGCATGCTGCTAAAAGCGATCCGGGCGGGGGATTATCAGAATGGTTGAGATAGGGCGGATCGCACTGTTCGTATTGGCGGGCACATGCCTCTACGGCTTGGTCGGGTTTTTGTTTCGCGACCAGCTCATGAGCAGGCCGACAAAGACCCGGGCCACGAGCGGAAGTATCATCGATATGGCCGTCCGGCATTCTGGGCTAGAGCGAAACCGTCAATAGCCCTATTCCGATCAAGGCGAAGAAGCACGTCATTCCGGCGACAAGAAAGTAGCGCTCGACGTTGTCCATGGGGTGTCCCTCCAGCCCATGCCACAGCGTGGTTCTTTGATTCGGCGCCTGTCCCTAACATTTGTTGTGAGTCAAAACAAAAAGCGGCGGAGTTGCAGCGGTGCCACGCTTGGACAGCGCAGCAGGCGCTGCACGCGCTGGTGGTCCCCTTTAAAAGAGAAAGCCCGGCGTGAAACGCCGGGCTTGAATCCTGAGCGGGCCTGGTTGAAAGCCGCTTACTTCTCGGCGGGCGCTTCGGCCGGTGCAGCGGCCGGCTGCTCGGCGTCGTCGTGCTGGGCTTCCGGATCGAAGAACTCGCCGGCCGCGGCAATCGCTTCCGCCGCCGCGTCCTGGTCGGCCTGACGGGTCGAGATGTCCTCGCCGCGCTTGATGCGCTCGGCCTCGTCGGCGCTGCGCGCGACGACGACGTTGATGGAGGCCTCGACCTCGGGGTGGACGGCGATGGTCACCTTCTGCTGACCGATGGCCTTGATCGGCACGTCGAGCCAGACCTGCGGCCGGCTCACATGCACCTTCTCCGCCTCGAGCGCGACGACGATGTCACGCACCGAAACCGAACCGAACAACTGGCCGGATTCGGAGGCCTGGCGGATGATGATGATCTCGACCCCGTTGATCTTCTCGGCGACCTTGCTGGCTTCCGACTTGGCCTGGAGGTTGTTGGCCTCGAGATCGGCCTTCATGCCCTCGTATTTCGCCTTGTTCTCGGCGGTGGCGCGCAGGGCCTTCTTGCGCTTCAGCAGGAAATTGCGCGCGAAACCGTCGCGGACTTTGACGATCTCGCCCATCTGACCGAGCTTGGCGACGCGTTCCAGCAAAATGACTTCCATGTTCGTTCTCCGTGTGTGTGTTGTGAGGTGTGAAAGCCTGGATTCTAGGGGGCGGGCAGCGGCGGCGGTTTCCTGCCGCGCCAGAAGCGTTCGCGCAGGCCGAAGGCGGCATCGGCCAATCCGAGCACCACCATCGCCAGCACCGGCCAGACGAAGATGACCACGATCGCGTAGGTCGAGCCGAGCCAGAAGGCGCGGCTCTTCAGCGCCAGCGTCAGCGTATGCAGCACGGCAAAGCCGGTGAAGGCATAGGCCATCATCAGCGCGGAGGTGATGATCTCGCCGAGGATCGTCAGCAGTCCGCCGGCAAAGCACAGCGCGGCCGCGACGCAAAGCAGCGCCAGCGCCATCGGCGGCAGCGTCGCGGTCTTCAGGTCAGGCCAGGGACGATGCAGCCGGCCCGAGGTCGCCGTGATTTTCGCGGCAAGCCAGAGGTTCAGCGTCAGGGTCGGCATGGCGACCGCGGCTGCGGCGAGCGGGGCGAACGTCACCATTGCATCGACCCATTGCGCGACCTCGGCCGGCGCCGGCTTGTTCTCCGGGTTCAGGACGCGCGTGACACCTCGCCGGAGCATGTCGGTAATGGTGGCGGCATCGGTGCCGAGCGTGAGCAGCGCGGCAAAGGTGGTCAGCGCCGCAAACCCCGCGATCCAGAGCAGGATGCGGCCGACCGGATACCATTCGAGTTCGGGCTCGACGGGGGCCGCGCCGTTGCCGGAGTGGGCTGCCGCGGCGACCGGACGGCCGAGCAGCACGAGATGACCGAGCCACCAGCCGGGCAGCGCGATGGCGACCGCAAAGGCGATGCAGTAATTGAAGCCGAAGATCGCGCCGAGGCCGAGCGAGGCCGCGATGCCGCCGATCGCGGCGGACAGCGGACCCCAGCCGATCGCCGCCACCATCAAGGGCAGCGGCGCGAGGTAGAACAGCAAAACAGAGATCAGCGCGCCCGATATGATCGAGGCGAACATCAGCGCCGACGCGCAGCCGGCGGCAAGCCCAATGAGAACCATCGCGATCATCAGCTGTCCCGCCCCTTTCGAGCGGTTAGAGGCGGTCTCCCGCCCCAACCATCGGCGACCGGTGACCCGGAAGCCTTATGAAGTTTGCGATCGGCGGCTGGATGCCGCCGATCGTAACGAACCTAGCGAATGACGTAGGGAAGCAGACCCAGGAAGCGCGAGCGCTTGATGGCGCGGGCGAGCTCACGCTGCTTCTTGGCGGAGACCGCCGTGATGCGGCTCGGCACGATCTTGCCGCGCTCGGAGACGTAACGCATCAAGAGCTTGGAATCCTTGTAGTCGATCTTCGGCGCATTAGCGCCCGTGAACGGGCAGGTCTTGCGGCGGCGGAAAAACGGACGGCGTGCACCAGCTTCGGCCATGGTTCTTACTCCTGTGCCGGCGTTTCAGTATCTTCGCGCGGACGGCGCGGACCGCGGTCACCGCGGAAGCCACCACCGTCGCGATCTCCGCCACGGAAGCCGCCGCCCTCGCGATCGCCACCGCGGAAGCCGCCACCTTCACGGTCGCCGCGGAAGCCGCCTTCGCGGAAGCCGCCGCCACGATCGTCGCGCTCGCGGTCGCGATCAGCCTTGCGCATCATCGCCGAGGGGCCTTCCTCGTGCTCCTCGACGCGGACGCTGAGATAACGGATGACGTCTTCGGAAATGCGCTCCTGGCGCTCGATCTCGGCGATCACCGCGGACGGCGCGTCGATATTGAGCAGCACGAAATGCGCCTTGCGGTTCTTGTTCATGCGGTAGGTGAGGGAACGCACGCCCCAGTTCTCGGTCTTGGTGACCTTGCCGCCGGCCTGCTCGACAATGCCGGTCATCTGGGCCGTCAGTTCTTCCACCTGCTGGGGGCTCGCGTCCTGACGCGCGAGGAAAACATGCTCATACAGAGGCATGAGGGTCCTTTCTAACGTGTTGGCGTGGCTCTCGGCGTCAAGCCCTTCGAGGCCTTCGGAAAGGACTCGCAAGCTCAGAAGGCGGAAACACGGGACGACGGGCCGACTGGCCCTGCCACATCAACTCGAGAATGAATTGCTGAGACCGTCCGTTCAGCTCCCGGCCGGGACCCACGGATGGCGCGCTTTATACGGATTTTGGCCGCCAAAGCAAGGAATAAGGCAAGGAATAAAGGCCAAAGGACAAAACGGGGAACCGGCACGCAAATTGCCGGCTGGGCGCCCGGAACGGCCCCTGAACCGCCGCTTGACCGGTCCCTTGGCTTGACAGCGCGGCCATGGGCGGTGTCTTACGGCCGAACTTCGGGCATTTTGGGACGATCAGGGGACCGCCGATGACGGCAGCATTTACTTTTCCGGGGCAGGGGTCCCAGGCGGTCGGCATGGGGAAGGCGCTGGCGGACGCCTTTCCGGCGGCAAAGGCCGTTTTCGACGAGGTCGATGCGGCGCTTGGAGACAAGCTCACCACGATCATCTGGGAAGGCCCTGCCGAGACCCTGCAGCTGACGGAAAACGCCCAGCCTGCGCTGATGGCGGTATCGATCGCCACCCTGCGCGTGCTGGAGAGCGAGGCTGGCTTCTCGGTCGGCCGCGACGCCGCCTTTGTCGCCGGCCATTCGCTCGGGGAATATTCGGCGCTGGCGGCCGCCGGCAGCCTCACTGTTTCGGATACCGCGAGGCTGCTGCGAACCCGCGGCCTTGCCATGCAGAAGGCGGTGCCGGTCGGAGCGGGCGCCATGGCCGCGCTCTTGGGCCTCGATTATGACGCAGCGGTCGCCGTCGCGACCGAGGCCGCGCAGGGCCAGATCTGCCAGGCCGCCAACGACAATGGCGGCGGACAGGTGGTGGTCTCCGGGGACAAGGCGGCCGTCGATCGCGCGGTCGACATCGCCAGGACCAGGGGCGCCAAGCGCGCGATGCTGCTGCCGGTGTCGGCGCCCTTCCATTGCAAATTGATGCAGCCGGCCGCCGACGTGATGGCGGAGGCGCTTGCGAAGGTCACGATCAACGCGCCCGCCGCGCCGCTGGTCTCGAACGTGCTGGCGTCGGCCATCACCGATCCCGGTGAAATCCGCCGCCGCCTGGTCGAACAGGTGACGGGAACGGTGCGCTGGCGCGAGTCGGTGGCCTATATGGCCTCAAAGGGCGCGACGCGTTTCTTCGAGATCGGCGCCGGCAAGGTGTTGAGTGGTCTCGTCAAGCGCATCACCGACGGCGCAGTCGGTATTTCCGTGAGCGGACCCGGCGACATCGCCGCGGCAAGGGAAGCTTTGGCAGCCGCGAAGTCGGCGTGAGGAGAGGTTGATGTTCGATTTGACTGGCAGGACGGCGCTCGTCACCGGCGCGACCGGCGGCATCGGCGGAGCCATCGCGGAGGCGCTGCACGGGCAGGGCGCTACCGTCGCAATCTCGGGGACGCGGCGCGAGGTGCTGGACGGCATCGCCGCAAAGCTGGGCGAGCGGGCGCATGTGCTGCCCTGCAACCTTTCCGACAGTGCGGCGGTGGAGGCGCTCGTGCCGGCCGCCGAGGCGGCGATGGGACAGCTCGACATCCTCGTCGCCAATGCCGGCATCACCCGGGACAATCTCTTCGTGCAACTGCGCGACGAGGATTGGGAGGACGTCATCAACGTCAACCTGACCGCGACCTTCCGTCTTGCGCGCGCCGCCACCAAGCTGATGATGCGCAAGCGCTTCGGCCGCATCATCGCGATCACCTCGATCGTCGGCGTCACCGGCAACGCCGGTCAGGCCAACTATACCGCCTCGAAGGCCGGCCTGATCGGCCTGATCAAGACGATCGGCGCGGAATATGCGAAGCGCAACGTGACCGCCAATTGCATTGCACCAGGATTCATCAAGACGGCGATGACGGACGCGCTCAACGACAAGCAGCGTGAGACCATCCTGTCCAAGGTTCCGGCGGCGCGGCTCGGCACGCCGGAAGACATCGCGGCCGCGGCGGTCTATCTCGCCTCCAACGAGGCGGCCTACGTCACCGGCCAGACCATCCATGTCAACGGTGGAATGGCCATGATCTGACCGTGCCCGGGCGGGCGGACAGGTGGCCGAAACGCCATTTCCGAGGCCGATCCGGGACTTATGGTCAAGCCGTTTGAAGTATGATAACCGAACCTCAATCGGATGGGGCAAAGAACGCCATTGCAGGATTTGGAAACCCTGTATATTGGCGGGGCGGAGCGTGCCGTTATCGGCAGGCTCGCCAACGCGCTGATTGAAGCTTTGTGGCCTGCCACCACGACGGCCCACGGGCTTTGAAGGGACGCTGGTAACGGGCCAAATCAGGTTTATGCGCGACTTTCAAAGGAAGCTTAACGACCACGATGGCTCGTATCATCCTGGGGTCGGGTCAAGGAAACAAGCACGAGGCGAACGATGAGTGAGATTGGCGAGCGGGTTAAGAAGATCGTGGTCGAACACCTTGGTGTTGAGCCCGAGAAGGTGGTCGACAACGCAAGCTTCATCGACGATCTCGGCGCTGACAGCCTCGACACCGTCGAGCTCGTGATGGCATTCGAAGAAGAATTCGGTTGTGAGATTCCTGACGATGCTGCCGAGACGATTTTGACCGTCGGCGACGCCACCAAATTTCTCGAAAAGAACGCAAAGAGCTGACGCCCTGTGCGGGTGCGACAGAGCCGGCCGGGCCATGGCGATGCGCTCGACCGGCTTCTTGTTGCAGGCCGCCGGACTTTGACGGCGGTATTTGGGCGGCGGTACTTGAGCGCGCAGAAGTGGATCGAGCAGGACTTGATCGCCCGGGATTTGGGCTGGAGCTAGATGCATGAGGCGAGTTGTCGTCACGGGCCTCGGCATGGTCTCGCCACTCGGTTGTGGCATCGAGCCGACCTGGAAGCGGATCCTCGACGCTCAGAGCGGCGCGCGCAGGATCGAATCGTTCGACGTCTCGGATCTGCCAAGCAAGATCGCCTGCATCGTGCCGCGCGGCGACGGCTCCGACGGCACCTTCAACGCCGACCAATGGATGGAGCCAAAGGACCAGCGCAAGGTCGATGATTTCATCATCTTCGCGATGGCCGCTGCCACGCAGGCGCTCGACGATGCCAATTGGCATCCTTCCACCGAAGAGGAACGCTGCGCGTCCGGTGTCATGATCGGCTCCGGTATCGGCGGTCTTTCCGGCATCGCCGATACGGCGCTGCTTTTGAAGGAGCGCGGACCGCGCAAGGTGTCGCCGTTCTTCATTCCGGGCCGCCTGATCAACCTTGCCTCCGGCTATGTCTCGATCGAGCACGGGCTGAAGGGACCGAACCATGCGGTGGTGACCGCCTGTTCCACCGGTGCGCATGCGATCGGCGACGCCAGCCGGCTGATCGCGCTCGGCGATGCCGATGTGATGGTCGCGGGCGGAGCCGAATCGCCGATCTGCCGGATCGGCATGGCGGGCTTCTGCGCGGCGCGCGCACTGTCGACCGGGTTCAACGAGACGCCGGAAAAGGCCTCGCGTCCCTACGACAAGGACCGCGACGGCTTCGTGATGGGCGAGGGCGCCGGCATCGTGATCCTCGAGGAATACGAGCACGCGAGGGCGCGCGGCGCGAGGATCTATGCGGAGGTGATCGGCTACGGACTGTCCGGCGACGCCTATCACATCACTTCGCCCTCGCCGGACGGCGACGGCGCATTCCGCAGCATGTCGGCAGCCCTGAAGCGCGCCGGACTTACCGCGGCCGATATCGACTACATCAACGCGCACGGGACATCGACGCAGGTGGGTGACGAGATCGAGCTCGGCGCGGTCGAGCGTTTGCTCGGCAATGCGGCGTCGAAAATATCGATGTCGTCGACCAAATCCTCGACCGGACATCTGCTGGGCGCGGCGGGAGCGATCGAGGCCATTTTCTCGATCCTGGCGATCAGGGACAACATCGTGCCGCCGACGATCAATCTCGACAATCCGTCGGTGCAAACGGGAATCGATCTCGTGCCGCACACAGCACGCAAGCGCGAGGTCAATGTGGCGCTGTCCAATTCCTTCGGTTTCGGGGGGACCAACGCCTCGGTGATCCTCCAGCGCGTGATCAACTGATGTTATGGGTGGCGAATCGGGTACCGATAAACCACCGTTTCGCCGTATTCAGTGCTAAATCGTAGGGCCGGGTGAGAGAGACCGGCCGCTCGCGAGCAGGCGAGCCAGCTAGAGCGCGATAGGATCGAGATGAACTGCTGTCGCGCTCTGGATTCTTGTGTGAGCATGACCTCCGCGCACGTTTGCCGCGAGGGAAAACCGGCATCGAACTCTCCGGGCCATCCTCGAGAGCGACAGGACTCAGGTTGCATCGATGAGTGAAAGGCCGCCGATTTCTCCCCGCAGCCCTCGTGCCGCGCTGGAGCCCGAGCAGGTTCCGCCGCCGCCCAGGCGTTCCGAGCGGGCTCGCAATCCCTTTGTGGTGATCGGCAACGCCATCATCACCATCATGCTGCTGGCGCTGATCGGCGCCGGAACAGCCTATTATTACGGCCGGCAGGTTCTGGAAGCGCAGGGCCCGCTCAAGGACAACAAGGTCGTCAACATCCCGGCGCGGGCGGGCAAACGGGACATTGCCGACGTTCTGCAGCGGGAAGGCGTCATCAACGTCAATCCATGGCTGTTCATCGGCGGCGTGTTCGCGATGCAGGCGAGTTCCGAGCTGAAGCCGGGCGAATACTCCTTCAAGAAGAGCGCGAGCCTGCGTGAAGTCATCGCCACCATCGTCGAAGGCAAGGTCGTCCAGCACGCCGTAACCCTTCCGGAGGGGCTGACCTCCGAACAGATCGTGGCCCGTTTGACCGAGAACGACCTCTTCTCGGGCTCGGTGCGGGAAATCCCGCGCGAGGGCACGCTCCTGCCGGAGACCTACAATTTTCCGCGCGGCACCACGCGCGAGCAGGTGATCCAGCGCATGCAGCGGGAGCAGAAGCGGGTGATCGCCGAAATCTGGGAACGCCGCAGCCCCGACGTGCCGTTGAAGTCGCCGGAGCAATTGGTGACGCTGGCATCGATCGTGGAGAAGGAGACCGGCAAGCCCGACGAGCGAAGCCGCGTAGCCGCCGTGTTCGTCAATCGCATGAAGCAGAAGATCAAGCTGCAGTCGGACCCGACGATCATCTACGGTCTGGTCGGCGGCAAGGGGACCCTCGGACGGCCGATCAAGCGCAGCGAGATCACCCAGCCATCGCCCTACAACACCTATGTGATCGACGGCCTGCCGCCCGGGCCGATTGCCAATCCGGGGCGCGCCTCGCTGGAGGCCGCCGCCAATCCGGCCCGCACCCGCGATCTGTTCTTCGTGGCCGACGGCACCGGCGGACACAGCTTCACCGAAACCTACGATCAGCACCAGAAGAACGTGGCGAAGCTCCGCGCCATGGAGAAGCAGGTCCAGAACGACACTGTCGAACCCGCAGATGAGCAGCCGCCGGCCGCTGCAGCGCAGGGCGCCATGCCGCCCGCCGATCCTGCCACCGGCGCCACGCCGAGACCGCCGGCCGCGGCGGCCAAGCGGCCGGCCCGCACACCAGCGCCGCGCCAGGGCGCCGCGCAATCGGCCCCGCCCACCGTCCAGCAATAACGGCCGGGCGGGTTGCCGCCATCGGACTCCACTTTTCCCAAAAAGGTCTTATGGTCCGCGCGCGTTGGGCGTATCGCGAATCCGCGTGTCGCCGCTTCCGTCTTTTTTTCCGGAGATGATTGGCCATGGCATTGTCGAGCATGACCGGCTTTGCCCGCAGCCACGGCGCCAGTGGACCCTATGCGTTCGAGTGGGAACTGAAGTCGGTCAATGCCAAGGGCTTTGATCTGCGCTTGCGCCTGCCGCAAGGCTGGGACGAGCTGGAGGCCCACGCCAAAAAGCGCGCCGCCGAGGTTCTGGCGCGCGGCACGGTCTATGCTAATCTCAATGTGAAGCGGGCCAATGCGCTCTCGACCGTTCGCGTCAACGCGGACGTGCTTGACTCGGTGCTGAAGGTCGCAAGTCACCTGGCCGGCAAGATCGACGCGGTGGCGCCGAGCATCGACGGTCTGCTCGCAATCAAGGGTGTCATCGAGGTCGTCGAACCCGAAAGCGACGAGGAGGAGGACAAGGCGGCGAAGGCTGCTGCCGCGGCCGCCTTCGACGAAGCGCTGCAGAACCTGGTCGCCATGCGGCAGCGCGAGGGTGTCGCACTCGGCCAGATCCTGAGCCAGCGGATGGATGAAATCGAGCGTCTCGCGAAGAAGGCGGAGGCCGCGCCCGGCCGCAAGCCCGAGGCCGTGCGGGCGCGGCTCGCCGAACAGGTCGCCGCATTGCTCGAAACCACCGACCGCTTTGATGCCGACCGGTTGACCCAGGAGGCGCTCCTGATCGCGGCCAAGGCCGATATCCGCGAGGAGCTCGATCGCATCGCCTCGCATATCTCGCAGACGCGCGAACTGATCGGCAAGGGCGGGTCGATCGGACGCAGGCTCGATTTCCTGGCGCAGGAATTTCACCGCGAGGTCAATACCTGCTGCTCGAAGTCGAACGACATCGAGCTCACAAATACCGGGCTCGAGATGAAGAACATCGTCGAGCAGTTCCGCGAGCAGGTCCAGAATCTGGAGTGATCCATGACAGCGCAGGGGCGGGGCTTCGAGGGAGTGGAACGGCGTGGATTGATGTTCGTGCTGTCGTCGCCGTCGGGGGCGGGCAAGACGACGCTGTCGCGGATGCTGATTGCGGAAACACCCGATCTGCAGATGTCGGTGTCGGCAACCACGAGGCCGAAACGACCGGGCGAGATCGAGGGCAAGGACTATTTTTTCGTAGAGCAGACGCGGTTTGAGCAAATGGTGGCCAACGGCGAACTGCTCGAATATGCGACCGTATTCGGAAATCGTTACGGCACGCCGCGCGCTCCGGTCGAAGCTGCCTTGTCGGCAGGGCAGGACGTACTGTTCGACATCGATTGGCAGGGGACGCAGCAACTGCGTGGTCGATCGCCCAATGACGTGGTCAGTGTCTTCATCCTGCCGCCGTCAGCTACGGCGCTGGAGCAGCGCCTGCATACTCGTGCGCAGGATTCCGAAGAGGTTATCCATGGCCGCATGAAGAAAGCGGGCGACGAGATGAGCCATTTCGATGCCTATGACTATATCGTCGTCAACGACAACATCGGGCTGGCCTTCGAATCCGTAAGGTCGATCCTGCGTGCTGAGCAGTTGAAGCGCGAGCGTCAGGTGGGCTTGGCCGACTTTGTACGGCAGTTGCGTCGACAGCTGGAGAAATAGCCTCGCGTTGCGAAGCTATCGATCTCCTCAGAGTCCAACTCGAAATGAAGCCAATGAAATCGGGCTCTCTGGAAGGACTCGTCATGCCGGGACAAGCCCGGCCATGACCAAAAAACGACTCGCTTTCCAGCTCTTGGAAAGAATCTGAAGACGCGCTGCTTTTTGGTCAGACTCTCAGGAGCGCGCTTTGGTGCGTGCCTCGAAGGATGAGCGCGAGATCGGGGCCTTACGCTCCTCCCGCTGGGAATACTCGGCATACTGCGGAACGGCGCTGGCCTCTTGCCCCCGAGGATCAGCCATCATGACGCGACGCTCGCCCGGCTCGTTGCGCTTGGAATTAGAAGTTTTCACCTCGTCCTGGAGCTTGCGTGTCAGTCGCGCCAGGAACTCCTCG
>Ga0070711_100001925_pt1 | contig 11620 bp, 7 predicted proteins | sample LARL53metaG_FD_65452 | JGI IMG/M metagenome (GOLD analysis project Ga0070711, IMG submission 65452) | Corn, switchgrass and miscanthus rhizosphere microbial communities from Kellogg Biological Station, Michigan, USA - LAR L5-3 metaG | ecosystem: Host-associated > Plants > Roots > Rhizosphere ... | reverse complement strand
ACGGACGACGACGCGGGCCGTGACGGCGTCCGCTGGCGTCGAGTAGGCTTCGGCGGTCAGGCTCGATGAACCCATGCGCATGGTGACTCCGGCAAATACGGCAATTCGCTGCAAGTTGACCTCGACCCTTCGGTGATCGGTCGAGTCGGTCGCGTTCGTGAAATTCACCTCGAAGCGTGGTCGCAGCATCGTATAACCAACACCGAAGTGCGGACGAATGTTCGAGCGACCTCCGCCCACCACCGCTTCAGCCCCGAAGATCCCCGGCTGCCACCGGTCATCCGATCGCGTGCCGCCAAAGCACTCGCTGGTCGGGTCGCGAACCGCGGCGTCCGGACAGGTCACCGGTGCCCGCAACGATCCCAGCACCGCGTGTGCGCGCAAGCCGAGGACCCAGCCGTGACCGAGCGGGTGAGGGTGTGCGATGGCCAGCCCGAACAGGTTGGCCCGGACTTGATCGACCCGCACCGGCGGAATCCATGACGCTTCGAAGACCAGGCCGTGCACCGCCACTGCAATGCGCGGACGGATGATCCCCGGAATGGGATTCGTGTTCTCCGGTCCCTTGTCGGGACGGCACGACGTCGGCGTTGCGTTGGTCCGGCCGACCGACGGAAGCGACGCGACTTCGAGACCCAACGAAACACCGTGCGCCACAGCAGGCGCCCGCGCACCGGTGAAAGCCACCGGCACCGAGAGGGTCGCGAACGTGTTCGCCTCGTGCGAATCCTTTGGAGGCACGCAGATGTCCTGAGCAGGCAATGCCGACCGTCCGGCAAGCAGCATTGCTGCGAGTGCTGCGAGTGATAGCCTCATCGGCACCGCCTCCTCGATTGGGCGCCTGATAGATGTCCGCGCCGGGACCGCATCGCATCCCCGATCCGACCAACCCCGCGCTGGGGCAGCCTAAGTGCCCGGGACACCCGACGAAAGCGTCGCGATTGCCGCAGACGCTATCTTCAGCCATGGCTTCGATTGCGTTACTCGGCGTTCCGCTCGATCTCGGTGCGTCCCGGCGCGGGGTTGAGATGGGGCCCTCGGCCGTGCGACTGGCGCGACTCGCATCCAAGCTGGAGCAGCTCGGCCACACCGTCGTCGACACTGGCGACGTCACCGTTCCCACCCGCGAAACGCTGCGCCTGGAGCGCGGGATCGACTTCCTGGCGACCATCACCGAAGTCTGCCGTGAAATTGCCGTGCGCACGGCGTCACTCGTCCGCGCCGGGCAGCTGCCGCTGGTTCTCGGCGGCGATCACTCGCTCGCCGCGGGCTCCGTTGCCGGCGTGGCCACCGCGCTGGCGGAACGGGGCGAGCGACTGGGGCTGATCTGGCTCGATGCGCACGGCGATCTCAACACGCCGGGTACCACCCTCAGCGGCAATGTGCACGGCATGCCGGTCGCGCATCTTCTCGGTCACGGTGACCGCGGGATGGCCTCGTTGGCACATCCGGCGCCCGCGGTCCTGCCGGAACATGTGGTGATCATCGGCGCCCGGGATCTCGACCAGGCAGAGCGAGCCAACGCCCGCGAGTTCGGCGTGACGATCTACACCATGCGCGACATCGACGAACGCGGGCTCCGCGCCGTACTGCGCGATGCGATCGACAAGGTGAGCGATGGGACGGCCGGATTGCACGTCTCGCTCGATCTGGATTTCGTCGATCCCCGCGAGGCACCCGGCGTGGGCACTCCGGTGCGTGGCGGCGCCACCTTCCGGGAAGCGCACCTCGCCATGGAAACCCTCTGGGACACCGGACGAGTTGTCGCCGTTGACCTGGTCGAGGTGAATCCGGTGCTCGACGAGGTAAACCATACGGCCGAGCTCGCCGTAGGGCTCATGGCGAGCGCGTTCGGCCAGCGGATTCTCTAGGTTGGTGACACCGGGCCCGTAGCCCGGCCCCTCGCGAGCGCCGAGAATGACGATCCCGATCCGACGTTGCATTGTGCTACGGGACCTCATCTGGCCTGTGGGTTGTTCCGATAGTAGAATGGGTCGTCCGAAAAACCACTAACTCCTGACCCGAGCCGACGTGACTCTGCTCCGCCGCCTGCGCCCACTTTTGCTCTCGACGATACTCGTCGCGGGGCCGTTGGCGATGGCGCAAGCTCAGGACCCGGGGTTCTCGTCTTCCGAAAAACCGTTCGCCACGATTTCACGCATGCTGCTCAAGCAGCCGGCGCGGGATTCACTGGTTGACCTCGCGCGTTCGACCGTCGGGTTGCGCTACAAGTGGGGTGCCGAAGCACCGGGCGAGGCGTTCGACTGCAGCGGCCTGATTCAATGGCTGATGGGGAAGTTCGACCTCGAGCTGCCGCGTACCTCGCGTGAGCAGGTCAAGGCCGGCATCGAGGTCGCGAAGGACACGGCGGCGATGCTGCCGGGCGATCTGCTCTTCTTTGGCCGGGGCAGGCGCATTACCCACGTCGGCGTGTACGTGGGCGACGGCAAGTACGTCGCCGCGGCGAGCCGCCGCAAGGGCGTGGTCGAGGCGCAACTGCCGACCGGACGTCTGGCGACCACCTGGTGGAAGACGGTGCGCCGCCTGTTCACGCGCGATTCTGCCGCCCTGCCTCCGCGCGACACCACCAAGTCACGGGTCGGCGCCGCGTCCTGACCGAAGTGAAGGCGCCCGCCTCACGCAGTGCCGCTTTCCCGTCCATCGTCTCGCGTCTCGGTCACCAGCCAGGTCAGTAACGCTGCCACTCCGAGCGTTACGGCGCCGCCCACGGCCTCCAGCGGCCGGTCGCGAATCACGATCAGCAGCGTCCACACGCCGAACCCGGCAAAGAAGAGCGGCGTCCACGGATACCCCCACACGTGATACGGACGCGGCAGGTCCGGTTCGCGCCGTCGCAACACGATGAGCCCCACCACAGCGAGCACCGTTGACAGCGTCAACGTGAAGCCGGCATAGGTCAGCACTCCGACAAACGAATCGGTCATCACGAACGCCAGCGCCAGTGCACCCTGCAGCAGCACGGCGCGGCTGGGGCTGCCGGTTGCGGTCCGCTGGGCCAGCGGCCGCAGCGGCGGGAGGTCTTCGGCCATCGACTCGATGACCCGAGGGCCGGCAAGCGTCATCGCACTGATCGTCGATACCAGCAGGATGGCGATCAATCCGCTCATTACGCGGCCGCCCGATTCGCCGAGGACGTGTCCCGCGACGATGGCACCCACCTCCACCTGGCCGGCGAGGTCCGCAATCGGCGTGGTCCGCAGGAACACCCAGTTGAGCGCCACGTACAGCACGGTGACGATCAGCGTTCCGATGACCAGGGCCCGCGGCACGTTGCGCTCGGCGTCGACGACTTCTGCCTGGAAGTATGACGCGGCATTGAAACCGGAGTAGGCGTACGAGACGAAGATCAGCGAGAGCGCGAACGGCCCGCTGGCAATGACGCCCCATGACGACGCGTGCGGGGCAAACGACAGGGTCGTACGCGTACCGTGACCCAGCCCCACAACGATGAACGCGACGATGAGCAGGACCTTGAGCGTCGTGACGGCCACCTGCACCCGGCCGCCAATGGCGGGCGCCAGCAGGTGCACGCCAGTGGCCGCCAGGATCGCCACCACGCCGAGCGTCTGCGGCGGCACCCCGATCAGGGGCCCGGCATAGCGGCCCAGTGCCATGGCGGCGAGTGCCACCGGGGCCGCAAACCCGGCGCCAATCGACACCCAGCCGGCCACCGCGCCGAGGGAGGGATGATAGATCCGGCCGAGGAAACGATACTCTCCACCCGATCCGCGGATCGCCGCGGAAAGTTCGCCGTAGGCAAGCGCCCCCGCGAGGGCGATGAATCCGCCGACGGCCCAGAGGGCTAGCAGCGCGAATCCGTCCGTGGTCTCCTGCACCTGCAACCCGAGCGTCGTGAAGACGCCGGTGCCGACGATATTGGCCACGACGACGGCGAGTGCGGCTGCGAAGCCGAGGGAGCGGCGGGATGGCGGCGTGGTCATGAGATGGCGATAATCAAGCTAAGCTCGCGCCGCTCCTCCTCCATGCCAACCGGGATTGATCCATGTCCTCTGGACCCTCCGACCCGCGGCTGACCCGCCGCGATCTGCTCAAGAGTGCCGGCCTGGCGGGCGCCGCGATGATCTGGCCGGACGCTGCGCACTCGGCCGCCCCTCCTGAGCTGGCTGGCCCCGCGTTTCCATCGATGATTGGCGTTCCGTTCGAGCGACACGACACCGTCCGCGTCGCGGTCGTCGGGACCGGCCTGCGGGGAAGTTCGGTGCTCGGCGAATTCCTGTCACTCGACAACGTGCGCGTCACCGCGCTCTGCGACATCGTCCCGGAGAAGGCGCAGCGCAACGCCAAGCGTGTCACCGACACGGGCCAGCCGGCGCCGGCGCTGTACACCGCCGGCGAGCATGATTTCGAGCGCCTCGTGGAGCGGGATGATATCGACTTCGTCTACACCGCCACGCCGTGGCCGTGGCACACTCCGGTGTGCGTGGCGGCGATGAAGGCCGGCAAGCATGCCGGCACCGAGGTGCCAGCCGCAACGTCGCTCGAAGAGGCATGGATGCTGGTGAACACCTCGGAGCGCACCCGGCGGCATTGCATGATCATGGAAAATTGCTGCTACGACTTCAACGAGATGCTGGTCGACACCATGGTCAAGCGCGGCCTGTTCGGCGAATTGCTCTACGCCGAGGGGGCCTATATCCATGACCTGCGCTCGCTGCTGTTCGAGGACAAGGATGAAGGGCTCTGGCGCAGGCTCCCGCATACGAACCGGCAGGGAAACTTCTATCCGACGCACGGCCTCGGCCCCGTCGCGTGGTACCTCGATATTCATCGCGGTGATCGCTTTGACTATCTCGTGTCAATGTCCACCCCGGAACGCGGACTCTCGCTCTGGCGCGAAGCGCACGTGCCGAAGGATTCGCCCAAGTGGCTGGAGAAGTACATCGAGGGCGACATCAACACTTCGTTGATCAAGACCGCGCGCGGCAAGACCATTCTGCTCGAGCACGCCGTCACGACCCCGACGCCCTACGACCGCCTCAACTCGATCCGGGGCACCAAGGGCGTGTTCAAGGACTACCCAGCACGATTCTACCTGGACGGTCAGCAGGGCGGCGAGCGCTTCAAGCCGATCGATGACTACAAGGCGCAGTACACGCATCCGCTCTGGCAGCTGCTCGGCGAACGGGCCCGCAAGACCGGTGGCGAAGGCGGCATGGACTACATCATGGCGTACCGGCTGATCCAGTGCCTGCGGGAAGGACTGCCTCCCGACATCGACGTCTACGACGCCGCGGCGTGGAGCGCGCCATGGCCGCTGAGCGAGACCTCGCTCAAGCACGGCAGCATCCCGGTCCGGTTCCCTGATTTCACGCGCGGCGGCTGGCCGGCACCGCGGTCCCGCGCATGAATCCGAACGGCTTCGACTGGGCGATCGTCTGCCTCTCCATCGTCATCTGCTTCATTCCGGCGCTCTTCTACCTGCGCAAGGGCGGGGCGAACACTGCGGAGTTCTTCGGCGCGGGACGGGCGGCACCGTGGTGGCTGATCGGCGTCTCGATGGTGGCGACCACGTTCAGCACCGACACGCCCAACCTGGTCACCAATTTCGTCCGCACCGGCGGCGTCTCGAAGAACTGGCTCTGGTGGGCCTTCCTGCTCACCGGCATGGCCACGGTGTTCTTCTTCGCGAAGCTGTGGCGCCGCAGCGGCGTGCTCACCGACCTCGAGTTCTACGAAATCCGCTACAGCGGACGCGCCGCGCGCTGGGTGCGCGGCTTCCGGTCGATCTACCTGGGCCTGGTGTTCAACTGTTTCATCATGGCGACGGTGAACCTGGCTGCCGCCAAGATCGCCAACATCGTGCTTGGCTGGCCGATGTGGCAGACACTGCTGATTTGCGCCTTTCTCAACGTGGGCTTCGCGACGATCGCCGGGCTGTGGGGCGTGCTGGTGATCGATTTCATCCAGTTCGGCGTCGCCATGACCGGCGCCTTTGCGGTAGCGTACTTTGCGCTCAAGCAGCCGGCCGTCGGCGGGCTGCACGGGCTGGTCGCCCACCTGCCGGCCACCACGCTCAACCTGCTGCCCGATTTCAGCGACTGGCAGATGACGCTCACGCTGTTCATCATCCCGCTCACGGTCCAATGGTGGTCGGTGTGGTACCCGGGGGCCGAGCCCGGCGGTGGCAGCTACATCGCCCAGCGGATGCTCGCGGCCCGGTCCGAAGCCGACGCCCTCGGCGGCACCCTGCTCTTCAACGTGGCGCATTATGCGCTCCGTTCGTGGCCGTGGATCGTGGTGGCGCTCGCGTCGATCATCATCTTTCCCACGCTCGACTCGATTCATCAGGCGTTTCCCAACGTCAATCCGCGGCTGATCGGCCACGACATGGCCTATCCCGCCATGCTCAAGTTCCTGCCGCACGGATTTCTCGGCCTGATGCTTGGCGCGATGGAGGCGGCGTACCGGTCCACCATCATGACCCATCTCAATTGGGGGTCCTCGTACCTGGTGCATGACTTCTGGCGCCGTTTTGTGCGCCCCAACGCGAGCGAACGCCACTACGTGATGATGGGCCGGCTTTGCACGGCAATGCTGATGGTACTTGCCGCGCTGCTGGCGTACGAACTCGACACCGCGCAGCAGGCCTTCGGGCTGATTCTCTCGATCGGCGCGGGCACCGGACTGATCTACCTGTTGCGCTGGTTCTGGTGGCGGATCAACGCCTGGTGCGAGATTGCCGCAATGAGCGCATCGTTCGTTGTGGCCATCGGCTTCTTCATTGCCGGAAAGCATGGCATGCAGGTGCCCGAGCACGTCGCACTCCTCTGGACCATCGCCGCGACGACCGTCGCCTGGGTGGTGACGGCGTTCGTCACACCGGCGACCGATCATGCCACGCTGCTGGCATTCTACCGCAAGGTGCGCCCGGCAGGGCCGGGCTGGCGTGCGATCCGCGCCGAATCCGGCGTGGGCACCTCGCCGGATTCGCTGCCCCAGGCCTTTCTCGCCTGGATCTGCGGCATCTTCACCGTCTACGGCGCGCTCTTCGGCACCGGATCGCTTCTCTATGGCCGCACTGCCATTGGCCTGTTCTGGGTTGCCACCGGCGTGGTCGGCGCGCTGGGCCTGATCCGGATCGTCCCGCGAATGTGGGCCACTCCCGCCTGATCGGCCGTGGGCGGCGCCGTGACCGGGAGCGTTGGCCCACGCTCCCACTGCTAGATTTCCGCCTCGCCACAACCTTCGTCCGGAGTCCGCAGTGCGCCTGCCTCGCATCCCGTGCGTGATCCTTGTCACGGCCTTTGGTGTTCTCCCGCTCGGCGCCCAGCGTCCGGCTCGCCCCCCCGCCGACACCGCCCACCGCGATTCGACCAGGGTGCTTCGGCCGGACTCGAGCCGCACCGATAGCGCGCGGACACCGAGCGACACGGCCGCCGGTCGAGGCATGGCCGGCGCCGTCGCAGCGGTGCTTCGGCCACGATTGATCGGGCCCGCGATGATCAGTGGCCGAATCCTGAGCATCGCGGTGGACCCGCGGAACCCGGGCGTGATCTACGCCGCGGCCGCATCGGGAGGCGTCTGGAAGACCGAAAACGGCGGCGCGAGCTGGACGCCAATCTTCGACCGCCAAGGTTCGTATTCGATCGGCACGATCACGCTCGATCCCAGGACGCCGTCCACCGTCTGGGTCGGCACCGGCGAGAACAATTCGCAGCGCAGCGTCGGATACGGGGACGGCGTCTATCGCTCGGATGACGCCGGACGGACCTGGCACCGGATGGGACTCGAGAAGTCCGAACACATCGGCAGGATCGTCATCGACCCCCGGAACAGCGATGTGGTGTATGTCGCCGCGCAGGGTCCGCTCTGGTCCGATGGCGGAGACCGGGGGCTGTACAAGACCGCCGACGGCGGCAAGACCTGGACGGACGTACTCTCCGTCAGCGAGCGGACCGGCGTCACCGACGTCGCGCTCGATCCGCGCAACCCCGACGTGCTTCTCGCTGCGACGTATCAGCGCCGGCGGCACGTCTGGACGCTGATCGATGGTGGGCCCGAAAGCAGCCTGCAGCGCTCGATCGACGGCGGCAAGACCTGGCGCAAGATCACCAGCGGAATTCCGGCCGGCCAGCTTGGCCGGATCGGGCTGGCTGTCTCACCGGTAAATCCCGACATCGTCTACGCCACCATCGAGGCCGAAACGATCGGCACTGGCCGGGGCGGCGGTGCCGCCGGCGGCGACGGCGCTCCCGCCGGCGGGGGCATCTTCCGCTCCACCGATGGCGGCCTCAGCTGGGAACGGCGCAGCAGCTACACGGCCCAGCCGATGTACTACGCCACGCTGGTCGCCGATCCCTTCAATGCCCAGCGCGTCTATTCGATGGATGTCACCACCCAGGTCTCCGATGACGGCGGTTCCACCTGGCGCGCCCTGGGCGAGCGCTCGAAGCACGGCGACAACCACGCGCTCTGGGTCGACCCGCGGAACGCCGAGCACTACCTCAACGGCAACGACGGCGGCCTCTATCAGAGCTGGGATGCCGGCAGAACCTGGACGTTCTTTGCCAACCTTCCGCTGGGCCAGTTCTACGACGTGGATGTCGACTACGCCACGCCGTTCTTTCATGTCTGCGGCGGTACGCAGGACAACTCGTCGGTGTGCGGCCCGAGTGCCACGCGCAACAACAACGGGATCCTGAACTCCGACTGGTACGTCACGACGGGCGGCGACGGCTTCGTTTCACGCATCGATCCGCAGGATCCCAACACCATCTATGCCGAGAGCCAGAACGGCGGCATGGTGCGATACGACGCCCGCACCGGCGAGGAAGTGTCGATGCAGCCGCAGGAAGCGAGCGGCGAGGACCCTTCGCGCTGGAACTGGGACACGCCGATCCTCATTTCACCGCACTTGCACACGCGTCTGTACACGGCATCGCAGCGGCTCTACCGCAGTGACGATCGTGGCGACAGCTGGCGGCCGGTCAGCGGCGACCTGACCCGCAAGATCGACCGCAACGCCCTCGCGGTCATGGGCAAGGTGTGGGGTCCGGAAGCAGTCGCCAAGAATCAGTCCACCGCGTTCTACAGCAATGTCAGCGCCATCGCGGAGTCGTTCAAGCAGGAAGGGCTGCTCTACGTCGGCACCGACGACGGACTGCTGCAGATCACGGACGATGGTGGGGCCCACTGGCGGAAGCTCGAGTCGTTCGCGGGGGTTCCGCCCAACACCTATGTCCAGCGGGTTGTCGCCTCGCCCGTGGAGGCCAGGACGGTGTTTGTCGCGTTCGACAATCACCAGAACGGCGATTTCACCCCGTACCTGCTCCGGAGCAGCGATGCCGGACAGACATGGACCTCGATCGCCGGCGACCTGCCGAAGCGCGGCGGCGTCTATGCAATCGCGCAGGACCATGTCGACCCGCAGCTGCTCTTCTGCGGCACCGAGTTCGGCGCGTACGTGTCGAAGGACGGCGGCGTGCACTGGATCAAGATCCCCGGCCTGCCGACCGTCACGGTGCGTGACCTCGCCATCCAGCGGCGCACCAACAGCCTGGTACTCGGCACCTTCGGGCGGAGCATCTACGTCGTCGATGATTATTCGGCGCTCCGCGGCATCCATGCCGACGCGTTCAGCCAGGCCGTTGCCGTGTTCCCGGTTTCCGACGCGGCCTCGCTGGTTCGTCATGGCGGCACCGGCAAGGGCAATCAGGGGGAGGCCCTCTTCACCGCCGCCAATCCGGCCAACGGTACCGCGATCATCTATTCGCTGCGGGAGACCATGTTCCAGACGCTGCGGGACAAGCGTTTGCAGGCACAGCGCGACGCCGAGCGTCAAGGGAAGGCGATCAAATATCCCACCCCGGACGAGTTCCTCGCGGAATCCGAAGAGGAGCCGACGGTACTTGCGGCGTCGATCGCCGACGAGAAGGGCGTTGTCTGGCGAGTATTGACCCTGCCGGCGACCCGCGGCGTCCACGCTGTGACGTGGGATCTGCGCGGTTCGACGGAAACTCCCGCGGACCCGGCTCCTGGCGCGCCAGCCGGAGGTGGTGGTCGCGGTGGCGGCGGGGGTGGCGGGGGTGGCGGCGAGGGCGGACCGGCTCCCAGCGCCTGCGTTGGCTGCGTTCCGGTTCCACCCGGCAAGTACACCGTTACGGTCGGCAAGCGTGAGCACGGGGTATTCAGTGCGCTGGGCACCCCGGTGACCTTTGCCGTGCTGCCCGATTCGGCCATGCCGATCACCGTCGCCGGCCGACTCGCCAACATCGAGTACCGCCGCAAGCAGATGGCCCTGGCGCGGCAGATCACCGAAGCCGTCGATGCGGCCACCGCCGCCAGGACGAAAACCGAGGCGATCATTCGCGTCCTGAACGAGATGCCGTCGGCGTCCAGGGCGTTGCACGAGCAGGCGCGCAGCATCGACCAGCGCCTGGCGGCGTTCCTGCGCGCGGTTCGTGGTGACGACGTCAATGCCGCGCGCGGCGAACAGGTGCCGGTATCCATTCAGGCCCATATCCGGAACGCGTCGCCCAGCGGAACCATGTCGCCTCCCAGCAAGACGGAGGTCGAGCAATACGAGATAGCGGCGGCGGCGTTCCCGCCGGAGTACGCGAAGCTCAAGCCGGTGCTGGTCACCGAACTTCCGGCGCTCGACAAGGAACTCGAGAAACTGGGAGCTCCGCCGACGCCGGGACGCATCCCCGACATCGGCCCCTGACCGGTGCGATGAAGGAATGCACCACTGCCCTCGTGCTGGCGGCCGGACTCGGCAGCCGCATGCGCCGCGAGGCTTCGGCGGCACCGCTCAGCGACGCGCAGGCCGCTGCGGCGGCGCGGGGTCTCAAGGGAATGATTCCCGACGGCCGGGGGCGGCCGTTCCTTGACCACGTGCTGTCGTCGCTCGCCGACGGCGGCATCACGGATGTCTGTCTCATCGTCGGTGCGGATCACGAATTGATTCGCGACCACTACACGCTCCGCCCGCCCCAGCGGATCAAGCTCGCCTTCGCCACACAGCCATCACCGATCGGCACCGCCGACGCTCTGCTCGCGGCAACTCCGTGGTTTGCCGGCGGTGAAGTGATCGTGCTCAATGCCGACAACCTCTATCCGGTCGCTGCGATTGCCGCGCTCGTGAACCTGGGCGAGCCCGGATGCATCGCGTTCGAGCGGGCGGCACTCGTCAGCGAAAGCAACATCGACCCGGCGCGGATCGCGGCCTACGCCATCCTGACACTGCGGCCCGATGACACCCTTGCCGGGATCGTCGAAAAGCCGGCGCGTGACGACGAGCTCGCCGGTGGCGGCGACTGGATCAGCATGAACATCTGGCGGTTCGACGCCAGGATCCTCGCGGCGTGCCGCGACGTTGCGCCGTCGCCGCGTGGCGAACTCGAACTGCCACTCGCTGTGGCACTGGCGATCAGTCGCGGCGTGCGGCTGCGCGCCGTGCGTATGCGCGGTGGAGTCGTCGATCTCTCCAATCGGGGCGACATTCTCGAGATGGCGCGCCGGCTCGGGGATCGCGACATCCAGCCATGACCAGTTGGGCCGCGCGGGTTGCTGCGACCGGCCTGTCGGCGGACGCCGCCGAAATCGCCGCGGGCCACTTCTCCGACGTCGCCGCGCGTTA
>Ga0070711_100001922_pt1 | contig 11629 bp, 21 predicted proteins | sample LARL53metaG_FD_65452 | JGI IMG/M metagenome (GOLD analysis project Ga0070711, IMG submission 65452) | Corn, switchgrass and miscanthus rhizosphere microbial communities from Kellogg Biological Station, Michigan, USA - LAR L5-3 metaG | ecosystem: Host-associated > Plants > Roots > Rhizosphere ... | reverse complement strand
GGAAATGGGCAAACAAGAGCGATAGGGCCATCAACGCTGCCCTGAACCACTTCTGGGTCTGGGGTAAGCAGATCAACAAAAGTGCAACCGCGATGCCGAAGCACAAGGAGAAACCCCACAACTAGGCCGGGTGCTAAGAAATACGAGGCCAAGTTGGTGGCCGTTTCAACTACGGCGCACCGCTAAGACCGCTAAGGAACCGACGACCTCGAGGCGCGTCGCCTCCGGACACGCCCCCTCTTTTGCCACGGAGGAAACCCACGGGTTGGCGGCCTCGGCACGATAGCTCCTTGCCGGGGCCGTTTGTCGAATCTGAGCCAGCGCTCACCAAATAAAATCAAGAACTTATCTTAAGGAAATACACCCGCCGACAGACCTATTGATATGGCCCTTGTTGATATGGCCCTTGCATACGAGGGAGTGCGGGTCGCGCGTCGAGTGGGGCTTTTGAACGATCGCCATGTCGCTCCTCCTCACCGCGGACGGCGGCCATCATCGTCGCTGCCGAATTACGTGACATCATGCCCAATGGAGCGCCCACGACATCGTGTACTGGCTTGCTGGGAACAACCCTGATCGCGAGGTTTGTAGAGCCCGTTGTCGTTTTTTATTGTAGAACCCGTTGTCGTTTTTGAGGAGCCGATTTTACCAACGCATTTGTAGGGGTAGCGTCAAATGAACGTCGAAGAACGCATCGCTTATCTCACCAGCATGTCCGAAACTTTACAGACCCAACTTCGAGAATTGAATTTACTTCACGAGCAAATACACGCGGCGCAGACTGCGGTTAGCCGCAACAGCTATATTCCCAAATTAAGGCCTGCCAGAAATCGATAAAGTTTCATCCGGCGGGATGGGGCTGCCAAGGTAAGGGCGTCACATGACGCCGACGCTGCGGGCTGGATGACTCCAGCCTGCGGTTTAGCACGTCCATGTCCGGACCATGCCCGAAAGCCCCTGTAAATTGCCGCCGGACGTAGCCGGCGGCTTCGTCCGCGAGAGATGGGCAAGCGGGTGTTTTTTGGCCCCCTCCCCGTAAAAGTTCATTGAACCAAAACGCGGCTGACACAGACCAAGATCATGGTGGAAAGCGCAAGCGGGGGATGCCGCCATGATGGCAAAGCGCGAGTGGGTCGTAGGCCTTTGGTTGATCACATCCTTGGTCGCGACCGCGGGATGGTGGACAGGCTTGGCCTACACGGCGATGTGGCTGGTGGAGCGGGCTTTTTCCTAGAACATTGGCTTCCTAGAACATTGGCTTCCTAGAACATTGGCCAAAGCCAATGGGCTACCGCCATCCCAAAGCAAATAATCAATCCCCACAAAGCAAAGTTGATTCCCAGGATCGTGCGCATAGCGCCTCCATTCCGCGCCGTAACAAGCGCGGGCGGCCATATGATTTTTTTTACGCAACACATACGTCCCGCCGGAATGGAACATTGTTCTTGAGAAACGTGAGTCTTTCAAGAAATCTACATGCTGCGCGTGCGAATGCGCGAATACATGATGTTGGTGATCTTTTGTTTGGACTGAGACGACGCTCGCTGACCGTTCGATGGACTCAAGCGACAGTTTGCGAGTTTCTGCGCCGTATGATGGCGACCCGGAAGAACGGACCATCGTGCCGACCTTCATCGGCAGGAGCGTCGGCCTCCTAGTGTAAAGCTGTGCAAGCGTATCCGGATACTCCTGCGGCCACTCTCGGACACAGCGCACCTATCCGGTTCATGCCCCAAAGCCCGGCTTCACTTGGGAGTATTGGAGATGGCCGCCCCGGATTTGGCAATGCACCTGGTATATTCCGGAGTGAACTTGATCGACATGCCAGTGCCGCCGACTGCCGCATCGAGTTCATCGATCTTCAGCTCACGAACGTCATTCTGACTGGCCTTGGTCATCATAATTCTCCCGCCGTCGTTTTCGGATCATTCCCTCTGTGACTGCCGTGTATGCGGGATCAGTGTGCGAGACTGTGAAAAGGCTCACCTTGTTTCGGACCACCGTGACGCCAGTCACTGAACCGCCTGCGCCGTCAGGCGCCTGCTCCAATCCTCAAAGGGCGGCTCGTTTCGATTCACAATTCGGGCCGTCGTCGCCTACCTTCGGGACAGGCTCTGATAAGGCCCTGGGCGCCCGGCAGGCGCAGCATCGCGCCTAGTCGAAGGTGACGCCCATCCGGTAATCCCTCTTCCAGACGATGCGGCATTGCAGCTTCAGGCCGTCCTCCGGCATAATCAGATTGAAGCCCTTCACGATGGGTATGATCCTCACCGGATCGGGAAACTCGATGGCGGCGCCGGTGGAGGAGAGATCACGGATCAAACAGGGGTACTTGTCGCCACCGTATTCGGCGATGGCCCGCTTCTCACATTTGTAGCGTGGGGCGATCCTGTCTTCGTCGTTCATGGCAACCGCAAGGGTCTAAAATATCGGCCCAAACTACCGTCGATCCATGAATCGTTTACTAAAGCTTATTGCACGGCTTGCGGAGAAGCGCCGGCAGGCGGGCGCCCGCTCGCCAAAAACGACTACGGAATGACTCGCGACGCCGGGGTTGCATGAGAGCCGCCGTTGTGGGCTTCCCGATCCAGAGCGCGATCGGGACTGTTCATCAAGAACCACACCAGAGCCGAGATCGACGCCGCCATGGCGAGCAGGGTCAGCGAGTGACGCGCGAGCTTGGTGGCTGCCATCGCCATCACCAGGACCACGATCAGGATCGTCCAAGTCATGCCGTCAATTACTACAGCCGGGAGGCCAGATTCGCAATTTGACGCGTGAGTGGGAAAGGCACGCCGCGATGGCTCATGCGTTCGCTCAACGATGGCCCGTCGTGGGTTCCCATGTCGTGGCTGCCATCACCTTGATGACGTCAGTCCGTCCCTTCGGAGTGGCACGCCCTCCGTTCACGACGCTGAGTTCGTCCGATGTCAACGGGATGGCGTCCATCGCCGGCATTGGCGTTTCGGTGGCAATGTCGTTCATCGATTTTTCCCGTGGATCCATTTGGCCGAACAATCGCTCCACCCTCGCCGGTCCGCGTCAGCCGTTCTGTGCTAGTGGTCACTTCAGTTCGCTTTCCGCTGATTCCCCAAGCGAGCTGGGAGATCTGAAGTGACAAGAACGACTGCCGTCTTCCTCGCACTGATTTTGCCTGCCGCCGCTCTCGCACAACAAATGAAAGTTCCCGATCCGGACAAGGTTGCCCCGGAATACCGCGATGCTGCACAGAAGCGCAGACAGCTGGTGATCCGGCGGATGGGCTGCATGCTGAACGCGGACAAGGAAAAGGTGCTGAAACGCGATCTCGCCACCTACATCAATCGCTGCATGGAGTCCGTCGACGAAAAGGCAAAGCAGTAGGCTGCCGAAATCTCTCTCACGGATTGGCCGAATGAGGCATGGCCCACCCGGTGGAGCTGCTTCCGGCACGTCGCCCGCGCAAGGCGCTACCGAACGTCGCCATCGCCCTCCGTGATCCTGCGCCTGACATCCTTGCATGCCTTGCGAACGTGCTCGGTGAGCCCCGCGGACTCCTCTATACGTCCGGAAATCTTTTCGCCTTCCTTGCGATATGCCTCTGCGGTGTCACGGATGGTGTTACACAGATCGGCAGTCATCGCCTCCCATTTTTTCGCCGCCCCGATCAGCTCAGCCCCCAGCGCTTCGACCTCCTTCGCTGCAGACTCATAATCCCGCCTTACGTCCTCGGCGGTGATCCTTCGAGAATTCTCGATGCTCGCCATGGATGATTTCCTCCTGCTCTTGTCCCGGAAAGGGAGCAAAGGGGCCTGACCGCGAGGGCTTGCGGAGAACAGCCATCGGGCGGTGCCCCTGACTCCCCCCATGATCCACTTCGACATGGCGATTTGAGTTCCGATCCGTGGCAAAAGATTCGCAAAACTGCGACCGGAAGCCTGTCCGGGGCCGACTTTAAGGCCGTGATCTCTCTCACAGATTCATTGCCGGCGCCCTGGCAACAAGGACGAGCGAGGCGCGGGCCTGCTCGAAGCCCGATGTCGTTCGCATGCAACGGGGCATTCGTGAGGATATTACGATGATCAGCAATCGTAGCCTGAGTGAGACCGAACTCGACATCGTCTGCGGTGGAATGAAGGACATTCCCGAGCAGGATGCTGCCAATAAGCGAAGGGCAGATGCCAACGGCGCCGGTGGCACCTTTGGTGGTTCGCTCGGAGACATCGTCCCCGGCCTGGTTGTCAAGGGTTCGGGTCCCAACACACCCGGACACCCGATCGACGGGTAGGCGTGAGTTGTCTGGGGAAGACCGCCCCTCGGGACGGTCTTTTTGCGCCCGCAGACGACTGGCCTAAAAGCAAAGCGCGGGACCGAAGCCCCGCGCGTTGTTCTCTTGCCTGAGATGTCTTCAGTTCTGCGAGGTGCCCGCCGGAATAGTCAACGGTGCTCCGCCGACAGAAACAGGTCCTATCGGCCTGGCCTGCCTGACCACGTCCTTGCGCAGCTCTCCGGTCAGCCGTTTGCGACCGTGCCCTCTCGGAATGGAGGACGTGAATTCAGGGGCTACCGCGGACTGCAGCGTGTCGATCTTCGCGATCAACGTGGAAATCTGCGCAGACATCTTCTTCACGTCGGAATGTTCATCCGTGATCTGGGAAGATATCTTCTTCACATCGACCTTTTCGTCCGTGATGCTCTGCCTCAGCAAAGAAAGCGTGTTTGAATCCTGCTGACGCAGCGCCGCGCTTTGCTGCAACGAAGAACTGTTCTCTTGCAGAGCCGCAATGTGTTGCTGCTGAGTGGCCTGAATGTCCTTCAGTGCCGCGAGAACCGGATCGGGTTTTGGCTCGAAAGCCTTTTGATGCGGGAGCAGTTCCGCCAGGTTGCTGACATCCGGCAGGGCAAAATCGGACGGCGATATTGTGTAGACCGCTGCACAGGCGTTCAGCCCAAGAGCGAACACCGACAGCGCCAGAATAGATTTTCGGCTGGATATTTTCTGGGTCGAGGTTTCGGGATGTTCGACCGCGTTCTGCGTTTCCGATATCTCACTCACGGGCATCGACCTCACGCAACAAGGGAGCCGTCGCCGGATCGTCCTCGCGACGGCTCCCTTACGCGGCACCCACCTAAACTGCTTCGGATCATAGGCTGATGAGATTAATTCCACGTTAGCGCCCGCCAGCCTGCCGGCGGTGTATCGCAAGCGGTTGCCGGTTTACGCGTCCCGGTCTGCGCGGGCGGCCAGCCAGATTGCGAGAAGTTCCGGTTCCGGCACGAGCCATTCCTCGTTCCCGCCTGTTCCCCGCACGTTTCCCATGCAACCGGGATCGTCTCTGGCCGTTGTTGATCCAGACGCCGCAGACGGGCTGCGGGGCGAGGATGGACAGACGCCGATGGTTGCAACCGCATCCGTGCTTGGCTTCTTGAGCGCCGGAATATTTCTGGCTCACGCCCTCGAAGCCTATCGCACTCAAAACCAGCGGGACGACGCAGATCTGGGCAGCTCCGGATCCTGACGTCGTTTAGGCCCCGCCCGCGAGATTGGACGCTCGCGCGTTTTTGACGCGCGGCGGCGCGGCGGCTTCGATCGCCGAAACCGCGCTGCAATCGTTTTCCGAGAGCCACGAAACAACGACGAAACAAACCGCACCTAGTCTCCGCGCGATATCAACGGGGACTCAAGATGATTGCGCTCGAATTTATCGCGGTTGTTCTCGGCGCCGGCGTGCTGGTCCGAGTGCTCTCCGGAGATTTCAGCTCCGAGCTGCTTCTCGCCATCGTGTCCTGTCTTTCCTAGGCGAACCGCTGGCGTCCCCACTCATGAACCGTGCACAAGGCTACCACGTAAGGACAACCGTCCTGACGGCCCTCGCAATCGGCGTTGCCATTTGGGCCATGCTGGGCCCCCCTCCCGGCCAGCATCTGACCTCCTTCAGGACCAAGCTGCTCGTTGCCGGGCCGATCTGAAGCATGAGATCGAAAAGTCGGCGCCCCAGGATGCGCTTTGCCCTGTGCAGAAGCGCGTGGATGCCGCGCACGGCGGGGCGCGTATTCGATATGCGTCACCGGCACAGAAAAATCTGCCGCCGATGCGGCCGCATGCAAAAACAGATTGAAAGCACCCGGTCGAATCAAATCAATTGTGTGGCGGGGTAGCGCTGAGGAATTTGATCATGCCGACCAGAGAGCAGTTCAGAAACCTGGCGCAGATGGCGCGCCGCATTTCGGCGAACATCATCAACCAAGACGTCGTCGACCGGCTCAACGCGATCGGCCGCGACTTCGACCATCAAGCGGACGACGCACCCGACACTGAACCGCCGGCCGGCGAGCCGCTGCCGCGAACGTCAGGCAAAGTGGACCTCAACTAGCGGCCAGAGTTCGCCGGCTGCCATGAGGCGGCCTGGGGACCGCCTCGCTCGATCCGAATCCTGGATCATCAGCGCTCGCCCTTTGGGTGAGTCCCGTGCGACAGCATTGGGCGTCGACTGAATCCTCCTACCGGTATGCCCCGCCGCGTGGTAGTCGAGCGTCGTCTTCCCGTGTGGTGCGGGGTCGCCGGCGTCGCGCTTCGACCGGGCGGATCAACGGCCCGCTTTGTTCGAGGTTCACGTGACCAAATCAGCCTTGACCAAGACTGCTTTGACCAAATCAGCCTTGACCAAGACTGCCTTGACCAAATCTGTCTTTGCGATCGCCGCGCTTGTGCTGGCTCTCGGCGCGACCTCTGTGCGGGCCCAGGGCTATGATCCCCGTTATCCCGTTTGCATCCACGTCTTCGGCGAGCTGGAGGGCGAACGGATGGACTGTGTCTTCACCTCGATACCCCAATGCCAGCTTGCGGCCTCGGGCCGTCCGGCGATGTGCCTGATCAATCCCTATTTCGCGCCCCCGACGCGCCCGCGCAGGCACTAGGGCCGACCATCGCGCCAACCCTGCTTTTTCGACCAGATGCGCTCTCCGTCCGGCACTGGCCTCGCGCGGAAGCGGTTCCGCACGAAACAAAAGGCCCGTCCCGCGAAACCATTTTCGCCTTGGCCCGAAATCCAGCCGAAACGCTGCGCCCCTAGCCTCAGCTCCATTGATGGATGGGGAGGCAGACCATGTCAGCAATCCTTGACCTGATCTATCGGGAATATTGCCGAGCACGTTTGGAAGAAATGCGCCGCAGCGGCTGATCGCAGGGGAGCAAAGCCATGACGACACTCGTTCAAAGCGGCGTCCGCGAGGTCCCCGTCCGGACGTCCGGCTTCGGTGTGATCCTTTTGTGGAGCCTGCTTGGCATCGCTTTGTCGCTTGCAGCTGCCCATTTCGGCCTGGATTTCAGCACCCTCAGTTCGTGAGTAAACGCCATGTTCGAAGCAACAACTCTGCTTGGCCTGTTGAGCGCCGGCATTTTCATCGCCCACGCGGTCGAAGCCTATCGCGCGGGATAGACGCCTCTCCGATGCTGGACCGGGCGGCAGGCGGAACAGTTCCCCGCCAGCAACATTGCTGACCGCGGATTTCGGATTTACCGGTATCAAATGGAGGGCTGTCGGATGGCGACCGGTATCTCGGTGCCGCCAACAGACAGCCGGAGTTGAATTCGCCCAAGGGAAGGTGTGATGGGCGGCGCCCCCGGCTGTCTGACCGCATCGGCGGCTGCGGCCGAACCATTCAACTCTCAATGGCTTAAAGAAGCGTCTTTGGTCGCGGCCTGAAGCGCTAGGACGCAGCGAAGCTCAGGCTGCGCGTCGCCATCGACTGATCCAGGGGCGCGACTTGCTCGAGCGCGGCCAGGATGATTGCGATCTCCTCCTCAATCTGTGCAAGCGGCCGGCTGACGTCGTAGGCCAGTCGCGCCCTCAGATTGATCACAAGCCTGCGGCGATGGATCAGCAGGTCCTCGATCGCCCCGCGATTGTTGAGCCGGACATAGGTCTCGATGATCCGCTTGATCGCCGGTTCCATTTTTCGTTCGTCCCCAGAAAAGCCGCCGGCAAGATGGCGACGAAATGGCGATCCCTTGCCCGGTCACAAGCTACCAAAGCTTCGCGACGAGTGATCGGACGAGGAGAAATTTCGCGACGGTGTGGCCTTTGGGTCAGCGCGTGAGCCGCGCGGCTCGACAGCGATCGATATCGACGGAGCTTGAGGACATCGTTGTGCAAATTACAGAAACCGGGCTGACGCACCCCAGCTCGGGGCTTGGTGGAAGCGCAATCTCCGAGCGGCTCCCTGGCACCATTCACCTTCTGCGCGAGTGCCGTCGCGGCGCAAAGCCGAACGTCCACTGAGCCGGATCGATCAACTTGGACGCGAAGGTCGGCGAATTTGAGGAATTGCGCGACAATATTCTTCTCGCTTTTTTTCAGAAACCCTTAAATGGTACGCGTCAGAATTATCGAGTGGGGAATCGGCGCGGCGGCAGCCGGAGACCTCGGGTGCAGCCTACCAACTGTCCGGTTGACTGCATCTTGCGGAAGCTGCGTTTGCCTTGAGTGACAGAACTCTGGGGACACAGTGGTGAATCAACGGAAGATGGGACGGGTGCACGCTTGTGCGCTGCCCTGACGCCAAACAAGACCAGCGCGACCACCAGGGCCCGTTATGGGCTCACAAACGGGCCGCATGGCATGAAACAGAAAGAAGCGAAGACCCTGATCACCCGCGAGTGGGAGCGGTGGCTTTCAACGCAATCCCTCGACGCTGCAAGCGCGACCGGACGGGAAACGCTGAAATTCTATTTTGAACTTCAGGACAACAAATCGACGCTCCTCGATTTTCAATCCAGGGGACGCGACAAGTGGCACATCATCAATAGCTGGCTCCTCAGGGAGCAACATTGTATGTCTGATTGAGCCCTTTGAATCGTCCCGCCGCTCTCCGTATCACCAAGCGAATTTGTTCGTTCCCGGCGGCCCGTTCGGGCCGCTGGCGGCGACGGCGTTCTGCTTCGACCGTTTGTCACGGCCACCGCCACCGTGACGGGATTGGCCGCTGAGCGGCCCTGCCCGTCTCCAAAACGGGACGCCGGACGCACAATCGCACCCTGTTGATAAGCCCCTCCTCCTGGCCGCGATCGGGGCTACAGACGGCCGCGGCGTGTTATCGACGCGCAGCAGCTGAAGATCACGGAAGGAAGGCCATGCGGATTACCCTTGTCGGCTCCCGTCATTTCGGCGTGACGACCTTGAACACGCTCAAGGCGCACGGCGTCGAGATCGCGCGCGTCGTCGTGCATGACGGCGACGACCGGCTTGCGGCGGCGGCCAGGGCTGACGGCATCGAGGTCGTGGTGCAGGCCGATCCAAGGCTGGTCGTCGCCTCCGAAATCGCGCCCGGCACCGATCTCATCGTCACCGCCCATAGCCACGCCCGGGTGGGCGCGGATGCGCTCGCTGCGGCCAGGCTCGGCGGCATCGGCTACCACCCGTCCTTGCTGCCGCGCCATCGCGGCATTGCCGCCGTGGAATGGACGATCAAGGAGGGCGATCCGATCGCCGGCGGCACCGTCTACCACCTCGCCGACCGGATGGACGCGGGCGCCATCGCCGCGCAGGAATGGTGCTTTGTGAAGAAGGGCGAGACCGCCCGGGAATTATGGGAACGCGCGCTGGCGCCGCTCGGCCAGAAACTGCTCGGCGAAGTCATCGATTACGCCAAGACCCATCGCTCCATTCCGGCGAAAGCCCAGGACGAACAGTTTGCGACCAGGGCCCCCGCGCTCGCGGCGCATTGACCATGTTTTCGCACTGAAATTGACCGAAACGGCCGTCAAATACCTCCCCGTCCGAGACTTTAACCACAGACAAGTGATTGAAATCATTGGAACTACCAGCTATGCGGCGACGCACCAAATTTTGGACACATTTGATGCGAATAAGCCGATCTGTATCAGCAAACATTTCGAAGGATTCAGCTCATGCGTCGCCGCATCGGCACTGCTTGTTTCGCTCTCGCTTTGGCGGGCTCCGCCACGGCACCTGCTTTCGCGCAACAGCCCTACGACGGCACCTGGAATGTCACCATTGTGACAAAGAGCGGCAATTGCGAGCCCACCGCTAGCTCGACGCTGTTGGTCAGTGACGGTAAGATTTCCGGCGCCGGCGCGAATGTGACCGGCAGCATCGGTCATGAAGGCCTCGTCAAGGTCTCCATCAACGGTGCTTATGCGAACGGTCAACTCAGCGGGAAAAGCGGATCGGGGAAGTGGAATGGGGCATCAGCAGGCATACCGTGCAGCGGCCGATGGGAAGCTTCGCGGCAATAGAACTCGCAGGTCAGATAACACGCGTTTCGGAAAGCGGCGGCTGCCAATGGCAGCCGCCGTTTTCATTATGGGGATCCTGTCGGCCACGCCTGGCCACAGCCAATCCGGACCGTTCGCGGGTCTGGCCGGCAATTGGGCGGGCGCCGGCGTCATCACGCTCGAGGATGGATCGAAGGAGCGCATCCGTTGCCGCGCCGTCTACACGGTGGCGGGCGCCAGGATGGCCATGACGCTGACCTGCGCCAGCGACGCCTACCGCTTCCAGCTGTCCGCAGATGTCGCCGACCAGGCCGGCACGGTCACGGGAACCTGGAGCGAGGCCACCCGCAATATCAGCGGCCTTCTGCAAGGCCGCGGCGGAGGCGGCACCTTCGAGGTGGTCGCCAGCACCGCCGGCTTCAACGCCAACATCGCGCTGCGGACTGCCGGCAACAAGCAGTCGATCACGATGCGCGCGGACAGCCAGTTCCAGGGAGCCGCGATCTCGCTGTCGAAATGACCCGGCCGGGCCAAGTCAACTCAGGTCAAGTCAGCTCAGGTCAGGTCAGCTCAGGTCAAGTCAGGTCATGGTGCCGGAACGAAGGCCGTCACCTCGATTTCGACCTTGGCCCTGACATCAACCAGGCCGTCGATATAGAGCAGCGTCGACGGCGGAAAATTCCTGCCCAGCGTTTGCTTCCAGGCCGCGCCGATGCCGGCACCCGCGGCCTCGTATTCGCCGCGGCTGGTCAGGTACCAGGTGAGGCGGATGATGTTTTCGGGACCGGCGCCGGCCTCGGCCAGGAGCTTGATGATCCGCTTCAGCGCGGAGCCGACTTGGGCTGCCATGTCGGGATCGTATTCGCCCTTCTCGTCGCCGCCGGTTTGACCGGCGAGCACGATCCAGCGGCCCGGGCCGTTGAACTCGACGCCGTGCGAAAAGCCGCGCGGCTTTGACCATTCGGCCGGTTGCAGGATGCGCATGTCGTGTCCTCCCCTGTCGATCTCTCCGTGACGGTGTCGCAGCACCGGATCCGGATTTGACCGGCATTGGTAGCATCGCCCGAGCGACCCTCCCACCCGGATTTCTCGGGGTCGCATCGCTGCCTCCCGGCATTGCGCATTGCAACTCGGCCGGAGCGGGGCGATACCGGCCTGCCCTCTTCCTGATCCGCCCTTCACGATTCCCATGCAACCGAAACCTTCCAAAACCATGGCCGCGCTCTGGATGGCGGGATGGCTTTCGCTGATGTTGGTGATGGTGGTCGCCGGGCGTGAGGCGACGAGCGTTGTGAACGTGTTCCAGCTCATGGAAGTGCGCTCGGTGCTCGCAATCCTCTTCCTTTGCCCGATCATCCTCCACAATGGCGGCTTTGCGACCATGAAGACCTCGCGATTGCCCCAGCACATCGC
>Ga0070711_100001921_pt1 | contig 11630 bp, 12 predicted proteins | sample LARL53metaG_FD_65452 | JGI IMG/M metagenome (GOLD analysis project Ga0070711, IMG submission 65452) | Corn, switchgrass and miscanthus rhizosphere microbial communities from Kellogg Biological Station, Michigan, USA - LAR L5-3 metaG | ecosystem: Host-associated > Plants > Roots > Rhizosphere ... | reverse complement strand
CCACGACTGGACCCGGCTGAGCGAGCTGGCCGCGGTGCGCGGGCAGGCGCCCACGCCGCCCGAGTTCGCCTTGCACTTGCGGGCCTGGCTGCTCCTGGAGGCCGGTGACCAGGCCGCGGCGGCGGCCCTGGTGGCCTCGATTCCCGACTGGCCGGCGACCTACCGGTGGCGTCATACCGCGATGATGACCAGCGACGCCGAGCTCGCCGCGGCCGCGGACGACCGGCCCCGGTGCGCCACGCGGTACGAGCAGCTGCTGCCGATGTCGGACGAGTTCGCCGTGGTCGGCGCGGCGGTGTTCACCACCGGCCCGGTCACGCTGCAGCTTGGCCTGCTCGCGGCGGCGCTGGGGCGGCGGGACGACGCCGTGGCCCATCTCGAGGACGCAGCCCGGCGGTGCGACCGGCTCGGCGCCGCCCTCCTCGCTACCCGGGCGCGGACGGAGCTGGCCCGCGTCCGGGGAGAGCTGGCGCACGCCCGGGATCATCCCGCGCCGCTTGACGCCGACCGCGGTGACGGCAATGTGTTCCGCCGTGACGGAGAGACGTGGACGCTCGCCTTCGGCGGCCGCAGCGTGCCGGTGCGCGACGCGAAGGGCCTGCGCGACCTCGCGGTCCTGCTCGCCGCCCCGGGACGGGAAGTGGCGGCTACCGAGCTGGTCGCCGGGGTCGCCAGTGCCACGGCCGCTGGCCTGGCCGCGCTGGGCGCCGACCCGGTTCTCGACGACCGGGCCCGGGCCGCCTACCGGGCCCGGCTAGCCCAGCTCGACGAGGAACTGGCCGCGGCCGACAGGCATCATGACATCGAGCAGTCGGCCCTCCTGGCCGCCGAACGCGACGCGCTGATCGGCGAGCTGACCCGCGCCGCGGGCCTAGGCGGGCGGCGCCGGCACCTGGGAGACGTCACCGAGCGAGCCCGCACCACCGTCACCGCCCGGATCCGCGACGCCATCGCCCGCGTCGAGCGGGTCCATCCCGAGCTCGGACGGCACCTGCGGGCCAGCATCGTCACGGGGGCGCGGTGCGCCTACCGGCCGGCCGAGACCGTGCGGTGGAGCATCTCACAATCGTGAGGAGCGATCTCACGCCATCAGGGCAACCGCGACAACGGAAGGAGACCCTGATGGCTGTAGACGAGCAGAAGGTGGCCCAGGACGCCGCGCCGTTCAACATCGTGCTGGAGGCCAGGCCATGAGCGGACCGATGTATCTCGGCGCGGTGCATTTCGACGGTGACCCCGGCGAGCTCCTGCCGGCTTACCGCCAGATGCTGGAGAAATTCGGGCTCGAGGCCCTCGATGTGCACCTGTGCATCACCAGGGACGGCGGGCTGACGGTATTCGACGCCTGCCCGACCAAGGAGATCTACGAGGAGTTCACCAGGAGCGAGACGTTCCTGGGCGCGATCGCCGCGGCGGGGCTGCCCGCACCGCGGGTCAGCGGTCTCGGTGACATCCAGGTCGCACACGTCCGGCAGGAGATCCGGCCGTGACCGATGACCTGTCGCTGCTCGACGCCACCGCCCAGGCCGAGCTGGTCCGCACCGGCCAGGTCAGCGCGGCCGAGCTGGTCACGGCGGCCATCGAGCGCATCGAGACGCTGAACCCGGTGCTTAACGCGGTCGTCACCCCGCTCTTCGACCGGGCCCTCGAGGCCGTGCGCACTGGCTTCGCGAGGCGCAACGTTCCCGCGAGCCCGTTCGCCGGGGTGCCGTACCTGCTCAAGGACCTGGCCTGCGAGATGAAGGGCGTGCGCTTCACCGAGGGTTCGCGCTTCCTGGCGGAGAACGTGTCCGCCTTCGATTCCGAGCTGGTCCTGCGGCTGCGCCGGGCGGGCCTGGTCATCCTGGGCAAGACCAGCACGCCCGAGTTCGGCATGGCACCCGCGTGCGAGCCGGTCCTGTTCGGGCCAGTCCGCAACCCGTGGGACACGGGCCGTTCCACCAGCGGATCAAGCGGCGGCTCGGCGGCGGCGGTGGCGTCGGGCATGGTGCCGTTCGCGCACGGCAACGACCTGGGCGGCTCGCTGCGCTACCCGGCGTCCGCGTGCGGCCTGTTCGCCCTCAAGCCGACCAGGGCGCGCAACCCGCTCGGGCCCGAGTACGGCGACGTCGCCGCGGGCGGGGCGGCCGAGCACGCGCTCACCCGTTCGGTCCGGGACAGCGCCGCGCTGCTCGACGCCACCTCAGGCCCCGACCTGGGCGACCCGTACTGGGCGCCGCCGCCAGCCCGGCCGTTCCTGGCCGAGGTGGGCGCCGACCCCGGCCGGCTGCGGATCGGCTACACCACCCGGACTCCCGACGGCGACCAGGGCCACCCCGATTGCGTCGCGGCCGCCGGGCACGCCGTCCGGCTGTGCGCCTCGCTCGGCCACGAGGTCACCGAGACGGACTGGCCGGGCTTCACGCCCGAGATCGGCGCGGCTATCGGCACGATGATTTATGGCGCCACCGCGTGGATCCTGCGCTATTGGATCGGCAAGGTCGGCCGCGAGCCTGGCGAGGACGAGATCGAGCCGCTGACCCGGGCCCTGTGGCAGGCCGGCGAAAAGATCACAGCGGCCGACTGGCTGCTCGCTGTGGAGGACATCCAGCGGTTCAGCCGACGGGTCGCCCGCTTCTTCACCGGCTTCGACGCGTTCCTCACCCCCACCATGTCCAGTCCCCCGCTGCCCCTCGGGGAGATGGTCTCGACCCCTGATGATCCGTGGCGGTCGCTCCAGGTCAGCGGGCAGACCGTGCGCTATGCGGGCGTCGTCGCCAACCTGGCAGGCAACCCGGCGATGTCCGTCCCGCTGTGGTGGAACGACGACGGCCTGCCGGTCGGCGCGCACTTCCTCGGCCGCTTCGGCGACGAGGCCACGCTGTTCCGGCTGGCCGCGCAGCTCGAGGCGGCCCAGCCGTGGTCCGGCCGCCGGCCCGCCGTGCACGCGGCCGCGGCGACGGTCATCCAGTGATCGCGGGACCGGCCCGGCACGCTCAGCCCGGCCGGTCCGGCGGGGAGTAGGAGCAGCGGATTCCGAGCCGAGCGGCCGCGGACGGCCGGTCCGCACTACGGAGCCGTCCGGTCCGGTACCGCGTCAGGATCAGGATCGTGGCGGGGACTTTCACCCCGGATCGGCAGCCAGTAGAAAACGTTGAACGCGGCGATCACTGCGATGCCCAGGACCGGTATCAGGAGGCCGAGCAGAGCGCGGCCAGCTCATGCAGCAGGTTCCCGTAGTCCGCCGGGGGCCTGATCTCCAGGATGAGCAGGGTAATGGCGATGGCGAAGACGCCATCGCTGAACGCGACCAGCCGCCCCGGCGTCCTATGCACGGAGGGAGAGTCGTGCCCGGCCTTGCCGCCGGGCGCTCGTGCTGTCGCGAGCGAACGTACCCAGGGGATCACCGAGGCGACCCATGCCCTACTCACTGGCGATGGCATAGCGGCTCCACAGGACTGGTATGGCCGATGCTGGTCCGCCTCCATCTTCCTCATAGCTGGCCGCCTTAGTGATTGGCTGCTCATGTTGTAACAGGTGCTGGCTTGCCGGGACTATGTCCTGGCAGCGGGATCACCTGGACCGGGAGGGAAGCACCTGATGGCGAGCACGAGTCCGCGTTACGACGACCTGAACGCGCTGTTCATCAACTGCACGCTGAAGCCGTCGCCTGAACTCAGCCATACCGAGGGGCTGGTGGAGGTCAGCGCCGGGATCATGCGCAAGCAAGGCGTGCGCACGGAGACGATCCGTGCCGTCGATCACGACATCGCGACCGGCGTGTGGCCGGACATGACCGAGCACGGGGCAGCCACCGACGAATGGCCGCGGCTGTATCCCAAGGTGCTGGCCGCTGACATCCTGGTGATCGCGGGCCCGATCTGGCTCGGCGACAACAGCTCGGTCACCAAGCGCGTGATCGAGCGGCTCTACGGCAACTCGCACCTGCTCAACGAGGCCGGCCAGTACGCCTACTACGGCCGGGTGGGCGGTTGCCTGATCACGGGCAACGAGGACGGCGTCAAGCACTGCGCCATGAACATCCTGTACAGCCTCCAGCACCTCGGCTACACCATCCCGCCCCAGGCCGACGCCGGCTGGATCGGCGAGGCCGGGCCGGGGCCGTCCTACCTCGATCCGGACTCCGGCGGCCCGCAGAACGACTTCACCAACCGCAACACCACCTTCATGACCTGGAACCTGCTGCACCTGGCCCGGATGCTCAAGGACGCGGGCGGGATACCGGCTTACGGCAACCAGCGCTCGGAATGGGACGCCGGCTGCCGGTTCGACTTCGCCAACCCCGAATACCGGTAACCAGCCACCGGCGGCCACGGTGCGGATCAGGGTGAGCTAGTGGCGTTCGCGCTGGTACGGCGGTCTCCCGGGCTGGCCGGGCTGCTGGCCGCCCAGACCATCAGCCCGCTCGGCGACGCGATGGCGACGACCGCCCTGATCCTGCACATCCAGCGGACCACGGGCAGCGCGACGGCGGTCGGGTTGCTGCTGTTCGCGCAGGCGATCCCGCCGCTGGCCGCGCCATTCGCGGGCGTGGTCGCGGACCGGGTCGCCCCGGGCCGCCTGCTCGGCGCCGGCTGGCTGGCCCAGGCGGTCCTGGCCGGGCTCCTGGCGCTGTCACTGCCGCCGCTGGGAGCCCTGCTCGCGGTGGTCTTCGTGCTGGCCTTGCTCGACACGCCGCTGTCGGCCGCGGTCGGCCGGTGCATCCCGGCCGTGGTGGCTGATGAGGATCTCGTCGCGGCCAACGCCCTGCGCAGCGGAATGCAGGAACTGGGGACGGTACTCGGGCCGCCCCTGGCCGGATTGCTGTTCGCCGCATCCGGCACCCGGCTCGTGCTCGGCCTGGATGCTCTCACGTTCCTCCTCGTGATCCCGCTGGCCCTGCGCCTGCCTGCACCGCCCCAGGACACCGGCTCCCGTACTCGCCCCTCGTTCGCCCGCGACGCCCGCGACGGGCTCGCGTTCGTCTGGCGTACCCCATCCGTCCTGGCCATCGCGCTCGGCTTCTGGGTCGTGGTGTTCTTCTCCGCGCCTGATGACCTGATCCTCCCGTTCCTGGCCACGCTGACCTTCGGGGCCGGCCCGGTCGCGGTCGGCGTGCTGCTCGCGGCGGCATCGGCGGGCCTGCTGGCCGGCCTGCCGCTCGTCCGCCGGGCTGGCCGGCGGCTGGGGGTAACCGGCGCCATCGTGGCCGGGTTCGCCGTCATGGCCGCCGGCAACCTGCTGACCGCGGCGGCGCCCTGGCTGCTGGCCGCCTTCGCCGCCCAGGTGCTCCGCGGCCTGGCGATCCCGCTGGCGGATTCGCACGTGACGACCTACCTGCAACGCACCACGCCGCCGGAGTTGCTCGGCCGGGTCCTGGCCAACGTCTACGGCGGAGTGGGCGTCGCGGCCGCCGCCGGCTACCTCATCGGCGGCCCGATCGTGGATGCCACCTCGCCGCGCATAGCCTTCGTGATCGTCGGCTGCGGCGGCCTGGCCGGCGCGGCAATCACCGCCCTGCTGCTCCGCAAGGCGCGCCGCCGGTCAGCTGGTCCTTAGACTTGGCTGGTGGGGGAAACGGTCGGCGTGGCGGGCGTGGTCGCGGCCCTGTCGGTGGTGAGTGACCTGGCTCGCGGGCACCAGCCGGGCGAGGCGGTGCGTGCGTGCCTGCTGGCGACCGAGCTGGCGAGGCGGGCGGGACTGGATGAACGCCGCCGGGGCGAGGTCTACTACGGCACGTTGATGCGGTTCGCCGGCTGCGCCGCGACGTCGCACGAGATCGCCGCGGCGTTCGGCGGGGACGACATCGTGGTCCGCGCCCGTGGCGACCTGATCGACCCGGCCGAGCCGGGTGAGGCGCTGGAGTTCCTGGCCGGCCTGGGCGTTGACGCCGCGCGGCTGCGGGAGCTGGGCGGCCCGGCAGGCGTCGGGCGGCTGAAAGCCGAAGGGGCGCGGGCCGACTGCGAGGTCGGCGCGGACCTGACCGCTCGGCTGGGCCTGCCGGACGCGGTCCGGCAGGCTGTCCTAGACAGCTTCGAGCGCTTCGACGGCCACGGCGTCCCGGCGGGCCGGGCTGGCACGGAGATCGCCGAGGCGTCGCGGTTCGCGGCTGTCGGCTACGCGGCCGTGATGTTCGACGCGGTCGGCGGCGGTGATGTCGCGGCCCGGACCGTGGCGCGCTGGTCGGGACGCGCGCTCGATCCGGAGATCGCCGCCGTCTTCGCGGATGCGCCGGGCGAGCTGCTGGCGATCTCCAGCCCGGAGGACCCGCAGGGCGCCGTGATCGACGCCGAGCCCGGGCCCCGGCGCACGTTCCGCGGCGAGGCGGCCCTCGACGAGGCCCTGGCCGGGTTCGGGGACGCCGCCGACCTGAAGAGCCCGTGGTTCACCGGGCACTCGCGCGGGGTCGCCGCCCTGGCGCGCGCGGCCGCCAGGCTGGCGTCGCCCGCCGACGCGACGGCCGCCTACCGGGCCGGGCTGCTGCACGACCTGGGCCGGGTCGCGGTACCGGCCGGCGTCTGGGAGCGGCCGGGCCCGCTGCGGGCGCAGGAATGGGAGCAGGTGCGCCTGCACCCGTACCACACCGGCCGGATCCTGGCCCGGTCCGCGGTGCTCGCCCCGCTGGGCTTGATAGCGTGCCGGCACCATGAGCGGGTGAACGGGTCCGGGTACCCGGCGGGCATCGGCGGCGCCGAGATGGACACGGCCGCCTGCCTGCTCGCGGCGGCCGACGCGTTCTGCGCGCTCGGCGAGGCGCGTCCGCACCGGCCCGCCCTGGCGCCCGCCGAGGCGGCGCGGGTCCTGGCGGGCCTTCCGCTGGACCGGGCCGCGGTCCGCGCCGTGCTCGACGCCGCGGGGGCTTCATCGGCTGTCCTGCCGTCGCTGCCGGCCGGCCTGACCGAGCGCGAGCTTGACGTCCTGCGCCTGCTCGCGGCGGGCCGCACCAAGCCCCAGATCGCCGCCGACCTGGTGATCTCACCGTCAACGGTGCACACGCACACGGTGCACATCTACGCCAAGTGCGGCGTCTCGACCCGGGCTGGCCTGGCGATGTTCGCGATGCGGCACGGCCTGGCAGCCAGGACCGGTCCAGCCGCAGCCGCCAATATCGACTGAACAGTCGATAGCTCCGGCCGGTACCCGCTGCATACGGTTCCTGACAGGTAATCATCCAGCGATTCAGCCAAGGAGCCATCCATGACCACTAGCACAGGAACCGTCACCGACGTGGATGTCGTCCGGGCCGTCTTCGGCGCGTTCGCCAGCGGCGACCTCGCCGTACTCAGCGACCTGCTGCACGCCGACGCGACCTGGCACCACCACAACGAGGACCGCCACGGCGGCATCCACCGCGGCGCCGATGCGGTCATCGCCTACCTGACCGAGTCGGCGCTGGTCACCGCGGGCACGCTGCAGGCCGAGCCGCAGTCGGTGATGGCCGACGGCGATGGCCACGTCGCCGTACTGGTGCGGTTCAGCGCCCGCCGCCCCGACGGACGCGCGATCGACGGCCCACAGGTCGTGCTCGTGACCGTGGAGGACGGCCGTGTGCGCGCCATCGATCAGTTCGTCGGCGACCCGGCGGCCGTGGCCGCGTTCTGGGCCTGATCGGATACCGGGACGGAGGAGCACGATCATGAGCACCAAGCAGCACATCGAGACGGCCAGGCAGATGTACGAGGCGTTCGGCCGCGGTGATGTCCAGGCCATCCTGGACCGGGTCACCGACGACATCGACTGGTCCACCGACGCGGCCATCCCGTCCGCGCCGTGGTACGGCCCCAGGCGCGGCAAGGACGGGGTCGCCAGCTTCTTCGAGGGCGTCGGCAAGACCGGGCCGGTCACCGAGTTCACCCCGCTGGCTTACGCCGGCAACGACGACGGGGACGTGATGGTATTCATCCGCTACGCGTTCACGGTCACCGCGACCGGCAAGCACGTCGCCATGAACATGCATCACTACTGGAAGTTCCGCGACGGGAAGATCTGCTACGTCCGCAGTTCCGAGGACACAGCACAGGTCGCCGCGGCCCTGACGCCCTGACCCGGCGCAGCGGCGGTCACGTGATCTGGCCTACCTCGATGAGATGACCGTCCGGATCGCGGATGTAGGCGCGGATTTCGTATCCGTGATCCTTCGGTTCGGTGAGGAACGTGGCGCCCCTCGCCGACCAGTCCCGGTACGCCTTTGCCAGCGCCAGGATGACCGGGGTCCCGGTTACGGACGACCTCGGCGCCGAACACCGACTGGTAGAAGTCCCGGGACCGGTCCTGGTCGGAGACCACCAGGAACTGCGTGACGAACAGCTCGCTGGCTGGCGGTGTAGTGTCGTTCATTCTCTATCTCCCTGAAGCGTCAGCGATAGGCATCCGCGTGCTTGACGGCCCACTGGGTGTAGCTGGTAGCCGGCCGCCCGATGATTTTCTCCAGGTCAGCTGTCATGTAGGCGGCCTGTCCGACGTAACCTGCCAGTGCCTTCAGCAGATCTTCGACTACCGGCGCCGGGAGATACCGGGTGGCGACCGGCCGGAACTGCCCTGGTGACAGTTCCTCGAAGCGCACCGGCCGGCCGATGGCCTTCCCGATCGCCTCGGCCTGCTGGATCTGGGTGAGCGATTCCGCGCCAGTCAGCACGTACGTCCGGCCGGCATGCCCGGAGTCAAGCAGCACCCGGACCGCCGCGGCGGCGATGTCCTGCTCGGCGATCGGCGCCAGGGCGGCCTCGCCATAGGGGAAGCGCACCACGCCCTCGGCTCGTACGCTCGCCGCCCATGTCAGGGTGTTGGTCGCGAAGCCTCCGCAGCGCAGGATCGTCCAGTCGACCCCGGCGGTCTTGACCGCGTCCTCGACCGCCTTGTGCTGCCTGCCGAGAAAGAGGATCTGGTCGCCCTCGTCGCGGACCGCGATCGAGGAGAGCATGACGATCCTACTCACCCCGGCGCCGCGGGCCGTGGCGATCAGTTCGCCGACGTGCTCGCGTAGCGCTCCGATGTTCACGAACACCGCGTCCGCGCCGCGCACGGCTTCGGCGAGAATGCCGGGTGCGGCGTAGTCGCCGCCGGTCACCGCGACGCCGGGCGGGAAGGCGACGCCGACGGGGTCACGGGTCAGGGCCCGGACCCGGGCGCCGTCGGCCAGCAGGCCAGCGACGAGCGGGCGGCCGACATTGCCGGTAGCTCCGGTCACCAGGATCGTAGGGGTGTTCATGTCGGGTTCCTTTCAGAGTCAGCCGGGGAGGAGACGCTGACGAGGTTGCCCACCGGGTCCCTGAAGATCATCGTGCGGCGCCCCCACGGCTGCGTGGCGGGTGGCATCACCCAGGTGACTCCCAGCCGGCTGATCCGGTCGTATTCGGCGTCCACGTCGTCCGCCCTGAAGTCGAGCATGATCTCGGCCTGGTGCAGCGGCCCGTACGGCCGGGCCGCCTGGTCCTCCCGGCACTCGGTGAACCGGCGCCGGGAGAACCCGACCGAGGCCGCTCCGGCAGGCACCTCGACGTAGTAGTCGTTCAGCACCACCGAGACCCGCACCAGGCTGGCGTAGAACGCGGCGAGCCGCGCGACGTCGTCGGTGACGATCCTGCTCTGCACCAGGTCCATGGGCGTCCCCTCGAGAAGCCTGCCCGCCGCACCGCAGTCCCGGGCAGCGTCACAGGCAAGGACGGCACGGCCGAGCCGAAAGTGACACCACTCCCCCGTCACTTTCGGCGGCGCTGCCTCGTCCTAGCGGTATGGCCGGGAAACAGGACGACGCGACAATCAGCCAGGCATACCGTGAGCACCGCCCTTACCTGGTCGACCTGGCTTTCCGGATGCTCGGTGACCTCGGCGCCGCCGAGGACGTCGTGCAAGACGCGTTCGCGCGCCTGCTGCGCGCCGGTACCGGCGAGATAGACGACGAGCGCGGCTGGCTCATCGTGGTGACCAGCCGCCTAGCCCTGGACCAGATAAGGTCCGCCCGGTCTCGCCGGGAGCGGGCACAGGACCCGGGCGAGATCGAGTTCGCCGCACCGCGGGTTCTGGGGTCCCAGCCGGCCCTGGCCGATCCCGCCGACCGGATCACCTTCGATGACAGCGTCCGGCTGGCGCTGCTGGTCATGCTGCAGAAGCTCAGTCCGGCCGAGCGGGTGGTCTTCGTGCTGCACGACGTCTTCGGGATGCCCTTCGACACGGTCGCCCAGACCGTCGGCCGGCCATCCGCATCCTGCCGGCAGGTGGCTCTGCGGGCCAGGCAGAAAGTCGCCGGCGGCCAGCCGGGCACCCGCTTCGGTATCAGCTCTGCGGAGCATCGCCTGGTCACCGACAAGTTCATCACCGCTTGCGCCCGCGGTGACCTCGACGGGCTGCTGGCGGTGCTCGCCCCCGATGCCTGGGGCGACATCGATCTCGGGGCCGCCGCCGAGCCGCGTCCCGTCGTCACCGGGGCGGAAAATGTCGCCGCGAACCTGCTGCGGTTCTGGGGCCCGGGATCCACCCTGGTCTCGCATCCGGCCGGCGGCCAACCCGCCCTCCTCGGCTTCCACGGCCGTGCCCTCGCCGCTCTGCTGGTGCTGCGCATGCGGGGAGAGCAGGTTGAGGCCGTCCGCGTTATCGCCGATCCCGCCCAGATCGGCTTCCTCGGCCGCCACCTGGCCGCCTCCGCTCGATGACACAGTAAGGAGCAGCGACATGACTGCCCGATCACCAGCAGACCACGCTGCCGCACCCGTGCCGGTCGCTCCGGCGGCGGTCGTGCGGATAATAGTGCGCCCGCTGACCAAGATCCTCAACCCGCTCATGGTCAGGATCGCCGGCCGCCGTTTCTCCCCGATGGCGCAGATCCATCACGCCGGCAGGCGCTCCGGGAGGGCCTACGTGACGCCGGTGACTGCTCACCTACGCGGCGACGTGCTACTGATCGGGCTCACCTTCGGCAATCTGTCCGACTGGTCGCGCAATGTACGGGCCGCCGCGGGATGCACCGTCCGCCTCGGCGGCCGCACCTATCGCGCCACCAGCCCCGAGCTCGTCAACTGGGCAGACGACCAGTCGCTCGTCGCCTCCGCGTTCAACCCGATGCTGCGGGCTGGATTGCGCTTGCTCGGCATACGGCAATTCATGCGCTTGCACGCAGAGCTCACCGATTAGCCCTCGAGTCGGCTCGGCGTTCCTTTCTTGCCAGGCGCCAGATCCGATGTGGCGACCGCTACATCGGATATGGCGCCCTGCAGTTAGGCGATGAAAGGAGCAATCGATGAGCACCGAAGCACTACACGCGAACGAGCCGGCCGTGACCGGGCAGCGAGGAGCGGATGCAGATCCGGCCGAGGTGGGGCAGGTGATGGGCCAGCTCATGGCCGATCTGGCGGCGACCTCCGGGATGCTGCTGACCCTGGTCGGGGTCCGGATAGGACTGTGGGAGTCGCTAGCCGCAGGACCAGCCACCCCCGGCGAGCTGGCCGCCCGGGCTTCGGCATCGGAGCCGTACATCCGGGAGTGGCTGCGGTCCCAGGCGGCGGCGGGCTATGTGCGGTACGAGCCAGCCGCCGGCCGTTACAGCCTGCCGCCGGCCATGGCGGCGGTGATGGCCGCCGATCCGCTGCGCGGCCTGGTTGAGGGGACCGGGTTGCAGGCAGCGGCGCAGTGGGCCGAGCTGGCCCGCTACGAGGAGG
>Ga0070711_100001920_pt1 | contig 11631 bp, 6 predicted proteins | sample LARL53metaG_FD_65452 | JGI IMG/M metagenome (GOLD analysis project Ga0070711, IMG submission 65452) | Corn, switchgrass and miscanthus rhizosphere microbial communities from Kellogg Biological Station, Michigan, USA - LAR L5-3 metaG | ecosystem: Host-associated > Plants > Roots > Rhizosphere ... | reverse complement strand
AACGGCATCGTCATGGCCAGGTTCAGCCAGTTGTGGGCCATCGCGCTGCGGCCCAGGCCGCGCAGCACGCGCCAGTCCGGCCGGGGCAGGACCGGCTCGCCGGCGAGCCTGAGCCGGATCGCGACCAGCACCAGCGACAGCGCCAGGCCCGCCACCCAGGACAGGGTGATGCCGACGCCGAGCTGGTCGTGCAGGACGATCGCGGTGGCCGGCAGGACCGCCACCTTCACCACGGCGAACGCGATATTGCGCCCGAGCTGGAGGCTCCCCCGCATCAGGCCGATGGTGGCCTGGTCGAACACCAGCGTCACCGCGGTCACCGCCACCCCGGCCGCGAACAGCAGTCCCCGGGCCGGGGTGCCGATCATGGTGGCGAAGCTGACGCTGACCCGCGGAGCCACCACGGCGAAACAACCTCCGAGCAGCAGCGATCCCAGCCCGCAGGTGAGCAGCGCGGCCGCCACCAGGCCGGCCCGGCCGCCGCGGCGGCGGGGGAGCTCGCCGATCAGCAGGGTGCCCAGGCCCAGCATGCCGATCGTGCCGAGCAGCGTCATGGCCGAGACCGCGGCCGAGGCGTAGCCGACGGCGCGCTGGCTGAACAGCCGGGTGGCGACCACCCAGTAGACCACGCCGAGCAGGGACGCCACCCCGGTGGACATCACCAGGCTGCCCGCGTTGCCGAGCAGGTCACGGTGCTGGTCCCAGGCCGTACGGATGGCGGTCCAGGGCGACCCGGGCAGCATCTTCCGCAGCGCCGACCGGGTGGGCCTGCGCGTGCCCACGCCCATGTCCGTCATGATCCGCCCGCCCCGCTGCTGGGGCCGACCGAGACGTACCGGTAGGGGTGCGTGAGGTCGGGCAGGCGGTACAGGTCGGCCGTCAGGGTCGGCTTGCCGATGACCAGCACCGACCGCTGCCACGTACGGCCGTCGCCGAGGGTGAGGTTCCAGGTGTCGATCACCTGGCCGTCACGCCGCAGCACGAGTCGGTAGCTCGTCGTGCGGCCCTGGTCGTTGGTCACGCCGAGGCTCAGGGTGCGCGCGTCCTGCTGCGGGGACAGCCACAGCTGGGTGAAGCCGGGCTGCGGCTGCCGGGCCGCGCCGACCACGGCCAGCCCCACCGCGCCCGCGGCGACCAGGACGGCGGCGGCGAAGACCGCGACGTGCCAGCGTGACGCGCGCCAGGCCGACCGCGGCTCCCGCGACTCACCGGGTGCCGCCAGGCCGGACGGCACCGCCTGAACCTGCGTCGCGGGCCGGTCGGTCCGCCCGTCCACGGTCGTCCGGCGGCGCGCGAAGAGCGCCGTGTCAGCGGCCAGGGTCACCCCGGCGAGCAGGCCGAGCCAGCCTGGCCGGTGCAGCGGTACCCGGGCGGCGTACAGCAGCAGCCCGCCGAGGACGGGCACGGCCAGCGCCAGCCCGGTCATCACGACCACGCGTTCCAGGCCAGCGATCCGGGATCCGACGAGAAGCTGGCCCAGCAGGTAACCCGGCGCGGCCAGCAGCATGATCCCGAGCACGATCATGGCCGCGGGCGGGGCACCGATCGCGGCCGCTCCGCAGGCCAGGACCGCCACCAGTGCGGTGGCCGCGACGTCCGCCTGGCTACGACCCATAGTAGGCAGAGCCCTTCAGGTCATAGATGACGATATTGCCGGAGTCATACACGCGGGCGACCCCGGGCACGTGGTTGAACTTGGTGAGGCCGGCCAGCGGCAGCGGCCGCGTGTACTTGCCGACGTTCGGATCGACCGGGAAGTACTGGCCGGAGACGGGCAGCATCTCGCTGAGCCGCCGGTCGACGAGGACATACCCGATGGACTGAGCCTGGACCTGCTCGGCATCGGCCTGCGTGAAAGCCGGCGAGGTGTACAGATAGCCGTCGTCACCAACGGTGTCCTGGTTGCCGTAGCTGCCGAGGACCGGCAGGTCGCCCTCGTCGGTCGCGAACCGGTTACCCGGCCCGAGCACCGCTAGCGCCCAGTCGGCCGAGGCGACCTGCTCGGGGCCCACCGATCTTTCGGCCCCGGCGACCTGATATGGCCCCGGGAGCCGCTCCCAGTACGGCGGCCAGCCGTTGACCAGCCCGTTGAGAACCAGTACCAGCGCGGCCACCACCGTGACGGCGACGACGACAGGTGCCCGCCGCCGCACGTTCGCGCGGATGGCCGGCCAGCGCAGGCTGTTGTCCGTCAAGCGGATAACGGCGAGGGCGGCGATGAACCCGGCCGGCAGGAATACGAACGTCGACGCGCGTCCGGCCAGTTCGCTGCCGTCCGCGACGAACAGGCGGACGGCGACGATCACATACCAGCTCACCGCGCCTATCGACAGGGCCACCAGCCAGGACTTGTGGCGGTATCGGCGCCAGACCTGCCACCAGCCGACGGGCACCAGCACCGACATGATCAGAACGGCCACCGCGGACAGCGCCTGGTTCTCCAGCGGCCCGTTCGCGGCCGAGGCCGGAGGCGGGACGCCGGAGTGGCCGCCGGCCAGGAGGGTCCGGAGATTCTGCAGCGCCCCGTCCATCACGGGCTGCAGGTAGCCCACGGTCGACGGCGCCACGAACACTATCCACGCACCGAACGCCGCTGCCGATACCAGAGCCAGGATGGAGGCCCAGGTGACCAGCCTGCGGTCACGTGCCAGCAGGGCCCCGAGGGTAATGACCTCCAGGGTGGCCACCAGCAGGTAGCTGGCCACGTGGTGCGTCACCACGGTGGCGAAAGCTGACAGCGCCCCGACCGTGAACCATCCCAGGCGGCCGGGAGCCTGGGATGCGGCGAGCCGGTAGACAGCGAGCACGGTGAGCCCGAGGAATGGCAAGGCGAGCGTCTGGTAGACGAACATCGAATCGAACGACTGGAAGAGCGACTCGCTCGAGTACAGCAGCAGCGCGACACCTGCGACCCGGTGCGAACCGCTTACGTAGCGGAAGAGCACGAACAGCACGCAGACGAACAGCAGGTGAGCGAGGCCGGCCACGATCAGCCCGGAGGTGAAGACCGAAAGCCCGGTGATGGAGGCCAGAGCCGAGGTGACCTCCTCCAGACCGGGGTAATACGGGCTGATCGGCAGCAGGTTGTTCGGGGTGAAGAGCTTCCCGGTCTGCATGAGGTTGGTCGTGGTGCGCCAGTGCATGAGCTCGTCGGCGTAGGTGAACGCCGCGGGACTGTAGCAGACCTTGACCAGGTACTCCGCCACAGTCAGGACTACGACGAGGGTCACGGTCTCACTGGCGACCAGCGCACGCCGGCTCAGCAGCCGGGCCGCCACCGGAGTCAGGATGAGCAGCTGACCGGACCAGTACAGGCGGTTCGCCCACGGTGCCCCGGCGTGGCCCAGGTGGCCGGCCAGGTAGGCCACGGCCACCACCAGAACACCGGTCGCGGCGATGAGAGCCACGACGCTGACCGGCATCCAGGACCGTGCGGCCGAGGTATCGGCCGGGTCGCCGGGTTCTCGGTAGGCGGCCGGCCGCCTGCCGATCGACTCCCCGGCCGCCGTCACGCTACGGGCCGTCCTTCCCGGGGATCCCGCCCCACGGGCGGCACCAGCTGGCGTACCGCCCGCCAGGCGACCCGCTTGGCCGACGCGGCGCGCCTGCTGGCGGGCGTCGGGTCGCGGCCAAGCAAGCGGGCCAGGCCAGCGACGCCGATGTCGGCGTTGACGGTAAGCCGGGGCAGCGTGAGCAGGTCGTCGCCGGGCGCCGTCATCAGCTCGGCCACCGCGAAGGCGTAGCGATAGCCGGCGGCGGCGACGGCATCGCGCGCCGCGCGGTTCCAGTAGCCGAACGGGTAGGCGAACCCGTCGACCGCGACTCCGAGCTCGTCCTCCAGCAGGGCCCGGGAGCGACGGGCCTCCTCGCTGATGACCGCGGCCGGCACGCGATCCAGCTGAGGATGCGTATGGCTGTGCGCCGCCACCTCGATGCCCTCGGCGGCGATGTCGGCCAGCGCCTGCCAGGACAGCACGGCACGGTTCTCCTCACCGAGGCTTACGTTGAAGCGGGTGGTGGCGCCGACATACGCGGTGGGGACATAGAGCGTCGCGCGGAAGCCATGCTCTCGCAGCACCGGCAGGGCCGCGCTGTAGAAGTCGGTGTACGCGTCGTCGAACGTCAGCACCACTGGCCGCGGTGGCAGCGGGCCGCCGGATCGCCCGCCCGCGAGCTCCGCCGCGGTCACCGGGCGGTAGCCGGCGGCGTCCAGGTACTTCATCTGGGCCGCGAACTCGGCTGGACTGACGACAAAGCGCCTGAATTTGCGGGTAGAACCGGTGGCAATGCTGTGGTACATGAGGACCGGCACGGGGACTTCGCTCGCGGTGCGTTCGGTGTTTCCCGCCGGACGCGCGCTCATTGCGGTGCCTCTCGCCGGGCCTCCGCGGCAACCCGGGCTTGCCTGCGCGCGCTCCTGATGTAGGCTCCCGGCCCGCTGAGCATGCCCCATCGGGTCGCGCGCCTGAACTCGGCCGGAAGTTCCCGAAGTTCCCGCGGCGCCGCGATGTCTGGCACGCTTCCTCCCCGCAGGTAGGCCGCTGCCGCGGGAAGCAGCCTCAGCAGCGCGGGCAGCACGGCCGGCCGGTGCCGCACCAGAGCGGTGTAATAGGCCGTCAGGCCGACCCCGTACCCGCGCAGCTGCCGCCGGAGGTCTTCCGGTTCCGCGTAGTGGTCATGGCGCACCAGCGCAGCGGGCTCGTAGGCGATGCGATAACCGGCAAGCAGCACGAGCGTGAGGGCGAGCGTGTCCTCTGAGGCGCGCGCGGGCGTGCCTGCTCCCATGGCAACGTCAAAGCCGCCAATGCGGGTCAGCGCCTCCCGGCGGAAGGCCATGTTGCCGCCGGCGCCGAACGGCGGCAACGGGAACAGCGGACTCTGCGAGTCGTGCCGGGAGAATACCGCCGGCGAGAAACCGCGGCCCTTGCTGTGCCCGCCGTACAGCTCGAACCACTCCTGAACCTGGGTGTCCAGGCGGGCGGGCACGATCATGCCCGTGACACAGCCGATGTCATCGCCGCGGGCAAACCCGCCGGCGATCCCGGCCAGCCAATGGCGGTCGGGCTCCTCGTCATCGTCAAGGAAGGCGATGACGTCGCCGGACGCGCCGGCTATCCCGGCGTTGCGCGCCCAGGACAGGCCGCCCCGCCGTTCCGCGACATAGCGGTAACCCGGCCGGGCCTCCACCAGATTCCGGACGGCATCGCCGGTCGGAGCGTTGTCCACCACGACGACCTCGAAGCGGGGATACTCCTGCCGGTCGAGGTGGCGCAAGCACGCCTCCAGCCGGTCCGCCCGATCGCGGGTGCATACGACGATACTGATGAACGGGGCCGCGGCCAGCACCTCACGGCGGTGGCGAAGGAACGGCCAGTCCTCCGGATCGGCCGCGAGTCCCTGGCTGGTGAGCGGGCCGGGCGCGGGCAGGCCAGCCGCGGCGAACCGGTCCGTTACCGGCTCGCACAGGTCCGGCCAGAGCAGCGCGGCGAGCTGCCCGGGAGCCACCCCGGCCGGATCCAGCCGGATGACGCACGAGCCGGCCGGCTCGCCGTGCAACCGCCCGAGCACCCACGCGCGGTCGTGACGCCCGTCGTAGCTCACCGCCGGCAGCGGTTCGGTAAGTTCCACCTCCATGATCAAGGCCGGCGAGAACCCGTCACGCAGACCCGGTCCGGCCCCGCTGTGGGGAGACACGGCCGACGGCGCGCTCATCTGACCAGCTCCCGGCGGTCAGCGGGAGGCCTCACCAGATTCCCCTCCACTACGTCGCGGAACCGCGCGTAGGCCTCGCGCCCGGCTTGCCGCTGCCCGGCTGCTGCCTTCCTCGCTTCGTCGCGCGCCTGGACGGGCAGATGCCATGCCTGGTCGATGGCCTGGCGCAGCCGGGCGGCCAGGTCCGGCTGGTCAAGCGGGACGACGAGGCAGGCGCCGGGGAACAGCGCCCTGAGCCCGGCGAACTTGGCGTCGTAGTACGACGACCTGGTCAGGCAGACGGCGGGCACGCCCCGGGCGAGGCCGAATACCGCCGCGTGATAGCTGCCCGTCACGATCACCCGGCAGCCGGCGGCGGCGGTGATCAGGGCCTCGGGGGTAGCCAGGTCATGCAGCACGATGTCGGCACCGGACCGCTCCGGGTGAAGCAGCGCGCGGAGGGCATCCAGGTCACCGTCGACGGGGTAGCGGGACACGGGCAGGGTGACGATGGGGGCCCGGAAGGCTTCCGCCGCCTGCACCACTAGGTCGCCGACCGTCTGCGCCGCCGCCTGGTCAACTCCGGCGTAGGGCGAGACTCGCATGCTGAGGCCCACCGCCCGGCCGGATTGAACACTGCCGCCGCGAGCACTGCCGTCGGCTGCGCTGTCCTCGGCTGCGCTGTCCTCGGCTGCGCTGCCCTCGGGGATCAGTTCCAGCGCATCATCGCCGGTGACGGCGACCGTACTCGACGGGATGCCCAGGGATATCGCCAGGTCCTTGCCGATCCGGTCTTCCCGCAAGCCGAGAACGGCCAGCCTGGGCAGCACGGCACGGGCCTGCGCGCGCAGGGCACGCGACCCGCCCCGTCGGCCGCTGATCGGTCCGACGCCCTGGCCGAACATGGCCGTCGGCTTGCTGAGGCGCTGGGCGAGGCGCAGCAGGCTCAGCACGCCTGCCGCGTGCCACCACCACGTATCGGTCACGTACCCGCCGCCGCTGGCGACCACGAGGTCCGCCGCGCGCACGGCCTGGATGGCCGTGCGCGGCCGGGCCGGCCGGACGGGCCCAGACCGGAAGCGGCAGGAGAAGTAGGGTGCCGCCATCTTCCACGCCTGCTCCGCAGCCAGCCGGGGGCGCCGCGGCAGTATCCGGAAGGCCGACAGGCCGGCGAACGTCTGCCCGATGGCGGTCGTGCCCGGACAATAGCTAGCCAGCCGCTCGGGTGCGTGGCAGATCACCATGATGTCGGCGTCGGGCCAGAGCCGCCGCAGCCGGATCACGCACGACTGCAACATCGCGACATCTCCGACGTTCAGCAGGTCGTACCCGGACTGGTCGATGAGGATCCGCGGCGCCGGCGTACTCGCGGGGTGCCGTCCCGTCCCGTTCCGGTCCTGCGGTTGCGGAAGATCAGCACGATGCACCATGCCCGCCACCCGGCCTGCCGCGAAACCGGCCATCGCGGAGGAGAGCCCGGCTGCGATGGCGGCGCTGCGCAATCCGCCCGCCGCGTCACCCCGAACAGTGTCTCGCAGGCCACGGGCCACTCCCGCGGGGAGCACGCGGCGGGTGTACAGCCGCTCCGCCGACGTGCTCTGGTCACTGCCGTTGAGGGCGGCCAGCGCCGCCTTACCCGCGCCTTCATTGAGGCACCGGCGCAGGAAGAAGCCGAAGGTGGCGCGCTCGAGCGGCACGTGATGACTCACGGTCGCGGCCGGGTCGTAGACCCACGTTCCCCCGGGCCGCGCCGCGGCGGCCCGCAAACTCAGGTCGGTGTCTTCCGGGCGGGACCGGCCGCCAACCTTGCCGAAGTCGTCGCGGAATCCCCCGATCGCCTCGAACACCGACCGGGAAACCGCCATTCCGCAGGTCCATACGTTACGCACCGGCGCGGCGCTCTCCGGCATCCCGCGGTATGACCCGCCCACGGCCCAGTCGAACTCCGCCGGGAACCAGCGCGGACGAGAACCCGCCCACACCGGGACGACCCGGCAGCCCACCCCGACGACGCCGGGTTCGGCGAAGTGAGGCAGCATGATCTCCAGCCAGGAGGGGGAGGCAACGGCATCATCGTCGAGAAACGCCACCACGTCTCCGCGAGATGCGGCGACGCCGCTGTTGCGGGCCCCGGACGCGCCCCTGTCACGCAGGTTAGGGACCACGACAACGCCCGGAAGTTCGCGTCGCGCCCGGTCGAGAAGATCCGGGTTATGGTCGATCACGACGATCGTTTCCAGGACCGTGACCGTTTGCGCCGTGATCGACGCCACCGCCTGGCACAAGCCGTCCCAGCGTTCCATGGCGAACGCCGCCGTGACCACCGAGATCGACGGCCAGCCGGCCGGATTCGCTTGGTCCTTGCTCAACTCGTGCTCCCGTGTGCGACTCTGGCTGTCCGGTTAGTTCGAGGTCCCCCCCGTCGCGGAGGACGACACAGCAGCCGCCGAGGCCGACAGCGACACAGACACCGATACCGACGGCACCGGCACCGGCGGCGCGGACGAGGCCGGCGCAGACGAGGCCGGCGCGGACGAGGCCGGCGCAGAGGACGCCGGCGCGGACGAGGCCGGCGCAGAGGACGCCGGCGCGGACGAGGCCGGTGCGGACGAGGACGACTTGGACGGCTTGGGCGACTTGGACGGCGAAGGCGATCCGGCGGCCGAAGACGCCTGCGACGCCGACGCCGGCCCGGACGTCGGCAGCCCGGCCGACGCCGCTCCCAGGAGCCCGAGCAGCGGCGCGCGTCCGCCCAGCCGGTGCATGGCTGGATCGACTCCGGGCGCGGGCGCGGGTCCGCGTGCCCCGGCCGAAGGACCGCCGGTAGGCGCTCCCGTGGAGGCATTGGCTCCCGTCGGCCCGGTCAGTGGCGGGCGCTGGCTCACGGCGCTGGGAGCCGGATCATGACCGGAGGCCTGAGCCGCGTAGTACATGGCGCCGCCCAGCAGAACCAGGGCCGCGGCCGCCGCGGCTACCGCCGCCACGGCGGTGACCCGCCGGCCAGGCACCGACGGCGTCGTGACCTGCTCCGGGAAGCCGCCGGCGCCGAACCGCGCCGCGCGGCCCAGCAACTGGCCGCGATAGGCCACCGCGGTCGATGTCTTGTCCGAGATGACGCCGAGTGTCCGCCGTCGCAGGTCGGTCGGCAGCGGCACCGTCGGCATCAGGCCAAGCAGGATCGCCGGGTTGAGTCCGCTGCGCTTGTGCACGCCGCATACCTCGCAGCGCCGGAAGTGCCGCCTGACCTGCCGGCGCAGCGGCCGGGCTTGCCTACCGCCTAGGTTATCGAGGATGGCGGCCAGTTCCCGGCAGTGTTCCCGCTCGGCCCTGGCCAGCAGCAGCGGGCCCAGCGACTTCTCGAACCGCGACCGGGCCCGCGCGACCAGCGTGTGCGCCTGGCTGCGCGGCACACCGAGGATGTACGCGAGGTCAGCGCCGTAGAACCCGTGGCGCAGGTTCAGCTCGCCGATCTCGCGGTCCACCGGGTCCAGCCCGGCCAGCGCGGCGCGCACCTGGGCGCGGAATTCCGCCTGCTGGGTGCCGACGGCGAACGTCTGCGTGTCATCCATCGCAGAGGCCGCCTCGTACAGCCGCGATGAGGGGGCCGCCGTCCGCAGGCGTCGCTGGCACTCGTTCCGGGCCAGCGCGAACAGCCACGCCCCCAGCCGGTCCGGCTCGCCTAGCCATGAGATCTCGGCCGAGGCGATGACGAAGGTCTCCCGCACGACGTCGGCCGCGTCGGCAGGCTCGGATAGCTGCGACCGGCAGTAGGCATATAGCGGCTGTGCGTAGCGACCGAAGGCCGCGGCGACCCCGGTGCTGTCGCCTTCCAGGATCGCGGCCACGATGTCACGGTCGTGCACGGAAAGCCCGCGATCGTTCCCGGGCAGGCGATAGGGCCCCGCGGACGTTTGCCCCATGATGCCGAACGTGACCGTGGTCGGCGCCGCAGCGCCCGCACCGTGCGGGCGTCGCCTCCGGAAGCCGCCCAGCCACTCCCGCAGGATCACCTTGAGGATCCGCCATCCGTCCCTGACCGCGTGCAGGTTGCTGGCCCCGAAGATGCGGGGGGACTCGTGGCTGGGCACCTCGTGGATCTTCAGGCCGGCCTGGGCCGCCCGGATGTTCATCAGCGTCTCGACCTCGAAGCCCGGGCAGTTGCGGATTTCAATGGCGTCGAGATAACGAGCCCAGAACGCGTTGTAGCCGTAGCACAAGTCGGTGAAATGAGTTCCGAACATCCGGTTGACCAGGCCGCTCAGCAGCCGGTTTCCATAGCGGCGCAGGCCGGTGATGTCATCGCTGCCGCCACTGCTCGAGAAGCGCGAACCCTTGGCGTAGTCAGCGCCAGCTACGAGCGCACTGACGAACCTGATGATCTCCGCCCCGTCGGTGGATCCGTCCGCGTCGATCATCACAAGGATGTCGCCGGTCGCGGCCGCGAAACCTGTGTGCAGCGCATCTCCCTTGCCGCGCCCGGGCTGGGTGATCACCTTGGCCTTAGGGCACAGCGCGCGGGCGACGGCCACGGTGTCGTCGACGGAATGCCCGTCCACCAGCACGATTTCGTCTATCCAGGGCGGCAGTGTCCCGAAGACGTGCGGAAGGTTAGCGGCCTCGTTCCGGGCCGGGATGATGACGCTGACGGTTGGCGCTATCGCAAGACCCGGGGAGACAGCCCGGTACGACGGCGACCCGCGGACTCGGGCCGACACTTCCCTGCGCGTTTCCGCAGGGACCGGACGTCGGTCCCGGGAGTTCGGCAAATTCGGAAGTACCACCTGAATCGTAACCTAACTAGGGCGTCGGGCCCCGTTCGACATGTCCGGATTTGGGCCTTTACGGATCTCTAGCTCTCCCCGCGAAGCCGTCGTAAACGCTTGCCTGCCAGCGATGCTGGCCGCCCGGCCCGGAACGGCGCGAGAGAGATCCCTGTACATAGACGACGCGCAGCCCCCGTGAGTGGTTCACCCCCCGGCGGGGTCTTTATATCTATTACTTGTTATTTCTGCGCCTACAGCCGTCGATGTCCAGTTTAGCCGGCATTCGGCGTGGGCGGGGTCACGCTGCGCATGACCACACTTACGTAGTGACTGCGTGATGGCGAGGCCCGGGTGCGGAGCGTCTCTCCCGGCTTACCGGTGGGTCCGGAGCGGCGCCTGGCCCGGTTGCGGCGCGGCCAGGAGCGGGGCGCACACCCGATGCCCGCCGCAGGGTCGTGGTACCTTGATATTCAGATAAGCCAGCATGAGTCCCCCCGGGCAAATTCTCGGTATTGGCCATGATCGTCAAAGATGCGCAACTTCACCGCGACAATGGGACGACGACGCTGTCCGCTAGATGCAAGGTGCGCAAAATTGGCTGGGACACGGTATATTTTAGTGTCAGTAACACCTTGCCAGGCGATTACATTCACCACGACGCCAGCCCTTTCGCTGCGGCCCTCCTGATGCCGTCGATGAAACAGGGCGAGAACCTGGTCATCGAAGGCAGCATATCCGCGCAGCTCTACCGGGGCTTGCATGCGATCATGCAGGAGGTGCTGAAGTGGGATATCGGCCTGCAGCCAATTAAAATAGAGGCCGACACCCTGGTCGCCGATCCGCCGCGCCCGCCGCGGTCTGCATCATTCTTCTCCGGCGGCGTAGATTCCTTTTACACGTACCTCAAGCACAAGACAGATCCGATCGAAAAAGACCGGATCGATAGCTTTATCCTGGTAAACGGGTTCGATATCAGCCAGCATAACACCCGGCTGTGGGACCGCACCCTGGACAACATCGAGTCGATCGCCGCAGTGGACGGCGTGGAGCTGATAGTGGTTCGGAGCAACATCCAGGGGCTGGTCGAGCCGATACTGCTGTGGGACTACGCCCACGGAGGCTGCCTGGCGGCGGTCGGGCTGTTCCTGCGGGGAGGGTTCCACCAGATCTACATACC
>Ga0070711_100001916_pt1 | contig 11636 bp, 10 predicted proteins | sample LARL53metaG_FD_65452 | JGI IMG/M metagenome (GOLD analysis project Ga0070711, IMG submission 65452) | Corn, switchgrass and miscanthus rhizosphere microbial communities from Kellogg Biological Station, Michigan, USA - LAR L5-3 metaG | ecosystem: Host-associated > Plants > Roots > Rhizosphere ... | reverse complement strand
CCGTCGTTGCGGTCAGCGGCACCTCGGGCGCCGGCCGGGCCGCGAAGGTCGACCTGCTCGGGTCCGAGGTCATCGGTTCGGCGCGGGCCTACAACGTCGGCGGCGCGCACCGGCACACCCCGGAAATCGTGCAGGGGCTTCGTCAGGTCACCGACCGCGATGTCACGGTCTCGTTCACACCGGTGCTGATCCCGACAGCCCGTGGCATCCTGACCACCTGCACCGCGCGGACCACGGCGCCGCTGTCACAGCTGCGGGCCGCCTACGAAAAGGCCTACCACGACGAGCCTTTCGTGCACCTACTGCCCGAAGGCCAGTTGCCGCGCACCGGCTCGGTGGTCGGCAGCAACGCCGCACAGATCGCGATCGCGTTGGACGAGGAGGCGTCGAGCTTCATCGCGATCGCGGCCATCGACAACCTGGTCAAGGGGACGGGCGGCGCGGCGGTGCAGTCGATGAACCTCGCGCTGGGTTGGCCTGAAACGGAAGGACTGTCGATCGTGGGAGTGGCGCCGTGACCGAACTATCCACCGACACCCGGCTGGTACGCACCCAGGGCGTGACCGCGCCCGCGGGGTTCCGCGCCACCGGAATCGCCGCAGGCATCAAGGCATCCGGCGCACTCGACCTGGCTCTGGTGTTCAACGAGGGCCCCGACTACGCCGCTGCGGGAGTGTTCACCCGCAACAAGGTCAGGGCCGCGCCGGTGCTGTGGTCGCAGCAGGTGCTGACCACCGGGCGGCTGCGCGCCGTGATCCTCAATTCCGGTGGCGCCAATGCCTGCACCGGGCCGCTGGGCTTCCAGGACACGCACGCCACGGCCGAGGCTGTCGCCGCCGCGCTGTCCGACTGGGGCACGGAAACCGGGGCCATCGAGGTGGCGGTCTGCTCGACCGGGCTGATCGGCGATCGGCTTCCGATGGACAAGGTGCTGGCCGGCGTCACCGAGGTGGTGCACGAGATGGCGGGCGGGTTGACCGGCGGCGAGGAGGCCGCACGCGCCATCATGACCACCGACACGGTGCCCAAACAGGTTGCGCTGCATCACGGTGGCAACTGGACCGTCGGCGGCATGGCCAAGGGTGCGGGCATGCTGGCGCCGTCGCTGGCCACCATGCTGACCGTCATCGCCACCGATGCCGTCGCCGACGCCGCCGCCCTGGACCACGCGCTGCGGAGAGCGAGCGCACTCACCTTCGACCGCCTGGACGTCGACGGCAGCTGTTCCACCAACGACACCGTGCTGCTGCTGGCCTCCGGTGCCAGTGAGATCACGCCCAGCCAAGCCGAATTGGACGAGGCCGTGCTGCGGGTGTGCGACGACCTGTGCGCACAGTTGCAGGCCGACGCCGAGGGCGTCACCAAGCGCATCGTCGTCACCGTGACGGGCGCCGCCTCTGAGGAGGAGGCGCTGACAGCCGCCCGTGTGGTGGCGCGGGACAACCTGGTGAAGACCGCGCTGTTCGGCTCCGACGCGAACTGGGGTCGGGTGCTGGCCGCGGTCGGCATGGCGCCTGTGACACTCGATGCCGACCGGATCAGAGTGTCGTTCAACGGCTCTCCGGTGTGTATCGACGGCACCGGCGCTCCGGGCGCCCGCGATGTCGATTTGTCCGGCGCCGACATCGACGTCAGCATCGACCTCGGCGTCGGGACGGAACGCGCGAGCATCCGCACCACCGATCTGTCCCACGGCTACGTCGAAGAGAACTCGGCGTACAGCTCATGACCCTCGCGACGCCCGTCAAGGCGCAGGTGCTGGCGGCCGCGCTGCCGTGGCTCAAACAGATGCACGACAGGATCGTCGTCGTCAAGTACGGCGGCAACGCGATGACCGACGACGTGCTGAAGGCCGCGTTCGCCGCCGACATGGTGTTCCTGCGCAACTGTGGTATCCACCCGGTGGTCGTGCACGGCGGTGGCCCGCAGATCAGCGCGATGCTCAAAAGGCTTGGCATCGAAGGCGATTTCAAGGGCGGCTTCCGGGTCACCACGCCGGAGGTGCTCGACGTGGCGCGCATGGTGCTATTCGGCCAGGTCGGCCGTGAGCTGGTGAACCTGATCAACGCGCACGGCCCGTATGCTGTCGGCGTCACCGGTGAGGACGCGCAACTGTTCACCGCTGTCCGGCGCCACGTCACCGTCGACGGCGTGGCCACCGACATCGGCCTGGTCGGCGATGTTGAGCACGTCGACGCGGCGGCGCTGCTGGATCTGATTGGCGCGGGCCGCATCCCGGTGGTTTCGACAATCGCTCCCGACACGGACGGCGTCGTGCACAACATCAACGCCGATACCGCCGCTGCCGCGCTGGCGGAGGCGCTCGGCGCGGAGAAGCTGGTCATGCTGACCGATGTCGAGGGCCTCTACACCAGCTGGCCCGACCGGGACTCGTTGGTCAGCGAGATCGACACCGCCGCATTGACGCAGCTGCTGCCGAGGCTGGAGGCAGGCATGGTGCCCAAGATCGAGGCGTGCCTGCGCGCCGTATCGGGCGGGGTGCCGAGCGCACATGTCATCGACGGCCGCGTCGAACACTGCGTGCTGGCCGAATTGTTCACCGACGAAGGGACAGGCACCAAGGTGGTCGCTGCATGAGCACGCTCCTGGAGCGCTGGTCGGGCGTGATGATGAACAACTACGGCACGCCGCCGCTGGCCCTGGCCACCGGTGACGGTGCGGTGGTGACCGATGTCGACGGCAAGTCGTATATCGATCTGCTCGGCGGCATCGCGGTCAACATCCTCGGCCACCGACACCCGGCTGTGATCGAGGCCGTCACCCAACAGCTCAACACGCTCGGGCACACGTCGAACCTGTACGCGACCGAACCCGGTATCGCGCTTGCCGAATCGCTTGTCGGGCTGCTGGGCGCCGAGGCGCGGGTGTTCTTCTGCAACTCCGGCACCGAGGCCAACGAGGTCGCGTTCAAGATCACCCGGCTCACCGGGCGCACGAAACTCGTTGCCGCCCAAGGCGCATTTCACGGCCGCACAATGGGTTCACTCGCGCTGACGGGTCAGCCGTCCAAGCAAGAGCCGTTCGCGCCCCTGCCCGGCGATGTCACCCACGTCCCCTACGGCGACACCGAGGCGCTCGCCGCTGCCGTCGACGACTCGACCGCGGCGGTGTTCCTCGAGCCGATCATGGGGGAGGGCGGCGTCGTCGTCCCGCCCGCCGGCTACCTTGTCGCCGCGCGCGACATCACATCGAAGCACGGCGCGCTGCTCGTACTCGACGAGGTGCAGACCGGGATGGGGCGCACCGGAGCGTTTTTCGCGCACCAGCATGACGGCGTCACGCCCGACATCGTGACACTGGCCAAGGGCTTGGGCGGCGGTCTGCCGATCGGCGCGTGTCTCGCGGTGGGTAAGACCGCGGATCTGCTGACTCCCGGGCTGCACGGCAGCACGTTCGGTGGCAACCCGGTCTGCACGGCCGCAGCGCTGGCGGTGCTCAAGGTGCTGGCTGACGACGATCTGATCGGCCGCGCCGACGTGCTCGGCAAGATGCTGTCTCACGGCATCGAGGCGCTGGGGCATCCGCTCGTCGACCACGTCCGCGGGCGCGGACTGCTGCAGGGTGTCGTGCTCTCCTCCGAAGTAGCCAAACCCGTTGAGACAGCAGCCCGCTACGCTGGGTTCCTGGTCAACGCCGCCGCGCCGGATGTGGTCCGGCTGGCCCCGCCGCTGGTGATCACCGAGGGCCAGATCGACGATTTCGTGATCGCGCTGCCGGACGTGCTCGACAAGGCGGCTGCGTCATGACACGTCATTTCCTGCGTGACGACGACCTCACACCGGATGAGCAGGCCGAGGTGCTGGCGCTGGCCAGCGAGCTCAAGACGAATCCGTTCAGCGCCCGGCCGCTCGACGGGCCGCGCGGTGTTGCGGTCATCTTCGACAAGAACTCCACCCGCACCCGGTTCTCGTTCGAGGTCGGCATCGCGCAACTCGGCGGCCACGCAGTCGTGGTGGACGGCCGCAGCACCCAGCTCGGGCGCGAGGAGACACTGGAGGACACCGGGAAGGTGTTGTCCCGCTACGTCGAAGCGATCGTATGGCGCACATTCGCACAGGAGCGCCTCACCTCGATGGCCGCCGGGTCGACCGTGCCGGTCGTCAACGCGCTGTCCGACGAATTCCACCCGTGCCAGGTGCTCGCCGACCTGCAGACACTCGACGAACGCCTGGGCACGTTGAACGGGCTGCGGCTCTCCTACTTCGGCGACGGCGCCAACAACATGGCGCACTCGTTGATGCTCGGCGGGGTTACCGCAGGCATACATGTCACCGTCGCCGCCCCCGCCGGTTTCGAGCCCAGCCCGCAGTTCGTCGCGGCCGCCGAGAAACGTGCCGCCGACACCGGCGCCTCGGTGACCTTGACGGCGGATCCACGGGCGGCCGCCGACGGCGCGGACGTCCTCGTCACCGACACCTGGACATCGATGGGCCAGGAAAACGACGGACTGGACCGGGTGGGGCCGTTCCAGCCGTTCCAGATCAACACGGCGCTACTCGCCCGGGCGCAGCGGAATGCGATTGTGCTGCATTGCCTTCCGGCGCACCGCGGACACGAGATCACCGACGAGGTGATCGACGGACCGCACAGTGCGGTGTGGGACGAGGCGGAGAACCGGTTGCACGCGCAGAAGGCGCTGCTGGTGTGGCTTCTGGAGCGATCGGCATGACCTCCCCGACGCGGGTGGGCCGACAGGCCCGCATCGTCTCGATCCTGTCGTCGGAATCGGTGCACAGCCAGACCGAACTGGCCGCGATGCTTGCCGGCGAAGGCATCGACGTCACGCAGGCCACGCTGTCACGCGATCTCGAGGAACTCGGCGCGGTCAAGCTGCGCGGTGCGGACGGCGGCGTCGGCGTCTACGTCGTGCCCGAGGACGGTAGCCCGGTGCGCGGGGTTTCCGGTGGGACCGAACGCATGTCGCGGCTTCTTGGTGAGCTGTTGGCGTCCACCGATGCCAGCGGCAACCTCGCCGTGCTGCGCACTCCGCCAGGAGCAGCGCACTATCTTGCCAGTGCGATCGACCGCGCCGCCCTGGCGTATGTGGTCGGCACCATCGCGGGCGACGACACCATCCTGGTGGTGGCCCGTGACCCGATGAGCGGCGCCGAGCTGGCCGCAAAGCTGGAAAGCATCCAACAAAAGGAGATTGGTTAATGTCTGAGCGCGTCATCTTGGCGTATTCCGGTGGTTTGGACACCTCGGTGGCGATCAGCTGGATCGGCAAGGAGACCGGACGTGAAGTCGTCGCGGTGGCCATCGATCTCGGCCAGGGCGGCGAGGACATGGAGGTCGTCCGCAAGCGTGCCCTGGATTGCGGCGCGGTCGAGGCCGTCGTTATCGACGCCAAAGACGAGTTCGCGGAGGAGTATTGCCTGCCCGCGATCAAGTCGAACGCGCTCTATATGGACCGCTACCCGCTGGTGTCGGCACTGAGCAGGCCACTGATCGTCAAGCACATGGTGGCCGCTGCACGCGAGTACGGTGGCGGCATCGTCGCCCACGGCTGCACCGGAAAGGGCAACGACCAGGTCCGGTTCGAGGTCGGATTCGCCTCGCTGGCACCGGATCTCGAGGTGCTCGCCCCGGTTCGCGACTACGCGTGGACACGGGAAAAGGCCATCGCGTTCGCGGAGGAGAACGCAATCCCGATCAACGTCACCAAGCGCTCACCGTTCTCGATCGACCAGAATGTATGGGGCAGGGCCGTGGAGACCGGGTTCCTCGAGCACCTGTGGAACGCGCCCACCAAGGACGTCTACGACTACACCGAGGACCCGACCGTCAACTGGAGCAGCCCCGACGAGGTCATCGTCGGATTCGATAAGGGCGTGCCGGTCTCGATCGACGGCAAGCCGGTCACCGTGCTGCAGGCCATCGAGGAGCTCAACGAGCGCGCCGGTTCGCAGGGCGTCGGCAGGCTGGACGTGGTCGAGGACCGGCTGGTCGGCATCAAGAGCCGCGAAATCTACGAGGCGCCAGGCGCGATGGTGCTCATCACCGCGCACACCGAACTCGAGCACGTCACGCTGGAACGCGAGCTCGGCCGGTTCAAGCGGACGACGGACCAGAAGTGGGGCGAGCTGGTGTATGACGGCTTGTGGTACTCGCCGCTGAAGACCGCGCTCGAATCGTTCGTCGCGAAGACGCAGGAGCATGTGTCGGGCGAGATCCGGATGGTGTTGCACGGCGGGCACATTGCCGTCAACGGCAGGCGCAGCGCAGAGTCGCTGTACGACTTCAATCTCGCCACCTACGACGAGGGCGACACGTTCGATCAGTCGGCGGCGAAGGGCTTCGTGCACGTGCACGGCCTGTCGTCCAAGATCTCTGCCCGTAGGGATCTCGCCGGCCAGTGAGCACCAACCCCAGCACCGCGAGCGACCGTGTCTGCACAACGACACGCCACAATTTGTGTACAAATGCGGACGCTCGTGCGGCGGTGAGGGGCCAGTGAGCACCAACGAGGGATCGCTCTGGGGCGGCCGGTTCGCCGACGGACCGTCTGACGCGCTTGCCGCGCTGAGCAAGTCGACCCATTTCGACTGGGTGCTGGCGCCGTACGACGTCGCAGCGTCGAAAGCCCACGCGCAGGTGCTGTTTCGGGCCGGGCTGCTGACTGCGGAGCAGCGCGATGGCCTGCTCGTGGGCCTCGACAGCCTCGGCGCGGACGTCGCCGACGGTAGCTTCGGACCCCTTCCCACCGACGAGGACGTGCATGGTGCGTTGGAACGCGGCCTGATCGACCGCGTCGGCGACGAGCTCGGCGGGCGGCTGCGGGCAGGCAGGTCGCGAAATGACCAGGTGGCCACGCTGTTTCGGATGTGGCTGCGGGACGCGGTGCGGCGGGTCGCCGACGGTGTCCTCGCCGTCGTGAACGCGCTGGCCACGCAGGCGGCCGCGCATCCGACGGCGATCATGCCGGGCAAGACCCACCTGCAGTCCGCACAGCCGGTGCTGCTGGCGCATCATCTGCTCGCACACGCACACCCACTGCTGCGGGATGTCGACCGGCTCGCCGACTTCGACAAGCGGGCCGCGGTGTCGCCGTACGGGTCCGGGGCACTGGCCGGGTCGTCGCTGGGTCTGGATCCCGACGCAATCGCCGACGAACTCGGCTTCGACGCGGCGGCCGACAATTCGATCGACGCGACCGCGGCCCGTGACTTCGCGGCCGAGGCGGCCTTCGCGCTGTCGATGATCGCGGTCGACCTGTCTCGGCTGGCCGAGGACATCATCCTCTGGAGCACAACCGAATTCGGGTACGTCACGCTGCACGACTCGTGGTCGACGGGCAGCTCGATCATGCCGCAGAAGAAGAACCCCGACATCGCGGAGCTGGCTCGCGGTAAATCCGGCAGGCTGATCGGCAATCTCACCGGGCTGCTGGCCACGCTCAAGGCGCAGCCGCTCGCCTACAACCGCGATCTCCAAGAGGACAAGGAGCCGGTGTTCGACTCGGTCGCCCAGCTCGAGCTGCTGCTGCCCGCGATGGCGGGCCTTGTCGGCACGCTGCGCTTCGACGTCGACCGGATGGCTGAGCTCGCGCCGCTGGGCTACACCCTGGCCACCGACGTCGCGGAATGGTTGGTGCGCAGGGGAGTGCCGTTCAGGGTCGCGCACGAAGCCGCGGGCGCGGCGGTGCGTGCCGCCGAGGCCCGCGGCGTCGGGCTCGAGGACCTCGAAGACGCCGAGCTTGCCGGCATCCACCCTGAGCTGACGGCGCAGGTGCGCGAGGTGCTCACCGTCGACGGGTCGGTCAACTCCCGCGACGCGCGGGGCGGCACCGCCCCGATTCAGGTCGCCAAACAGCTGGGCGTCGTGCGCGATACCGCCGACCGGCTGCGGGCACGGTTGCGGCGCTAACCCGTCACCGCGTCGACCATCGCCTCGAACATATCGTCGGCGTGATCGGGGGTCAGGCCGACGGCGGTGGCGCCGAAACGGCCGTCGACTGCGAGGCACGACAACATGTGCAAGACGACTCCGGTGCCCGTTTCGGGATGGAACTGGAGTCCGGCGGCGCGGATCGCCTCGATCACGGATGACGGTGGGCGGCCCGTCCAGGCAGGGTAGTCGACGTTGTCGGTGGAGCGATAAGCGCGGGCGGTGGCGTCGCGATCGCTGACCCATTGTCCGCGCTCGGCGTCGTAGTGCCCGGCGACGAGGTTGCGCAGTGCCGCGTATGGGTGTGTGGTGCCGCCCCTTGCGCAGGTTGATCTCCAGGGCGCGCCTGCTCCATCGCCGGGCTGGTCACACACGGTGACGAAATCGATGCCGATGCGGCCGATAACCCCGCGACGTGCGAGTTCGCCCGCGACCACGATCCCGTCCTGCGCGAGCTGTGGGGCGTAGTCAGTGTCGGCGGGAACGCGGCAGCCCATGAACACCTGCCCGTTGGCCCCACCGACCAGCTGCTCGTGAGTCGAAAGCACCCGGATGCCCAGCGAGCCGCTCGACGTAGTGCGAGCGTGCGTTGCGGTGCTCACCCGGCTGCGCCACGATGACCTCATCCGGCCAGGCGCCGACATGGCTTACGAGGCCGAGCGGCTGCACGCTCTGGTCGACGGGCTTGCCTTACACGCGCTTACCGCAGAGCGAAAAGATTTGCGGCCCAAGGCGATTCTCGCGGTGCTCCGCGCGCACCTGGCGGAGCTGGCGCCGACCTAGCCGCCGACTATCGTCGCGGCGCAGCGCCGTCTTCGGGCGATCATCATTGCGCCCACCTCTAAGCGACAAAGTCGCTCCCACAACGACTCTGTCGGTCAGAGGCGGGCATTTGCACCATTCCCCTGCGCTCCGGACACTCCGGCCGCATCACTCCTCGGCGGCCGCTAGCCAGGCCTCTTCGAGACTTTCCTTGCGCTCCAGCAGTTCTTGTAGCTGGCCATTGAGCTCGCCGAGTCGCACGTGATCCGACGCCGCCTCCGCCATCGATTCGTGCAGCGCCGTGATCTGGTCGTCGAGCCTGCCCAGCTGCCCTTCGATGCGGGCCATCTCCTTGCCTGCCCTTCGCTCGCGAGCCGACGCCGACTCGCCCCGCTGCGGTTCGGCGCGGGCGGGCGCGTCGGATACAGTTGCCGCCCGGTCCTCGAGGTACTGCTCGATGCCGCCGGGCAGCAGATCGCACCGGCCACCGCCCGTCAGCGCATAGGTGACGTCGCTGACCCGCTCCAGGAAGTACCGGTCGTGCGTCACGACGATCAACGTTCCCGGCCAAGCGTCGAGGTAGTCCTCGATCACGGTCAGCGTGTCGATGTCCAGGTCGTTGGTCGGCTCGTCGAGCAACAGCACGTTCGGTTCGTCGAGCAGCAGCCGCAGGAACTGCAGCCGGCGCCGCTCGCCGCCGGACAGTTCGGCAACCCGCGCGGTCAGCTTGTCGCCGGTGAAGCCGAAGTCCCTCAGCAGGGTGTCGGCGCTGATCTCGCGCCCGCCCGCCAATTCGGTTACGCGGCGGCGGTTCTCGATGGCATCGAGAACCCGCTCGGCGCCGTCCAGTTCGGCCACCGCCTGGGTCAGGTAGCCGATCCTCAGGGTGGTGCCGCGCTTGATGGTGCCCGCCGTCGGCTGCAGTTCGCCGTCCAGCAGGCGCAACACGGAGGTCTTGCCGGTGCCGTTCACGCCGACGAGGCCGATGCGGGCACCGGGACCGATCGACCAGTCGAGGCGGTCCAGAATCACCCGGTCAGCCAGCTCGAGCCGCACCCGGTGCAGGTCGAATACGTCCTTGCCCAAGCGCGTCGTCGCAAAGCGCTGCAGCACAAGCGAATCACGCGGCGGCGGCTCGTTGGCGATCAGTTCGTTGGCCGCCTGGATCCGGAACTTGGGTTTCGACGTGCGTGCAGGCGGGCCGCGCCGTAGCCACGCGAGTTCCTTGCGCATGAGATTACGTCGCCGTGCCTCCGTGCCCGCCGCCAGCCGCATCCGCTCGGCACGCGCGAGGACGTAGGCCGCGTACCCGCCGTCGTACGCGTCGACCTCGCCGCCATGCACCTCCCACGTCCGCGTGCACACCGCGTCGAGAAACCAGCGGTCGTGGCTCACCACGATCAATGCCTTGGCCCGCCGCGCGTTGAGGTGCTCCGCGAGCCATCCGATCACCTCCACGTCGAGATGGTTGGTCGGCTCGTCGAGCACCAGCACGTCGTGGCCCGCCAGCAGCACTTCAGCCAGTGCCACCCGGCGACGCTCTCCACCGGAGAGCCGACCCACGTCGGAGTCGAGATCGACCCCGGCGAGCAGATGTGAGACGACCGCCCGGGTGTCCGGTTCGGCGGCCCAGATGTGGTCGGGCCTGCCGCCGACGATCACGTGGCGGACCGTGGCACCCGCCGCGAAGTCGTCGGCCTGCCGCAGGTAGCCCACCGAGAGGCCCGAGGTGTGGGTGACCCGGCCCGAATCGGGCGGCCGGGATCCCGTCAACACCTGCAGCAGCGTCGTCTTGCCGTCGCCGTTGCGCCCGACGACGCCGATCGCATCGCCCTCCTCGACGCCGAGGCTGACCGCGTCGAGCAGCGTGCGGGTGCCGTAGCCAACGGTCGCCCGCTCAACATTGATCAGGTTCGCCATCGCCCGCCGATGATAGGTCGACCGCCTGCCTAAACGCGCAGGCCCACCAGGCGGCTGTGCCATGATGGGCGGCGTTGGTCGGGAGACTGGCGGCGGCAAAAGGGGAGTGGGTCGTGGTGGACCTTTCTGCGATAACCAGGCCTGTGGGGCGGCTGGTGGCGACCGCGCAGAACGGCCTGGAAGTGCTGCGGTACGGCGGCCTGGAAACCGGCGCGGTGCCATCTCCGTTCCAGATCATCCAGAGCGTCCCGATGTACCGGCTGCGGCGTTACTTCCCGCCGGACGCCCGGCCGGGAGCCAAGCGGCCAGGGCCCCCGGTGCTGATGGTGCACCCGATGATGATGTCGGCCGACATGTGGGACGTCACCCGCGACGCCGGCGCGGTCGGGATCCTGCACACCGCGGGAATCGACCCGTGGGTCATCGACTTCGGCTCACCCGACAAGGTCGAGGGCGGCATGGACCGCAACCTCGCCGACCATGTCGTCGCGCTGAGCGAGGCCATCGACACCGTCAAAGAGGTCACGGGCCGCGACGTCCACCTGGCGGGCTATTCGCAGGGTGGGATGTTCGCCTATCAGACCGCGGCCTATCGCCGGTCCAAGGACCTCGCCAGCATCGTGGCGTTCGGTGCACCGGTCGACACGCTGGCCGGATTGCCGATGAATCTGCCTGCGAGCCTCGCGCCCGCCGCCGCCGACTTCATGGCCGATCACGTCTTCTCCCGGATCGACATTCCAGGGTGGCTGGCGCGTACCGGCTTCCAGATGCTCGACCCGATCAAGACCGCGCAATCGCGGCTGGAATTCCTGTGGCAGCTGCACGACCGCGAGGCGCTGTTGCCGCGCGAACAGCAGCGCCGATTCCTGGCCTCCGAGGGTTGGATCGCCTGGTCCGGGCCCGCCATCTCCGAGCTGCTCAAGCAGTTCATCGCCCACAACCGGATGATCACCGGCGGCTTCTCCATCCACGGCGACCTTGTGACGCTGTCCGACATCGACTGCCCCATACTGGCGGTCGTCGGCGAGGTCGACGACATCGGGCAG
>Ga0070711_100001907_pt1 | contig 11652 bp, 15 predicted proteins | sample LARL53metaG_FD_65452 | JGI IMG/M metagenome (GOLD analysis project Ga0070711, IMG submission 65452) | Corn, switchgrass and miscanthus rhizosphere microbial communities from Kellogg Biological Station, Michigan, USA - LAR L5-3 metaG | ecosystem: Host-associated > Plants > Roots > Rhizosphere ... | reverse complement strand
CATGGTCTGCAAAAGCCAACAGTTTGTCTGGAGTATTGTCTTGCTGTGCAGAAATTAGATTCAAAGATACAATGGTATCAGATGGATAAACCTGTACGGCAGTTGCCTTGATGAGTTCATATTTTTGGCTCCCTAGTGATACTATTTTTTTATGCAAAATAGGTGAGTTTGTATCAAGAAGTGAACTCAATTTTGCATAATCTGTTACGGTTACCTTGTCTGTCTCAAGATATGCAACAAGTGCACCATCAGAGTTTTCTACTTTAACCTGGACATAGATTGAGATGTTATTTTGTGCAATCTGGGCATACGAGCTTGCAATCGAAGACACAAAGATAAATGCAACAACAACAAGGGCTAGTAATAATTTCACTAGACTAGAAAATCCCACAAGGCTAGATAAACTTCTTTATTTGTTGTTGATAATAATCATGAGTTGTGAAAATCTCACTTGATTATTTTTTTGTCAAGTAGGTATTGCATTGAATTTACATAGTCATAGTCTGAAATCAATCCCTGCGACCACCACTCGGCCACTTTTTTTTGCCACGACGGGATGTACTCAAATGTACTAGATGGTGTGACCTGTCCGGTTACTTTTACCAGTCCACTTGTTATCATATACTGGATATCCTTGCTAAATCCAGCATTGTCTACTACACCATCATGCCATTTTTGTGCAGTATCTTTTACCCAAGATGGGATCTGTGTTGTGGCTGTATTCTCAATCTGCTGCTTTAGCTTGTTTGCAAGTGCGATTCGTTGTTTTATTTGTTCTTCAATGGAGCTCTGGTCATCTGGAGTCTGTGGTGGGTTTTGTGTACTTACAGTAGGTTGAGATGTAGAAGGTTGTGTGCTGGGTTGAGATTGAGATGGTTGTGTAGTTTGAGACGGTGCTGGAGTGGACTGTGCCTTGAAGCTTACATTTGCAGTTGCTGTTGCAAGTATTGGTGTTGATACGTAAAGAACCTTGATTTGATACGAGCCGTCATTTGCCCAAGATTGTCCCTCTGCCTTTATTGTCTTTGAGAATGTTCCATCGGGTGCAAGATTTATTGTTCCAATCTGTGCCAGTACATTAAACGGGTTGAATACTTGTAGTACTGCACTGTTTGATGCACCAAGTGAGGATATTGTTCCGGATATGGTTATCGTATCGCCTGTAACATAGGACTGTTTGTCTGTAAGTAACGTGATTTGTGGACTTTGGGCAAATACGATACCAGGTGTAGCTACCAGAACAAGTGCAAATATCATTAGGATTGCTTTCAAGTGTGATCAAGCTTTGATTGTTAGCTGTATTTATGATTCAAGCATCTCCAATATCTTTTCAGCGTACTAGATCAGATTTTTGAAAGTATACCGCGCTCAAATATATACAAGAGAGGGTATTTTATGATACCCTGGAAGGACGAAAATTCACTATTAGAATAGAGGAGGCCCCAGAAGGAGGATACACAGGTCAATGCATGGAGCTTCCTGGCGCAATAAGCGAGGGTGACACAATTGAGGAATTAAAAGCAAACATGACTGAAGTGATTGAGCTAGTTTTAGAATCATTAGAATAGCACGCAAAGAAAGACAGAAAACTTGCCATAGAGATTTCAAATTAAGAAACCATAACTTAGTTTCTAGCTGTCACATAGTGATCTTTGTATCATTCAAGTTTTAATCCATGCAAAATAGTTATCACATGATAACATTGGAAGTGGCCGGAGACCCTGTTGATTTTATTCCTGCGTTTAACCATCTCAAAAAAGATCTTTTACGTTATAACGCAGTACGTGATGTTATCAACAATCTAAAACATGATAAATTAGTAGGGATGCGCATAAAACAAAAACAGATACCTCACTATTATATTAAAAAACATGATGTCAATGCAGTCTTTAAAGTCGATTTGCCTGGATATTGGCGCTTGATTTATGGCATATTGGTCATACATGGAGAAAAGAAGGCACTCTTGATGGAGTTGTTTGATCATGCGAAATATAACAAAAGGTTTGGCTATTAGTACATATATGTACATGCACATAAATACCAGAATGGTGTAAACCAAACCATATGACATCAAAGGGCATTTTGGAAGATCATAACATTGGCTTGAAGGACATATTGCATGATATTCAAAAGTATAATCCCACCTTGAAGAACATCCTAAAAGTTGAACAGTTGTTTGAAAAACACAAAGAGTTTGATTCCAAAACGCAATTGGTAAAAAAACTAGATGTTACCATGAGGCCTCCAGTTCTCAATGTTATTTTGAAGTACTTGGAAAGATCAAACAAGATCATGGTTGACGACAATGATGGTTCAATTGTATGGATCTATGCAAGCTCAAAGGCAAAGAAAAGTTGGAATAAAGCAGTAAGATTATAGACATTTTATCACAAGATTTGATGCATTATTTACGATTCAAGCATCTCTGATATGGCTCCAAAACTCCATGGACCACACTTGTCTTGCTCTATCTTTACCAGGTCCTTGTTTTGCATCTGTGATATGATGTAAACCGCGAATGGCAATGCTCCTGTTGCGCCAGGAGAGTTGTAATTCAATATGTGAAATGACTTTTCTCCAGGTACTATCACTGCATCTGGGACAAACTTGCCCTCCTTGTCAATCACTGAAGCCCTGATTCCTGCAGTTCCCCTTGTCTTGAATTTTTTTGGGTCCACCCTTGGGAGAAATTCTCGCACTCGGTTTATCATTACTGTTTTTGATAACGATGACAAAATTTCTCCAGAGGCAAGTGAGAGAAACTGGGAATCAAATAACATTTTTGATGCACCAGATGAGAGCATTTCTAGTACCTTTGATGGCATCTGTCTCATGTTCTCTGATATGGTATACCCATATGGACTGAATACTGGGACTGCATTTGGCCCCACCTCGCATCTTCCATCAGAGCGGACAATCCAGTGTGGGTCCAAGAATGGATACTCGGGATGTTTTGGTACTGAATATACGCTAGTCTTTGTAAGATTTTGGTACTCGGGCTCTGCCTGCCAGTACTCGCCACGAAAATGAATATCCGTAAGATCTGGTTTGACATTCATCTGGTGTGCTAGATCGATTGACATGCCACCTGCTGCGTTTATTAAAAAATTAGTTTGAATGGTATCACCGTTTGTTTTTATTTCAAGAAAGTCTTTCTTGTCTGTGATGGATTCTGCTCTGGTACCAAGAAGAAATGTTGCACCACTTTGTTTTGCATCCTCCATGATATTTTTTGTTAGGATACCATAGTCAACAGATGCATCTTTTTTACAATAGATTGCCTTTTGGCATGATACTTCGGGTTCTTGTTTTTTTACATCTGTACCATCAAGTAGAACGATATCGTCTTTTTGTAATCCGTTTTTTTCACCCCATGACATGTATTTTTCTAGTCTCTTGATTCCTTGTTCATCAAGTGCCACCTCGAGCACCCCATCTTTTTTGAATGGCAGGTTTTTTTGTTTGGAATAGGTCTCCCACATTTCAAATCCTGCTTTTGCAGCTTTTGCAAATATCTTCTTTTTTTCAGGGTCATATAGAAACGGTGCATGAACTTTGCCGGTATTTCTTGAACTTGTATGAAATCCAACCTGAGGTGCCTGGTCTAGTACCAGTATCTTTTTGGATGTAATTTGAGAGAGAAAGTATCCAAGTGATGTTCCAAGTATTCCTGCTCCGATGATTACAATATCTGACTTCAATTATTTGGTTTCAGATACCTGTTAAAATTAGGTGTTGTGCCTAGTCTTTGCCGTGTTTTTGCTTGCCATTTTGGTTTGCGTGTTTTTGTTTCTCATCCAATCCATGCTGGTTTGGCGGTGTGGTACTTTGTGTGATGTTTTTACCATGCGGTTTTTCAAGTCCATGTGGCGGTATTACAAGAGCAGTATCTTTGATCTTGGTGTCATTGTCTTTTGGTTTTTCATGGTTTTCCTGGTTGTTGCCAATCACGGTTTCTCTGAACTGCTTGAAATCAAGCTGTAGTTGCTTGTGCTCTCCCTTGAATTGCTGGTTGATCTGTTTTAGTTGTGCCTTGCATTGATCCATGATGGCTTTCTTGTCAGCAGGGTTTGTGGCGTCTTTTGCCTTTTCTCGGCAGTCCTTGATTGTCTTCTTTGCTAGATCTTCTTGTTGCTTGAATGCATCACGTATCTTGTGAATGAATGCGGAGATCTGCTGGCCTGGGTTTGTTCCATTTGAGAAACCAAATGTTAGCTTGGTTCCGTTTGGCAGTAAAACACTAAAGCTTGTTGCGTTCGAGAATCCAAAGTGTATTTTGGGTTTGTCCTTGTCATTACCGTTATCATCATTTGTAGTCTTGTTTTGATTGCCATGATCGTCATTTTCATTTTCTTGTGAATTAGCTTGGTTTTGGTTGTTGCCGTTTTGGTTGTTATTTTGTTCTTCATCTGAGAATACATTAGGAATTGTTACAGATCCTGCAAGTACTGCAATCAGTAATAGAGCCACTAGCTTTTGCATTTGCGGTATATTGGTACATTTTGGTATTAAGGTTCAGTATGGAATCCCACGTAAGCCTTAAATGAAAAAACAGATGCCTGTAGATTTTTTTCATATGTTGACAGGCAAGTCCTGTAAGATTCAGGCAAGTCTGAATCCAGAGAAGGATTGCACATGGCTTTAGGGCATTCTTTTGAGGTCATGGGAACAATAGAAGCCAAGTACGTTACAAACTACTCTTAATTTTCTATTTTATTAGGTGTTAATTCTAGTATTCTTTTTATATATCTGAATTTGTTGTAGTTTGTTTCTCGTGATAAATCTCAATCATGAATTCAATCAAAAAGGATCAAAACTGGGAATAATCCATTCTCCCAAGTTACAGATACTCTCAATTGTCTTGCTTATTGTGGGCCTTGTCCCATTTCTTTTTTCGATAAATTCAACCGCCTATGCCGTTTCTAACGGTCAAGATGCATCTGTTGTACTTGGACAATCAGACTTTACGCATGGTTCTCAAAATCAAGGTGGTGGTACTACTCCATCTGCAACCAGTCTGCGTTTCCCACAAGGTACAGCGTTTGACTCATCAGGCAACCTCTGGGTTGTAGATTCATCTAACAGCAGAATACTAGAATATACAACTCCATTAACTACGGGCAAGGCAGCATCTGTTGTACTTGGACAGTTGAATTTTACTTATGGCAAGTCAAATCAAGGTGTCACTGTCCCATCTGCAATTACTGAGGCTTTTCCACATGCCATTGCATTTGACTCATCAGGTAACCTCTGGGTTGCAGATGCAAACAACAACAGAATACTAGAATATACAACTCCATTAACTACAGGCAAGGCAGCATCTGTTGTACTTGGACAGTTGAATTTTACTTATGGCACTTTAAATCAAGGTGGCACTGTCCCAACTGCAATTACTGAGGATTTTCCACAGGGTATTGCATTTGACTCGTCAGGTAACCTTTGGGTTGCAGATTCAGGTAACAACAGAATACTAGAATATACAACTCCACTAACTACTGGCAAGGCAGCATCTGTTGTACTTGGACAGTTGAATTTTACCTATGGTAATTCAAATCAAGGTGGTACTGTCCCATCTGCAATTACTGAGGCTTTTCCACAGGGTATTGCATTTGACTCATCAGGTAACCTTTGGTTGGGTGATAGTTCTAACAGCAGAATACTAGAATATACAACTCCATTAACTACAGGCAAGGCAGCATCTGTTGTACTTGGACAATCAGACTTTACGCATCGCTCTCCAAATCAAGGTGGTGGTAGTACTCCATCTGTAACAGGTGTGGCGGGCCCACAAGGTATTGCATTTGATTCATCAAGTAACCTCTGGATTGCAGATTCAGGCAACAACAGAACACTAGAATATACAACTCCATTAACTACAGGCAAGGCAGCATCGGCTGTACTTGGACAATCAGACTTTACTACTGGAATCTCTGGCCTATCCCAAAATAAATTGAATCTACATCTTACAGTCTTTAATGGACCAACCTTTGACTCATCAGGCAACCTCTGGATTGGTGATGAGAATAACAACAGAATACTTGAATTTGTTTTAGGGCCGTCTCCATCTATCCCAGAATTTCCTATTGGGGGGATAGTACTGATGTTTGCAGTTTCTGGTGCAGCCTATGCCGCAATCAGATACAGGGCAATGAGAATCTCCAGTCTCTAATCTTTGCCCCGACAAGATATTATTAGAACTGGATGGAACTAGCAGACATTGGCCTGCTCTGTAAAATCACATCTTTCTACAAAGACAATATCAGGCATATCACTCATGTTGTCTGCCTTTGTGATGTATTTTTTGTACCAGTCAGGGGGCGGCAAGATGCTCTTTCTTCCACCGATTGGAATAGGTCTCTTTATTTTTGGATTTTACCTGAGCTTTTCTGGCACAAGTTTTTACAACAGATTTAGAGGCATGATGTTTTTCATGTCACTTGCAGTCTTTATGACATGGATGGCATGGGATACTGGTCTGCATGATGATATAGTAAATTCGTCGTATGGTAGTTTTCTTGCTGGTATCACAGTAAAATTTTCAGTGTATGTTCTTAATGCCGCTGGATATCACGTGTCAAACACTGGCAATCAGATAACATTTCTTGGAGACTCAAAGGTCCAGTCATTTGATGTGCTAAATGCGTGCAGTGGTGCAGATACCACCATACTCTTTCTTGCTGCATTTGTCCTGATGTTATTTGATCAGGGACGTAAAGCATCTGTGCAAAAGCTTGTGGTATGTTTTGTAGGTGGCGGAATTGGCACTTATCTTGTATCCATGATGAGGGTGCCGCTGCTTGGAATTGTAGGATACCATTACGGGTATGACACCCTGGAGACATATCACATGTATTCCGGATACTTGATCTTTCTTGTCTCCATCATGGCATTTTGGTATCTATCACTGCGATGGATAAACAAAAAACCAGTTAGTATTGTCAGGTAACTAGAGATACCAGTTTGATTGGTATCACAATCGGGCGCAAAAGGAACAGGTTTTGATTATAACCAAACAGGATTTAGTCATAAACGTGTTTTCTGTGGTCAGTCTCGATGACAAAGATTATCAGTCTTCCTTGTTGAATGTCCAAGATTACCCTGTAACTGCCTACACGGATTTTATAAAATTTTGAGCTTGCAAGTCTTGATGCTGCCTTGTATGGATCATCTTCTAGTTCTAGTATCCTATCACGTATAATTTGCGCAGTTTTTTTGTCTAGCTTTTTTAATTGTCTTACAGACTTTTCTGACCAGAGTACATGCCACATGGTATTACAGGTCTAGTTCTTTGTTTAGCTGTTCTGTGGTATAGACTCGACCTGCCTTAATGTCGGCGACGGCTTGTTCTATGTCTTTTATTGTTTCTTGACTTAGATGATCATCCTGGGTTGCATATCTGAGTAGTCTTGCAAGTACAACTTCGTATGTCTCGCCAGGATGGTTCTTTTGTTTTTCAAGGTTAGATTTTGTCTTTTTTGATATTTTTATCGTGGTGGAGTTGTTCATGGTATAATGCATTATACTATGGTATACTGGAATATAAAAATATGGCAGTTTGACTCATTATTTTCAGATTTCTTTCAAAAACCCATAATCTATGAAATATCATAGTGGAATGATATAGTATATTCCCACATGGAAACTATGTAGGTATGCCATTAATACCAAATTCTAACCAGATGAGCGCATCTGTGATGATGGCATGTGTATCAATTAAAGAAAGTACAGATTGCAATAGTGTTGGTTTTATCTACGAGCCTTCTTGCTTTTTTATTAATTCATACCTATACAGACCTTGGAGCAGATAAAAATACACAAGACCTCAAGCCACAAGAAGCGAAGACCCTACACATTAATGTCAACAATGCCGAAAAGAACCAGAGCATAAACATACCAGTAGACAAAGCTCTTTTCAAACTTGGGTTTCATTTTGAGACAGATAAAACTCCAAAAACAATAGATGTGGATTTTAAACCAGAGCTGACTGATTTTTACCACAAGGTTGGATTTGCTACAAAATCTCAAAATGTTGTGGTGGTATATCCAATTTTTACCCAAGCAGCATATGGAGCCCGAGGATTCTATGATTATTATCACAATAAATGCGATAAGAGTTGCCTCACTGTTTCCATCCCAGACCAGGTTGAGCCATACTATTCTGCAAGTGAGGGCTCTACAATTGTATTATCCATGTTAAATTATTCATTTATTTCCGACATTGATATTGATAGAGATCCCAGCATACTCAAAAAATATGAAAAGGTGATATTGCTACACAATGAATATGTCACACAGAAAGAGTTTGATGCAATAACTAGTCATCCAGACGTCATCTTTCTTTATCCTAATGCACTGTATGCCAAAATAGATGTAGATTATGACAAGGGTACCATTACACTAGTCAGAGGTCATGGATATCCGTATCAGGAGATTAAAAATGGCTTTAATTGGAAGTTTGATAATAGCCGGTTCGAGTTTGATGTAAACTGCAACAATTGGAAGTTCTATGAGATCGAAAATGGAACAATGCTGAACTGCTATCCTGACTATGAAATGTTTACCGATTCAGGTCTTTTGAATAAAATCAGGACACTTGTAGACTAGCATAGAATTTACTGGCATTGTGTGAATCATCCTGAGATTTTCTTTATTTTGGAACTTTTTTGTGAACTGGGAACAATATTCATGCAACACCTGCACCTGTTGTGAGCCATTCTGGAAGCAAGTCTAGTGTGAAATGGTCCAAGGGTAACCTGCATGCATATGATGCGTACCAGTTTGATTGGTGACTAGATTATCTGTTAGCTGCAAGAGTGATAGGCCAAGTGTGGCCAAGAATTGACTGATAATTTGTTAGATACGTGTTTCCAATGGAAAATACATGGACAGAGACTTTTTGCAAAAAGTATCAATTGCAATACAGGAACAGGAGAAAATCTTCAAGAACAGATCGCTTTTGGACCCATCAGCAGGCGTACAAGAGATTGTTGGACGCGAGAAACAAGCAGAAGAATTGGTTAGATATCTTATCGCATACAAGAAAGATTACATTGTTCCGTTTCTTTCCATTTATGGGAGGAGTGGTTCTGGCAAGTCAACACTTGTTAGATTCATTTGTGAAAATTTCAAGGATGAAATTGCATATTGTTTTGTGAATTTGCGAAGCGTGAAAACCATCTTTGGATCGGTAAATTTGATTTTGGGAGAGCTTGGAGTTGATGGCATAAAAAGTGCTGAAGGAGTTAATGCAGCACTTGAGAGAATTGAACAAGCAATTGAAAAAACCGTAGAAAAGAAAAAACTCTTTGTACTAGTGTTAGACGAGTTCGACATAATGTTCCTGGACAAGAGAACAAAACCCTCTGATTTTATCTATAAACTGGTCTTGCTTGAAGAAAATCTAAAAAAGAAAAATTTTCTCACATGTATCATCACCATATCAAATAACGTACTTGCGGATTACGACATTGACGACAAGGTTCGCTCAAGAATTGGTTCGTCCGAGATATTTTTTGAGCCATACGCGAAAGATGACATCATAAAGATCTTGAGTCAAAGGATATCAGATTCTCTTGTAGAAGGAAGCATTGATGAGTCCACGTTGGAGTACTGCGCTGAGCAGAGCTCTCTTGGTCATGGAGATGCAAGGCGTGCCATTGACCTTCTTAGGGTATCAACAGAGATTGTTGCATCCGAAGGAGGAGAAAAGATACTTCAAAAACACGTGGATGCCGCCATGGACAAGCTGCAGGAGGACCGTGTAGTAACAGCACTTGCCACTGCATCGTACCACCAGCGAGTGATCTGTTTTGGCATTGCAAGGCTGGCATACCTTTTGGAAAAAGATTGGCATTCTACATCGGTGATATTTTCACAATATACAAAATTCATACCATCTAGTATCAAGCCACTTAGCTACCGGAGAGTTTCTGAGCTGCTAATTGATCTTGAGAACACTGGAATTGTGAAATACAACACTGCATCCCATGGAAGATATGGGCGAGATACCCAGTTCAAGCTTACTGAACTTCCAGAAACTGTAGGCGAGATATGTTTTCCAGATGCTTGGAAAAATGTAGTAGCAAAAAAGAAGGCGCATCAAGAAGAAATGGCTGAAATTGCAATGCCTAGAATGTTTCACGATCCAAAGAGTGTTTCATCCAAGATGTTGGCAAAAATGAAAGAAGAAGAGTGGAAAGAATTTGTGGGAGTGGACAAATGAAAATTTTGATTGACGGCATATGCCAATTTGATACAAAGGCTGGAGCAAGACTATGAAGATTGCAATACTTCGATCAGATACGGAGTTTGTGGAAAAATACGGGCAGTTTATCAACTCGGAAATAGAACGCACATATTCAACAATCAGGGAAGCTGTGAAGTGTGTCACAAGGATCAGAAACTACGAAGGTGAAGAGGCCATGGTAGCAGTCACCATATTTTTGAATAACTTTCCAGATGAGGACATGCCACTTGGGTTTTCGCTGTTCAAGCTTGACGTTGAATTTGCAGAAAAAATTACATTCTCTCTTTCTTGCAATGATGATGAGCCAGTGGTTGTGGACATAGATGGATTCCCTTGTTGGAATGCCCAAGACGAAGAGAGGATGTACAAGATACGTGAAAAATACAAGAGAGAACACGAGGGTCCAGGCTTGTTATACCCCTGAGAATACGTCATTTTGTAGTCTGTGTAGAATTCATTTTGGAATGCAGAAAAGGTTAAGCAGATCTGATAGGGTATTGGTACCATGATTTATGGCGTGTTGACTACGGATGCAGAGACAGGAGTAGCAATACAATGTGGTGGATGTGGCAATAAAGCCAATGAGGGATTCAACCTTGCCACTGCAATAGAAGAAGAATTTTCTTTCTTGGAGATGTTGTTTATGGGTATTACCAATGCAACTATCAACAGGTGTTGTGTGGATAAATTTAGAAATGAATTAGGGGTTTTTGTATGATTACGATGATACATCCTTTGAATTGCAGAACTGTCGAAGACTTGATGCCACCAACAACTGGGTGAGAACTGGAGACAATGAAGATGGTTGTTTTCGTGTGATTATTCCTACTGGTGCAATAGAAAGCATCGAGCCTGCACCATATGTAAAAAAAGACGATAGTGATTACAGGTTTAGGCCTTTTGTTGGAGACAAGTAATAGTCTAGATCTTACACTGGATTGTCTAACTCTAGCTCTATTTTTTTGCCTTTGGAACTTGTTATTTTTGCCATTGCCTGTCTACTTAGTGCAGAATCAAGTGACAAGAATTGTTTGACGATAATACTTTTTTTGTTCAAAGAATAGAGTTGGACGTTTCCAAATTTTCTTGTAGGAGTAAATATTTCAAATTTTTCCAACATTGGCCAAACCTTATAGAATGTAGTTTTAGAGATTCCGACATTTTCAACTATCTCTTTCTTTGAATAGTCACTTCTACTATCTAGAAAAAAATCAATTATTCTAAGTTGTGCAGAATCTCCCAAATACTGGATAAATAACGAATTTGTCATGTAATGGTATAATATTGAAATTGAAAGTATTTATTCTATACCGTTCAAAGGTACTATAAATGGACTTCTCTGACGAGGAAATTATGGCGCGCATCATACACAAACTCTACAGACGAGGAAACTGGGGAGAGAGCCA